>ERZ827363.53-NODE-53-length-110951-cov-10.143720_pt1 | contig 110951 bp, 109 predicted proteins | sample MGYA00519776_ERZ827363 | MGnify/ENA primary metagenome ERZ827363 (study PRJEB31778, sample SAMEA3449288) | human gut metagenome | biome: human gut; feature: human-associated habitat; material: faeces | place: United Kingdom | collected 2010/2012 ... | reverse complement strand
CTTATGAAAATAAATACTCCTTTATGGCAATGATAAAAATATTAAGTCAATGCCATAAAGGAGTATTTTTTATATTTATAAATATATGTAGTTGAATCAGTTTTATAAGAGCCATATAACAGTATCATTTCAAATTTATAATTTTCATCCATATCACAAAATAAAAATTATCATATAATATTGTTCGTAATTGGGATAAATTGTATAATGATATAAAAAATAAGGGAGATAAAAGATAGTGAGAATTTCAGCAGTAATATAACTTGCAAAAAGCTACATGTTATTAGGGATTATAGGGGTATTTATTCTTATCAGTGCATTTCTGATAGGCTACTTTTTAATTTACAAAAAACTAATGAAAGGAACTAAGAAATTAAAGATAAGCAAAATCCTACTATGGACTATATTTATAATTTATATAATTATAGTAATGGGGGCAACTCTTGTAGACAGAGTTTCAGGATATGAAAGTGTAAACCTACATTTATTTAGTTCCTACAAAGATGCATATAATAGTTTTTCTATAGGAGAATGGAGAAATTTAATTTTAAACATATTAATGTTTGTTCCTATTGGAATCTTAATGCCATTACTTTTTAATAAATTCCAACAATGGTACATAACTTATTTAGTAGGTTTTGTAGCAACTTTGTTTATAGAAATACTACAATTTATAAGTAAACGAGGTATATTTGAAATTGATGATATTATAAATAATTTTCTAGGATGTGCCATAGGATATGGAATAGTAATGTTTTTTATATCATTATTCAAAAAGAAAAAATCTTTAAATATACTAGTTTATCAAATACCTTTAATAGTAAGTATTATTTCTATTAGTGTAATATTTATAAATTATCATAAATAAGAATTGGGGAATTTATATGTTACTAATAGTTACAATATAGACATGTCAAAAGTAAATGTTAGTACTGATATTAATATTGATGATAAGTCAAAAAAGGCAGATGTTTATAAAGCATATATTGGAAGTAAAGAAGATGCTATTAACTTAGGTAAAAAAATTTTTTCGAAGGTAAATAGTAAAATAGATGAATCTAAAAATGATGAATATGATGAAACTATAATATTTAAAGATGAAAATGAGGATTATAATTTATGGGTTGATTACAAAGGTCTTACAACTTGGTTTAGTGATTATACTCAATTTGATTCTAAAGGAAAGGAAAATTTAACATATGAAGAAGTAAAAACTTTATTAAGTAAATTTGGTATTGAACTTCCTAAAAAAGCAAATTTTGAAGACAATGGAAAAGGAAATTACTCCATATCACTAGAAATGGTTAAATATAAAGATAATTATCTTGATGGACAGTTAACATGTGAAATTAGTGAAAATAATACAATTTCTAATTTTAATAATAAAATAATTTCTTATAAACCATATAAAGAGTACAATATTTTATCTTTAAAAGATGCCTATGATAAGATTTTAAAAGGTGAGTTTAGATTAAATAATGTGTTAAGAAAAGACTCTAATATGAATGTTACAAATGCTAAATTAACGTATGTTTTAGACAGCAAAGGATTTTATCAACCTGTTTATAATTTTACTGCCAACATTGATGGTGAGAAAAATCATAATATATATATACCTGCATTGAAAACAGTGAATAAATGACATAAAGTTAGAGATATAATAAGTTATGTAGTGAAATCCAACTGTTAGATCAAAATTTAATTATTGGTATTTACTACAAAAGCTTTAAGGAAAATACAAAAAATTAAAAATAATATATAAATCTAAAAATAAGAAGTAGAGGTTATGTCAAAATAAAAGATAATACTATAAAAATGAATGGATGAACTTTCAGTGAGTTTATCCATTCATTTTTGTGTACAATTTATAAAACCACAAAATTATGAAAATATGATGAAATAACAGATACTTATGCTTGTGTTATAATAAAGATTTTAAATTTAATGCTTTTTATATTCAATTAAACATTATATTATATACTATAGGCAGAAATTTTAGATTATTAGGAGGAATATTATGGGGAAAGCATCTTTAGAAGAAAAAACATACATGTATATGCCCAAAAAAGATTACGCAGTTTATTATTATAAGGATGATGAAATAGATGAAATACCACTTCATTATCATGAATTTTATGAAATACTTTTTCTTATAGATGGAAATTTAGATTATATAATAGGTGATGAAATATATCACCTACAGAAGGGGGATTTATTATTTATACCTCCAGGAGTATTTCATAATCCTATCATACATAATTTTGATATACCTTATGAAAGATATGTAGTTTGGATATCTGTATTTGCAATGAATAAAATTTTTGAACTAGATGAAGATGCAGATATGTTTAAAGATGAATCAGTTAACAAATTATTTTTATTTAGAACTGAAGGATATACGAGGATAGCTTTAGAGGGGAAATTTAGAGAACTTTTTAATTCCTATGAAGAAAAAAAATTTTGTTATAAAAGTGAGGGATATTCAATTATTACTCAAATTCTAACTTTATATAATAGAGAATTGTATAATAGAAGTCAAAATATAATTAATGGAACTACAGATACATTAATAAGTAGCATACTACATTATATAAATGCCAATATAGCACAAGATTTGTCTTTAGATAAAATTTCATCTGTTTTTTTTACTAATAAATATACAATATCTCATAAATTTAAGGATATTATGAAAATTTCATATTACCAATATGTTATTCAAAAAAGATTGAGTATAGGAAAACAATATTTATTAGAAGGAATGCCAGCTAATACTGTATATAAAGTATGTGGTTTTAGTGATTATGCTTGTTTTTATAGAGCTTTTAAGAAAGAATATGGATTTCCACCAAGTAAATTGAAGAAAATTCATAACGAATATATGAATATATAGTAGAACAGTGTTAAAAAATGAAATAAATTAGCAAGAATAACAATAATTAAAGCAATTATATGCATTTTAATTGTTATTAAATTTAATTATACTGTTAAAAGAGTCATAAAAACGTTTGCTTAAATTATATTGATTATGACAATAAATAGAGGGGAGGATAATATATTAATTTAAGCAAAGCAATAAATTTTATTTGGAGGAATTTTTATGAAACTAAAAAAGTTAGGGGTTTTATTAACTGTAATAACATCTTTTGCTGTTGGTGGATGTAGTTCTAGAGTAGATAGTGGTGATGTAGTTCATATGAAACTAGCTCATAATATGTCAGAAGATCATCCTATACATAAGTCTTTATCTGAATTTGAAAGATTAGTAGAAGAAAAAAGTGATGGAACAATAGATATAGAAATATATCCAAATGGAGTATTAGGTTCAGAAAGAGAAATGATAGAACTTACTCAAACTGGGGCTATAGATATAGCAAAAGTAAGTACAGGTGCTCTTGAAAGTTTTGAACAACAATACACTGCATTTGGGATACCTTATATATTTGACAACTTAGATCATTACTACTCTGTAATGGACGATAGAGAATTAATGGAAGAATTATATACTTCTACTTCTGAATCTGGATTTATGGGATTAACTTATTATGATTCTGGTGTAAGAAGTTTATATACAGCTTCAAAACCTATAATGAAACCAAGCGACTTGAAAGGACTAAAAATAAGAGTTCAACAAAGTCCTACAGCTATAAAAATGATTGACCTTATGGGTGGTTCAGCAACACCAATGGCATTTGGAGAAGTGTATACTGGATTACAACAAGGAGTTATAGATGGTGCAGAAAGTAATGAAACTGCTTTAACAACAAATAAACATGGTGAGGTTGCTAAGCATTTTTCATACAATCAACATACAATAGTGCCAGATTTAACAATAATGAATAGTAAGTTATATAACAAATTAACAGAAAAACAAAAAGAAGCAATAACACAAGCAGCGATAGAATCTACAGAGTATCACAAAAAGGTTTGGAATGAATCAATAGAAAATGCAGTAAAAGAAGCTAAAGCTATGGGAGTAAATTTCTATTATCCAGATACTAAGCCTTTCCAAGAAGCTGTTATGCCTTTACACGAGGAATTTAAAGAAAATCCAGATATAAAAATTATGTATGACAAGATAAGAAATAAGGTTAATTAAGGGGGAGTTATTAATATGTCAGGTTTAAAGAAGATATTAGACAAGTGCATAGAAAAATTTATAGTAATTATATTAACTGTAATGGTATTTGTTGCTTTATGGCAAGTTGCATCAAGATATGTATTTAACTCACCAAGTACAATATCAGAAGAATTATTAAGGTATTGCCTTATATGGTTGGCTATGTTAGGTTCAGCATATATGTTTGGATTGAGAGAGCATATATCTATGACATTCTTAGTAGAAAAATTTAATGAAAATGCAATACAAAAACTATCGATACTTTCAGAAGTTGTGATAATAATATTTTCTTTAACCGTTTTAGTATACGGTGGTATTAATATAACATCATTAACTATGAAACAGATATCAGCAGCTCTTGGAGTTTCAATGGGATATGTATATATGGTATTACCATTATCAGGAGTTTTAATGATTTTCTATGGTGTTAACAATATATTAAATATTATTAAAGAAAAGAATAACGTTGAAACTAAACAAATAAAAAAGTTTAGTTAAGAGTAAATCTTAAAATATGTAGGAGGAATTTTATGAGTTTTGCAGTTACAACAGGTCTAATTTTATTAATAGCCTGTCCAGTACTATTATTAATAGGAATACCAATAGCAATAAGTATAGCTGTATCATCTGTATTAGCAGTACTTGCATCATTACCAACGGATGTTTCTTTAATAACATCTGTACAGCGTATATTTACAGGTATGGATAGTTTCTCATTGTTAGCAGTACCATTTTTCATATTATCTGGAGTTATAATGAATAATGGGGGAATAGCTTTAAAGTTAGTTAATTTTGCAAAGTTATTTAGTGGAAAAATACCAGGTGCTTTAGCTCAGACTAATGTACTAGGAAATATGTTATTTGGATCTATATCTGGCTCATCAGTAGCAGCTGCAGCAGCTATTGGAGGGGTTTTAAACCCATTAGAAGAAAAGGAAGGATATGATAAAAACTTTTCAGCAGCAGTAAATATAGCATCAGCACCAATTGGATTATTAATACCTCCAAGTGGGATACTTATTATCTATGCTTTAGTAAGTGGTGGGACATCGGTTTCAGCATTATTTATGGCAGGATATCTACCTGGTATACTTTGGGGATTAGCAGTTATGGTTACAGCATATTTTATTGCTAAGAAAAATAATTATTCAGTTGCACCTAAGATGTCATCTAAAGAAAAATTTAAAGTATTCTTAGAAGCAATACCAAGTTTATTATTAATAATAATAGTTATAGGTGGTATAACAGCAGGAATATTCACTGCTACAGAAGGTGCAGCAGTTGCAGTTGCTTATTGTTTTATATTATCGTTCTTTTTTTATAAGTCAATAACATTAAAAGATATGCCGGCTATATTATTAGAATCAGGGAAAATGACAGCTGTTATTATGTTACTTATAGGAGCATCATCAGTAATGTCGTGGATAATGGCCTATACTAATATACCAAATTTAATAACTAGTTTATTATTAGGAATATCTTCAAGTAAAATATTAATATTCATAATAATGAATATCATACTATTAATTGTTGGTACATTTATGGACCTTACACCAGCAGTATTAATATTTACACCAATATTATTACCAATAGCAAAGAATTTTGGTATGGATCCAATTCATTTTGGAATAATGTTAATCACTAATCTTGCCATAGGAAATATAACTCCACCTGTAGGAAGTGCATTATTTATAGGATGCAAAGTAGGACAAACAAGAATAGAGGAAGTTATAAAATATATAATGCCATTTTATATAGCAATAATAGTTGTATTAGGACTTGTAACTTTTGTTCCAGATATAAGTTTAATGATACCGAAATTATTAGGGTTAATATAGAGATAAAGAGGAGATTAAAATGTCAATTAGAAATTTTGAATTTAAGTTTAAAGGCTTTGAAAATCACATAGTTAAATTTAGTTGTGAAGATATAGTTGCTAAAATATTAGTACTAGAAGAAGATATATTAAGAGTTATAATACATAATGAAAGTGGATTAAAATTAAATAAAACATGGTTAGTGGCTCCTGGTATGGAAGATATTCCTTTTGAAGGAAGAGATAAATTTGATACAACAGGATTTAGTCTACCAGAGTTTAAAGTAGAAGAAAAAGATGGTTTTGTAACAATAACTACATCTAAAATAGAGGCAGTAGTAAATCTACTTGACTTTAAAATTACTTGGTATTATATAGATGGTAATAAAAAAGTTGAGTTTATGAAAGATAGACAGACTCAAGCATACAACTTTAAAGGAGAGCTTGGTGATGGAATTTATCACTATATAAATAGAGGTAGATCAGAGCAATATTTTGGATTAGGTGAAAAATCAGGTAATTTAAATAGATATGGAAAAAGGTATAGAATGTTAAACATAGATGCTATGGGATATGATGCAGAAAGTACAGACCCATTATATAAGCATATACCTTTTTATATAACAAGAAATGAACAAACAGATTTATGTCATGGAATATTCTATGATAACATGTCTAATGCAATTTTTGATATGGGACAAGAATTAGATAATTATCATGGTCACTATAAATATTTCTACTCAATAAATGGAGATTTAGATTATTATGTAATAGCTAAAAAAGATATCCCATCTATAGTAAAAACTTTTAGCTGGATGACTGGTAAGACAATATTCTCGCCAAAATGGAGTTTAGATTATTCAGGATCAACAATGACATATACAGATATGCCAGATGCAGGAGAGCAACTAAAGAAATTTGTTGATTTATGTGAAGAACATGATATATTAAGTGGATCATTCCAATTATCATCAGGTTACACTTCAATAGGTGATAAAAGATATGTGTTTAATTGGAACAGAGACAAAATACCTTCACCAGAAAAATTAACACAATACTTCCATGAAAAAGGCTTAAGATTATGTGCTAATATAAAACCAGCTTTACTATTAGACCATCCAATGTTTGAAGAGTTAAAGGAAAAAAATCTATTTGTTAAAGAAGAAGATTCAGACAATCCTTACTTATGTCAATATTGGGATGAATTAGGAGCACACTTAGATTTCACTAATATAGAGACTATAAATTGGTGGAAAGAGCAAGTAACTAAGCAATTATTAGAATATGGAATAGATTCAACATGGAATGATAACAATGAATATGAAATATGGGGTAATAGCAAGCTAAATGGATTTGGAAAAGAAATAGATTTAGAGCTTGTTAGATCTATAATGCCACTTCTTATGATGAAATCATCATTTGAAGCACAAAAAGCATTTAACCCAAATGAAAGACCATATCTTATATCAAGATCAGGGTGTCCTGGTATGCAAAGATATGTTCAAACTTGGAGTGGTGACAACTATACTTCATGGAAAACATTAAAATATAATATAAAAATGGGTAATGGATTAAGTTTATCAGGAGTATATAACCATGGTCATGATATAGGTGGTTTCTCAGGTGATGCACCAGAACCAGAATTATTTGTAAGATGGGTACAACAAGGAATAATGTATCCTAGATTTACAATACATTCTTGGAATGACGATAAAACTGTAAATGTACCATGGATGTATCCAGAATATACAGAAACTGTAGCTAATTTATTAAAACAAAGAAATCGTATAGTGCCATATATATATGATTTACTTTATAAAGCACATAAGGATTATGAACCTATAGTAAAACCAACATTATATGATTTTGGAAATGTAGATAAAAAGACTTTTGAAGAAAATGATGAATTTATATTAGGAAACTCATTATTAGTTGCTTGTGTAGTAAATAAAGGAGATAGAAAAAGAACTGTGTATCTTCCCAAAAATGATTTTGGATGGTATGATTTTAATACTCATATGTGGTATGAAGGTGGACAAACAGTTACTATACCAGCTCCGTTACAATATGCTCCAGTATTAGTACAAGGAGGTAGTATAATACCTATAAATGAGGCTGATGTTACTTTTGAAACTAAATCAAATGATGAAAGAGCATTTTATATATTCCCTGCAAAAGGAGATTCTACATTTGAATATGAATGTTTTGAAGATGATGGAATAACATATGATTATGAAAATAATCATATAATATATAAATTTAATGTAGTTACTAATGATTCTGAGATACTAGTTAACTTAGAAACAAAAGGAGAATATAAACCAAAATACAATGAAGTATCTATTTACCTACCTAAAGAAGAAAATAGAATACTTAAGGTAAATGGAGTAATTTTAAATAAAGATAGAAAATATATTTTAAGTAAATAAATAAAAATGCTTCTGTGCTAGATTATAGTATGGAAGCGTTTTTATTTTTTATACTTTTCAGAATATATTTGTCTGTATTCTTAATATATATAAATCATACATTTATAAAAATAAAAATATAAGAATAAAATTATGCTAAAATATATATAAGAAATACAAAAGGAGTAGACAGATGAAATTTAAATATGACTTACATGTGCACACAAAGGAATTAAGTGCTTGTGCCAGACTTACTATAGAAGAAATAATAGATGAGTATATAAAGGCAGGTTATGCAGGATTAGTAATTACAGACTATTTTAGAAAAGGTTACTTTAGAAAATGCAAAAAGGAGGTATATTTATGAGTAAGAAAATTATTATAATCGGTGGAGGAATTGCAGGACTTACAGCGGAAATTTATGGATTAAAAGCAAATTATGATGTGGAAATTTATGAAAAAATCATATAGTTGGAGGAGAATGCACTGGCTGGGACAGACAAGGATATTATATTGACAACTGTTTGCATTGGATGATGGGAACAAATAGGGGTACAGATCTTTATAATATTTGGAAGACTGTGGCAGCAGTAGGAGATGATATAGAAATTTTTAAAAGTGATATAATGTATACATCTACACTAAATGGTGAGAGTTTATCTTTATACAGAGACTTGGAAAAAACAAGACAAGAAATGATAAAATTATCAAAGGAAGATGAAAATGAAATAAATGAATTAATAAAAGATGTTAAAATTGCTATGGATGTGGAAATACCAGCATACAAACCAATGGAATTTTACGGACCAATAGAATTATTAAAAATGATGAAAAAGCAAAAAAATACTTTAAAACTTTTTAAAAAATATAAAAATCAATATACTCAAGATTTAATGAATAAGTTTAAACATCCTTTAATTAAATGTTTAATATCAGACTTTTGCCCAAAAGAATCAGCTGCATCATCCTTTCCCATGGCCTATGGAAATTTTGTAGCAGGAGATGGGGGCATACCACAAGGTGGCTCCAGAGCAATGGCTCTTCGTATGGAGGAGAAATTTAAATCTTTAGGAGGAAAGTCTTTTACAAATAAACCTGTCAAGAAAATCATTGTTGAAGACAACAAAGCAAAGGGAATAGCTTTAGAAAATAATCAAGAAGTTTATGGGGACTATATAGTGATTTCTTGTGATATGGATTATACCTTCAATGTTTTACTTGATAAGTCTTATATGGATAAAACATTGAAGATGATGTATGAAAATGATAAAGATTACAAAATCTATGGCATGTTTCAAGCAGCTTATGGTATAGACTCACCTGAAGATTTATTAAAAGGTGAAATTATGCTTGATTGTAGTGATATAAAAATTGCACCTTGGATGGGAGATAGAATGACAATAAAAACTTATGGTTATGAGCCATCTTTTGCACCAGAAAATAAACAAATACTACAAGTTTTACTTCCGTTAGATGTATCAGCTTATGATTATTGGATGAAACTATATGAAGACAAAGAAGAGTACAATAATAAAAAAGAAGAACTAGCTCAAATTTTTATGAAAAAAATAGAAGAAAATTATGAAGGTTATAAAGATAAAATGATAATTTTAGATAGTTGGACACCAGTAACATACAAAAGATACTGTAATGCTTATAAAGGATATAACCAAGCTTTTGTAGCAAGTAAAAATGCAGATGCTAAACTTTATCCATCACCATATGTGAAAAATTTAGATAATGTAATTTTATGTGGGCAATGGATAACTCCTCCAGGCGGTGTACCAGGAGCAGCTATAACAGGCAAATTTGCCATTCAAAGAATATTAAAAAAAGAAAATAAAGATGTAAATATATAAAGTAAATTTACTTGACAATAAATTTTAAAAAATATATAATGTTAGTATCCTAACAGAATAGAGGTGTTTAAAATCAACAAAGATAAAATGGTGGGATTTGAAATAAAGACAGTACATAATCTTTTAAAAAGAGATTTTGAATCTTTACCTATTCATGAGAAAAATAAAAATATTACATCCATGCAAAAATGGATAATATGTTATTTAAATGATAATAAGGATAAAGATGTATTTCAGAGGGATTTAGAAGAGGAGTTTTCTGTCAGACGTTCTACAGCCACAGGTATTTTACAATTGATGGAGAAAAACAACTTAATTACAAGAGAGGCCGTTTCTTATGATGCAAGACTTAAAAAGCTTGTTCTTACTCAAAAGGCTTTGGATATTCAAAATGAAATAGATGAAGAAATCAAAGCTCATGATAAAAAAATTTCCGAGGGTATTTCTAAAGATGATTTAGAAGTATTTTTTAAAGTAATGAAACAAATAAGAAAAAATTTAGGTGGATAATCTACCTTATGGGTAGTTACAAATATATTGTTAGGACACTTACAAAAATTACATACTTTAGGAGGAGATAAAATGCTTAAAACTTTAAGTGCTCAAATTAAAGAGTATAAAAAGCCGTCCATATTAGCACCATTTTTTATCGTATGTGAAGTTATAGTGGAGTTACTTATTCCGTTTTTAATGGCTTCAATAATTGATAAAGGTGTATCAAGTGGAAATATGAAACATGTGTATTTAATAGGGGGAATAATGGTCCTTATGGCCATGTGCTCACTAACATTTGGTGTATTAAGTGGTAAATATGCAGCAAAAGCAAGTACAGGTTTCGCAAAAAACTTAAGAAAAGCTATGTATGAAAATATACAAAGTTTTTCATTTTCAAATATAGATAAGTATTCAACTGCAGGTCTTGTTACACGTATGACTACAGATGTGACAAATGTGCAAAATGCTTATCAAATGATACTTCGTATGTGTTTTAGAGCACCTATGATGTTAATAGTTGCCCTTATAATGTGTATTACTATAAGTCCAAAATTAAGTTTATTATTATTTATAGCTGTAATATTCTTAGGATTTTGTTTATTTTTAATCATATCAAATGCCCATCCAATATTTATGAAAGTATTTGAAAAATACGATGATTTAAACGGTAGTGTACAAGAAAATGTAAATGCAATTCGTGTTGTTAAAGCTTATGTGCGTGAAGATTACGAAATCAAAAAGTTTGAAAAATCAGCAGATAATGTATATAAATTATTTGTAAAAGCTGAAAGTATATTATCATTTAACATGCCAGCTATGATGTTAACAATATATGCTTGTATATTAGGATTATCATGGTTTGGAGCAAATATGATAGTTGTTGGTGATTTAACTACGGGTCAATTAGTAAGTTTATTCAGTTATATAATGAATATAATGATGAGTTTAATGATGTTATCAATGGTATTTGTTATGGTTACTATGGCTAAAGCATCAGCAGAGCGTATAGCTGAAGTAATAGAAGAAAAAAGTGACCTTACAAATGGTGAAAATCCAGATTTTGATGTTAAAAATGGAGATATAGACTTTAATAATGTTAATTTTGCTTATAAACAAGGAAGCAAAAAATACGTTTTACAAAATATAAATCTTCACATAAAATCAGGAGAAACTGTTGGTATAATAGGTGGAACAGGTTCATCTAAATCAAGTTTAGTTAGCTTAATATCTCGTTTATATGATGTTAGCGAAGGTGAAGTTTTAGTTGGAGGAAAAGACGTAAGGTCTTATGATATAGAAACTTTAAGAAATGAAGTTTCAGTAGTTTTACAAAAAAATGTATTATTTAGTGGAACTATAAAAGAAAATCTTCGTTGGGGTGATAAAAAGGCCACTGATGAAGATATAAAAAGAGTTTGTAAATTAGCATGTGCAGATGAATTTATAGAACTTATGCCAGACAAATACGACACTTATATAGAACAAGGTGGAAACAACGTATCTGGTGGACAAAAACAACGTTTATGTATAGCAAGAGCTTTACTTAAAAAACCAAAAATATTAATTCTTGACGATTCTACTTCAGCAGTAGATACAGCGACAGATGCTAAAATAAGAGCTGCTTTTGCAACAGAAATACCTAATACTACAAAAATTATAATTGCACAACGTATATCAAGTGTACAAGATGCAGATAAAATAGTTGTTTTAGATGATGGTAAAATAAGTGGTATAGGAACTCATGAAGAATTACTTGTAAATAATGAGATTTATGCAGATGTTTATAATTCACAAATGAAGGGAGAGGAAGAAGAATATGAAATCGCCAAATAAAAAGACAAATAATCCCCCTTTAAAGATAATAAAAAGACTTATGGGAGTTATACTAAAAAATTACACTCCACATTGTATAATAGTTTTAATGTGTATATTTGGTGCAGCCTTTGTAAATGTTAAAGGTACATTATTTATGCAACAATTAATTGATAATTACATTGTTCCAATGATGAGTCAATCATCTCCAGATTTTGGACCATTAGTAAAAGCTTTAATGAAATTAGCCATGTTTTATGTAGCAGGTATATTAATGACATATGCTTATAATAGAATAATGGTAAATGTATCTCAAGGTACAATGAAAAAAATACGTATAGATCTTTTCACTCATATGGAAAGTTTACCTATAAAATATTTTGATACTCATGCCCACGGTGATATAATGAGTATTTATACAAATGATACAGATACTCTTCGTCAAATGATAGGTCAATCTATGCCACAGCTTGTTAACTCAGCAGTTACAATAGTAAGTGTATTTGTAAGTATGATAATATTAAATATACCTCTTACTATATTAACTGTTATAATGGTTGGTTTTATGATGTTTACAACGGGAAAAGTTGCATCAAAAGCAGGAACATATTTTGGAAAACAACAAAAGTCCATAGGAGAACTTAATGGATTTATAGAAGAAATGATGGAAGGTCAAAAAGTTGTTAAAGTATTCTGTCATGAAAATGAAAGTATAGAAAGATTTAATGAACTTAATGAAGAATTATTTGATAGTGCAAATAATGCTAATGGATTTGCCAATATATTAATGCCAATAAACAATAACCTTGGTAACTTAGGTTATGTTGTATGTGCCATATTTGGTTCTATTTTAGCCATTGGAGGAATTGGTTCATTTACACTTGGCGGTTTAGCATCTTTCTTACAACTTAACAAAAGTTTCACTCAACCAATAAGTCAGGTGAGTCAACAATTAAATGCTGTTGTTATGGCCCTTGCTGGAGCAGAAAGAGTATTTAATTTAATGGATGAAAAACCAGAAGTGGACGATGGTTGTGTTACTTTAGTAAATGCTAAAGAAGACAAAGATGGTAATATAGAAGAATGTGAAGAACACACTGGAGTGTGGGCTTGGAAATATCCTCGTAAAGATGAAAGTACAACACTTACTAAGTTACAAGGAAATGTGGTATTTAATGATGTGGACTTTGGATACAATGAAGAAAAAACAATACTTCACAATATTAAATTATACGCAGAGCCTGGTCAAAAGATTGCCTTTGTTGGAGCAACTGGTGCAGGGAAAACTACTATTACAAATTTAATTAACCGTTTCTATGATATACAAGACGGAAAAATTAGATATGATGGTATAAACATAAATAAAATTAAAAAAGCTGATCTTAGAAGAAGTTTAGGTATAGTTTTACAAGATACTCATTTATTTACGGGAACAGTGGCAGATAACATAAGATATGGAAAATTAGATGCTACAGATGAAGAAGTAATGAATGCAGCAAAACTTGCCAATGCCCATGGATTTATATCAAGACTTCCACAAGGATATGATACAGTTCTTACAGGAGATGGTGGAAGTTTAAGTCAAGGGCAAAGACAATTACTAGCAATTGCTCGTGCTGCCATAGCAGATCCACCAGTACTTATACTAGATGAAGCTACAAGTAGTATAGATACTCGTACAGAACATTTAGTTCAAGATGGTATGGATAGATTAATGCATGGTCGTACAACATTTGTTATAGCCCATAGATTATCTACTGTTAGAAACTCAGATGCCATAATGGTTTTAGAGCTCGGTAGAATAATTGAAAGAGGGAATCATCAATCTCTTATTGCTAAAGGTGGTAAATATCACCAACTTTACACAGGAGCTTTTGAATTAGAATAAAAGAAAACTCTAGATATTTAAGTTTATCTAGAGTTTTTTATTTGTATTTATTAACTAATATTAATATTGGCTATGGAATAAAGTGCAGCTTTATCGCAACTTATATTTTTCATTTTCTTTTACAGCAGATGCTGTCTCTGATATGTTGTTTTATATGGTAATTTTCATCATTAATTAAATGAAAAAAATCTCAACATAAAATGCTGAGACTTTTTCGAGTGAAGTAAATTTTATAAGGTGATTAAATAAAATCTATATCCTATAAGGAAAATTACTAATAAACTTAGAAATTTGTTAATATTTTTTTCCGTCTTTGAGCTAGTTTTTATGGGAAGAATGGAAAAATTTATACTTATAGGATAAAAAAGCTCCACTCCTTCTTTTGTAATTAAATCTAAAATTATATGGGAGATTACCCCAGCTAAAATACCACTAAAAATACAAGTAAAAACAACATTATTATCACTTGATACTATGACCATATCACCTAAAAAGGCTATGACACCTATAAAAAGTAGACTGTGAGTAAATCCTCTATGTTTAAATCTTTTTCCAAATAATTTATAAATTATGGGGAATCTCTTACTAATATAAGAACCCTTCATATCTATATCGCAAAGCAAAGATCCTAAATATGTAAAATAAGCATATATGAATAAGAGAACTATACGATAAGAAAGAGTATATTCCATCATAAATGTATCATAAATATATGGTAGTAGTAATAAAGCAATTATGTAACCACCCTTTGAATGAGTTTCTTTTGTCATAAATCCTCCAGTTGCCATAATAAATTATTAATATGTTTATTATAATGTAAATAAATTGAAATATCAAAAATTATTTCCAACTTTATTATATCCTAATATAGTAAATTTTAAAAATAAGCTTTTATAAAAGTTATAAATTAAATTATAATTATTTTAAAATATTTTAAGATGTTAAATACTCAAAGGGAATAAAGTATTTTATACAAAAATCTTCTGCCAGAGAATTTTTATAGCAACGTATAGTAATGCGAGGGCATAAATTAAAAGTCATTGGATGAATTTCTTTAACATTGTCTGGAATAACTACTTGATTTAAATATTTACAATTAACGAATGAGTTCTCACCAATAGTATTTAAACTTGTGGGAATAATAATATATTTTAAACTATTATTATTAAAAAAAGCGTGATTATTAATTTCCTCCACACCTTGAGGAATAAAATAAGTTGATGTTTGTTTTAATGGAGGATAGTATATGATTTTTTTCATGTCTTTAGTGAAAAGCACACCTAATTTATCACAAAAGTATTTATTTTCTTCATCTACCTTAATACTTGCTAAATTCATACAGTGAATAAAGCAATTATCTTCTATTTTATTAATATCTTTACTTATAATTATACTTCTAGAAGTTAAATCTTCTCTTAAAGCATTTTTATTTAAAAGGCAGATTTCTTTCTTAATAGGTTCTTTGAAATAATTTAAAGGCTTTTTTGCAGGTGGACTTTTCTTTTTTTTATGCTTTCCTTTTCTATCTTTATAAAAAACAAAAATAATAAGACATATAAGAATTATGGATATACCAATTAGAATATAAAAAATCATATTTGTAACCTCCTAAAATATATCTTAGAATGTCTCTTTCAACCTATCATAAGCTAAGTTTATTTTTTTATATGTATCTTCCAAATCTTTTTTTACTTCTGGGGGCATTTCATCTATATTATAGTTGTCCGGATGATAACTTTTAGTTAGATAGGCGTATCTTTTTTTAAGGTCATTTTCACTGCAATTTTTATCTAGTCCAAGTATTTCATAACATTTATCTAAATCAGTTGCTATATTTTTTTTATATTTGTTTTTTTCTTTAATAACTTTTTCATAAACCATATCACATTTATTGGCATTTAGTTTAAAAATAGTTATAAAATCACTTATAATTTGAGCTTGGTAATCATTTAAATTTTCGCTATCAATTAAAGAAATGTAAATAAGGTTATATAGGATTTTGTAATCTAAGTTTTTCTTATCTAATAACTTATCAATGGATCTTTTTAATAAGACTATATTTTCTTTATCGTATTCATGAAATCTACCATAATCGTATTGGGCAAAGAGCCAGGTTTCTTCAGAATCATTCATATCAAAGGTTTCAATATAATCTATTATAAAATTTCTTTCTTTGTTGGATATATAGCCATCAGATTTGGCACAATAAGTCAAAAGTCTGATAAGATAATCGGCAGTGGCACATTTGACCATCTCATCCATATGTTCATCAATATAACCCTTTAATAATAAATCTTCCATAAGAGCCATACTAAAACCTCCCTTAAATTTAAAATATATAAATTTAATTAGATTATATAGAAAATAATTTTTCCAATCAATCATATATATAAAATAAGTTATTAAGTTTAAAAATTTATAAGGAGGAGCATATATTGGATGAAAAAAACTTAGATAATGAAAATATAGATGTTACATATTTATATGAAAGTATAAATAAAATGAAAAATGATTTAAAAAATATTAATAAAAATAGTAAAAAAAGCATAATGTCTATTGAATCATTAAAAGAAGAAATAAATAAAAATAGTGAGAAAAATTTTAAATTAAAAAAAGAATTGGAAGAAAAGAGATTTAATGAAATTAAAATTTATAAAAAAATAATTATAATTTTAGATTTAATAGATAAAATATGTGACGCAGCCATAAATTTGGAAGATGAAGAATTTATAAGTGATTTGGAAGTAATAAAAAAGGTAATTAAAAAAGAAATTAATGAAATTAATTTAATGGAGATTAAATCTTTGGGAGAATTATTTAATCCAGAATTACATAGGTGCTTAGCAGTGGAAAAAAATAAAAGCAAAGTAGAAAATCAAATTATAAGCGTTGTAGAAAAGGGATATATGCTAAATGGCAGGGTGATTAGACCTGCCTCAGTTATAATTGTAAAATAGGGAGGAAAAATAATGGGAAGAATAATAGGTATAGATTTGGGAACAACTACATCAGAAATTTCTTATATGGAAAATGATGAGGCAAAAATAATACCAGATTGTTTTGGAAATAGAATAGTACCTTCTGTTGTTGGCAAAAAAGAAGATGGTACAGTAATAGTTGGTCAAGTTGCATATAATCAACTTATACCAGCTCCAGACAGAACTATAGCAGAGGTAAAAAGACTTATGGGTTCAGATACTTTGATACCCCTTGGTGATAAAAAATATTTACCTCATGAATTATCAGCTATGATTTTAAAAGAACTTAAAAATTATGCAGAAGATTATTTGGGTGAAGAAGTAACAGAAGCTGTCATAACTGTGCCAGCTAACTTTAATAATTCTCAAAGAAAAGTAACAAAATTAGCAGGAGAGATGGCAGGACTTAAGGTGGAGAGAATTATAAATGAACCAACAGCCGCAGCCATGGCTTATGGAATAAACAATTTACAAAAAGAAGAAAAAATATTAGTTTATGATTTGGGTGGGGGAACTTTTGATGTTTCCGTACTTGAACTATTTGAAGGCATATTAGATGTGAAATCAAGCAGGGGAAATGATAGATTAGGTGGAAAAGATTTTGACAGTAGAATAGAAAAATACATAGAAAAGGAATTTGAAAAAACATATAATCAAAATTTATATAAGGATTTGGATGTAAAAAATAAATTAAGCATTAAATTAAGAGTAAAAGAAGCTGCAATAAATGCTAAAAAGGAATTATCCACTCAAATGACAACTACTATAAATATACCTTTCATAACTATTATAAACAACAAACCAGTATCCATTGGCATGGAACTTACAAGAGAAAAATTCAACAACCTTACAAAGGATTTAGTAAAAAATACAACAGAAAAGATAGATGAAGCTCTAAAGGCGGCAAAATTAAAAGAAAAAGATATTGATACAGTTTTACTTGTGGGAGGTTCTAGTAGAATTGTAGCTGTTAGGGAATTAGTAGAAAGTAAATTTAGTGGGAAAATAATAAGTGGTATAAATCCAGATGAAGCCGTTGCCATGGGGGCAGCTATTCAAGGAGCCATAAAAAATAATCAAATCACATCTGAAGAAAATTTAATAATTACAGATAAATGTAGCTATAATCTGGGAACTAGCATAATAAAAATAGGAGATGGAAAGATAATAAATGGTGTTTTTGACTGTATAATTCCTATAGATAGCAGTATTCCTTGTTCTAGAAAAAAGACTTATTATACAGCTGTTGATAATCAAGATGAAGTAAGAATAGAAGTATATGAAGGAAATGAATTCATGGCAGAAGACAATACAAAAATAGGCGATTTTATTTTAAAAGGTGTTCCAAAGGCCAAGGCAGGAGAAGAAAGTATAGATGTGCAGTTTGATTATGACTTAAATGGAATACTTCAAGTTAAGGCAACTATAGTTAGTACAAATAAATCCATAAATAAAATCATAGATAATTTTAAATTAACTAAATTGCCAATAGATTCTTTAGCTGATGAAAATATTTATGAAAGATTTAAACTAAATTCTTGGATGGAATATGCTTTGGCTAAAAATGTGAAAGAAACCATAGAACTAGCACAAAAGAAGCTTAATAATTTAGATAAAAATAAAAATGAATATAAAGAAATTGAAAAAATTATGGAAGAATTAAAATTGGCAGTTATTTATGATAATGAACAGTTAGTAGAAAAATACGACGAAGAACTGACAGATTTATTATTTGATATATAAAAACAAAGCTGGTCTAAAAATTTAGGCCAGTTTTTATTTGTAATTATTGAAAATATAAAAATAAAATGAATATGCTAAGACTCAAAAAAGAATATTATAATTATATTATGAAATAAACAATATTTAATAAAAAGGAGAAGAATATGTTATCGGAAATTTTAACTAGAAAACTTGTGAAAAATTATAAAGATATAGAAAATGAAAAAACTAGAAACTCCTATATATATGTGGGGGGACTTGTGGGAATTGTATGTAATCTAATTTTAACTGTAGTAAAAATTACAGTTGGAATTATAAGTGGAAGTGTTTCTATTTTGGCAGATGGTTTTAATAACTTATCTGATATGGCATCGTCTTTAATTACTATGATAGGAATGAAACTTGCCAATAGACCAGCAGATAAAGAACATCCCTTTGGCCATGGGAGAATTGAATATTTATCTGCTCTTGTGGTAGCATTTATGGTAATGCTTGTGGGTGTTCAATTTATAAAAACTTCTTTTGAAAGAATAATTCATCCAGTAGCAGTAGTATTTGAAATACTGCCATTTATTTTATTGATTATCTCTTTATTAATAAAGTTTTGGCTTAGTAGATTTAATAAATTTGTGGGAGAAAAAATAAATTCATCAGCGTTAAAAGCAGCTTCAGTAGATGCCCTTGGTGATGTGTTTACTTCAACTTGTGTAATAATTTCTTTTTTAGCAGCAAAATTTACGACCTTTCCCATTGATGGATATATGGGAGTTATAGTTTCTTTATTTATACTTTATGCAGGATTTTCTTTGGTGAAGGATACCATAAGTCCTTTGCTGGGAGAATCACCTGATGAAGAACTTGTAAAAAGTATTAAACAAGGAGTTTTATCTTATGAAAATATAATAGGTGTTCATGATTTAATAATTCACAATTATGGTGTGGGAAAATGTATGGCATCTATTCATGCAGAAATTCCTTCTAATGTGGATTTAATTACAATACATGAAATAATAGATACTGCAGAGAGAGAAATCTCAAAAAAGCTAAATATATATCTTGTAATTCATATGGATCCTATGTGTATTCACGATGAAAAAGTCAATGGTATAAAAAAAGAGGTACAGGATATTTTATTAAAATACGAATCTATAAAGTCCATGCATGATTTTAGAATAACAGAAGGTAATGATAAAATTAATATTATTTTTGATGTTGAAGTAGATGCCTATGATATTAATACTAAGGAAAAGGAAAATAAGTTAAGATGTGATATTCAAAAGGATATAAAGAATCTTGATTCTTTGTATAACTGCGTTATTACTATAGATAAGTATTTTTAAATAAGATTCTTTTTTTAATAAAGGCTCTGTTAGCTTACTTCGTGATTAATCATATATAATATAATTAAGTTCGTAATGGTTATTGCCTTAGAAAACATGCAGAAGTTATGGTTAGAAAAATTTTAAATATTGGTAGCGACATAAAAATAATGTTAGGACAAGTAAGAAGTAACTCATGTAATCCTGTGATAAAGTATATTCTCTTCAATTAAAGTATTACATGATTTTTCAATTTTACCACCTATTATCAGATATAAGACATGGAGTTATTTATTTGAAAAAGATAAAAATAACATTCAAGTAGTAAATAAGTTATGTTTATCTTAATGGCTAAGATAATTCGAATGAAGAGGCAATATTTAGTGATTTAATGGAGTTCGTCTATATAGGAAGAAAAGTTAAGTAAAATTAAAATTAATAAATTTTAACTTATAAGAATAATTTAATTAAAAGTTTTAATATAATATGATGTAGCTTTAAAAGAATTTGATAGATTAAAATGTTTAACATTTCTCAATTAGATTTTAACACCTCAATTTTATGAGCCTTAAAGAAATAAAATACCAGACATTAATTTATTGTGTATAATACAAAAACCCTATATGTGGTATAATCTATTTACAGCTAAATTAAGAAAAGAGGAGTAATATGAAACCTAAGATTCAGGACGTAGCAAGACTAGCAGGAGTTTCAACAACAACTGTGTCAAGAGTTCTTAATAATAGAGGATATATAAGTGAGGAAACAAGAGAAAAAGTAAACAAAGCAATGAAGGAGCTTAACTATTTTCCAAATGATGTGGCACGTTCATTATTTAACAAAAGAACTAATCTCATAGGAGTAATACTACCCACAGTGAGCAATCCATTCTTTGGAGAACTTACATTCTACATAGAAAATATATGTAACTCCCTTGGTTACAAAATACTACTATGCAATAGTCTTGATAATATTGATAATGAAGAAAAATATATAGAAATGCTTATGCGTAATCAAGTTGATGGGATTATAGTTGGGACACATAACCAAGAAATTGCCCATTATAAAAACAGCAACATGGCAGTAGTATCTATAGATACTGATTTATCTGAGAATATTCCAATTGTAGGTTCAGATAATTATCATGGTGGAAAGATAGCAACTGAACTTTTATTATCGAAAGGATGTAAAAACATCATAAATATAGACGGGCAGTGTAATTTAAGGACACAGGCAAGATTAAGAAAAACAGCCTACGAAGATGTTATGAAATCTCATAATATGTGTCCCATAACTTATGAAATTGAAAGTACATTTGATGGGGGAAATCAAATCCAAATCGCTAATAAGATTTTAGATGAACATCCAGAAGTCGACGGAATATTTGCAACAAATGATTTATTTGCAGCAGTATTTATAAATGAAGCAAGAAAAAGAGGCAGAAAAATACCACAAGATTTAAAGATAGTAGGATATGATGGTACAGAAACAATAAGAAATATATTACCAGATTTAACTACTATAAAACAGCCAATTAAACTTATTGCAAAGACTTCAATAGAGCTACTTATAAAAAAAATAGAAGGTGATTTTAGCAATATAGAATCTAAAATAGCCTTACCAGTATCACTTATAGAAGGAAAAACTACATAAACTTATAACATAATTAAAGATTCATCTGATAGAATCTATTAATTATGTTATAAAAAAATATGTGAAACCGGTTGACATATGTAACCGGTTGACATACAATTAATTTAGAACTTGAAAATGTTTTCACAAAAGAGGGATTTTAAAAAATGTCTAAAGGGGGAGTAAAAATGTCTAAATCGAAAGCAATGTACTGTAAATTAAGTGCATATTTCTTCTTTTTCTTTGTAACTTGGTCAGCAAGTTATTCACTATTTTCAATATGGCTTGGTCAGGAAATAAATTTAAGTGGTGCAGACACTGGTATTATATTTTCTGTAAATGCTATCTTTGCTTTATGCATACAACCTATCTATGGATATATATCAGATAAAATAGGTTTGAGAAAAAACATTTTAAGTTTTATAAGTGTACTTTTAATTTTTGTAGGACCATTTTATATATATGTATATGGACCTTTACTAAAATACAATGTAATTTTAGGAGCAGTAGTTGGGGGGGCTTATTTAGGAACAGCATTTCTTGCAGGTGTAGGTGCAATTGAATCATACGTAGAAAAAATAGGTCGTAGATATGATTTTGAATATGGAAAATCTAGAATGTGGGGATCATTAGGATGGGCAGCAGCAACATTTTTCGCAGGTCAATTATTTAATATAGATCCTAATATAAACTTTTGGATTGCATCAGCCTCTGCCATAATATTATTCTTTATAATATTATCTATATCAATAGAAATAACTGATGAAGATATAGAAAAAGCTGATTCTGTTAAATTAAAAGATGTTTACTCATTATTTAAATTAAAAGACTTCTGGTTTTTCATATTATATGTTATTGGGGTTACATGCTTCTATAATGTTTATGACCAACAATTCCCATTATATTATTCATCAATGTTCTCTACAAAAGAATTAGGAAATCAAGTATTTGGATATTTAAATTCATTCCAAGTATTTTTAGAGGCAGGGATGATGTTTTGTGCGCCATTTATAGTAAATAAAATTGGTGCTAGAAAAGGTTTAATATTTGCAGGATTTTTAATGGGATGTAGAATTATAGGTTCAGGATTAGCAACAGGACCAATATTAATATCTTGTATGAAATTAATACACTCTTTTGAATTACCAATAATGCTTATTGCAGTATTTAAATACCTTGCTGCAAACTTTGACACTAGATTATCTTCAATATTATATCTAGTTGGATATCAATTTACATCTCAAGTTGGGGCTACAGTATTATCTCCAATAGTAGGAAGATTTTATGACACTATAGGTTTTAGCACTACTTATATTGTAATGGGTGTAACTGTTTTACTATTTGCAACATTATCAATATTCACATTAGCTAAATCAGAAGAAAAGGTTGCTGATGGTAAAACATTAGCAAGTTAAGTTGGAAAATAACTTTAAAATAATAAATTAAGATTAAATAAAGTGGAGGAATTAAGAATGTTAGATGAAAGAATTATAAAAGCTGGAGAAGTTTTAGAAGCAGCAAAAGAAAAAATAAATGAAAGATACAGGCTAGGATATCATATCATGGCACCAGCAAACTGGATTAATGACCCAAATGGTCTTATTCAATATAAAGGAGAATACCATGTATTCTATCAACATCATCCATATGATGAAAACTGGGGACCTATGCACTGGGGACATGTTAAAAGTAAAGACTGCATACATTGGGAACACTGCCCAGTTGCAATAGCTCCTGGTGATGAATTTGATAAGGGGGGATGTTTCTCAGGAAGTGCAGTAGATAATAATGGGGAATTAACATTAATTTATACAGGACATAATTACATAGATGAAGAGCAAAATACATTTTATGAAACTCAAAATATAGCAGTAAGTAAAGATGGAGTAACATTTGAAAAATATGAAAACAACCCTGTTATAGCAGAGCCACCAGCAGATAGTATACACCATTTCAGAGACCCTAAAGTATGGAAACACGAAGATAAATGGTATATGGTAGTAGGAAACTCAACAAAAGATAACATAGGTAGAGTTATATTATATACATCACCTGATTTAAGAAAATGGGATTATGTTGGAGTACTTGCTACAAGTAAATGTGAACTAGGATACATGTGGGAATGTCCTGATTTCTTTAAACTAGGAGATAAATATGTGTTAAGTTTTTCACCACAAGGAATTGAAAAGAAAGATGGAAAATATCCAAACTTATTCCAAACAGGTTATATAGTTGGAGATTATGACTACGATAAAAATGAGTTTAAACATGGAGATTTCTATGAATTTGATAACGGTCATGATTTCTATGCAGTTCAAACATTCTTAGATGATAAAGGTCGTAGAATTGCAATAGGTTGGATGGATATGTGGGAATCACATATGCCTACAAAAGAAGATGGATGGTGTGGTGCATTAACAATGCCACGTGAGTTAACACTAGGTGATGATAATAAAATAAAAATGAATCCAATTGAAGAGATAGAACTTCTTAGAGAAGAATGTATATCATCTGAAGAAAATGTGATCGTATCAGAAAATAATAGCTTTAAAATAAAAACTAGTGAAAAAATGTTAGAAATAGATGTTACATTTGATATACTTAATAGTGACTCCAAAGAATTAGGTCTTAAGATAAATGGAAGTGATGAGGAAGAACTTGTATTAAAATATGATACAGATGCATCACAGCTTACTATAGATTGTTCTAAATATGGAAAAGAACAAGATTCTACAAGAAAAGCAGATGTATCTAAAAACTCAAAACTTTCTCTACGTGTATTCTTAGACAGATCATCTATTGAAGTCTTTATAAATGATGGAGAAGCAGTAATTACAAGCCGTATTTATCCTCAAAAAAATATTGATAATATTGAATTCTTCACAAGCAATGGTGAAGTTAAAATTGAATCATTAAAGGCTTGGAAATACAAACAAAGTATTCAGTAAAAAATATGTAAGGTGGAAGTATGAAGAGAGTAATAAGTATAGGAGAAGCTTTAATTGATTTTATACCTAATCAAAAAGGCTGTGAATTAAAGAACGTATTAGGTTTTGAAAGAGTAGCAGGGGGAGCTCCTGCCAATGTTAGTGCTGTAGTAGCAAAGCTTGGTGGAAAATCAAATTTCATATCTAAGTTAGGTAAAGATGCTTTTGGTAACCACATAATAGAAGTTTTAAAAGAAGCTAATGTAAATGTAGATTATGTGTTGAGAAGTGATAAAGCCAATACGGGATTAGCTTTTGTTTCTTTAAAAGAAGATGGAAATCGTGATTTTTCATTCTATAGAAATCCAAGTGCAGATATGTTACTAGAAGAAAGTGAAGTAAAAAAGGAATGGTTTGAAGATTGTCATAGTATGCATTTTTGTTCGGTAGATTTAATAGAGTGTCCAATGAAATATGCACATAAAAAGGCCATAGAGTTTGCACTAGAAAATAAAAGTATAATAAGTTTTGACCCAAATGTAAGGTTACCTTTATGGGATAGTGAAGATGCATGTAGAGATGCAATTATGGAATTTTTACCTTTGGCTCATGTAGTTAAAATTTCTGATGAAGAGTTAGAGTTTGTAACAGGATATGATAATATGGACGAGGCTAAAGAGGTATTGTTTAAAGGTAATGTGAACATGGTTTTATTTACAAAGGGAAAAGATGGAGCTGAAGCATATACTAAGGATAGAGTTGTTAAGATACCTGGAAATATTGTAGATGTAGTTGATACAACGGGAGCAGGGGATTCGTTTATTGGTTCATTTTTATTTAAGCTATTAGAAGATGATGTAAATATGGAACAGCTTAATAGTATTAGTGATGAAAAGCTAAGAGAGTATTTAACATTTGCAAATGCTTATGCAGCTTATAGTACAACTAAAAAAGGTGCAATTGGCTCATATGCTACATTAGACGAGATAATAAAGTATATGGATAAATAGATTAATATATAAGTATAACTGAGTATAAGCTGGATGAGGGAAGATACCTTATCTAGCTTATACTTTACTGTGGCTTAAGCGATGTGAATTTTTTATTATCTGGTTATTATATTAATCCATTTTTCGCCTTTTAGTCTAAATAAACAAAAGAATGTTTTTATAGGTGTTTCAAATCTCAGCAATAAAAGAACTAAAGCAGGATTTAAATTAAATTTAAAAGCAGCTACAAATCCCACAGGAAGAAGTAACCAAAGGAAAATAACATCTATTATAGCGGCAAACTTTGTATCTCCTCCACCTCTTAAAACACCTGCAATTATAGGGCTAGTAAAAGCTTGGAACAATATGTGAAATGCATAAATATACATTAAATTATTTGCTATAACTTTTGTAGAATCTTCTATATTATATAAAGAAATAAGAGGATTTTTAATTAATAATAATATGGTTGCAGTAGTAATACCAAGTATAAGATATATAAATAATAATTTATTTTTTATATTTATAGCATCTCTTTTGTCACCTGAACCTATGGTTTTACCCATAACAACAGAAGAAGCATTGGCAACACCAAGTATAAAAGATGTAGACATTTGATAAATAACATTGCATATGCTATTGGCAGCTACTACAGAAGAACTTAAATGACCTAAAATAACTGCATGTATTGATATACCAATTCCCCATAATAATTCATTACAAATAACAGGCATACCGTATTTTATAATATCTTTTAATAAATTTTTATCTTTAAATTTAAGCATATGAATTTTGTAATTTATTTTCTTTTCGAATTTTAGCATATAAACTAAAATTATTATAAATTCCACCATACGAGCAATTAAAGTACCAACTGCAGCTCCCGTAACACCAAGAACAGGCATAGAAAATTTACCAAATATAAATATATAGTTAAAAATTATATTTACTATAAAAGATATAATATAAATTTTTAAACAAATATTAACTGTTTCTACACTTCTAAGAATTACTAAAAAAGTAGAAGTCAATCCATAAAATAAATATGAAATAGAAATCATTCTTAAATAAGAAGTTCCTGATTTTATAACCTCTACATCAGAAGTAAATATAGTCATAACCTCTTTGGGGAAAATCAACAGCACTATAGCAAATAATAAACTTACGGCAAAAGATATTTTTAATATAATTGTTGTTATTTTTTGAATACTAAGGATATTTTTGCTTCCCCAGTATTGGCTACATAATACTACAGCCCCTCCGCCTATACCAAATATAAGCAAAGTGAACATGAAAAATACTTGATTAGCAAGACTTGTAGCAGATAATGCTACTTCACCAAGTTTACCAAGCATTACTGTATCCATTAGATTTACACCATATGAAATAATATTTTGTAAAGCTATTGGAATGGTAATTGATGCTATAGTTTTGTAAAATATTTTGTCTTTGTCAATTTTTAAATTAAAATTGAGCTCCATAAATACCAACTCCATTCTATATAATGAATATTTTTTAATATATTGAACATAATTATATCATTCATATTAAAATAATTCAATATTTTAAATTGTATTAAATATAATGAATATGTTGAATTAAAATTCCATATTAGGCTATACTATAAATAACGGAGGTAAAATTATGGAAAATTTGAAAATAGGACATAAAATACAAGAATATAGAAGAATTCACAATATAACCATAAAAGAATTTGCAGAAATTACAAATTTAAGTGCAGGGTTAATAAGTCAGTTGGAAAGAGGAATGGGCAATCCAAGCCTAAGTGCATTAAAGTCAATAGCATCTGCTCTTAAGATAAGTTTATCCTCCTTGTTTGAAGAAGAAATAAGCAACGAATCATTAATACTAAGAAGAGAAGACAGAAATACCATATATAATCCAGATCAAAAACATATATTATATGATGTTTTAACACCAAGTCCTCTTAATTCTAGTGTGGAATTATTATTGATGAAATTAAAACAAAATAGTACCACTTTTGGTGATTTTTCCACACATGTTGAAGAGGAGTTAGCCTTTGTTTTAGAAGGAGAAGTAAGTATTGTATTTGAAAATGAAGAATTTTTACTTAGAGAAGGTGATACTATTAGGATTCTTCCAAATAGAGGACATAAATTCAGAAATGATAAGGACAGTGATGTAAAAGTTCTTTTTATAAAATCAAAACCAAATTATTAATTCAGGAGGGGTAGCCATGTTAGATATTAGAAGAATTAAAGCAAATTTAGAAGATATTAAAAAGGCAATGAATAGAAGAGGTGAAAAAGAATTTAGTCTAGATGAAGTAGTAAACTTAGATGATCAAAGGTTGGAGCTACTTAAAGAAGTGGAAGTTTTAAAAAATAAAATGAATGTGGAATCTAAAAAAATACCTCAATTAATGAAAGAAGGTAAAAAAGAAGAAGCTGAAAGTGAAAAAGTTAATCTTAAAAAATTATCTGATGAAATTAAAGTTTTAGACGAAAAAATAAAAAAAGTTAGTGATGAATTGGAATATAAACTACTTAGAATACCAAATGTTCCAAATCCACAGGTTCCTCAAGGGGAAAGTGATGAAGACAATGTGGAAGTTAGAAGATGGGGGGAACCTACTAAATTCAACTTTGAACCAAAAGCTCACTGGGATTTAGGTACTGATTTAGATATATTAGATTTTGAAAGAGCAGCAAAAATTACTGGTTCAAGATTTACGTTATACAAAGGACTGGGTGCAAAACTTGAAAGAGCATTAATCAATTTCTATTTAAATACTAACACTTTAGAACAAGGATACACAGAAATGATTCCACCATTTATGGCAAATAGCAATAGTTTTATAGGAACTGGACAACTTCCAAAGTTTGCAGAAGATATGTTCAAACTAGAAGGTCTAGATTATTATTTGGTACCAACAGCAGAAGTTCCACTAACTAATATACATGCCAATGAAATATTATCATTTGATGAATTGCCAAAAAATTATACAGCATATACTCCATGCTTTAGATCAGAAGCAGGTTCTGCAGGTAGAGATACTAGAGGACTTGTTAGACAACATCAATTTAACAAAGTTGAAATGGTTAAAATATGCGCACCAGAAGAATCTTACAATGAGTTAGAAAAACTTACTCATAATGCTGAATACTTACTACAATTATTAAAATTACCTTATAGGGTAGTTAGAATATGTACTGGTGATTTAGGATTTACAGCAGCATATAAATATGATTTGGAAGTATGGATGCCATCATATAATAGATATGTGGAAATTTCTTCTTGTTCAAATTGTGAAGACTTCCAAGCTAGAAGAGCAGGAATTAAATTTAAAAGAGATAAAAATTCTAAGGCAGAATACTGCCATACTTTAAATGGTTCAGGGCTTGCCATAGGAAGAAGTTTTGCAGCTATAATTGAAAACTATCAACAAGAAGATGGTTCAATTGTTATTCCAGAAGTTTTAAGACCATATATGGGTGTAGATAAAATTGAAGCGAAATAAATTAAAAAGGGCTATCCACGAAAATAGTGTGATAGTCCTTTTATCAATTAAAAATTATCTTTTTGTATCTATAACATTTTGAACTAATGCTTTACATCTACCACAAGCAGCACCTGCTTTAGTAACTTCAGCAACTTTGTCCACAGTGTCACATCCGTTGTTTACTGCATCAACAACATCTTTTAAAGATACGTTGTAACATCCACATACAGAAGCTAATATTTTTTCTATTTCATCTGCACATCTTCCACATCCAGTTGCAGCTCCTGTCATTTCTTTTATTTCGTCTAAAGTTCTAGCACCTTTTATCATTGCTTTTCTTATATCTATGTAAGAAACATTTTTGCAATGACATATTATTCTATCTCCTGCCATAATTATTCCTCCTAAAATTTTGGTATATAAATTATATATATAATTTAATTTAAATTATATATAATACATATCATATTATATACCAAAATATATTATAAATTAAAGAAAAATTACAATAATTAGGATAAAATATAAATAAAATTTTAAATATCAAAGAAATAATAGAAATAATAACTTATTTTTTTAATAATATTTAATTTAGAAAAAGGAGTTTTGAATAATAAGTAGAATTAAATAAGTTAAAGTTTAATCAAATTAATATGGGGAGGCAAAATGAGCAGAGAAATAGTATTTTATGGAGAAAAAGGTATACTAAACTCAATTGTGTTAGATATACAAGGAGATATAGCAAAACAAAAACAATTTATTAGATCTATAATTTTGGCAGATAAAAGTAAACTGTCTTGGGTTGATAGTGTGCATACTGTTAAATGTTTTATGGCACCTTCTTTAGATCAATTTGGAAATCCAGATATGATTATGGAAGCAGTTACAACAGATGGGGATAAATATGTATTATTTATAGTTACAACAACTGCAACATATCAAAATAGTGCTTTAATTATGAATCAATTAGAAGAAAAAGATAATCAATATTTACCTAAAACATATATAAATAATTCTAAAAAGGTTAATGTTCAATTATCTTTATTATATAGATTTGTACAAGCATATAAAAACAATCCTTTGGATGTTTATGATATAAATAGTATAATAGTAGAAGAACATGAAGTATCATTAACATATAACGATTCTATGGAAAGAAAATTGGAAAATTGGATTATGATGGACTATTGGAATGAAAATTTCCAAGATGCAAAGGACTACTATTATATAGCAATTACTAATGACTCAAAAGAAGTAATAGATGAAAAAAATGCAAATAGTAGATTATTTCCATATAATAATTTTAGCACAATGCCTCCTATTGGCAGTGAAAGATGGGAAGAAGATAAGGGGAAATTTGGAATAACAACTTATGATACTTTAGCACATAAAAATGTTATATCTAAAAATAATGGTTATTATAAAGATACAAGTGACTTAATGTTACTTACTCCTCCTACAATAGCAGATTATAAAAAAATAAAATCACCAAAAGCTTTAGTGAATATTAACACAGATAGATGGACAGAAAATCAAAAAGAATTATGTGGCATAATTAATGAAATTAAAGAGTTGGATGAAGATTTTAAAGCATTTATTACTAACTTCATGGATTCTATAGAATATAGTTAAATTTAAAGGGAGATATAAAAATTATACCTCCCTTTTTTGTGCAAATATTTGATTTTATGTAAAGTTTGAATTTTAAAAATTTATTTTAGATCTTCAATTATTTCATCTAAGATAGCTTTTGTATCTTGCATGATAAATATAGGAAGAACTTGATAATAGTAGCGGTGTTTAAATCGATCCATATCTTCAATTTGTTCAATTTCTTTTTGTGTAACTAATAGTATGGCATTTGATTTATCTAGTGCCTCATCAGATAACTTATTGATTATTTCATTTTCTTGTTGGATTTCGCAAGTTATGTCATAACCAAGTTTGTCACATGTTTGTTCTAGTTGTTTTGCTACAACTTCCTTATCACATACAGCTACTAAATTTATACTCATAATATTAACCCCTTTCAAAAGAACTATTTAATAATATAATAAGTTTGTTTTCTAAGGAAGACAAGTTATTTTTTGGATAAAATTAAAATAGCTTTATTAGTTTTATTAACTAACAAAGCTATTTTGTAAATTGTTTTTAAATTAAGAAATTAAACTTTTGATACCTGCACTTATTGTACCTTCTAACATACCTCCATGATAAGAAATAATTTTATCTATGGGCAGTTTGGAAACTTTTCTCACGGATTTTAGATAAGTTTCATTATCAAAATTTAAATCTTTATCTGTAAGTTCTAGCAAGTTAAGTTGGATATTTAATAAATTACCTGCAATTAATGTTTTTTCATCTTCTATATATAAACTTATATGATTTGGAGTGTGCCCCGGAGTAGATATTACTTTTATATTTTCAAAATGTGGAGTAATATCGTTGTCGCTTAATTTTATATGAACTAGGGACTTATTATCTAAGGAAGGTGCCATAACTATAATATCAGGAACGTATTTTACAATATCTTTTATACAACCTAAGTTGTCAAAGCCTCTGTGAGTTAATATTATATGGCTTAAAAATCTTATATCAAATCCTTCCTTATAAAAGGCAGTTCTGATAGTTTCAAACTCTCCTGGATATGCACTATCAACTAAAAGCATTTTTCCTTTATTAAAAATTATCACAGGATAAGTAAATTTATCAGGATGCATTTTTGTTGGTATTTTTAGCATATACATATTGTCATTTACTTTCATTTTGCCTCCTATTTTTTCGCCTTGTATATATTATATTGCAGATAAAATTTATTATGTTGATAAAAAAATAACAGAAAAGTAGATAATTTAAAAAGTATCTAAAAAGTAGAGAAAAAATTATTAAAATATTCTTTGTTGTATAAATAACTTTCATCATAAGGTTTGATTGAACCTGCCAATTCATTATATTCAAAAGCTTTTTGATAATTACCAATTTTATCATAGCAAACACAAAGTTGAAGATATGGTATATAGTTGTAACAATCTATAATTTGAAAGGCAGAGGATTTTTCATCAAAAGTGCGTGTAAGGGCTAGTTCATACCAAAATATGGCTTTAGTGTATTCTTCTTTTTTTAAAAAATAATATCCTATATCACAACATATCTCAGCTCTAGGTTCATCAAATTGAAAACTTCTAAATAATGATAAAAGACCTTCTAAGTTTTTGTTTTGAGCAAAATAGCAAAAAGCTAAGTCTTTGCAGGCACTTATTTTATTTTCCACAAAGCCAAAAGAAGAATTTATAAAGGAAGTTAAAACTTCTATGGCATCATCAAATCTGTTGTTGTACATAAGTTCTCTGCCATAATAAAATTCTTCTCGTGGTTGTAGTTTTTTTCCTTGAGATAAAATATATTCGTAAATTTTTAAATTTCTATCCATGGGAGTTTCTTTTATTTTTTTGTGACTTATTCCTATGGATGAATAAATAATATTGCCCAAATAATCTATGGCCTCGTGAACTTGACCGCTCCAAGTGTAGTTGCAACTTCTCTTTAAAAGTCTTTCTCTATTAAAAGAGTAGGTAGGTTTGTCATCTTTATCAAAAGACATATTGTATCTCATAATAACCATATCTACAGATACATCTAGATTTTCTTTTAGTTGTTGTAATTTTTTATTATCTTCATATAAAAGTACATCATCTGCATCAAGCCACATAATATAATCTTTTGTGGCTTTTGAAAAGGAAAAATTCCTAGCAGCAGCGAAATCATTTATCCAGGGAAAGTCATATATTTTATTTGTGTATAAGGAAGCTATCTCTTTTGTTTTGTCAGTGGAGCCTGTGTCTACTATGATTATTTCATCCATTAAATTTTTTACTGAGTCTAGACATCTGCCAAGGACTAGCTCCTCATTTTTTACTATCATACAAAGGCTTATGCTTATCATAAATATCACCTGTTTAATAATTTATATAAGTAAGATATTTTTTTATTTTGAAAAATATAACAACTTTATAAAAATTGAAGTTAGAGGAGAGGTACGATGAATCATTGTTCAATAGAATATATAGAAACAAATAGGTTAATTCTTCCCAATTTAAAGTAGAAGATGCAAAAAATATGTACAATAATTGGGCATCAGATGATGAAATGACTAAGTTTTTAACTTGGCCAACTTATGCAAATGTTTTGGAAAGTAAAGAGGTAATTGGAAGCATAAGAGTTCCTATTATAGGTATTATATTAAACATTGCTTCTCCTGTATAAAAATAGTCAAGTGATTCCATTTTTTCTCCTTTAAAAATTATATTTATTTAAAATTATAATATATACTGTGAATATTATCCATTGTAAAAATCACTAGAGTGGTTAGAAGAAAGTGATGGATATTGCGATGGTGAAGTTCTAGCTAATATAAAAGATAAAATAGATGAACTCAAATAAAAAAGCCACCAGTTTTGAGCTGGAGGCTTTAATAATTATTCCATATCTTTGCCAGTAAAAGCAAGTGGAAGTAGTTCTTCTAATGTATATTCTAAGTAATCTTCTGTACTTTTTGCTATTATAACTTTGAAAGTTTTTAAATCACAGAATTCTGCCATAACTTGTCTACATACAGCACAAGGTGCACAGTAATCTCCTTCTCCTTGTTTTACTCCTGCTTTGTTTCCTACAATAGCAATTGCAGTGAAGTTTTTTTGTCCTTCAGATACAGCTTTGAAAAAAGCAGTTCTCTCAGCACAATTTGTTGGTGTGAAAGCTGCATTTTCTATGTTACATCCTGTGTATATATCTCCATTTTCGCAAAGTAGTGCTGCACCAACATTGAAATTAGAGTATGGCGTGTAGCAATTTTCTTGTGCTTCAAAAGCTTTTTCAATTAGTAATTTTCTATCTATCATTGTGTTTCCTCCAAGTGATTCATGCTTAGTATATTGTGATTAAAGGAAAGATTTCATTAACTAGCTTATCCATATTCTTTACCGTTATAAATCCCTTATTATATTCAATAAGACCTTCATTTACCAGTTCTTTTATAATCCTATTAATACTTCTAATATTAGATCCTACGCCTTCAACTAAAATATCTTTGTGAACAGAAGTTAATTTGTGCTCATCTAGAAAACTCCATAGGAAAAATATTATCCTAGCTTTCAAAGGATAGGCCACATTTGCCTTGCTGTTGACAGATGTATGATACATTTTTGTAGAAAGCTGAACATGTATATATAGTGAAAAATCACTGTCGTATTTAATCCATTCAAGAAAAGCATCTTTAGGAATTTTTATAACTTCACAAGGCTCCATAGCTTCCACATAGTTGAGTATGGGTTTATCTACAAATAGCTCCAACTCACCAAAGAGGTTATATTCGCAGAAAATCCTCTCCAAATATTTCACCTGAGTGGGTGCTAAAGAGTAAATTTTTACCTTTCCTTTTTTGATAATATATACAAAGGAAGGCTTGTCATTTTGCTTTAGTATTTTTTCAAAAGTATTAAATTTTGTATATATAAATTTTTCTTTTATAAAGTCAGGACAAGTATCTAAGAAATAAGATAAGTTGTTCATAATCAATCTCCTTAGTTGTAAAGTATAATGATTATATCACAATGATTTTTTTGTGCAAGGGATTTTAAGGGATTTATTGTAAGTTAGGGACAAATGTCCAAAGAAAGATTTTTTATTATAAAAAGCAACTATTTTAGAAAAATCTAAGATAGTTGCTTTTGTATTATGCTTTAAATATTGTATTTCCTTCTTTTATTGTTTCAACAACTTTGATATTTTCGATATTTTGAGGATCTACAGTTAATGGGTTTTTGTCTAGTATAACTAAGTCAGCTAATTTACCTGCTTCTATAGAACCTTTTTTATCTTCTTCAAAGTATTGGTATGCACCGTTTATTGTAACAGCTTTGATAGCTTCCATTACTGGTATTCTTTGGTGTTCACCAAGAACTCTACCGCTTTCAGTTTTTCTGTTAACTGCATTGTGTATAGCAAGTATTTGATTTGGCATTTTTACTGGAGGATCTTGATGTAGAGTAAAAGTGATTCCTTTTTCTAATGCCCAACCTATTGGAGATATATTTTGTGCTCTTTCTGGTCCGAATACTTGGTCATGGTGTAAATCTCCCCAAAATCTTACGTGATCGTTGAAGAATGTAGGAACAACACCTAAAGCTTTAACTCTATCTAATTGGTCATATCTTAAGGCTTGGCAGTGAACCATAACTGGTCTAAGCTCACGACCATGTCCTGTTATTTCAACAGCTTTTTCATAACATCTTAAGAATTGCTCACAAGCTTCATCTCCGTTTACATGAACATGAACTTGAAGATTCATATTTATGCAATCAACAAAGTATTGAGTTACAACTTCATCACTTTGAGTTGGATATCCACAGTAATCAGCTGGTTGACCTTCTGGTACAACGTGATATGGTTTGCTTAACCAAGCTGTAAATCCTTGTGGAGAACCGTCTAACCAAGTTTTAGCTCCACCTAATTTGTAGTGGTTGAAGTATTCTCTCTTTGGAGTACCTTCATCTTTCATTAAGTTTTTAGTTGATGGTTGAGTAGCAAGTCCTATTATATCTATAAATAACATGTTATTTTGTGCACAGGCACCTAACATATGGTTGTAGTGATTTGCTTCTTCAACAGATGCATCTTGAGTAGTTGTTACACCCAGTGATGCGTATAATTTTTGAGCTTTTACTATGGCATTTAGTACATCTTCAAATCCTGGAGATGGAACTACTTTTTTCTTTTCACTATCAAGTATAGCATTTTCTTCTAGTACTCCGTTTGCTTCTTTTGAATCAGGAGAAACAGTTCTAACAACTCCACCTTCTGGAACAACATAGTCTTTACCAGCATATCCATAAAGTTCTAAAGCTTTAGAGTTAACGCAAGCTAAATGTCCTGAAGCATGAGAAACTGTTATAGGAACTTCTGTACTTACAGTATCTAAATCAAATTTAGTTGGATGTAGACCATCTTCAAATTTAGTGTTGTCATATCCAAATCCTATTAGCCATTTTCCTTCTTCTACAGGATTTTCTTTTAATTCTTTTTTTAATCTATTAAGAAGTTCTTCTTTAGAAGTAACATCTCCAAGCATTACTATCATTAATGTTTGAGCTATGGCAACTATATGACCATGTGGATCTATAAAACCTGGTAACATAGTTTTTCCTTCTAAGTCGATTTTTTCAGTTGAATCATCAGCTAAATTAAGTATTTCTTCATTTGTTCCAACTGCTTTAATTAAGTTATCTTCTACTAAAATTGCTTGAGCAATAGACTCTTTTTTATCAACAGTTATAATATTTCCATTAAAATAAATTTTTCTAGTCATTTTAATCTTCCTTTGTCATTTAGTTAAAATTTTTTAAGATTTAAATAGAGCATATCACTTTTTTACAGAGATGGTCAATGAAGTTTTTTTGCTAAAAATAGGTATTTTCAAATAATTCAATTTTATTTGAATTATTCAATGAAATTGTTATCACTATTGATTATGGAAGCATAGGCAAGGTTTTTCTTTAATTTGTCGAGAATTTCTTCTTTGTCTTTTATTATTATGCTGTTGTCCTTTTCCCATATAGTGGTATAAAATTCATCGCAAATGCTCTTAAATTTATTATCTCTAATAACTGCATAATCATTAATATTATTTTCGTTATCTATTTTGAAAAATTTCATATTTTTTGATAAATATAAAGATGGATTTTTGTTATCCTTGAAGCTTTCCACAAAATCTCCATCTACTAATTTTATTTGTACTAAATCACTTTCTTTGATGATTTTTTCCATATGATTAATATGTGATTTTACCTGATCAAAAGTTAAAGTAATGGGGATATTGAAAAATCTAAGACAACCTGTGGAGATATATCTTTGTAGTTCTGCTTCGTAAATAAGTACTTTTAACTTTGATTTATAGGTGATGTTTTGTAAAAATAAATTGATTTTATTTAATTCTTCCAAAACTACTTTGTCAGTAAATAAAGTAGAGGCAATTTCTTCAAATAAATCTGGAGGCATGAAAAGTTCATTCATATCACCCATTAACCATCTTAAGTCTTGTCCCATTATATATTGCATATATTTTCTTTCTTTGATGGTATTTATACTGGATATTTTTTCAACTAGAGGGTTGCCTTGATTTTTTATTATATTATCCAAGGTATAGTACATTTCATCTATGGCACTTTTCTCCTTGGACATATTGGAAAATAAACAACGTTTGTCTTGTGAAAAAGTTGCTACATGAAGAAGGTCATCCTTTATTATAAAAATAATTGTGTTGGAATTTAGCTCATAATTGTAAATTTCAAAATCCAATGTGGGATGAAGGCTTATCATATTAAGTAGTAAAATTGTATTGAAAACAATGTCCTCTCTGTCTCCTTCAAAACCAATAAGCAACCTGATTCTTATGGAAACATCGTCTTTTTTTAATTGCCACAAATCTGGTTTGATGGCTGCTATGGATAATTTATCCTCATCAGTTGCTTTAAATAAATTGGCAGATAAAATTAAGTCAATTTTGTTAAAACGATTCATAAAAGATTCCATATCGTGGGATAGATATTGCTTTCTCAGTTTTGGGTTAATATGAATTATGCTGTTGTAGCTTTCCTGCACATGGGTGTTTTTATGTACATGTGGGATGCTTTTTTGAGCAGTTTCCATGTAGGACTCTTTTAATAGAGTGTCAATATATTCTATCAAGTTTTCCTTGCTTGTATCTTTGTCTATTTCAAAATAGCTCATAAGCTCATCCATAGATGATGGTGATAGGGAGTTTACTATGAATGTTGATGTAGCTTTGCAAATTTGGGCTATGTTTTTTTGTGTGGGTAGATTTTTGTTGCTAATCCACTTGCTTATGTAGGATACGTCGTAGCCTAGCTCTTTGGCAAGGGTTTTCTTTTTTTGTTTTGACAAGTAAACTAGTTTTTCTAGTAATTGTCCAAAGGTTATGTTTATCAATGATAGGTCCTCCTGATGTTTAGTTTAATTTTAATATATCATTTTGGTATAGTATTTCAAGACTTGAATTCAATTTTTTGATTTTTGTTGAATTTGTTGAAAGTTTTTGTTCAATTTTTCAAGTTTTATGAATAAGGGGTGTATCATTTTTGAACATACACCCTTGTAATTAGAATAAAATAAAAAGATATAATTTATTATCTTACCATTAGCCATGGTTCAAATAATGGTGATGAGCCTACTTTTATATATCCATATTTTCCTAGACTATTTTTAACTTTTATATATTTTTTATTTCCCTTTTGATAGAATGAGTAGATATTGACTTTTTGATCTTTTTTTACTATAAAAGCTTTTTTTGTAGCATTAGTATTTGTATAAGCAGTTAGTTTTTTGTTAGCTGTGTACTTAATAGATCTTGTTTGTTTAGTAGTATTAGCAGTACAAGGAGTATAAACTTTATATCCATCTATTTTTATATTATAATAACAAGAAAAGCGTCCAAATGCATCCGTAAAATCTTTGAATACTCCCCAGTTACCTTCTGATAAAGCTATTGTGCCGGTATTGGCATTATATTTTTCAATATAAGAATCATTATATGTTCTATCAAGTAAGCATTTGCTATTCTTAAATTTTAATATTCTGTAACCTTCTTGGAGGTCTTCTCGATAATTTAGTACTATTTCTAGGCTTTTATCTTTTTTATTAAAATTATATATTCTGACATTACACTTATAAGGTAGGCGATTATAATAGCGTTTTGAAAATTCATACTCTTGTTTTAATACTATAGAAGTTTTATCATTGATTTTTAATATTAAGTTGTCATTTTTAGATAAATAAATTTTTATTTTATCTTTGTATTTACCACCATCTAAGTTATAGTGATAGGTTTTTCCTATTTTTAATTCTTTTATGTAAGATTTAGATGTGGATGCATAGGAATTAGATTTTGTTCCTATAAATATACCTCCAACTACTATAGAGAAAGAAATTAGTATAGTAGTGATTTTTTTTAATAAATTCATAAAAACACCTCCTACTATGAGTGTAGTACAGTTTTAGTTATAGAAAGAATTTTTTAGTAAAATCTTTTAAAGATAATTAAATATAGTTGTACATTTTATGATTGATTAAATTATACTTATAATATGATTAAGTATAACTTAGAAATTAAGCTGTGGGAGAATATATTATGGATTTGAATGTATGTAAATTGGAATTATTAAATATAAAAATGAAAAAAAGAGATAGTGAGAAAATTAGAGGTTATCTAGGAAATAAATATGAAAATTTGGATATACTACACAATCATAAGGATGATAAATTTATTTATAGATATCCTAAAGTTCAGTACAAAATTATAGATGAAAAGCCTATAATACTGGGCATTGAAGAAGGGGCAAATATTGTAACAAATATAGGAATTAATGATGACAAGCTGATTATTGAGGATAAATCAATCAATACTTTTGAGAAGAAAATCAGCATAAATAAGTGTGACTTTGGAGTAAGTGATGATTATGTTACTTATGAATTTTTAACTCCTTGGATAGCTCTAAATCAAAAAAATATCAATAATTATAATAATGGTAATGATATGGAGAAAGAGGAAATTCTTCAAAGAATTCTTATAGGAAATATTATTTCCATGTCAAAGGGGTTTAATTATACAGTAGAGGAAAAGATTAAGTGTTGGCTGAATTTACAAAGTACATATGTAAATATCAAGGGTCTGAAACATGTAGGTTTTGTGGGAGAGTTTAAGGTTAATTTTAATATTCCAGATTATTTTGGTCTAGGGAAAAATGTTTCTAAAGGATTTGGTACAATTAAGAAGAAATAATATATGGGGAGAATTTTTTGTTACTGGAAAATTATTTGTGAAATTGAAGTTTTGAGGTTGGAGTGATTGCAATTACTGTGATACAGGGTGGTGTTGGTAAGTGGAAAATGAGGTTTTTAGATGTTTTTTGGTAGATTTTTTGAAGGTTATAAATTTTCAGTATTGCTGTATATGTGTGATTGCAATGGTTTGACTTTGGACGAGTAGAAGTGTAATATCCATTAAAACAAGGATTGAAACAAATTACTTCTGATATGACTGCTTATGAAATATCAAGTAGAAGTGTAATATCCATTAAAACAAGGATTGAAACTTAGTCTGTTTTGTCTTTCCTTCTCTTTTATCAATTTTGTAGAAGTGTAATATCCATTAAAACAAGGATTGAAACTCCACTATGACAGGAGGGAATAAAACACACCATACAGGTAGAAGTGTAATATCCATTAAAACAAGGATTGAAACTAAAGTGTTGTTGACTAAATTTAGTGTTAAGTCTATGTAGAAGTGTAATATCCATTAAAACAAGGATTGAAACATTCATCAACTCTAATATGTGTTAAGCTCATAGCACTTGTAGAAGTGTAATATCCATTAAAACAAGGATTGAAACATTGATAGATTTGGTTTCTATAACGGGGTTTCAGGAAGTAGAAGTGTAATATCCATTAAAACAAGGATTGAAACCTAAATGTTCTAACATGAGTGTGATGGTTTCTAAAGTGTAGAAGTGTAATATCCATTAAAACAAGGATTGAAACTTACTTCACCATTCAATTTTTCAGTTACAGTTATTGGTAGAAGTGTAATATCCATTAAAACAAGGATTGAAACTATATATACTCATTTTTTACACCTCCGTAAATTCATGCGTAGAAGTGTAATATCCATTAAAACAAGGATTGAAACTTATATCTCCATTAAGACTTTCAGTTACTGTTATTTGTAGAAGTGTAATATCCATTAAAACAAGGATTGAAACAATCTTAGCCAATACCAATATCCTTTCTCAGCAACTGGGTAGAAGTGTAATATCCATTAAAACAAGGATTGAAACAAACCTCCGGAGTAAACCGTGATAAAATCAAAATATTGTAGAAGTGTAATATCCATTAAAACAAGGATTGAAACTAATTCAAAGGAAGAAGATTTTATATTTGAATTTGAGTAGAAGTGTAATATCCATTAAAACAAGGATTGAAACATATTTTTTGACTTTTTTAGATTTTCTCCATTTTTATGTAGAAGTGTAATATCCATTAAAACAAGGATTGAAACTCAATGGAGGAATTAATCCAAGTGATGACATTATTAGTAGAAGTGTAATATCCATTAAAACAAGGATTGAAACTACACCTCTCCTTCACTCTAATATAATAGAGTGGTTGTAGAAGTGTAATATCCATTAAAACAAGGATTGAAACCCATCTATTATTACATATTTATCTTTAACTCCATTAGTAGAAGTGTAATATCCATTAAAACAAGGATTGAAACAAACCTCGTATTAATGATGTTTTCTTTGTTTTCTCAAGTAGAAGTGTAATATCCATTAAAACAAGGATTGAAACATTTTACCACTAGTAAAATATTGAAAATCTACATTAGTAGAAGTGTAATATCCATTAAAACAAGGATTGAAACGATATTATTTTTCAATATATTCATGGGATTTTGGATGTGTAGAAGTGTAATATCCATTAAAACAAGGATTGAAACTTTCTGTCGGTTTTCTCATAGTGATTCTCAAATTTGTAGAAGTGTAATATCCATTAAAACAAGGATATAATCGACGAACATATTTAAAGGTTTTTCTAGAAGATATGTAGAATATTTATATAATATATTTAGAAAAAAGAACTAAATAGGAGGTGAATTATGGAATCAATAAGAAATATAGGGGATTTAAGATATAACCACATCAACTCAGAAGATAAACTATTAGAAATTTTTACAGAAGACATCAATTCAAATGGAAGATATGACAAAGTTTTAGAAATAAGACTAAAAGATATAGGCGACAAATTAGTTTTTGACAAAATAAACAAAAGAGAATACGATAACAATTTGAAATTTAAATACCTATATAGATCAGGTTCATCCAATGGAACCGACATAACACCTACTGCCAAAATTACTACACCACAAAAAACCTATCAGAAGAAAATAGTACCATCAATTAAAGAAGCTATAGATTACATAAAAATCACCAAGAACATATCAGAAAATAAATTATTCAATGAAGAAGAATTATTAAAGTCAGTCTACTCATTATTAAAAGACAATGACTTAATATTAGAAGAAATAAATAAAAAGTTTAATGAAACACCTACAAAAGAACGTTACTATATACTAACCATAGTAATTGAAAAAAATCAGGACGAAATCTATGTAGGTGATTTTGAAGTGTTTAAAAATAGAATAAGAGAAATTCCAATACAAAAATTCTACTACAGTAAAACTAACAATAAAACATCTAGAGCAGAAGATAAGTACTGCTCACTTTGTCACAATAAAAAAGAAGTATTCGGACTAGCAAGCCCCTTTGCCTTTTATACAATTGATAAACCAGGCTACATATGTGGGGGATTTGACTATGAAAGTTCATGGAAAAACTACCCTGTATGCAAAGAATGTGCCATAAAATTAGAACTAGGCAAATTGTATTTAGATGAAGAACTTTTGCTAAGTTTTTATGGACGAAGATTTTACCTAATACCTAAATTAATTTACAACAATCAACTAGAAGAAATATTAAAAAAATACAAAAATACTTTTAAGCAAGAAGATGATAAATCAAGCTCAAAAATGATAAAAGGTGAAAATAGATTAGAAAATAAAATATTTAAAATTTTAGGGAAAGAAAAAAACAATATAACTTTCGACTTGATGTTTATAGAAGAAAACAACAGTGCCTTAAATATTTTGTTAAATATAGAAGATGTTTATCCATCTACTTTCAAAAAATTATACTCAACATGGGAAGATATTAAAAGTATGGAGTTTTTTTATGAGTATCACTATTTGGCCAACTTTGGATATTTGAATATGTTGTTCAATAGCAAAACATACAATAGATATTTCCTAGATACAGTAGATAAAATTATTGGCAAAGGGAAAATAGAATATGACTTTTTAATTTCCTTCATAAATACAAAACTAAAAGAAGCTTTTGTAAAAGAAGAAAAAAACGAACAATTTGTAAAAGGTGAAGACAACTACTATGTAGCAACTTTAAGAGCATATACGTTTATTTATTATTTATATAAAATTGAAAAATTTAAAAACAAAGGTGAGAAGGGAGTTGATAATATGGAGAGAAAATGTTGGAATATAGAAGATTTTAATAGTAAAAGAGAAGTTTTTGAAGATTTCTTTGACACTAATAAAGCATTTTTTGATACAGATTCTAAAAAAGCAGTTTTTATGGTAGGTTATCTTAGTAAAAGACTTATCAACATACAAGCAAGAAATGAAGATGGAAGAAAACCATTTATGTCACAGTTAAATGGTCTTAATTTAAATAAAAAAGATATATGTAGATTGATACCAAAAATACAAAATAAATTTATGGAATACAAAAAAGAGTTTTATGATGAAGAGTTGAGCATTGTTTCAGAGTATTTAATAGATAGCCAACAATTAAAAGACTTATCAAATCTTGACATACCTTTGTATTTTTCATTGGGAATGAATATGGTTAGAAAATTTAATCTAAATAAAAAAGAGGAGGAAGATAAAAATGAAAAGTAGAAGTGAGATATTATTTTTATATGATATAGTAGACAATAATCCCAATGGTGATCCCCTTGATTCAAACAAGCCAAGAATAGATGAAGAAACTTCTATAAATTTAGTTACTGATGTTAGACTAAAAAGAACAATAAGGGACTATTTATATGATTATAAAGATGAGGAAATATTTGTTAGAGAAATAAAAGATGACAAGGGTAAAGTTCAAGATGGTAAAGCTAGAGCAGCTAATTTTGGAAAAACTAAAGAGGAAGTAAGTAAAAATATACTTAAACAATGTATAGATGTGAGACTATTTGGAGGGACTATACCTTTGAAAAATGATTCAGTAACTTTTACGGGACCAGTTCAATTTAATATGGGAAGATCTCTTCATAAAGTATCTCTAAGAAGAATAAGAGGAACTGGTGCATTTGCATCTGGAGAAAATAAGGCCAATAAAACTTTTAGAGAAGAGTATATACTTTCATATAGTTTGATAGGATTTTATGGAATAATAAATGAACATTTAGCTGAAAAAACAAACCTTAGTGAAAAAGATGTGGACTTATTAATTGATGGAATATGGAACGGAACTAAAAACCTTATATCAAGAAGCAAGGTAGGTCAACTACCAAGATTATTGATAAAAATCAATTATAAAGAAGAAAACTATCACATTGGTGGATTATTAAATAAAATAAAATTAAATAAAAAAGTAGATGATGAAGCTATAAGAAGTCCTAAAGATTACAATGTGGATTTAAGTGAATTATCTTGTTGTATAGAAAAAAATAAAGAAAAAATAGAAAGTATTGAATATATTATAGATGATGAATTAGTTTTATCAGAAAATAAGCAAGTGAAGACTTTAGAAGAAATTATGAAAGATATAAAGGTAAGGAAGATAAATCTATAATAGTGAGGTGATATAGTATGAAAGCTTTAGTTTTTGACATAAAAGGTGATTATGGTCATTTTAGAAAATTCTATACTACTTCATCTCCTTTGACATTTTCCATACCTCCAAGAACAACTGTATGTGGAATAATAGGAGCATTGATAGGATTAGATAAAAAAGAGTATTTGAAATACTTTAAAAAAGAAGAAGCTAAAATTGCTATACAAATTCTTCAGCCAATTAATAAAACACGACTTTCTATTAATTTAATTGATACAAAAAAAGCTAAAGAATACTATAGTAAGATTGAAAAAAGAACACAAGTCACCTATGAATTACTTAAAAATCCTAGTTATAGAATATACTTTTATCATAGTAATAAAGAATTATATAAAAAAGTTAAATTATTTTTAGAAGAAAATAAGACTTATTATACTTTATCACTGGGCTTAAGTGAATTTATAGCTGAGAAAAAGTATAGGGGGGAAATTAATTTACAACATATATCTAAGGATGACTTTGCTTATATTGATACAGTTGTAAAGTTTGATGAAAATTTAAAAATAGATTTTGAAGATAATAAAGAGTATTTTAAAGATACTATTCAAAATGAAATGGATGAAAATAGAGAAGTAACAGAATACATAAAAATTTTATTAGAAAGAAGTGGACAACCTATAAAATGCCAGACAGATTATTATTTGTCAGATAGGGGTGAGAAAATTGTATTCTTATAAATTGAAATCTCATCCAAATGTAAATTTAATTGAACATTTAAGATTTGTTGGGGATAGAAGTGAAGAGTTAGTTCAAGATAAAAATTTAAAATATATATGTAGAGTTACGGGATATTGCCATGATATAGGCAAAGGAACTCTTTATTTTCAAGAGTATCTAAAAAATCCAGAACAATATTTAAATAATAAAGAAGGGGACTTGAAAAGTCATGCCCACTTATCAGCTATAATAGCGTATTTCAACTTAAAAGACTACGATAAAGAACAGGCTATAATTTCATATATTGCAGTATTATCACACCATGGTAAATTGAAAAACTTTAAGGAATATATGTATATAGAAAAATATGAAATAAAAAGATTACTTAAACAGTATGATGCCTTTGATGAGGAGATGAATATAATTTGCCAAGAGTTAAATTTGAAACTTTTATCAAAAGAAGAATTAAAAGAAATCATAGAGGAAATAGAAGATGAAGTGGATGAATTTAATGATAAATTAAATGATAATTGTGATTTTAGTTTGTATATATTAATAAGATATTTGTTTTCTATTCTTATATATTCTGATAAAGAACATGCTATTTTTAGAGATAAAAATAATATTTCTTATGATTTACCTGAAAATTTAATAGATGAATACAAAATAAAAAAATTTGGCAAACCTAAATTAGATAATATAAGAGATCTATGTTATAAAGATGTTATAGATAATATCCTAAAATCGGATGACAGGATAATGTCCATAACACTTCCCACAGGTAGTGGAAAAACATACACATGTATGTCGGCGGCTTTAAAATTAAAAAATAAAGTTAATAAGGATATGAAAATAATTTATTGTTTACCTTTTACATCAGTAATTGATCAAAATTATAAAGACTACAAAAACGCCATAAAGGAAATAAAACAAGTTGATGAGGTTAAATCTAGTGATATTTTAAAACATCATTATTTGTCAGCTAATGATTATAAAGATGAAAAATACTACTATGAAGGAGAAGAGGGAAGGTTTTTAACTCATAATTGGAATTCTCAAATTGTTGTGACTACTTTTATACAGTTATTTAATTCTTTATTTTCAAATAAAAATAACGATTTGATAAGGTTCAATACTTTGGCAAATTCCATTATTTTGCTTGATGAGGTACAGTCTATACCGTATAAATATTGGAAAATTATTAATAAACTATGTAAAGAAATATCACAAGAGCTTAATATTTATTTTATTTTTATTACAGCTACACAACCATTGATATTTGGCAAAAATGAGATTAAAGAATTAGCAAGTAAATCAGATTATTATTTTAAACAATGTAAAAGGACGAAGCTTATAAATTTGCCTTATGAAATGGAAAAAGAAGAGTTTTTTTCTTTTGTAGATAAAATTATAGATGAGAAGAAAGATAAAAATATTTTGATTATAGTAAATACAATAAAATTATCTCAGGAACTATTTAAATATATAAATGAAAATAAGGATAAAAATGATGATAGGAAGCTAGTTTATTTGTCAACAAGTGTAATTCCCAAAAGCAGATTAGAACGTATTGAAAATATTAAAAATAAAGAAAGTAAAAACATAGTTGTAAGTACTCAAATGGTGGAAGCTGGCGTTGATATTGATATGGATGTGGTTATTAGAGATATGGCACCATTAGACTCTATTAATCAAAGTGCAGGGAGAGCTAATAGAGAAAATAGAGGAGAGTACTTGGGAGAAGTGTATCTAGTTAAAATAAAGGACAATGATAAATTAGTAGCTAAATATGTTTATAGAGATGATATTTTGTTGGAATCAACAAAAAGTGTTTTAAAAGATAAAGATGTCATTTATGAACAAGATTATAAATTAATTGGTGAAGAATATTTTTTGAATCTCAATAAAAACAAATCTAATAATAAGTCAGATAAATTGGAAAAAGATATATATGAGTTGGAGTTTGAGGAAGTGTCAAAAAATTTTAAATTAATTGAAGAACAAAATAAAGTTCAATTGTTTATAGAATTGGATGAAGAAGCTACAGAAGTATGGAATAAATATAAAACTTATCTAAGTATAGAAGATAAATTTCAACGTAAAAATAAGTTAGAAAGTATAAAGGGTGAGTTTTATAAGTATGTTATTTCCATATTCAAAAATAAATGCAAAGAAAATATAGATAATAATATGGGCTTTGTTTCTAAGTATCAATTGGAAAATACTTATGATAATGATTTAGGTTATAAAACAGAAGAAGATAGTTGTCTGATTTTTTAATATAAAAGGGGAGATAGCTGTGAAATTAGTTATAAACTCTGAAGGAATATACTTAACAAAAGTTGGAGAATGTTTTTGTGTAAAAAAAGACAGACAAAAGCAGGAAATAGCAGTATGGTTACGGGATTATGTACTCCAATGTGGAGAGGGCATGTATTTTGGCAGGGCTTGATCCTTTTATAGGTATTATGCATGTTGACAATTACAACAGGCAATCTTTTGTTTTTGATTTAATTGAAATGTATAGAATTTATATAGACCAGATTGTTTTTAAATTATTTTCAAAGTTTGTAAAAATACAGGTTTATATAGAGTACAAAAAAGTGTTTTTTTGGGAGAAATAGAGGAAAATGACTTTGATGAGTTGAAATTAATAATAGAAGATTTAATAGATTTGGATAATGACTCTGTGTATGTTTTTCCCATGAGTAAAAAAGGGTTAAATCAAGCTGGACTTATTGGACAAGCCTTTGATAAGGAGTTGGTAACAGATGAAATTATCTCAAAATTCTTTTGATGAATTTGAATACTATATAACTCCTTCCGATATGATTGAATTTTTATATTGCAGGAGGTTTATATATTATATGAAGTGTCTTTCTATTCCTCAATTTGAAGAAAATAGATTCAAAGTGCAAAAGGGAAGGGAAGTTCATGAGAAAAAAGAAAGTCAAAACAAGCAGTATCTTAGAAAAAAGCTGGGAGTAGTTGATAAGCAAATTGATGTGGATTTGTATTCTAAAAAGTTTAAAATTAAGGGTATAGTTGATGAGGTAGTTACTTTGGAAGATGGCTCCAAGGCTCCTTTGGATTATAAGTTTGCTACTTTTGATGAAGTTGTTTATAAAACATATAAAACTCAGATGCTTTTATATTCTCTTATGATAGAGGAGATGTATAATTGTGAAGTAAAAAAGGCTTTTTTGGTTTATACTAGAAGTAGGAATTTGGTCAAAGAAATTGATGTGGATTTGAAAGATATTAAAAAGCTTGAGAAGGATATTAGGGAGTATTTTAAAGTTATAAAGGGATATTTTCCTAAGGCAACTTCATCTAAGGCTAGATGTATTGATTGTTGTTATAAAAATATATGTATTAAGTAGTTTGTGGGTGGAAATTTATTTGAAAAATTGAGATTTATGTGATGAAAGTATTGGGATTACAAGGTTGGAAGGTGATGTTGATAGATGAAAAATTCGATTTTTGAAGAGTTTTTTGAAGGTTTTTATGAAAATAAAAATCTGCTACTGTTGCTGAGTTCTTGTGATTCCAATGGTTTTACTTTGGACGGTAGAAGTGTAATATCCATTAAAACAAGGATTGAAACCTCATAGTAGATGGTGTCTTGTTTATCATTTTTGGTGTAGAAGTGTAATATCCATTAAAACAAGGATTGAAACTAAATTAATAGGCACTTATCCGGAAGGTGTTGAAAGGTAGAAGTGTAATATCCATTAAAACAAGGATTGAAACAAAGATTAAAACTTACAAAGTTTGGAGGTTTTAAACGTAGAAGTGTAATATCCATTAAAACAAGGATTGAAACCAGACTATTTTACAAGAGACAGATTGGGAGATAGGATGTAGAAGTGTAATATCCATTAAAACAAGGATTGAAACCCTAATATAACCTTGCATTTAGGGTTTTCTTTAAACTCGTAGAAGTGTAATATCCATTAAAACAAGGATTGAAACATATTTCATACATTGATACAACTGCACAAATTACAAATATAAAAGTAATTGCATATTTAATGATTTTAATATATTCACGAACTTCTTTTTTCATATTATCAACTATCCTTTAAGTTAATTATGAAATTTAAGTGCTGTAAAGGAGCATTTATTGAATACTTAAAGACTCTATTCTTAACTTATTATCTAGAATTTTAATTTCTATACACCTCCTACTACCAACATGCCATATTGATATCCACTTACTATAAGCGCCATTGTGTATTTGCTTTTAAATTTAATATTATCAGAAAATTGTAAAAAATTTCACGCGATGGATATTATGAATATGACGATAAATAAATTATAAATATAAATTAATTATGGTATAATCAAAATAAAGTAAATTCAAGGAAGTGATTATAATGAAAGGACTACTAGATCCTAAGATGGATTTTGTGTTTAAAAATATCTTTGGAAGTGAAAAAAATTCAAAAATCTTGATATCATTTTTAAATGCAACACTAAAACCAAAAGACTTAATAACATCAGTAGAAATAAAAAATACTGATTTAAATAAAGGATATATAGAAGATAAGTTTTCAAGACTAGATGTGAAAGCAACAACTAGTAATGAAGAGATAATTAATATAGAAATTCAGTTAAAAAATGAATATAACATGATAAAAAGAAGCTTATATTATTGGTCAAAGCTTTATTCAGAACAATTAAATGAAGGTGAAGATTACAGTATTTTAAAAAGAACAATTTGTATAAATATACTGAATTTTAAATATTTAAAAACAAGAAAGTTTCATAGTGCATATAGGTTAAAAGAAATTTATAGCAATGAAGAACTTACTGATGTTGCTGAAATTCACTTTATAGAAATACCAAAACTTGAAGATGGTTCTGATGAAAAGGACATGCTAGTGCCTTGGATTGAATTTTTAAAAGATCCAGAAAGTGAAAAAGTTAGAAATTTAGAAATGAGTATAGAAGAAATAAGACAAGCTAAAGACGAGCTTATAAAAATGAGCAATGATGATACTCAACGTGAACTATATGAAATGAGAGCTAAAACTTTAAAAGATAAAATTAGTGCACTGAATGAAGCTGAGAGAAAAGGAATTCAAAAAGGAATTCAAGAAGGTGAAAAAAAGAAAGCAATAGAAATAGCTAAGTCATTATTAGATGTGCTAGATGTACAAACTATATCGCTTAAAACAGGATTATCTGTAGATGAAATAAATAAATTAAAATAAAAATGCATCTTGATTTTCTTTACAGATAAAATTTTCAACAAAAACCATGATATAATCTGTTCAAGAAATTAAACAGGTGAGGTGTATAAAGTGGAAATACCAAATTATGAAAAAATGAAGTAGTAGGATTTGTATCGCCAACTTACTTTTGGGGAATTCCTAAAAATGTAAAAGAATTTTTAGAAAAAATAAGTATAAAGGGTCAGAGTTACCTTTTTTATGTTTCAACTTATGGAACAACTACAGGTCAATCGTGTCAAAGGTAATCATATGAACAATAAAGTTCCCATGTTTGCCTCTAAATTATTTTATAAAACATATCCATATCAAAGCAAAACATCATATTTTACAGTAGAAGATAGTTGTATCGGGTGCAAATTGTGTGAGAAAAAATGTCCAGCAAAAGCTATTGAGATGAAAAATAATAAGCCGGTATGGAAAAAATACAAAAAAGCATGGTCAATATTTAAATCCTCATACAAAAATTTAGCAAAAGGTGTATCATTTATTGATACGCCTTTTTAGTAATGATAAAATTATAGAAGCTAAAATTATTCAAACTAAGGAGGAAATATTTCGTGGAATTTGTGGGGAAGTTAGACAAAAAAGATAAAAAGGTATTAATATGGGGATTTATAGTAGGAACTATACTGAATATTTTTATACATAAAGCTATAGAGATAGTAATAATGTTGGTCATGCTATATTTTCTTCATAAAAACTTTGATGTAAATAAGTTCACAGAAAATATGGAATTTATAAATAAAGAAAAGTATATTGAAGGATTGAACAAAATAATTAGAGTTTTCGACATATATATAGCAATAAAAATCATATTGACATTAGTTACACAAATGGGCGGATTTAATGCTATGGAGTTTGCTTTGGTGGGTGAATTTGACTTGATATATAATGGAATGCTTGCTAGAAAATACGTGAAATCCATAGATAATGTGGAAGTTGAAAGAAATAGAAAGCTTATTAAAAATAAGATTTTGACAGCTGTTATATTGATTGGTTTTGTAGGATTTACATGCAATTATCTTAATAAGTTGGAATTTAAAGAAAATTACATAAACTCACCAAAATATAAGTATGAGCTAACTTATGACAAAGAAAACAATAGGATAGCAGATTTTAGTGGAAATGGATTTTCCATGATTGCTACAGAAAACAAGGACAATGAGAAGAATTTTAATAAGTATATAAAAGAGATTAAGTTGTTGTCTGCTGTAGATGTTTTACAAGATTATTCTAAGGTGGCTTTAATCTTTATGCTTGCCTTGGCTTTTGCTCAGTTGAATTTTAGAGCTAAGGATAAAAGACCAAATGTAGTTTTCGTCAATGTATTTTTAGTTTTGGCATTTACCTTTGGCGCCATAGGATTTAATACTTACGATATAGACTTAGAGTATAAGGTTATTGATAATTTTGCTAATTATAACTTATATTATATAATTAGAAAGAGAATTATATAAGAAGAGATTTAGCTAAATATTTATGATATAATGAAGATACTTACTTAGGAGGAATTATTTAATTATAAAAATCGACATTTTAGATATTATTAGTGACAAGGATATGGAAGAAATACTTGACACATGGGAATCATCAGTAAGGGCGACACATGATTTTTTAAGCGAAGAAGATATAATATCAATCAAGCCTTATGTTAAAGAAGGTGCTAAACATGTGGGCAAATTTTTATGTGTAAGAGACGAAGAAAACACTATAAAAGCCTTTATGGGAATAGAAGATTTTAAAATTGAAATGTTATTTGTAAGCGATGAATGTAGAAGAAAGGGCATTGGAAAAAGTCTTGTGGAATATGCAGTTAAAACGTTAAACGTAAACTATGTAGATGTAAACGAGCAAAATCCACAAGCTTTAGGATTTTATGAACATGTTGGATTTGAAGTGTTTAAAAAATCTGAGTTTGATGAGCAAGGTAATCCCTTCCCAATACTTCATATGAAATTGAAATAAAAAAGGTGTATCATTTTTTGATACACCTTTTAAAAAATTATAGTATAGGGTTAGATTTTTAAAAGGTATTACTACAATATTGTAGATAAATTTGTTTTAATAGAGAAGACTTTAGTTTATAATATAAAATAGATAAAATATACCAATGTAGAAGGAAGTGGTATAAAATGAGACAAATAGATGAAAAGATAAAAGAGTTAATAATAAGTATTTTAAATTGCCAAGAAACAGATGCCATATACATATTTGGAAGTTATGGAACAAAATATTTTACAGAAGATAGTGATATAGATATAGCATGGTTTACTAATTCACCCATAGATTTAGTTTTAAGAGGAAAATTTGAAAGATTCCTAGAAAAAGTATTGGGACTGAAAGTTGATTTAGTAGTGGTAAATAAGGATTCTAGTCCATATTTGTTATGTAATATATTTGAGTATGGAGAAATTATATTTGAATATGGAGAAAATTTTTCAAATTGGTTTGATAAATTTTATGATGAAACATTAGTAGATAGAGAGTTGTATTTTATGTATATGGAGGAAAAGAATAGATATGTACAATATTAATCTGATTAAGTCGATTAGAAATAAATAAGAATAAAGTCACTTAAAGGTCGTATCAAAAAAGATACGGCTTTTATTATACGCACTTTAGTTTAAACTTTACAAAATATTTAAGCTACAATATATATTGAAGAGATTAAAAAGAGGGCAAGTCATGGGGGAAAGCATATTTATTTTAGATAAAAATAATAAAATTACAGAATTAAAATACACCAGTGAAGATATATTCCAAGAGTTAATAGAATATACTAGCAGGTGATCAAATTACACCCGATAATCCAAGACGTTGGATATTTATATCAATAGAAGTAGGAGCTCCAGATAAAAAAGATAGAAATAATAGATGGTATTTAGAATACCTATTCATAGACCAAGATGCAATACCTACTTTTATTGAAGTAAAAAGAAGTGCTGATACTAGGGTAAGAAGAGAAGTTGTAGCACAGATATTAGATTATGCTGAAATGCAACTGAGTATTGGTTTGTAGATGATATTAGAAAAATATATGAAGAACAGAATAAAAGCTTATGTGACGATTTGGAAATAGAAGAAGGTAGCGAGGAATTATTTTGGCAAAGTGTAAGAAATAATTTTAAATTAGGTAAAATAAGGCTATTATTCGTATCAGATGAAATACCATTAAGTTTAAAAAGAATTATTAAATTTTTAAATAGTCAAATGATAGACACAGAAGTATTGGGACTTGAGATTAAACAATTTGTATCAGATACTGATTTAAAAACTTCTGTACCAAGAATTATAGGCCAAATCTCAAACTCAGTTCAAGTTAAAAAGGTTTCAGGATATTTCAAGTGGGATGAAGAAAGTTTTCCCAAAGAAGTTGAAAAATATATCTAAGAAACAAGAAATAAGTGGAAATATAATGTTAAAAAACTAATCGAAAAAATCATAGGAAAACAAAAAATAACTCTAACAAAGGAAGCAAGGACAAATATAAAAGTAAATCTGGGAGAAATCAGACAAGAGATAAGATTAGATACGCTAGATAGAAATAATTATAAAAAACTTAACAACATTATAATACCATGTAAAATTTTGAAAAAATTCTAAACATATAATTAGAAATAAATAGAATATAAAACCAATATTTACCTAAAATAATTATTGCAAATTTGACAACATTCTACAAAAAGTGACAAAAGATTTATTGTATAATAAATACACCTATAAAAAGGTATTTAAGTAAATTAAGTAAGAAGATGGAGAAAATAAGCAACATGAAAAAATTTAAAGAACTAAGTACCACTGGAAAAATATTTGTAGTGATACTAGCAATTGCATTTTTACCTATTACATTAGTATTACTAAGTGGTAAATCATTTATCAATAGTATTAAGAACAAGAAGAAATTAAAATCAGTATTTTTAGCATTTTGTCTACTAATGTCAATGTCATTGGCAAAGTATATATATTTTAATCAAGAGGATAAGGATACTTCTAAACCTAGTGTAGAGAATGTTGAGACAGATACAATAACAACTAAAAATGAGAACAATGTAGAGGAAGACAATACATCTTCTAATAGTGATAATAAAGAAGATATCGCAAATGAGGATATTGAATTACCAACTTATAAAATTGCATTAATTGATGATAGTAATATAGCAAATGCAATAAGAAAAACAATACATATAGTAGTTGATGGTGACTATACTTTAAGCCAATTAAATACTATAGCAGAAAAAGAAGCATTAGCATACGTATCAAAAAATAAAGTAAATGCATTGGCTATAGGATTTTATGAAAATGAAAAAAATATAGGCAAAGGATATGATATGGGAAGAGTAGAGTACGTTCCTTATGGAGAGTGGTCAAAAGCAATTGATGTAAAAGCTGGTGATTATTCTAATTTTAAATTTGTGAATTATTTACAGGAATCAATATCATCATATTTTACTGAGGGAACTTCTATATCAGAGGATAAAGGAGAGACAGATGTAAGCTTAGTTAAATCAGATATTGAAGATATAAATGATGGTATTACTGTGAATACAAGTAAATCAAAGGGAGTATTAACTATAAATGTAGTCGAAAGCGGAGAGGCTTTATTTCCAGCAAGTGAAGTAACTATTTCTGCATATACTGACTGGTGTTTAGACAATATAAAGTCAGACATAAAAACTATAGATTTCACAGTGAAAACTAATAATGGAACAGTAAGAGCACTATTAGATGCTGATGAAATATTAACGGATAATGGAAGATATTTTGATACCAATTATATAGCTGAAAATATACAATAATAATATCAATGGAAGTTTAAAATATATATAATGTTATAATAAAGCTATATAAAAATTTATAAAATGAAGAATTATTGGATAATTAGAAAGGGGCTGTCACACTATTTTAGTATGATAGCCTCTTAAATATAATTACAATGAAAAAAACTTTTTCAATAGGTGTTTAGTTAAAATAAAAAAATGCTTTGAAAGAAAGTTATAAAGTTTATAAATAATTAAACAAATACTGATAAAAATAACAATTGATTGCTTTTAACAAAAACAAAGTAGAAAAAGTAGGCTCTAGAAATAGCCAAATCCTTGTTAAATGTTTTAGATGTTATAATTCAGAAGAAATACTTTTAAAAGCAAATAAAGTAGATCCTAGTGATATAGTAAAAAAATATGAAGATATAAATTATTATAGGGATTTGTATGATAGTTGGTTTGCTTATAAAAATGAAAATTCAGATTTCACATTTGAACAATGGTGTGAAAGAAATAATAAGAAATTTTCTTGGATGTCAGCTTATTACTATGAATAATTATTATTAATATGTTATAATGGTTAGATAATATGCAATATTAAGGGGAGAGGGAATTAGTAAGATGTTGACATATTTAATATTTTTTATATTTGCATGCTTATCTTTAGGATTATTTGATTACATAGTCAAAAAGATAGATTTTCTCAATACATTTTTTGAAAATATACGAAAAAAAACAAGTAATCTAGATGAGAAAAAACAAAAGATATTTAAGATATTCATTTTTATATTAATGGTTTTAATATGTGCAGTTGATAATAGAAATGAAATTGCTGCCACTATAAAAGGAACAATTTTGGGGATTATGATATCAATTAGATATTTATCTTTTGAAGTAATTTAATAAATGATAATAAAAAAGTATCACTTAAAGGTGATGCTTTTTTATTATCATTTATATAGAAAAATATTGGACTTATGTAATAGATAATTACTTAAAGGTTTCCCTTTGGAAACTATGGCACTTTCAAGTGCGTACTAGCATACTTACTCAATCTCCTTTATGATTTAATTGTAAAGAAAATCAATTAACAAAAAGGAGAAAGTAAAAATGAATGAAGTAGTAAAATTTTTAAAAGAAAATCCAGTGCAATATTTTGCCACAGTGGGCAAAGACAACAAAGCAAAAGTTAGACCATTCCAATTTATGTTAGAAGATGGCGGTAAACTATGGTTCTGTACAAATAATCAAAAAGATGTTTATGAAGAAATGCAAGGTAATCCATATGTTCAAGTTTGTGTATCTACACCTAAGTTTGAATGGATACGTTTAAGTGGTAAAGCTGTATTTAAAAATGATATGGATATAAAAGAAAAAGTGATAGAAGCATCACCTCTTGTAAAAAATCTTTATGAAAGTGCAAGTAACCCCATATTTGAAGTATTTTATTTAGATGAAGCTAAAGCTGTTATAGCAGACTTTTCAGGTAATCCACCAAAAGAATACTCATTATAGAAAAAATCTAGTTATTAGAGCAAACTAATAACTAGATTTTTTATTGTACATCTAAATTTCTTTTATAGTTTTCACCCCAAGAATACATAGAATCTAAAATTGGCTTTAAACTATATCCCGTATCTGTAAGTGTATACTCGACTCTTGGAGGAACTTCGGCAAAGACTTCTCTTGTTAAAAGTCCAGCGTCTTCCATGGCACGAAGATTGCTAGTAAGTACTTTTTGGGTAATACCAGTAACTGATTTTTTAAGCTGGCCAAAACGTTTAGTACCAGTTAATAAATCACGTAAAATAAGTATTTTCCACTTGTCTCCTATAAGTTGTAAAGTCATCTCCACAGGACAAGCAGGAATTGGCTTTGACATTAAAATCACCTCCTAAAGTATATAATTTTTTGTTAGTTTCTTTTTGATACTAAATTATATTTAAATTCTAATAAAGTTTATAAGAAAAATCAAGTAAAAACCTCAATAGTATCCTTTGAGAAACTATACAACCTTCAAGTGCCTACTTAATTAATTTCTTCTTTTAAAATAAAATATATGTATAAGGAAAATACCTAAGGAGGTAAAGAAATGTTATATATGAAAAAAGCAACTACTTATGAAGATAAAATAAATAATTTAGTAAATAAAATAAAAAAAGCTGATGTTATAGTTGTGGGAATAGGTGCTGGTATGACAGCATCTGGAGGAATTAATTATTCAGATGAAAAACTTCTTAAAAAATGGTTTCCACAGTATTACGATTTAGGTTTTAGATCATTAATGGAATTGCAAGGTATGTTTTGGTTTTGGAATAAAAAAGAAAAAGATATGCAGCTTTATTGGGGTTATTGGGCAAGACATATTGAAAAAATAAGATTTCAAACGCCCTTATTAGAACCATATAAAAATTTAGAAAAACTTATAAAAGATAAAAATTATTTTATAATAAGTACTAATGCAGATGGGCAATTGGAAAAGTCAGATTTTGATAAAAATAAGATATTTTCTATGCAAGGAAATTATGGTTATTTACAATGTATGACACCTTGCACTGATGAAATATATGAAAGTGAAGAATATATAAAGAAGATGACAAAGAGTATAGAAAATAATCGTGTTTCAATGGATACACTTCCAAGATGTCCTCATTGTGGCAATTATTTAATACCAAATCTTAGATGTGATGATACTTTTGTGGAAAAACCACATATGAAAAATTCAGAAAAATATAGGGATTTTTTAAGAGAAAATATAAATAAAAATATTCTTTTCTTAGAATTAGGAGTTGGATATAATACACCAGTTATTATTCGTTATCCTTTTGAAAAAATGACTTATAATTTAGATAAATCAACACTAGCAAGAGTAAATAAAGGAATGGCGACTGTATCAAAAGAAATAGAAGATAAGAGTATTTCACTAGATGAAGATATAAATAAAGTATTACTAGATGTTATAAAAAATATGAATTAAGGTGGGTTGGAAAATGAATAATAAAATAGATTATCTTATAAATGAGTTAATTAAGGAAAATATAAAATATAAAGGTATAGAAATTCCCAAAAATTATGATGATAAGGTTATATTGTTACGCTCCTTGATGAATGTACGAGAACCTAAAGTAGCGAGCAAGAAATTTTTAGAAGTACAAGATGCATTTCTTCAAGAACAAGCTAAGGAAAAAGGAATTGTAAAATTAGAAGATATAGATACTATACCTAATAACAATATTATTTCCATATATCAAGGTGATATTACAAGACTTGAAGTAGATGCCATAGTAAATGCTGCCAATAGTCAGTTGTTAGGTTGCTTTGTGCCTTGTCATGGATGTATTGATAATATGATTCACTTTTGTTCGGGACTTCAGTTAAGAAATGAATGTAATGAAATAATGAAAAAACAAGGTCATTTAGAAGAAACTGGAGGTGCAAAAATAACATCAGCTTATAATTTGCCATCAAAGTATATTATTCATACAGTGGGGCCTATAGTATATGACAGCCTTACAACTAAATTGGAAAATGACTTGAAGTCTTGTTATAAATCCATATTAAAATGTGCAGTAAAAAATAATATACGAAGTATAGCTTTTTGTTGTATTTCAACGGGTGAATTTCATTTTCCAAATAGAAGGGCTGCTGAAATTGCAATAAGTACAGTTGATGAATTCTTAAAAGTAAATGAGGATAAATTTGATAGAATAATATTTAATGTATTTAAAGATATAGATTATGAAATATATAATGAGTTATTAATCAAATAATTTTTTCCTTACCAAGCCAAAAGAAAAGACTTTAAATATGGATTCATATTCTATTTCTATTATCCATAAGTTTACTAGTTAGTATTGATTACATCATGATTTGAACATATTATAAATATGCGAGCATTAAAAAGATATTACCTGCTGAAGAAGCTGTATCAAGTGAAATTTAAATGTGATATTTGATTTTCTAATAGTATGATTGTAAATATTCATAACCAATAAAAATATTGTGAAAAAGCCTATTTTATTCATAAAATGCGTCAGTTTTATTTTTATAAAACTGACGCATTAAAATTTTATAAATTTATGGTAATATAATTTTATAAAATATTTTTTACAAATTTTTAAATGAGAGGTGAGAATATGGGGGTTTATCCAGTTAGTAATTTAAAAGAAATAAGAAAAAATAAATATCCTAGTATGACTGATTTTGTGGAAAAAACAGATGTGTCTAGAAAAACTATGGAAAGAGCAGAAAGTGGACACAAGAGAATATCAAAGACCAATATGGAGATAATAGCTCAGACGCTTGGTGTTGAATTTGAGGAAATAATAGATGAAGAGAGATCTTATCCAAAAGAAGAATTAAGGGATAATGAAAATACTACAAAAACTTTAAAAGAGCTTGGCATAATAAAATATAACCACATACAAAATAGAAAAAAGAAAGTAAAAGTTAGGTATATGGGAACCAGTGCAGCAGTTTACAGAGAAGATAAAGAAGTATTAAATACATGGTTCTTTACAACAGATATGAAGTCTCCTTTATATGAGTGTGAAATTAATATGTGTCTTCCTATTTTAGAAAGTGAATTTAATAGAATAGTAGATAAATTATTTAAGAGTAAAAAGTATAGAAATGCCATTGATTTAGGCCAATTTGATGAAAGTAAAGTCGATAAAAATACAGTTGATGTACTAAAAAATAAAAAGATTTTGTCATTGAGATGTGGTGATGAAGTTGAAATTTGTATTGTCGATGATAAACATATGGAAATTGTAGATTTTTATCCAAAGGCAAAAATAGAATACATAAACAAAACTTATAGACTAATAGAAAATTTGGCGTATAAAATAGATACAACTAAAATTTTATCTTTAAAAGATTCATTGATAGCCATAGGATATGAGTCTATACATAAAATTATAAGATCTTCTCTATTATCAAATGACAATAATATACGCACATATGTCAGTGAAAATATAGATGATTTTACACAATTAGCAACTTATTTTGGGGAAATAAGTAAAGTTTTTGTAGATTATTTTAATGAAGAAATAAATGAAAAAGAAGCTACAAAGAAGATAAATGAAGTTTATAAAAAGATAATTCCACTAAACTATTTACTAATAAAATTAGATGAGATATATGGATTTATTTTTGTAAAAGATTTACATAAATATGCAGAGTTCATGTTTAATAATAAATTAATTTAAAAAACAAGGGGGATAACAAAAATGAACAATAAAAAACAAGTCAAACTTATCATACCATGCAGATTTGCTTATCTAAATTGCTGGAGTCCAGTATCAATAAATGGGGGAGAAGAAAAATACAGCATATGTGCCATAATATCTAAGAAAGATAGGGAAACACTGGGAAAAATCTTAAATGCCATTGAAGAAGTTAAGAAAGATAACATAATAAACTGGGGAGGAAGAATACCAAAGAATTTAAAAATACCTCTAAAAGATGGGGATATGGAAAGACCAAATGATGAAACTTTTAAAAATTCCTTCTATTTAAATGCATCTAGCAAATACAAGCCCAAGGTTGTAAATAGAAAAGTAGAACCTATAACAAAGGAAGATGAAGTTTATGCAGGATGTTATGGAAAAATTAGCATAGTTTTATATGGATTTACAAGTGAGGATAGTGTGGGAATAGCAGCAGGCCTAGGCAATATTCAAAAGATTATGGATGGTGAATCTTTGGAAAGAGGAAATGTTTCTAAGGAGTTTGATATTATAAATGAAGATGATTTTTCTATGAAAAATATATGGGCTATATAGATGAACAGCAAAAAAATACTATCCATTGATATAGAAACAGTCTTTTCAAAGGACTTATCCAAATGTGGAGTATATTCTTGTTGCCAAGATAAAGAATTTCATATTTTGCTATTTGCCTATGCCTTTGATAATGAAGAAGTAAAGATTATTGATTTTACAAAAAATGAAAAACTGCCAAAAGAAGTTTTAGAAGCTCTTCTTGATGACAACATAATAAAATCAGCTTTTAATGCTAATTTTGAAAGGATTTGTATATCTGCTTATTTAAATCTTTATCTAAGTCCAAAGTCTTGGAAATGTAGTAAAGTCCATGCTCTATCTTTGGGACTTCCACCTTCTTTAGAAAGGGTGGGAGATGTTCTTTGTCTTAAAAATAAAAAGCTAAAGAGTGGAAAAAATCTAATTAAGTTTTTTAACAAAGGTAATTCACCTAAAGATTATCCACAAAAATGGGAAGAGTTTAAAAATTACTGCATTATGGATGTGAAATGCGAGAGGGAAATTAGAGAAAAACTTAGCAAGTTTCCCTTAAGTAATGAAGAAGAACTTCTTTATGAGTTGGACCAAGAAATAAATGACAGGGGAATAGGCGTTGATATAAATTTTGTAAAAGAAGCTTTAATATGCCATGAAAATTACAAAAAGATAATTAAAGAAAAACTATACAACTTGACTAAGCTGGATAATGTCAATTCCATATGTCAGATGAAAAAATTCCTAGCTGAAAGAAATGTTAAAACAGATAAGCTAGATAAAAAAAGTGTGGAGAAGCTAATGAAGACTTGCAGTGATGATATATGCGAGATTTTAAGTCTTAGGAAACTTCTTGGCAAAACTTCTGTTAGGAAATATGAATCCATAATCAAGTCTGTCACAAAGGATGAAAGAGTACATGGGCTATTTCAGTTTTATGGAGCAAGTCGTACGGGCATGTGGTCAGGTAGGTTGGTGCAAGTGCAGAATTTACCGCAAAATCACATAAAAAATTTGGAATATACAAGAAATTTAGTGAAAAACAAAGAACATGAAAAACTTAATGATTTGCATGAGTCCATACCAGAAGTATTGTCTCAGCTTATAAGAACTGCCTTTATACCAAAAGAAGAACATGAATTTATAGTGGTGGATTTTAGTGCCATAGAGGCGAGGGTTTTATCTTGGATTTCAAATGAAAAGTGGAGAGTGGAAGTTTTTAAAACACATGGCAAAATATACGAAGCATCAGCCTCAGAAATGTTTAACATTCCCATAAAAGACATAAATAAGGATCTAAGGCAAAAAGGAAAGATTGCAGAGCTGGCTTTGGGATATGGTGGTTCAGTAAATGCCTTAATATCCATGGGCGCCCTTGATATGAATTTACAAGAAGATGAACTATTACATTTGGTACAAAGGTGGCGAAATGCAAATATAAATATTAAAAAATTTTGGTATGATGTGGGAAATGCTGCCTTAGAAACAGTGGCTAAAGAAAAGACTATGAGAGTTGGCAAAATAACTTTTGAATATTACAACAATTATCTTTTTATAAAACTTCCTAGTGGGAGAAAGTTGTCTTATTTTAATCCCATGATAAAAAGAAATGTATATGGAAAAGAAAGCTTAACTTATGAAGGTGTAGCAACAAATAGAAAGTGGGAGAGAATAGAAACTTACGGCCCAAAACTGGTGGAAAATATAGTCCAAGGCATAAGTCGAGACATATTAGCTTATGCCATGATGAATCTAAAAAATAGGAATTTCAACATAGTCATGCATGTTCACGATGAGGTAGTAGTGGAAGTGAAAAAAGATGAACATACATTAGAAGAAATTTGCAACATAATGACAATCCCACCGCCTTATGCCAAGGATTTATGTTTAAAAGCACAAGCTTATAAATGTGATTTTTATAGAAAAGAATAAAAGATAAATTCCTAGTAGAAAATAATATAAAAATATTTAATATACAATGAAAGGTTATAAAAATGGATATATGCATAGGTAATTCTAGAAAAGATAAGTTTTGGAAAAATGAAGAAATAAGTTTAGAAAAATTTATAAAAAGAATTTCAACAACCATAAGAACTAGTGAAACTATGGAAGAATACAATCATCTTCCAAAATCAAAGCAAGATGACATCAAGGACGTGGGTGGATTTATTTTAGGAAAATTAAAAGATAACAAAAGAAGAAAAGAAAATGTATTAAGTCGCTCAGCGCTGACTCTTGATATGGATTATGGCAGTGAAAATATTGTGGTGGAGTTGAAAAACTCCCTGACATACAGGACTTTAATATACTCTACTCATAAACATAAAAAATCAAAGCCAAGGCTTAGGCTAATAATTCCTTTGGATAGAAATGTTTCTCCAGATGAATATTCAGCCATATCAAGAATGGTTGCCAGTGAAATAAACATGGACCTCTTTGATGACAGCACCTATGAAGCTAGTCGTTTAATGTATTGGCCATCAACTTCCTGCGATGGTGAATTTATTTTTGAAGATATAAAAAAAGATATTTTAAAAGCTGATGATGTTTTAAAAAAATATGAAAATTGGAAAGATACAAAGAGTTGGCCCACTTCTTCTAGGCAAAAGATTGTTTTTAAAAATAATCTAAATAAACAAGCAGACCCTCTCACTAAGGAAGGTTTGATTGGTGGATTTTGCAGGACTTATAGTATAAGTGATGTTATAGAAAAATTCCTTGGTCATGTTTATGAAGATAGTGAATTTAGGGGCAGGTATGACTACATTCCTGCCTCATCTTCAGCAGGGGTAGTTGTTTATGATGATAAATTTGCTTATTCACATCACGCCACAGATCCTGCCAGTGGGAAGTTGTTAAATGCCTTTGACTTGGTGAGGACTCACAACTTTTCTCATCTTGATAAAATTGAGGATTTGGAAAAGAAACCATCAAATAAATTACCTTCCTTTAAAGCCATGGAAAATTTTGTTTTGCAAGATGAAAAAGTAAAACAACTGCTTTCTAAGGAAAGGCAAGACTTGGCAAAGATGGAGTTTGAAGTGGTGCAAGAGGAAGAAGTTAATACATCGTGGCAAAATCTTTTGGAGTTGGATAAAAAGGGCAATGTGAAAAGTACCATGTCCAACATGGCAATTATTATAAGAAATGATGTAAATTTCAAAAACATAGTTTACAATCAGTTCAAGTGTTCCATTGATGTTGTAGGAAAGCTTCCTTGGAAACAAATAAAATCAGGCTGGAGTGATGCAGACATGGCTTGTGCCAAATTGTATTTTGAAAGAGTTTACAAAATCTGGTCTCCTTTAAAATTCAAAGATGCCTTACTGGCAGTAACTTCATCAGAGAGAGTCTATCACCCCATAAAAGAGTATTTTAAAACATTAAAATGGGATAAAGTAAGTAGACTTGATACTCTTTTAGTAGATTATCTAGGAGCAAAAGACAACATTTTTGTAAGAGAAGTTACAAGGAAAACTTTCTGTGCAGCAGTGACAAGGATTTTTGAACCGGGAAAAAAATTTGATTCCATCTTAGTTTTATGTGGACCTCAAGGTATAGGAAAGTCAACTTTATTTTCAAAACTGGGAAAAGAGTGGTATTCTGATTCTCTTTCCCTTTGTGATATGAAAGATAAAACAGCAGCAGAAAAACTCCAAGGATATTGGCTGTTGGAACTGGGAGAGTTGGCTGGAATAAAGAAGGTAGATGTGGAGGTTATAAAATCCTTCATAAGTCGTACAGATGATAAATTTCGTAAGGCCTATGGAGTAAATGTGGAAAGCAATCCAAGAAGCAATATAATAGTTGGAACTACCAATTCGGAAGGAGGATTTCTTCGAGATATTACAGGAAACAGAAGGTTTTGGCCTGTTATGGTAAGTGGCAATTCTAATTTGAAACCTTGGGATTTGAAAGATGTGGATCAGATTTGGGCAGAGGCACTTTATAGATATGAACAAGGTGAAGAATTATATCTAAAAGGAGACGTATCGAAAATGGCAAAAATAGCTCAACAAGAAGCTATGGAAAGTGATGATAGAGAAGGTATTATCCTAGATTATTTGGAAACACTTTTGCCAACAAATTGGAATGAGATGACTTTATATGAAAGACGTGTTTATCTTAATAATAAGGAGTTAATTGAAAGTAAAGGGATTGTAAGAAAAAGTGAGATTTGTATTATGGAGATTTGGTGTGAGTGTTTCTTTAGAGAAAGACAGGATTTGAAAAGAACTGATTCTTATGAAATAGAAGGTATATTAAACAGAATAGGTGGCTGGGAGAGGATGACATCAAATAAATCAGGAAAGATAAGGTTTGAAATTTATGGACCACAAAGAGCTTTTGTAAGAATAGAAGAATAAATTATGTTCCTATATAGTTGGGAACATACATAGGAACAGAGATAGGAACAAAAAAAACATAGCAAAATCAAAGATTTCAGCAATTTTGTTCCAATGTTCCTAAAAAATAGTCCTATTGAGATAAATAGAAAAATAGGGTATAAAAAAAGATAAAAAATAAATATATAGTGAAAAAGGGCACATAGGAACAATCATGGGAACAATATAAAATTAAGGAGGGTTTTTATGGTACAAATAGATGATATACCTTATAGCTTACATCAAATGGTGGAGATTATAGGTATGGAAAATTTTTTGAAAATTTGCAAGATGTATGGAGGATATACTCTCTATATTCCCGTTTATAATAAAGTTATTATGGGGGATAGGAATAGGAAAATAGTTAGGGAGTATAATGGAAAGAACTTGACTGCTCTTAGGAATAAGTATGGTTTAAGTCCTGAACAGATAAAGTATATTTTGAAGGATAAAGGTGTTATATAAGATTTTACTACTTTTATGTACTTATATTGTTTTTATTTGGAATAAATTGTATAATAATGCTTGGGATTTTATATAAAAAGGAGTAGATATATGGATAGTAGGTGTGATGGGGTTTTCCTTATAAGTGGAGTTTATATGATTTTGAAATGTTTATTATTGCTTATGGCTATATATACAATGTATTTAGCTATCAAATCTTTTAAAATATATATTAATAAAAATTCGTAATTTACAAGCAATTTATAAATTATTTTATAGATTGGAGAGTTTATTTTGATTAAAATAAAAAAAATTTTAAAAAGTGTGTATAAAATTGAAAATGATGTCTATAATCTAAATGTAACATATTTAATATGTTTTCATATATTTAATATTAGTATTTTTCTTTTATTTTTACTTTATTACAACTATTTTTTATTTTTATTTTTTTCATGATAAGTAATAGATTTAAACAAAGTAATACATTTCCTTAAAATAGCTTGGAAAGCGGAAGCCAAGCTATTTTTTTGTGATTATTTTTGTATATTTTTTACAAGTTTTATGTTTTTAGCAGTGTCTTTATTTGTATTATGATTGGCAAGATATTTTTCAATTAAGGGGTAGAAGTTATTGATAAAAGCTAAGCGAGAGTTGCCAAAGTTCATAAAGTTTGTGCCGGGACAAGTTTTTGCCGATTTATTTTTATAATAATCACCAAGATAAGTGCCACCAGATGTGAACCAGCAGTGGGCTCTTATGGTGTTGGTGCTTGGTTTTAAGTTGAATTTTTTGCAAAGTAGAGCATAAAGGGCAATGACGCTTTCTCTTTGGGAAGATGTCATAATGTCTTTGTCAAAGTCGCCATATATCTCCACACAGATGGCATAGTCATTCCAACCAGTAATACCAATGGGTTTGGAGTTTAGACTTCTGCCTGTGGTTATTTTGCCGTTGGGGAAAATATTAAAATGCTGGGCAATATAGTGATTGTTACAGTCCTTGTAGTTCCATTTATTTTTGCCAAAATCATCTAAAGCTTTGGTACGACCTAGCTCCCTGTTGTTTTTATAAATTTTTTTATCCGTAGTATTCCAAGTGTGATAGTTTGGCAAACTCATATGATGCACTTGTAGTCTGCTTATTTTACGAGTGACTTTTTCATTATTCAGATATTTTTCAAATTCATTTATATTGTCAAACAAAATAAAACCAAATTCTTTTTTCATATTTACCTCCTTATATAACAAAAGTGTGCAAATTCCTAAGAACTGGCACACTTATGCATATTATCCCATCTTTGTGATATTATGAGATAACTCATTTATACTATCTGTCAAAGCTTGGAGTTTGCCCTCTATTCTCACTAGCAAATATAGTGATATAGCAATGGGAAATCCTAAGTTTGCCACGATAGCTTGAAAGTTAGTCATACAATCACCTCATTTTATTAAACAACAAGGTCGTACTCAGTAATAGTAGAGCTAACAACCTTGGCAGAAACACACTCAGCTATGTCATATCCCTTTGGCTGGAATATGTTTTTTGATTTTATCAAATTCATAGCATCGATTATTTCCTGTTCCCCCAAATTATCTTTTGGATCATCCACAGTTATGGAAAAACTGTTTCCCAAAGTATTTTTGAAAACCATAACAAGTTTATTTTCTTCCATAATATAACCTCCTTAAATTTATTATTCAGATAAAGACGAGTTGTCAACACGATTAGTAGCACTTAAAGTATGTTTTTGTAAGTTGCTTATTGCATTTACAACAGCCATAATATCGTCATTTGATGCACTAGATTTTATGTTTGTTAAAGTTTTAGTTTTTATGATTCTGTCACCGTTTACATCTGCTCCGTGATCAAATTTCACCTTTACAGAAGTGGCGTTTGGTGTGGAAATAACAGCCATAGTATAACCTCCTTTGATTGGTCTTATGGACCTTTTATTTATATAGTAGATAAAAAATTTGAAATAAAGTTGAAATAAATCTTTAGAAAATATATTGATTAGATGAATTTGGATGGGCTTGAGGATAAGTAAAAAGGAGGAATATCTTTGTGAGATAACTCTTAGATGTTTGTCGAAGTAGGGGAAAATTTCTGTTTACAGTTGAACAAAATGGTGTTACTTTTTTATTAAGGAATGTCATGGGAAAGAATGAAAAAGCAATAAAAGATATTTAAAATATTATTACAAAAACTATATAAATGGATATGAGGGGACTAAAAAGAAAATGATTTTTAATGAGGATACAAGGGTGAAAATTCCTGCTACAATACAATTTTTAAGATTGGGCTATAATTATCAATCCATGAAAAATGCAGATATAGATTTTAATACTAAGATATTTATAAATCGATTTAAAAAGTCACTAGAAAAAATAAATGAAAAAGAATTTTCACTTGATGAAATACAAAGCATTTTATTAGATATTGATAATGTAATAAAAAATAATGATTTAGGAAAAGAGTTTTACAACTGGCTTATAAATCCTATTGATAAAGTCAAGTTAATTGATTTTGATAATATAGAAAATAATGATTTTGCAGTTGTAGATGAACTACCATTCAGTATTGAAGAAGGGACAGAAGAAGGTTCATTTAGACCAGATATTAACATATTAATCAATGGTATGCCACTAGCATTTTTAGAAGTGAAAAAACCAAACAATGAAGGTGGAATACAAAGAGAATTTGATAGAATGATTAAAAAGAGATTACAGAAAAAAGAATATAGAAAGTATTTTAATCTAATACAATTTGTATCATTTTCAAATAACATGGAATATGAAGAAGATGATGATGCAGCAGAAGATGTAAAAGCAGGGTCTTTTTATACGACTCCCAATGGCACAAATACCAGCTTCTCATTTTTCAGAGAAGATGATGAAAGCTATATAATAAATTACAAATATAAAAATATAGAAATGACACAAATCAAAGAAGTAATGAAAGACTGTGGATACAACTCATCAGAAACTGATACACCAGAATTTGCAGAAAATCTAAGGGTGGATACAGCTTGTAATAGTTTCGTTACATCAGTATTTGATAAAGAAAGATTTTTATATTTTATTCATTACGGAATTATGTTTATAAAAGGAAGAGTACCGCAAAAACATATAATGAGATATCCTCAATTTTTTGCAACTAGAAAAATTATTGAGAGGTTAGAAGGAGGAGGAAAAGGCGGAATTATATGGCACACTCAAGGTTCTGGTAAAACTGGACTAGCTGCATTTTCAAATAGAGTTATTAGAGATTATTACGCAAAGAAAAATATAAATACGAGAATGTTCTTCATAGTAGATAGATTAGATTTATTGACTCAAGCTAGTACAGAATTTAGAAATAGAGGATTGCATGTAACAAATTGTAAAAATAAGAAGGAATTAGCTAAAGAATTAAACAAACCATTATCAACTAATATGGATAGTAACTCCATTGGAGAAATATGTGTAGTTAACATACAAAAAATAATGGAAGATAATAAAATGCCAGAAGCTAAAAATGACTATAATGCCAACATACAGAGAATATTCTTTATAGATGAAGCCCATAGAAGTTACTCAATCAAAGGTGACTTTTATAAAAATCTTATGACATGTGACTTAGATGGTGTATTTATAGCGCTTACAGGAACACCACTTTTATCGAAAAAAGAACGTTCTAACTTGAAATTTGGTGATTATATACATAAATATTTCTATGACAAATCAATAGCAGATGGATATACTCTTAGAATAAAAAAAGAAAATATAGATACAGTAGCAAGAACAGAAATAAAAAACAATTTGAATATAGAAGACGATAGATTAAATGATAAAGATGTATTTGAATCAGATGATTATGTAAATGCCCTAGGGAATTTTATAGAAAAAGATTTTATAAATTTTAGACTAGAAAACTCAGATAATACCATAGGAGGAATGATTGTATGTCGTTCCAATCCTCAAGCAAGAAAAGTCCATGAATGGTTTGAGAAAAACTCAAAACTGAAAACAGGACTTGTAATTTCAGACCAAGATGACCCCACACAATCAAAGATAAATAAAAATAACCAGCTAGAATTTAGAGAAACATTATCACCAGATTTACTAGTAGTAAATTTTATGCTAACAACAGGATATGATGTAAAACGTTTGAAGAAGATGTATTTACTTCGTGGACCTCATGCTCAATCACTACTACAAACAATATCTAGAGTTAATAGACCATACAAATCACCAAATGGCAAAATATACAAATATGGCTATATAGTAGACTTTGTAGATATAGAAGAAGAATACGACAGAACTATAGAAGCTTACATCAAAGAATTGGAAGCTGATTTAAATGAAAATGGAGAAAATGAAGGTAGTCTATCAGGATTAGTAGTTGATAAAGAAGATATTTACAAAAGATACAAAGGATATAAGAAAAATTTAGAAGATATGATAGATACAAATAATTTAGCAAAGTTTTCAACACAAGTAACTTATTTCACAAAAGAAGCTTTATTGAAAATAAGAAGATTGCTAAATGGTATAAGAGAATGTAAGACAGAGTTTATATTATCTAGGGCAATGGATTATGCCAATGAAATAGATTCTGATAAATTAAAGAAACTAATACGTATAGTTCAAGAAAGAATAGACTTTATTAACTTAAGTAATAACCCAGCTAAAATGATGGATGTTATGAATAATGATGATGTAGTGGAAATTATATATCAATTTATAAAGACTAAAATTACAATTATGGATTTAAGCCAATTGTCAGAAGATAATCCTAAAATACAAAGGTTTACTAAGGTAGTTACATCAGTACAAAATGAAATAAAAAATAATAAAAATAAAAATGATATAAATGTTGTAAAACTAGATGAATTACTAAAAGAAATTTTCAACAAATTATCCATATCAGATTTATCAAATATAGATGATTTAAGTGATGAACTAGAAGATATATTACAAGAAATCATAAAGATAAATAAAGAAAATGATAGATTATCCAAATCCTATGGAGGAAATTATGCTTTTGTAAAAACTTATCAAGATATGACTGATTCATATAGTGATGTGGATAAAGATAAAATAGAAAAATCATTGATAATAGTCTATGAAAATATAAAAGATGTGCTAGATAAAAACATACTTGTAGTACAGGGAAGAAAGAATTTTATAGATTCTATTAAACATAAAGTAACAAAAATTTTATTAAAAGAAAAACTATATTCAACAGTGAAAAATTTCTATGACAAAATGTTAAACGAGCTTTATACTAACTTACAATTATTTTAATTAGGGGGAAAATTATGACGGAGATATTTGAATTAGAAAATCATATTAAACAAATCATAGATCAATTAAAAGGACTTTGCCAAACAAATGGATTATCAAACCAAGCATCAGAAGAAGAAGTTATAACAACAGTATTTTTATATAAATTCTTAAATGATAAATTCATGTATAATCTAAAAGGATTTGCTGATGACATAGATATGGATTATAAGGAAGTATTAAAAAACGAAAATGATGAATTATATGCTTTTTATGATAGCTATCCTCAAGATGTAGCATTTACTTATGATGAAACTATAGAATATCTTATAAATAAAGTATCACAAGATAACTTCTATTCATTATTTGATGATGCTTTAGAAAAAATATCAAATGATAGCAAAAATGAAGTATTCTCTATAGAAACAGCAGATGGAAATAGAAAACCATTATTTGTGAGAATAACAGAAAAGGTTGAATCGTCAAAACGTAATAATTTTGCAAAAAATATATTTGGAATTATAAGTCAAGAAAAATTTGACTTTGGTAAAGCATTTAAAAATAACTTTGACTTTTATAGTACAATATTTGAGTACTTAATTAAAGATTATAATGTATCAAGTGGAGTTTATGCTGAATATTTCACACCACAAGCAATATCAAGCATTATAGCAAAAATACTAGTAAAGATGACACCAGTAAAAGACACACTTTATGATATATATGACCCCTCAGCAGGTTCTGGTTCATTGATACTTCATTTGGCAAATGAACTAGGAGAAGGAAGTTTTGGAGATAAAGCACAAGTTTACACACAAGACATATCAGGTAAATCATCAAGATTTTTAAGAATTAATATGCTGTTAAATGGATTAACTCACAGTCTACATAACATCATAGAAGGAGATACACTAGACACACCAGCACATTACAATATACCACATGATGCAAGCTCAGGAGTTAAAAAATTTGATTATATAACATCTAATCCACCATTTAAAATGGATTTCTCATCAACTAGAAATACTATAGAGCAAAAATGGTGTGAAACAGATAGGTTTTTTGCAGGAGTGCCTAAAATACCAAACAAGAAAAAAGATTCTATGGCAATTTATCTATGTTTTATTCAACATATATTATGGTCATTGAAAGATGATGGTAAAGCAGCTATAGTTGTGCCAACAGGATTTATTACAGCTCAATCAGGTATAGAGAAAAAGGTAAGACAGAAAATCATAGATAGTAAGTGGTTAAAAGGTGTAATTTCTATGCCGTCTAATATATTTGCTAATACTGGGACAAATGTATCTGTTTTATTTATAGATAAGTCAAATACAGAAGGTGAAGTAATGCTAGTTGATGCATCTAAAATGGGAACAAAGGTGAAAGACGGTAAAAATCAAAAGACTGTTTTAAGTGATGAAGAAGTTGTAAAGATTGAAAATACTTTTATTAATCAAGATATAGTTGATGAATTTAGTGTGAAAGTAAGTTATGATGATATAAAAAATAAGAATTACTCATTATCAGCAGGACAGTATTTTGAGGTAAAGATTGAGTATGTTGAGCTTAGTGAGGAAGAGTTTGAGGAAAAGATGAATACTTATAAGTCCAATTTGGAGAAATACTTTGCTGAAGGAAAAAATCTGGAAGAGAAGATTTTGGAGGGATTGGAGATGTTGAGTTATGAGTAGATGTAAACTAGGAGATTTAATAGATGTTACTAGAGGGACGAGCTTACAAGGTAAAAATTATTCTGAAGAAGGAGAGTTAATTAGGCTTACTTTAGGAAACTTTGATAGTAAAGGTGGATTCAAAGAAAATACAGCTAAAAAAGATATTTACTATATTGGCAATGTAAAAAAAGAATTTATATTACAAAAAGGAGATATGATAACTCCACTTACGGAACAAACTTTTGGATTACTAGGTAGTATGGCAAGAATTCCTGAAAGTAACAAGTATATTCAAAGTCAAGATATTGGTTTAATAAAATGTAAAAAAGAAAAAATAGAGGATTCATTTTGTTATTATTTAATTTCATCTAATTTAGTAAGAAAGCAATTAAGTGCAGCTGCACAACAAACTAAAATTCGCCATACATCACCAGATAAAATTAAAGATGTAATAGTTGATATACCTGAATTAGATTATCAAAAGAAGGCAGGAAAAATACTTGATTATATTACCTATAAAATTGAAAATAACAATAAAATAAATGAAGAATTAGAATCTATGGCAAAAACAATTTATGATTATTGGTTTTTACAGTTTGAATTTCCTAATAAAGAAGGAAAGCCTTATAAATCATCTGGTGGAAAGATGGTATGAAATGAGGAATTAAAAAGAGAAATACCTGAAGGTTGGGAATTTGGATCATTAAAAAATATTTTATCAGAATTAGAATGTGGAAATAGACCAAAGGGTGGATGCAATGATTCAATAAAAGATGGAGTACCAAGCATTGGAGCTGAAAATATAATATCTATTGGTAAATATGATTTCTCAACTGAAAAATATATCTCAAAAGATTATTACCTATCATTAAAAAAGGGAATAGTTAAATCTAATGATGTTCTTCTTTATAAAGATGGAGCAGGAGTTGGCAAGTCTTCTATGGCTAAGAATAATTTTCCATATGAAGAATGTGCAGTCAACTCTCATGTATTTATATTAAGAACAAAAGAAAATAATCTATATCAAAATTATTTATATCTTACATTACAAAAAGAGTATATTAAAAAGATATTGATTGACTTATCAATGAAAGCTGCTCAACCTGGGTTAAATCAACCAAGTGTTGAATCAGTTCCAATAATAATACCTAGTACTGATATTATTGTAAGGTTTAATAATATAATTGATATTTTGTTTAATAAAATATTTTTAAATTCTAATGCAAATAAAGAATTAACATCAGTTAGGGACTTTCTTCTTCCACTTCTTATAAATGGACAAGTTGGATTTAGAGAATTGGCATTAGCAGAAGATTAATAAATATGTTTAAATAGTAAAATTGTAAGTAAAATTAAAAATTAATATTTTAATATAATCTGATAAAAATTTATGAAAGGTAATTATGAAGTTATGAAATTTTCAATATCAGAAATGTTAATGCATAGTACAATTAGAATAGAAATTTTAAATGAAAATAAACAAGTTGTTAGTACAGGAACAGGTTTCTTTTTTGATTTTAAGATTAATGATAAATATAATGTTCCTGTATTAGTAACTAATAAACATGTGATAAAAGATGCACAAATAGGTAGACTTGTATTTACAATATCAAAAGAAGGCAAACCAGTATATGGAGAAAAATTTATGTATGAAATACAGGCTTTTGAAGAGCTATTTATACTTCATCCAGAACAAGATGTTGATCTTTGCGTAATGCCAATTAATCCAGTTGTAAAAGATGCACAAATTAAATATAATAAAACACTTTTTTATATATCTCTAGGTGAAAGTATTATAGCACATAAGGAACAATTAGAAGGTTTAAATGCTCTTGAAGATATTATAATGATAGGATATCCGAATGGATTATGGGATGCTGAAAATAATTTGCCTATAATTAGAAAAGGTATAACAGCAGTTCATCCTAAATTTGACTACAATGGAAAAACAGATATTGTTATGGATATAGCCAGTTTTCCTGGTTCAAGTGGTTCTCCTGTATGTATTTATAATCAAGGATCTTATAGTAAAGGAAATGATATAACTATAGGAACTAGATTAATGTTTTTAGGAATTTTGTATGCAGGACCTCAGCAGACAGTAATAGGAGAAATAGCTACTAAGGTAGTACCTACATCCGTAATACCAGTACCGGTAAGTAATGTAATGATGAATTTGGGTTATGCAGTTAAAAGCGAGCGATTACTAGACTTTAAGCCGATAATTAAAAGTAAGTTAATAGAAAACACAAGTGTAGAACAACTTTTAAAATAGAATGTAGATAAGAATAAAGTTAGTAAAAAATATATTTTAGTATGGAGGATATTATCGTGGAAGATTTAGAAATAACAATTCAAGGTGATGATGAAGGATACATAACATTTGAGTGTCCGTTTTGTAAATCGGAGTTTAAATTAAGAGCAGATGAATGTCAAAATGATGAAACTCCATATGATGAGTATTTTTGTCCATATTGTGGATTAGTAAAAGATAAAAATGAGTTTTTAAGTGAAGATATTATAGAGCAAGTGAAGGCTATAGCAATGAATGAATTAATTGAAGAACTTAATAAATCTTTTTCAAATATGAAAAATAGTATAAATAAGTCAAAGTACATAAAAATGGAGTATAAACCGTTAGAAAAAGTAAATATAAAAGATTTAAAAGAAAATGAAACTGTAGAAGAAGTTTTTGAATGTCCTACATGTGGAAATCATGAGAAAGTACTATACTGTTCAGGAGTATCAAAAATATTTTGTGCATACTGTGGGGTGGATATATAAATGGAACTTAAAGATTATAGACAAGCAAGCAGTAAATTCAGGAGATTATCGTCAACAATGCTGAGTAGTAGTGCTGATGATGGAAATATTCATTTAATAAGACTGAAAGATTTCATGGATAAAAATGAAATAATAAATAATATAGTGAACAAAAGAATTAAAACAGTGAATTACGATTACAAAAAAGAAAAATTTATAGATATTGATGGTGAAGAATATTGGATTGAACTTAATACTCCTATTGACGAGGATGATCATATGAAAGCAATTTATGATTATTTAAGTGATATGACAAATGAAAAGAAAAGTTTGATAGGAATAGCAAGAAGATTTCATCATAAAAGTAAATCATATAATGATATTGTAAGAAACTATTTAGATATTGTTTTTAAACCATTAGTTAATTATATAAATGACTGTTTAACAGAGGAGATGATGAATATAGAACCTAAAAAAACAGAAAAAATAATAAATCAGCATATAGAAAATAATTATGGATCTAATAATTTTGCTGAAGGAAATATAACATCAAATAACTATGTAAATATAGGATTAAAAGAAGATATAAATTCATTAATAAATAATTTATGTGATTTTATAAAAAATGAAGAGGTAATTAATAAAGAAGATAAAGAGGATATAATAGATGAATTACAAGTTATAAGTGAACAGGTAAATAGTGAGCAACCAAAGAAAAGAAGAATTGAAAAAGCTTATAACAGGGCAAAAGAGATGGTTAAAAACTTACCAGAGAAAGTTCTAAAAACAGAAGCCTTAGTAGTTGCATTGGAGAAACTTGTGAAAGCTTTGAATAAGTTCAATGAATTATTGCCTTAGAAAATGAAATAAGAAATTACTAGATATAATATAAAAATATAGAAATTTAAGGGGGAAATAAATTTTATGAATGAAGAGAATGTAAAAAATGAGTTAAAAGATTTTTTTGGACAACAACCAATATTTTTTATCAAGTTTGTAAGTAAAGAAGAATATGCAGAAGATATTGTTAATGGAAAACTATTTATGAACAAAGTTAGTTATTATAGAAAATTAGAAGAAGAATCAAAAAAGAAAGGTCAAGGAGATAGTGGAGAGCTAAAAAATAAAATACAAGGATTTGATGGTATATTAACTAGCCAAGATGGCTCTATAAGTATACCAATAAAGGGCAATATTGATTTTGAATTTAATGAGGATAAAGATACTCCTATATTTTGTTTAATGGGGATTAAAGTTGATGATTTAGAAATTAGTGAATATAATGATGACTATGCAAAATTAATATTTAGATATGATAGAAAAGAAATAGAAAATTTAAAAAAAGATTTTGGCGAATATGCAGTTATTATAAGTCCTACTAAATTAGAGGAAAATATATCTAAATCGTTAGATCAAGCAGATAAAAACTGGATATTTGGAGAAGTAAGGTATAGAGGAATAAATGATTTTGAACGTATACAAGCTTTCTCTAAGCAAGATGCAACTCGTTTTTTGTATAAAGATAAATACTTTGAATATCAGAAAGAATATAGACTAGTGATAGATGAAAGTATAGAAGATACAAAGATTATTGAAATTGGTGAACTAAAAGATGCTACTATACTTATGAAAGTAGATAGCTTAGAAAAAGGCTTAAGTTTTGAGATAAAATTTAAGGAATAATAAAAACGAGGGGATAGAACTAATGGAAAAGGGACAAATAGTATCAGATAAAGTAAAACTTATGGACATATTTTCAAAGGAATTTTGGTTTGTAATACCAGAATATCAAAGATCATATGTATGGGAAAATGATAATATCATGGAGCTAATGGATGACCTAGTTTTTGCCTATGAAAACAAGCCAGACAATGAGTACTTCTTAGGTTCATTAGTTCTAAAAAAAGTAGAAAACAAAGAATATCCAGAATATGAAGTCTTAGATGGACAGCAAAGACTAACAACATTTTTTATTATGATGGCAGTTCTTAGGGATTTAGTAGAAGAAGTTGATTTTAAAAATACAATACATAGTAAAATATATCAAAAGAAAGATATACTACAAAAAATACCTGAAAGAAGTAGGATTACATATAAAATAAGGGATAATATTGACGAATTTATAAAAAGCTACATAATTGAAGAAAACGGAACATCAAAAGAAGAAGAGTTAAAAGAAAAGTTAAAAGAGTATAAAAATGTTTCAGTACTACATATGGCAAATGCAATTTTAATATTGAGAAAAGAATTGAGTAAAATCGAAAATTTACCTGATTTTATAGCATATATATTTGACAAAGCTTTATTCATATACGTTTCTACTTCAAACACAGAAGATGCTTTTAGAATGTTTACCATACTAAATGACAGGGGAATACCACTTACAAGTGCAGATATTTTAAAATCTGAAAATATAGGTGCATTAAATTCAGATAAAGAAAAGCAAAAATACGCTCAGTTATGGGAAGATATAGAAGCTAAATATGGAGATGGATTTGATAGATTTTTACAATTTATCAGAACTATATTAGTAAAAGAAAAGGCAAGAGCCAATTTATTAGATGAATTTAAAGAAAAAGTATATGATAAAAAAGTTTTGATGAGGGGAAAAGAAACATTTGATTTAGTTGAGGAATATAGTGATATTTACGAAAAGATAATAGATTTACAAGACAGCAGCCTATCTAATAAGTTTAAAAACCTCATAACTATAATGAAAATTGGACTAAGATCAGAAGATTGGATACCACCTTTACTTTCTTATTTTGAAAAATTTAAATATAAAAATTTAGATGAATTTTTAACTAAATTAGAATATAAATTTGCAGGAGATTGGATTTGTGGAATAACACCAACTAAAAGACTTGATGCCATGAACAATATTTTGAAGAAAATAGGAAATTGCTCAAATTCAGAAGAAGTGCTAGAAGATGAAAACATATTTAATATAAACAAAGAGGAGTTAAAAAATAGCATAAGTGGAGATATTTATCAAAAACAGTTTTCAAAATATGTATTATTAAAATTAGAATATCTAATGAGTGATAATACTGTTCATTTATCATCATTTAATTGCATAAGTGTGGAACATGTACTTCCTCAAAATCCTAAAAATGATAGTGAGTGGAATAAGATATTTACTAAAGATGAAAGGGCAAAGTGGACAAATAAACTAGGAAACTTAGTCTTAATCAGTAAAAGGAAAAATAGCTCTTTAGGAAATTGCGACTTTAAAGAGAAAAAAGAGAAATACTTAAAATCTAGAATAGATGCTTTTAATGGAAGTAAGGTATTTATAGAAAGCAATGATAAGTGGACAGTAGATGTACTACAAGATAGACAAGCTAAAAATATTAAAATGCTTGTTGATAATAAATATATATAAATTTAATAATATATGTTCAATGTAGAAAATGCTATTATTTTAATTTAATATTTAAAATATATTTTTCAGTATTTAATCGTTAAAAAGGAGAGGGTATATAATGCAAAATGAATTTAATAGTAGTATGGAGAATGAAACGGATAGTAGTGGTGCATTTGAAACAATAATGATAAATGCTTTACAAGTTCCTGGAGTGAAAGTAAATAGAAATAAATTTCTTTATGATGTGTTATCTAAATTTGAACGAAACTCTAAAAAAATATCTGATGCTATAAGTACAAATCCTATAGAAGCAGGAATAGACAGAAAAACTTTAGATAAAGCTTCTAAATACACAATAAATAAAACAACAACTATAAGTTCTGGAGCGTCATTTGCAGCTGGTTTACCAGGAGGAGTGGCTATGGCAGCTAGCATACCAGCAGATATACTACAGTATTTTGGAATGACAATTAGGTTAGCACAAGAATTAGCCTATATATATGGAGAGGAAGATTTATTTGATGGAAGTGAAATAGATGATTCAAGAGTAAGGCAAACACTAATAGTATATATAGGAGTAATGTTTGGTGTTCAAGGTGCATCAGAAGCTGTAAGATTAATATCAGTACAGTTATCAAAAACAGCATTGAAAAAACTACCCCAAAAAGCATTAACAAAAACATTTTATTATCCAATAATAAAAAAAATATGTGCAATTTTATCAATAAAGGTTACTAAAAAAAGTTTTGCACAGTTTGTGTCTAAGGCAATTCCAATAGTTGGAGGAGTTATTTCTGGAGGGATGACATTCTTTTCGTTAAGACCAATGGGGCAAAAACTACAAGAGTGTTTATCAGAAGCTAAATTTGATTATAATGAAAATTCTATAAAAGAAGATATTGAAACAATAGAAAAACTTTCAGAGAATGAAGATATAATAGATGTAGAATATATGGAGACATTTGATGAAGAGATAATTGAGGATCAATCTGAAAATATGTCTAGCGAATATAACAAAGAAAAAGCATTAGATAAAAATATTGATATAGTAGATGAATTAGAAACATGCAAAAAACTTCTTGAACAAGGATTAATAAGTGAAGATGAGGCTAAAAAAATTAAAGATGAACTATTAAAAAAATACTATAATATATAAGTGTTGGTGTATTAACTGCTATTTTTCTGTTTGAATTAAATTATAAAAAGTTATATAATATAACATATATCTTTATGATAAAAAATCAATAAGACATTTAAATTTTTTGAAATAAAAATAGAAAAAGGAGGGAGAATATTATGGATATAATTCCATATATTACAAATCTAATTCTTATTGTTATCATATTAATAATGTTTTTATTATGTATATCAAATAAAATGAATGTTTTATATTTAAAGATAAAAGGAATAATAGAAATATTTATTGATTTTAAATAAGAATAGATTTAAATCCTATGTATTAGTTGATAACTAATATATAGGCTCCCTTTAAATAAGATAAATGATAAAGATAAAAGAGTACTTTGAAAAAAGTACTCTTTTACTTGTTATAAAGCCATTTATAAAAGAAATATTGTAATAATAAAACTTTTCAATTTTATTATTTATCTAATGATTAATAAATAAGTCATCTTATAGAATTAGTAACTGTGCGTACAGATAAACAGTATGATGTAATGGCTAGTGAAAATTTATTGATTATATCTCTGAGGTATAATTATTGACAATTTATGTAAACAACTTACTCTCCTTTTATGATAAAATAAAAGAAAATAAAATAGCAAAAAAGGGAGAATTGAATGAGGAAATACATAATACCAGGAGTTGGAGTAATATTTTGTTCAATATTAATTTACCAAACATACACTCTAAACACCATAAAAGAAGAACTAGCAAACATAAAAAGTGACAACATGACACTACAAGAGGAGGTAAGCTCTCTAAGTGATGACCTAAGCAGCCAGATTGAGTCAACACTATATGAAGAACTAGGCAAATCACATTTGACTAAGGATGTAAGCTTTAAACTAAACAAAAACACCCATAATGGATATGACATAACAGTGAGAGCAGAACTAAGTGAGCTAAAAGAAAATTCAAAAATCTTATTTATGTATAAGGATATGAATTCCAATGATTGGCAAAAGCTAGGGCTAAAAAAAGAGGGAGAATTAACTTATACAGGAAAGATAAATTTACTTTACGACAAAGACTATCAATACAAAATTGTAGTAAAAGGTGATAAATCACAAAGTAGTGACATTGAAGATTTATATAAATATCTATTCATGACTACATCACCTGATGTAAGCTGGAATTACAATGATGAGGGCATACATTTCAGTGCCAGTGATAATGTTGATTATGACGAAAATCAAACATCTCATGAAGATAAAATAAAATCTGTTGAAGTGATAGTTAATAAAGAAAAAACTTATAAATGTGAGTATAAGGAAGAATCCTTATCCAATGACAATGATGAAATGGTGGATAAGCTAAAGTATTACGAAGCTAATATTCCAAAGAAAGCTTATGGTAATAAACTAAACTCTCTAAAAATGAAAGTTACCTATGAAAGTGGAATAGTAAATATAGAAGAAGTAATTGATAAACAAAGTGAATAATTATAAAAAATAAAAACAGCCAAATAATTAAATTAATATTATAGGGATTAATGAATAAAAAAATCTAAAAATCACAAACTAAAAAATCGAAACACTTAAGTTTTAAATTTCTATTTATAACTACTTTAAAAGTTTAAATAACTATTAATATAGAAGGGTCGGTTAAATTAATGACTAATAAGCTAAAAGATATTACTAAATCTGAGGTGTTTACAGGTGTACTACTTATAATTGCTACTATAGTATCCTTGATAATAGCAAATAGTAGATTTGGACAAGCATATAATAATTTCTTCACTTATCCCATAATAGGAGAATTTAATGTTCACCTGATAATAAATGATTTTTTAATGGCAATATTCTTTTTATTTGTTGGCCTTGAAATAAAACATGAGATATTATATGGTAGATTATCAAGTTTTAAAAAGGCTTCATTTCCTATAATAGCAGCAATTGGTGGTGTTTTATTACCAGCTATTATATTTACTATAATTAACTTAGGAACACCATTTTCTGATGGAATAGGCATACCTATATCAACTGATATAGCCTTTGTAGTAGGTATATTTATGATATTAGAACATAAGCTTAATCCATTATTAAAGATATTTTTATTATCTTTGGCTGTTGTAGATGACTTAATATCAATATTGGTAATAGGAGTATTATACTCCTCAAATATAAATGTATGGTGCTTACTAATAGCAATGATTATATTACTGATACTATTTGCTATGGCTAGAAACAAGATAGATAATATTACAATATATCTCTTAGTAGGCTTAGTATTATGGTTTTTTATATATTACAGTGGAGTACATGCAACAATAAGTGGAGTTTTACTTGCTAGTGCAATACCATCCAAAAAATTTAAAAAATCTAAAGAGTCTATGTTAAACAGATTAGTTCATAAATTAGCACCTATTTGTAACTTATTTATACTACCATTATTTGCCTTATGCAATACAGGTATAGTTTTAGATTTAAATGAAAATTTTTCATTAGATCATACATTAGTACTAGGAATTATTGCAGGTTTAGTAGTAGGTAAACCATTAGGTATAATGCTATTTACTTGGGTGGCAACTAAGCTTAAGATAACTGAAAAACCAAAAGGTGTAGATTGGTTATCTGTACTTCCAGTTTCAATATTGGCAGGTATAGGATTTACTATGTCAATATTTGTATCAGAAATAGCATTTAAGGGTAATCATGAACTGATTAATTTATCTAAAATATCTATATTGTTATCGGCTGTAATATCTATTATTATAACTTATATTGTAGCTACAATGATTAATTTTTATAAAAAGAAAGAACCAAATAAACCTAATTTGCAAAAATAAAATAGATAATAATATTCATTATAAAGATATGTATTAGAGAAGTATTATATGAGGGCAGTTGTTGACACTTTATGTCAACAACTTCCTTACAATTAGATTGTACCTTATTTTTTTATTTTCCTAAAAAAATACATACTCATTATAAGAGAACCAACCAAAGCATCAATCATATCCTGCATAGTATCTTTTAGTCCACCTACTTGAGTGTGCTTACCAAATACGGTATCTAATGTATACTCAATTATTTCAAAGAAACCAGATATACCTATACTAAAGAAAAGAATAAATATAAGAATAGTTATTTTACTAGATGAATTTTCTATATTTAAAAAATTTAATATATTCCAGCCTATTTTAAAAGTTATAAATCCTGACCAAAAATGTAAAAAGTCATCATAAATCTTTATTTTGTCATAAAGGCCATAGCAAGATCCTAAAACGAATGAAAATAAGATAAATAAGTTGCCAAATATAAGTAAACTTTTATCTATTATAGGATAATTTTTAGAATATAACTTACTTAATATAAAGAGCATGATTAAAGAAGCTGCACTTAATCCACTTTTTCCATATTCCCCCTTAAATATAAAGAATATTATTGAAAAAATATATATAGTATAAAGTATTAAGTTAAAGATATTAATTTTTTTATCTTTCATATTTACACCTACCATTTAAAATATTTATATTTATTATGTGTAAATAGCATATAAATCATTATTTTATAAAATGTGTAAGAGAGTATAAATTATGACAATAGGAGTGATAATACACTTAAAGCAAAATTGTGTAAGGAAGGATAAATTATGAAAATAAAAGAAAATATCTATTTATTGGAGTTACCAAATATCATCCCAGGAAGAAAGGATTCTATCTATCCCACATTAATAAAAAAAGGTCAGGAGCTTACTCTTATAGATACGGGATTTCCTAATCAAGTTGATGATATCAAGTCAGCCATAGAAAAGGAAAATCTTACTTTTACAAACTTAAAAAACATAATACTTACTCATCACGATATAGACCATATGGGAAATGTAAAAGCTATTTTAAAATTACTGCCACAGATAGAGCTAATTGTTTATGAAGATGAAGCTGATTATATCAATGGTTCAAAGACACCTTGCAAAGTAGAAATGCTCGAAAAAAATTTCCATAAGTTAAATGATGAAAACAAACAGCTTTATAAAATATTTAAGTATTTCTTTGAAAATAATAAAATAAATCCAGATAAATTAGTGAAAGATGGGGACATAATTGATGTAGGAGAGAAGCTTAAAGTAATAGCAACTCCAGGTCATACTATGGGGCATATGAGTTTATACATAGATAAGTATAAGTTATTAATTGCTGGAGATTTATTTATGAAAAAAGATAATAAGATTACTACTTGCTCTGAAGGACTTAATTACAATCAAGAAATCTATTTGAATTCTTTGAAGAAAATAGAAGATCTTCCTATTGAAAGTGTCATATGTTACCACGGTGGTTACTTTATTGGTTCTCCTTTAGCTAAGGACAGCTAAAGTAAAAGACATTTTTTACTAAGAAAAGAGAAATAAGAATAAAAAAGCAAATAGATGAAATAGAAAAATTACAAAATAATTAATAGATACAAATTAAATAAAAAATACCAAATGGTAAACAAACCATCTGGTATTTTTATATTTATTTGACATTATGCGAAGGAAAATAAAGATAAATATAGAAATATGTATAATAATTCATCATATATAAAGTAAATATTTTTAGAAAAAAGGGAGGAATAAATATGGCAATTATCAAATGTCCTCAATGTGAAAAAGAAATATCAGATAAAGCTCCAAAGTGTATATACTGCGGCAAGGTTCTCAAAGAGGAAGAAGAAAAAGAGAATAAATGCATAGAATGTGGTACAATTTTGACTAAAACAGATAAAGTATGTCCTAATTGTGGATGCCCATCTAAATATGAATTAAAAGAAGAAAAGCCACAATCAGTACAAGTTGATAAAATTAATGTAACTTCTAAAATGAAAAAAATAATTATTGGAGTAATTGTAGCTATAATTGTTTGTGTTGGTGGTGGTTATGGGTATAAATCATATTCAGAGTATAAAGCTGAACAAGAATATATAGCATATTATAATGGATATATTGATAATTTGAAAAAAGCTGAATCACTTATGATGCTAGGTGGTAGTGATGCAGAATCTCTTTGTAATTTAGCTCAAGAAGTATGGTCAAATGCAATTTTTAAAAAAAGTAGTTCTACAACTGATAAGTATACAAAAACAAAAAGTGGATTTGTTGATGACTTTAATACGGCATTACTACTATTATATATAGACTCAGATACTACATCAACTGTATCAAAAATAGAAAGTAATCAGTCCGATGTAAAAACAATTATGAAAAAATTACAAAATCCTCCTGATGGGTTGGATAAATGTTATGATACAATTTGTGAATTAAACACATCATATAATACTTTAACAGATATGGCAATTAGTCCATCTGGAAATTACACAAGTTTTAGCTCTAATAAAAATGATGCAGTATCAGATTTTGAATCTTCTTATAATAAATTAGATACACAAATACCTGAAAAAATTACAAATAACAACTAATATTTATCAAAAAACTGATATATATTTTATTTCCCTAAAAAACATCTTCTTAATTGTGAAACTATAGAAAAAACTATAATTAAACAAGCTATAAAATCAAATTAAATATAAATTAGAAATAAAAGTCATAGGCGTAAAAGTTTATGACTTTTATTTTTAAAATTAAAAAAAGAAAAATGTGATAAACTTATCATAGGAGGGGATAAAAATGAAAATATTAAAGAAAATTAGCATTTTCCTATTAACAATTACAATGATAATAGGAAGCATATTTGTGGGAAACAAAACTAATTCATATGCAGCCACATCTTATAAACAACAACTAGTTATGGGAAAGACATATAAATATGATTTAGATGGTGAGGGGGACAAAGACATTATTAAATTTTATAAAAGTGGACATAATGTATATTTAAAAGTAAATAAAGTAACTAAAAAACTGACTTCAGACTATTACATAGATGATGGAAGTGTCATAGGAACAGATTGCAAAGTAAGAATATATGATTTAAACAAAAAAGACAAAAGTTTAGATATAGTATCAATGTTATTTTCTGAAGATAATTATGATGTAGTAAGAATCTTAAAATTCAAAAACAATACATGTAAATTAGATAAATCATATTACGATGCAACATTAAAAAGTTATGATCCTAATAATGGCATGATAACTATGGAAGAATATGAATTAGGCAGATATTCTAGTTTTGAAAAAGCAATACAATGTTTTTGTATTTATGACAAAGTTAGAGTTAATGGATACAAAATATACAACCAATACACAGCTAATACAGTAAAATTCAACAAAGAACACAAATACATAGCAGCTAAAAACTTGACTGCTTACACAAATACAAATGGCGCTAAAAAAGCATTTACAATAAAAAAGGGAGGAAAAGCATATATTCATGCCCTATACCAAAATGGTAGTAAAAAATATATAAAAGTTAAAAATGCATCAGGAAAATATGGATATGTAAAAGTTGGCTCATCAATGTTATTTACTAGAAATTCATGTTTAGGCTGGCGATAAATTATACTATATGAATCCACTATTAGGAAAAAATTCTTTTTATCAACTGAGAGATAAAAATAAAAGGAGAATTTATGTGAAAAAATTATTAGGTTTAGTTTTAATTGGAATATTAGTTATTTAAAGCAAAAATCTCATTTACCAAAAAATAACACCTACTACAAAAGCAATAAATTTGAAAACATCTAAAGATATATGATAAAATAAAAGCTACCAACAAAAGAGGAGAGAAAATATGAAATCAAGATTTGAAGGTGGACTTCTAGGACTTATAGGAGTAAACATTTTATCATGGGCAATAACATTCTTCACATTTGGACTGGCAGCACCATGGGCACTTTGCATAAAATACAGATGGGTAGCAAAAAACACATTAATCGAAGGAAGAAGATTAAAATTCATAGGTAGCGGAACGAGCTTATTTTTACATTATATCAAGTGGTTTTTACTAACAATAATCACATTTGGTATATATGGATTTTGGCTTTATATAAAAATGTTAGAATGGAAAACTGAAAATACAGTATTTGAATACTAAAAAAGATGTTACATTTGTAACATCTTTTTTGTAAAACGATTATTTATAAAAAGGTGAAGAAAAAAATTCAGATGAGTGATTAGACATCTGTATGGATACTTATGGCAATAAAAATATGTAGAACATGTTTAAATGAGGTGTAATTTAAATATGTACTAATATATATGTACAAATTTTAGGAATTATACCAAATATAAAAAATTATTCTATATTCTTATACTATCATGTTAAATGCAAAAAGATGTATACAAACCTATACTTTAAAAGTTCATATACACCTTTTTTAATTAAGAAAAAGAGCTAACTTTTTTTAGCATCCTCCTTTGTCTTATTAAGAGTTCCACTGGCAAATAAAGGTGGTGCATATATAATATACAGTTTAAGAGGGTCATTACCCAAATTTAAAACAGTAACCCACTTATTTAAAGGGACAATAATAGATGAGCTTTCGTTTAAAAAACTTTGGTAATCAAAAGAATCTTTACTATTTCCAATTTTTATAAGACCCGAACCATCAACCACATTGATAATCTGATCACTTGTTTTAGAAAAATAAGGATCAATAGAAAAAGCCCTTTCCAAACTCATTAATACAACTTGTAAGCCATTTCCAGTCCAAAGAACTGTTCTGAAATTATCATTTTGCTCACAAGCTTTTTTAAGATTTACAGAAAGAGGCCCTGGTCCATAATCTGTGAGAAGAAGCTTATCTTTTTCTTGGTCAGATTCATCTCTCGTATTTTTATGAAGAGGTTGGTCTTGATACGTATAAAACATTTGGTTATGTGTCCAGGGATAGTAGGGAAACTTATTGTACATGGGTGGTGAATTTCTAAAATACATAATAATCTCTCCTTTATATACAAAATATATTAGATATTAGTAAAATTTATGATTAAAAGTTATACATATAATAAATTCCTAGTAGGAAATAAGATTAAAATCAATAATTATCATTTTTGTAAAAGCACAGTTACCTATTATTTTTAATTCAAATATAAATTGTTTACAAAATAATGAGAATAAAAACAGGATTATATACAGTAAAAATATAATATATAAAATAAAAGAAAAATAAGGAGGATGAATGATAGTGAAAAAGAAAATAACAGCTATATTATTAAGTATGATGATGTTTTTAAGTTTTTCAGCAATTTCATCTACAGTTAATGCACAAACATATACTAACATAAGCACATCAGCATCTGTATCAACAGAATATAAAAATGCCTTATACAAAGCAAAACAGTATAATAAAATATTTCATATGTCTAAGAAAAATCTATACAAACAATTAACATCTAAATATGGGGAAGGATTTAGTAAAAAAGCTGCCACTTATGCTGTAAATCATGTAAAGGCCAATTGGAAGAAAAATGCACTATATAAAGCTAAAGAGTATAGAAAAACATTAAAAATGTCCAAAAATAATATATATAAACAACTAATATCTAGCTATGGTGAAGGTTTTACAAAGAGTCAAGCTAAGTATGCTATAAAACATTTAAAATAAATGGAGTGGATAAATGAAATATGATTCAAAACCTTCAAATTGTAAAATTTCAATAAAAACATCTTCTTATACAGGTTCAAATCAAAAAACATTATGTACTATTAAAATGAAAAATGGGGGAGCTATTTTAGATATAAAATCATCTTATGTAAAATATGTAAAGTATGATAAAAAGTTCAAAGAAAATTATTATAAATATTATTATTCATCAAGAAAAATAGTTAAAGTTAAACAATAAAATATTAAAAAATAAAAGCTCCTTAGTGGCAAATGATAAAAAGTCAATGCCACTAAGGAGCACTTTTATTTTATAAAAATCTTTCTTCAAAATAATAAGTATACAAGGTCTACAAATACAATATTATAAATAGGAGAAAGGAGTGATAACTTGAGCCATATAAACTTATACAACTCAATGAACTTCTCAGAAGATGTAAATGAAGCCATCTGCAACATATCAAAAGACCAAAGGGAACTGCTCTCCATATACAAAATAGGTTCATCCGTAGAAAACACACCCATACTAGCCATAAACTTAGGAATTGGATCAAAGAAAATTTTAATCAACGCCACCCATCACGCCAGAGAAATGATAAATACCATACTACTTCTAGATCAAATTCAATATATATTAAACTTATACAAAACAAAGTCATATATAGAAAGCATTAATATAAGAGAACTTCTGCATAAAGTGACCCTTGTATTTGTGCCATTGGTGAATCCTGATGGAGCAGATTTAGTCTTAAATGGAAAATACTTTTTATCAAATCAATATAAAAATATGTTTTATTTGCAAAGAAATAGCTTTGAAAGCTGGAAATCTAATATTAGAGGAGTAGATTTAAATAGAAATTATCCCACAAAACACCCATCAAATGATACAGTAAACTACCCTGGACCAAAGGGATACACAGGGCCTTGGTATTTCTCCGAGCCAGAAACATGTGCCCTAAAGGACTTGACAGAATTTTGTTTATTTGAGGGCAGTATATCTTATCACTCATCAGGAGAAGAAATCTACTGGCAATTTAACCAATGTAAAGAAGAAAAAGACAGAGATTTGCAAATTGCAAAAAAAATATCAAAAGAAACAACATATAACTTACTGCCAGAAGAAGAAGTAAACTTGGGCAACGGCTACAAAGATTGGTTTATAGAAAATTACAAAAAGCCAGCACTGACTATGGAAGTATCACCTTATGTAGGAGAGAGAAAAGTCCCACAAAAATACTACCCACAAATTTTTCAACAAAATAAGAACGTACCTATAATATTTGCAAAGGAAATTTCAAATAATTCCCTTAATTAAACAAAAAGGTCTGAATTTTAAAATCAGACCTTCTTTTTTATGAAGAAACTTTATTTTTATAAATATCTAAAATATAATCCATCATTTCAACTTCAGCTGAAATCTCACCTTTAACAGGATAAGTTTTTATTGCTTTTTTAAATTCACAGGACAACTTCTCAGCCTTAGGCAAATCTTTTTCAAAAAGTAAAGCATAAGCATACAGAAGCCTTTTTCTAGCTATAAAACAGTTTGTAACTTTTATATAAGGTTTAAGTTCCATAAATAAATTATTTATCTTATTCTCATCTTCACTGCTTATAATTTCATAAAAAAGTAAATCACATTTTAACTCATTTTCAAAAAACTTTACAATAGTTGGTTTATAATTTAATAAAAATTCACAACATTTCTTAGCTTTTTGGAAATCTTTATTACAAGCATAATAATTACTTTCCCATGTTTTAATGGCAGTTACTAAAGGATTGCTAAAATCAGCATTATCATCAATTTCAAAGCATTTCTTATCCATATCTTTAAAATTTATGCCCTTATACAAAAGACCGTTTATTTTTAGTTGAGTATAAAAACAATATTTTGCCAAATTATCTTTTAATATGCTTCTCAAATTATAACCATCATTGGCAATGCCACTTATTTTCATGGGAATACCATTTAAAATAGCGCTAAAAATGCCAATCATAGTTGAACATAAAAGAAAAGTATCAAAAAGTTTATTAGGAGGAACAATTCCATATAACATAAAGCAAAAAACAGAAGCTAAAATATTCATAATTACTCCACCTAAATTATACAAAATATAAGGACAATCTTCGTAATTATCAACTTTAGGAATCATAAGACATTGACCACCGGTGCCAGGTATTTTAAACTTCTTTATTACAAATTTATTATCATCTTTTACTAAAGTAAAACTACCCACCCTAAAAGATACAAATTCATAATTTGATAAAAGGCCAAATATCAAATGGCCACCTTCATGTAAAATTAAATGTAGAAAAAATGTAATTAGACAAAAAATCAATATAATTCCTACATCTAAAAAAATGCTATCAAGTTCAATATTACTTACAATACTATAAATAGCTCCAATAAAACCTATAACACCCCCCACAATTATAGGTAATAAAAATGACAACTTATTATTTCCTTTTTCTTTTATTTTTTCCATAAAATATCTCCAATTTTTAGTAATTTATTAAGTTTATTGTATCATAAAGATAAAAAGAGTGTATTTGTTTTTTATTATGATAAAATATTCAAAAGGAATAAATTACAAGTAAGGGTGGGAGAAGAAATGTATTTGAGAGAAGAAAGTCTTATAACAAAAGCGAAAAGTAGTAAAAAACTACCTAATTTTGTTTGGGGGACTGTATTGGTTTTATTAATAATGTTTGCAGGTCAAATGATGGGTGGAATTTGTCTTGCTCCAGTTTATTTTTTCCTAAATATTTTTTCATCAAATGAGGATTTAATCATTTTATTTATAAGTCTCATGGCAGATATATTTGTTTTATTATTGATTTTTATAAGAGTAAAATTTATAGAAAAAAGAAAAATCTCTACTTTAGGATTTGCAAAAGAAAATTGGCTAAAAAAATACGCCAAAGGATTTTTAGTTGGTTTTGCTATGATGGCATCAGTAGTAGGAATATTATTTTTATTTAAAGGTGTAAAAGTAGAAACAAATCCCATACAACCTGTGGGGGTAAAAGCCATAGGTGGAGTACTGTTTATATTAATAGGTTGGATAGTACAAGGAGCCACAGAAGAAATAGTAACTAGAGGGTGGTTTATGAATGTGATAGGTGCAAGATATAATGCAACTTTTGCCTTGATTTTATCCTCTTCTGTTTTTGGGATTTTACACTTATTAAATCCTCAAGTAAGTATTATGGCTGTGATAAATATTATATTAGTAGGATTTTTCTACGGAATTTATGTTATGAAAAGCAATGATTTATGGGCAGTTTGTGGAATGCACACAGCTTGGAATTTTGCCCAAGGAAATATATTTGGATTTGAGGTAAGTGGAATAAATGTGGAAGTTTCCACTTTGTTTGATTTAAAACTAGTAGGAAATGACATAATTACGGGAGGTTCTTTTGGAGTAGAAGGAGGACTTATAGCCACATTAGTACTCATGGCTAGTATATTTATACTTTTAAAACTAGATAAAAAAGGTTATTTAACGAAGTAAATTTACTTTTATGTTTATAATAATTAAAATTGTTAACAATTTTAATATAGGGTATAATTATATTAAAAATCCCTGGAGGAGGGGAAGTTGTGAGAAATATAGATGATAAAATAAAAAAAATTATACTAGCTGTATTAAATTGCAATGTGACAGATGCTGTATATATTTTTGGAAGTTATGGCACAAAATACTATGATAGTGAAAATAGTGATATAGATATAGCTTGGTTTACTAATAAAGAAATAGACTTAATTACTAGAATTAAAGTAGCACAAATCTTAGAAGATCTTTTAGAGATGAAAGTCGATTTAGTAGTAGTAAACAAAAACAGCGTAGAACATCTTCTATATAATATATTTGAAACAGGTGAGTGTATACTTGTAGGTAGTGATGAATTTGCTAAATGGTTTGACTATTTCTACGATTATACTTATTTGGATAGGGAATTTTTAAGTATATATATGGAGGAAAAAATGAGATATGTGTAATACTAGAAGATTAGAAGATATTGTTATAGTTATGGAAGATTGTTTAATTAAACTAGATAATTTTAGAGAAGCATATAAGAATACTGATGATATGTATGCTAAATTATTTATGGAAGAAGGATTTAAAGGATATCTGAAAAGTTTTCAAGAACAATTAGTAAAATATTTAGCTCATACATCTAAGGGTTTATATAATAAAAGAGATAAATTAAAATATAAAGATATAATTCAAATACATAAAAATAATAACCAATTAGAAAATGTATCTTTAGAGTTTTTATTACAATTAAGAAATGATAGAAATTATTTCGCTCATGGATATGAACAACCAGATTTTCAAGGTATATATGTTTTCTTTTATAGATACAGAGAAGAATTTGATGAAGTTATTAAATGTGTTAGAAATACTATTAAAAAGGAACTAGAGAGAAAAAATCAAGAAAAATACAATTCTAAATCTCAACTTTTAGATTCTATAGAAATAGCAAAACAATTATTAGATGTATTAGATGAAGAAACTATATCTAAAAAACTAGGATTAGATTTAGAAATAATAAAATCTTTGAAAAAATAGAGAATTATGAAAATACAAAATTAAATAAAGTAAAGCATATTAACAACCTTAAATAATAAAAGAATTGTTACTTTAGAGAAAGAAGTGAACTTCAACAATAAAAGAAGATGAATTATAGAAAAAATAATATACAAAAAGTAATAACCCATTGAAAATACTATATTTTAAATGGGTTATTTTTTTGATTTTAAAAACTTTTCTCAAAAATTAAAATATACTGAAAATTCAAATTAGTTTAAAAAATAAAGTAAAAAGACACAATAAAAAATTGACAAAATTAGCCAAGATAATATAAAATATACAAAAATTATATTAAAGGGAGACAGATATTATGAGTGCGATAACGAATAATACAACAGTACAAAAGGAAAATAAAAGCTTTTTCCAAAAAAATCTCGATGTAATCGAAAAGGTAGGGAATAAGCTACCTCATCCAATAACATTATTTGGAATGTTTTGTGTAGCAATAATGATTATATCTGCCATATGTTCTATGATGGGAGTATCAGCAACAGGAGAATTAATTGATAGGGCAAATAATAATCAAATAGCATTACAAACTGTAAATGTTATAAACTTACTTTCAAGAGAAGGTATAGTTTATATGCTAGAAAATGCAGTAAACAACTTTGTTACTTTTGCACCACTGGGAATGGTTTTAGTGGCTATGTTTGGTATAGGAGTAGCAGAGGGAAGTGGATATATTTCAGCATTACTTAAAAGAACTGTACAAATGACACCAGCAATGCTTGTAACACCAATGGTTGTATTCCTTGGAGTTATGTCAAATATAGCATCAGATGCAGGATATGTGGTTTTAGTTCCACTGGGAGCTTTAATATTTATGTCATTTGGAAGACATCCACTGGCAGGTCTTGCAGCAGGGTTTGCAGGTGTTTCTGGAGGATTTAGTGCAAACTTAATCGTTGGAACAATAGACCCAATGCTTGCAGGTCTTTCAACAGAAGCAGCAAAAATGATAGATCCAAATTACGCAGTAGCTCCAACAGCTAATATGTTCTTTATGATTGTATCAACATTCTTAATAACAATACTTGGATGGTTTGTAACTGATAAAATAGTTGAACCAAGATTATCAAAATCTTCTTTAGAAAAAGATGTAAAAGATGATGGTTCATTAGGAAACTTAAGTGATAAAGAAAAGAAAGCATTAAAATATGCAAACTTAACTTTCTTAGCTTTAGTTGTTTTAGTAGCAGCATTAACAATACCACAAAATGGATTACTTAGAAATGCAGAAACTGGAAGTATAATAGATCATTCACCATTAATGAATGGATTTGTACCAATATTAACAATAGTATTCTTAATACCATCAATAGTATTTGGTAAAGTTGCAGGAATATTTAAAAATGAAAAAGATGTATGTTATCAATTGGAAAATGCCATGAAATCTATGGGTGCATATATAGCATTATCTTTTGTGGCGGCTCAATTTGTAAGTTACTTTACATACACTAACTTAGGTACAATATTAGCATTAAAAGGAGCGGCTCTTTTAGAAACTTTAAATGTTAATTCAGCAGTATTAATGATAATATTCGTATTATTTACTGGATTTATAAACTTATTTATGGGTTCTGCTTCAGCAAAATGGGCAATACTTGCACCAGTATTTTTACCAATGTTTATGAAGGTTGGTATATCACCAGAACTTACTCAAGTTGCTTATAGAATAGGAGATTCAACTACAAATATAATATCTCCACTTATGTCATATTTTGCTATGATAGTTGTATTTGCACAAAAATACGATAAAAAAGCAGGGATAGGAACAATAATATCTACAATGGTTCCATATTCAATAATATTCTTAATAGGATGGATATTATTACTTGCTATATGGATGGTTACAGGATTACCACTAGGACCTGGAGCACCACTTACAATATAAATAAAAGTCGCGGGTTTAACCTGCGACTTTTTATTTATAAAATTTAATTTTTTGATTATCCATTAATTCTAAGAAGTATTTTATAAATTCCTCCTTAGAGTAATCTTTTTTATAAACATATCTTAACTCCAAAATTGTAATGATAGCATTTGAATAATGCTCAGCCAGCAAATCCTTAGGAATATCTGATTTATAATCATATAAAGAAGATTGAATCTCATATAAAACAACATCATTTAAATAATTACGAAAGCTACTTAATAAGAAATGAGACACATCATTGTGCTTTAAAATTAAATTTACACTATCTAAGTTTTCATCTAAAAAATTAATATATTTTTCTAACATAAGTTTTAAATAAGTTTCAAAATCACAACTATCACAATCTAGAGGTCCCATTTTTAATCTAAGAAAATACCAAAAATAATCTAATAAATCATATATATCATCAAAATAATTGTAGAAAGTAGATCTACCGGTTTTACTTTCTCTACAAAGCTCCTTTACAGAAATTTGTTCAAAGGATTTTTGCTTTAACAAGGAAAGGAGGGTATTTGATAATTTATTTAAAGTTTTTCTAGAACTTAAAGTTTCATTTTTATCCAAATAAAAGTTTCTCATAATATTTCCCCTTTTGTAAAAAATTTACACATATATTTATATAGTAGCATTAAATTAAACAGTTGTAAAAACAAAGACAAAAACATAAGTTTTATATAAACTGTGGAATTTATAAAATTATTTAGACATAGGATAAAGTATGATGATTTTATATAAAGGGAGTGATGAAATTGTCTATAAACATAAGCAATAATGCAAATATAACATATAATGAAAAAACTTTAGATATGAATAGTCTACTTGTTGTCAGAGTAGAGCCTAATATGAAAGTATTAAAATATGCCACAACAGATACAGGCAAATTCAATAGTACAGGCACAATTGGTGAAAAAAGAAAAGTGACTTATGAAATACTTTTAATTAATTATAGCTCACAAAATTTCACCGATGTAGTTGTAAATGACATAATATCCTTATCTGATGAAGTTGATATTTCAGAAGTTACTTATGTGGATAAGGAATCAATGTATAAAAACAGCCATATAGGTGGACTTCCAAATATTCAATTTAATGTGGGAACAGTGGCAAAAGAGTCACAACTTTTAATTCATTATACTTTACAATTTTCCGAGAAAGTGCCTGTTAAAACAATGATAAGAAGCAAAACTTTAGTAAATTACAATGAAAATACAAATAAGGTAGAAGATGAATCAATACCTATTGAAGCAGAGGAAATAAACCTTACTATTGATTATACTAGCACAAAAATTGAAGCTACAAAAACTGCTCCAACAAATGTTTTATATGGAGAAAATTTTGATTTTAATTTAATATTTGAAAACATAGGTCCTAATGTGGCAAGGGGAGTTAGCATATTAGATTATCTTCCAGAAAATTTTGTTATAAATAGCGTAAGAGTAGTAAATAGTGGTGTAACTCTTGAGAGAGGAACTCATTATAATTATGATGAAAATGCTAATCCACTTTTAATTACTGATATTAATAATTCTTTAAATATTGAGCCTAAAAATATATTGGTTGTAACAATAAATGGTAAAATTTTAAATATAGAATCATAGGAAAAAGGAGGAGATGCTGTGAAATCAAGTTACAAACTTTGTACAAGTGAAGCTGAAATTTTTTATAAAGATGATAAAAATACTGAAGTAGTAAAATCGCAAAAAAGTAATATAAGTGAGACTATTGTATATGGCATCTCTTTGATAATTTTTCATGATTATTCAATATACAACTACTACCAATATGCAGAAAAAGTAGGTCATAGTATTAATATAAAAAACAAAAGCACCATGACTTTAAATGATGTACATATTTTAATTACTATTAAAAATTGTAGTATATATAATCTGGAACTTTTAGGTCTTAGCAAACCTTTTAATTATTATAGGAGTAAAAATTCTATAAGTATAGAAGTAAAGTCTTTAATTCCAATGGAGGAGCTATATATTAAACTGGCAGGTTATCCTTACTATTATAGACCTGATTTTAAGGAAATAGGAAAAGTTGAAATTAATGCGAAAATAATGGGTCTTGATGGTAATTTCTTTTCCATTGGAAAAACTAAAGATTTAAGTCTATAAATTTGCAGAAATTTCCATGTATATTTTTGTGGAAATATGATATCATTACTATAAATAAATATATGGCAAAAGAAGAAATTATATTTTTTAATAGAGGTAACAACTTTACCAAAAAAAGAGTATGTTTCTTCAAAGGTGCTAAAAAACAATTAAATCGAAGGAGAACGACCAATGGACTCAACATTAAGAAAAAAGAAATCATTTACGTTGCCATCGGCCTACACTGTCTTATTAATAATTACAGTATTAATAGCACTGTCTACTCAATTTATACCAGGTGTCAAAGCAGCAAAATTTGCAGACTTAGTAATGGCACCAATAAACGGATTAAATGAAGCCATAGATATAGCAATATTTGTTTTATTAATAGGAGGCTTCTTAGGAGTAACAACAAAAACAGGCGCATTGGATGCAGGAATAGGTTCTGTTGTTGAAAAACTACAAGGAAAAGAATTAATATTAATACCAGTATTAATGTTTGTATTTTCTTTAGGTGGAACTAGTTTTGGGATGGCTGAAGAAACCATAGCTTTTACAGCTTTAGTTACAACTACTATGATAGTTGCAGGATTTGATCCCCTTGTATCAGTGGGAACTATAATTTTAGGAGCAGGTAGTGGAGTTTTAGGCTCAACTGTAAATCCATTTTTAGTTTCGACAAGTATAGGCGCACTAAAAGGAGTAGGAATTGAGGTTAACCAAGTTATAGTTATAGCAACAGGTATAGCTTTATGGTTATCATCATTACTAATATCTATTTATTTTGTAATGAAATATGCAAAGAGCCTTCAAAAAGACAAAAAAGCTACGTTATTATCTCAAAAGGAAATAAATGAAGCTAATGAAACTTTCCTAGGAAAGAAAAACTCAGAAGAAGTTGTGGAATTTACAACAAAGAGAAGGATAGTTTTAGGACTGTTTGCCTTAACATTTGTAGTAATGGTGGCAGCAGTAATACCTTGGGAAGAATTTGGAGTGACAATATTTTCAAAAACAGACTTTTTAACAGGTTCATCACTGGGTAGCTGGTGGTTTAGTGAACTTGGGATGTGGTTTGTAATAATGGCAGTAATCATAGGTGTGGTTTATAAAATGAAGGAAAATGAAATTGTCGCTGCATTTATGGAAGGTGCAGCTGATATGGTTGGTGTTGCTTTAGTTATTGGTGTATCAAAAGGTATATCAGTAATGATGACAACAACAGGTCTTGATACTTATGTATTAAATGGGGCATCATCACTTCTTAGTGGAATGTCGCCAATAGTATTTACCATAGTTGCTTTTATAATATATATGACACTATCATTTTTCATACCATCGACTTCTGGTTTAGCAGGATTATCAATGCCTATATTTGGACCTTTAGCAATATCTTTAGGTTTTTCATCAGAAGTTATAATATCAATATTTTCTGCTGGTAGTGGACTTGTAAACTTTGTAACTCCAACAAGTGGTGTTATAATGGGAGCCCTTGCCATAGCAAAAGTAGATTATACTACTTGGGTTAAATTTGTAAGTAAGGTATTAGTTGCTGTATTTATATCATCAGCAATAATATTATCAATAGCAATGATACTTTTATAAAAATAAATAAAATTCTAAGAATTAAGTTTAAGTTTTAAGTAAATAAGAAATACTAATATGGTTTATTATATATAATATATAATAAGCCATATTATATTATACAAAGAAAAAGGAGAAATCAAAGAACAATGAAAATAGAAGATTTAAAACCTCAACTAGTTTTTAAGTATTTCTCAGAAATATGCAAAATACCTAGGGGTTCAGGAAATGAAAAACAAATAAGCGATTATTTAACAAGAGAAGGAAAAAAATTAGGATTAGAAGTAGTCCAAGATGAACATTACAATGTGTTAATTAAAAAGAAAGCAACGCCAGGATATGAAAATGCTCCTACTGTTATAATACAGGGACATATGGATATGGTTTGTGAAAAAAATAAAGATACAGACCATGACTTTGAAAAAGATCCTATAAAATTAAGAGTAGAAGGAAATTACTTATATGCAACAGATACTACTCTTGGAGCAGATAATGGAATAGCTGTTGCCATGGGACTAGCACTACTTGCATCTGATAATATAGTTCATCCTCCACTGGAAGTAGTATTTACAGCAGATGAAGAAGAAAGTATGAATGGTGCCATGAACCTTAAGGGAGATTTATTTAAAGGAAGCTACATAATAAATTTAGATTCAGAAGAAGAAGGAACTATAACAGTAAGCTGTGCAGGTGGAGTAACAGCTTTAGTTACTATAGAAAAAGAATTTAAAGATGTAAACTCAAAAGTGGCTTTCAATATTGATGTAAAAGGATTACTTGGTGGTCACTCAGGTATGGAAATAAATAAACAAAGGGCAAACTCAAATATACTTATGGGAAGAATTTTAAATCATTTATTAAATCATGCAAATATTAATCTTGATTTAGTTCAAATAAGTGGTGGTGCTAAAAATAATGCTATACCTCGTGAAGCAGATGCAGTTATTTTAATAGATGAAAAAGATGAAGAAAGATTAAAAGAAGAATTAAATAAAATATTAAATATATTCAAAAATGAATTTAAGACGTCTGATCCAAAGATAGAAATATTATGTGAAAAATCTCATAAAACTTATAACGAAGCTTTAAAAGGTTATATTAGAGATAAAATAATAGCAACTATAATATTAATGCCTTGTGGTATTCAAACTATGAGTATGGATATAGAAAATCTTGTGGAAAGTTCTACAAACTTAGGTGTTATAAATAACAACAAAGATAACTTCTTATTTGAATTTGCAACTAGAAGTTCAGTAAAAAGTTTAAAAGACGAGATAAACAATAAAATGTCACTACTATGCAAAACTTTAGATGTAAAATTATCACTAGAAGATGATTATCCAGAGTGGGAATATGCAAAAGATTCTAAGCTAGAAGAAATATGTATAAATACTTATGAAGAGTTAACAGGCCAAAAGCCTGAAATAAGTGCCATACATGCAGGTCTTGAATGTGGACTACTACTAGATGCCATAAAAGGTGCTCAAGCCGTATCTATAGGACCAAATTTATATGATGTTCATACACCAAATGAACATTTAGATATAAAATCAACAAACAGAACTTGGAATTACTTACTTGCAATTCTTAAAAATATAAAATAGTTTACAAAAAGAGCTTTAATTTAAAATCAAGGCTCTTTTTAATAATAGCTTATTATTTACAGATGATACTTATAGTAGTGAATATATTAACGAATAAGAAGTAGAATTTGCAATGAATGACTTTAAATATAAATATACATATTATTAAAAAGTCTATATTATGCATGAATTATATGGTAAAATTTAAATAAAAATATAAAATATGGAAAAAGAAGGGAGATACATTTTTGAAAAAATATTTTATAGATTTTTCAAACTAAAAAAATAGGTTTAATTATGAAAACAAGGAAAATAATTTCACTGTTTTTTGCAACCATATTTACCATTTACTTTATTAATAATAGCTTTGTATATGCAGATGATTTCTACAGCATAGACTATATTAATGAACAAGAAAAAGAATTTGCTGTAAATAATTATATGGGAAATGGAATTGATGATTTTAAGTATAAAATAGGGAATATACCAATCTTAATATCAGCTCCCCATGCTGTGAAACAATTTAGAAATGAAAGCTATAAAGCAGCAGATATTTATACAGGAGCCATCATAAAAATACTTAGTGAAACTACTGGAGCGCATATAATTTATAAAACTAGTACAAATGGCGATGAAAATTATACAACTGAAGAGACAGAGTATAGAAAAAAAATAAAGGAATTAGTTGAAGAGAACGATATAAGAATTATTTTTGACTTGCATGGTATGATAAGTGAAAGAGATAGTGATATAGATATAGGAACAGGTGGTAATAGTCATACAAACTTATTAAAACAAAGCTATATTTTACAATCTATGGGAAATTCTCTTATTAATTTAAATTATAGTGTAAACAAGTACTTTTTTGGGGGAGGGCCTTATACTTTATCTACATATAATAGTCAAGTATTAGGTATCCCTAGTATCCAGTTAGAAATAAATAGAAAATTTAGAGATAGAGATAGTGAAAACTTTACTTATATGGTAAAAACTTTAACTGAAATGATAAATGATGTTTACAATGAATGTTACAAGGTTCAAGTAGAAAATATGAAAGTAGAAGAAGTTACTACTTCAAGTATAAAACTATCATGGGATAAAATTCCTGGAATTTCTCAATATGAAGTATACTGCTCAACAGATGAAAATAATAATTATAAAAAAATAGAAACAGTTACAGATACAACTTATACTCATAGTGGATTAAAATCAGGACAAACATATTATTATAAAATTAAAGCTGTGGGTGGAGAAATATCATCTCTATTAATGGCTTCTACTTTATGTGATGCTCCAATAGTTAAGTTGGAAGCTAATGAAAGTAATACTATTAAAGTTAATTGGGGTAAAGTATACGGTGCGAGCGGTTATGAAATACTAAGGTCAACTAGTGAAGATAATGAATACTCAACAATAGAGACTATAAATAATGGAGATACTTTAAATTTTGAAGATAAGAATTTAACAACAGGAAAAACTTATTCTTATATAGTAAGGGCATATAAAGACATAAATGAAGAAAAAGTATTTGGACAAAATTCTAATGTAGTTTCTATTATGGCCAAACTTTCCACAACAAAAGCAATTGCTACAGCAGATGAGGGAAAAATTAATATTAAATGGGAAAAGGTAAATGATGCCAATGGATATGAAGTATATAAATCAACTACTAAAGATGGTAAGTATTCAAAAGTAAATACAATAACAAATGAGAATATTTTAAGTTATACAAATACAAATTTAATTCCTGGAAAGACGTATTATTATAAAGTAAGAGCATATAAGAATGTAGATGAAAATAAAATAGTTGCAAAATACTCAAATATAGTATCAGCAATACCTAAACTTATAACACCAAATATAAGTTTGACTTCAGCAAAAAAGAAAGTTACGATTAAGTGGAAAAAAGTAAATGATGCCAGTGGATATGAAATATACAGAGCAACAAGTAAAAATGGTAAATATACAAAAGCAAAAACAATTACGAAATCAAGTACTATATCTTGCACAGATAGTAATTTAGCAAGTAAAAAGAATTATTACTACAAAGTAAGAGCATACAAAACTATAAATGGGAAAAAAATCTATAGTTCATATAGTGCTATTAAAACAATAAAAACTAAATAAAAGTAAAAGCCGTTGCATGAAAAATATGTGATGGCTTTTTTTATAAATTTGTGGTGAATATATTTATAAATATACTACTATATAAAGTATATAAAAATAAAGTATTTATAATAAGGGGGATATTTAGGGATAATATGTTATTAGAAAATACAATTTGCAAAGAAGATAAATTAGAAGAAATTTGTCAAAAACTAAATAAACTTATAAGAGATATTTTGTATATGGAAGCTAAATTTTCATATTATGGCTTAGCACATGATGGATACTACACCATACATAATAAAAACAAATCTAAAGAAGATAAAAAAATAGATTTAAATATGAGGTTGTACTTTGATGAAAAAGATAATTTCATATATACATATATATTATGGTTTTCTGTAAGTCCCAAAAGAGTGGGCTTGGGAAGTAAAATAATAAATGAATTAATTAAAGTACTTGAAAGCTATACCCATATTGAATTTATAATAATTCATCCTAAGGACAAAGAAGTTAAAAAATTCTGGATGAAAAATAATTTTAAAGACGATTTAAGATTATGGGATAAAGGAATAGAAATAAATACTAGACGTATTTTATCATTTTACATAAAAAAAGAGTATGCTTAAAAATAAATTTTATCTAGTAAAAAATCCTTAATAGAATATTAATTACAAAATAGAAAAAAATAATATAGACACTTAAAAATAATATAGGAGATAGTAAAAATGGAAAAAGTGACTATAGATGACATAAGAAAAGCACAAGATACTATTAAAGATATTGTAAAAAGAACAGATATTTTAGAAAGTACAAAATTAAGTTTATTAACTAATGCAAATATTTATTACAAATGCGAAAATCTACAAAAGACAGGTTCCTTCAAAGTTAGAGGGGCTTGTAATAAAATAGCAAATCTTACAGAAGAGGAAAAATCAAAAGGAGTAATTGCATCTTCCGCAGGAAATCATGCCCAAGGTGTTGCCCTTGGTGCCAAAATGAATAGCATAGAAGCTACCATAGTTATGCCTTCTACTGCACCCCTTGCAAAAGTAACGGCAACTAAATCTTATGGAGCCAACGTTGTATTGGAAGGTCTAGTATATGATGATGCTTATGCAAAAGCTGTAGAAATTCAAAAAGAAACAGGAGCAACCTTCTTACATCCATTTAATGATAAATATGTAATAGCAGGTCAGGGAACTATAGGACTTGAAATTTTTGAACAAATGAACAACAAAGTAGATACAATTCTTTGTCCAATAGGCGGTGGAGGAATTATAGCAGGAATTGCAACAGCCGCAAAAGCATTAAATCCAAATGTGAAAATTGTTGGAGTTCAAACTGCCAATATTCCTTCCATGTATGAATCAATGAAATCAGGAAAAGTAACTACTGCTTTTAAATCAACTTCTATAGCAGATGGTATATCAGTTAAAACTGTAGGAGAATTAACTTTTAACATAGCTAAAGATTTAATAGATGAAGTAGTTTTAGTACAAGAAGATGAAATAGCAGAAGCCGTATTATTTTTAATGGAAAATCAAAAAGTTGTAGCTGAAGGTTCGGGAGCAGTTACTACAGCAGCCATATTAACTGGCAAATATAAACCAAAAGAAAATGAAAATGTTGTACTTATCATATCAGGTGGAAATATAGATGTGAACACTTTAAATAGAATAGTAGTCAAAGGTCTTATAAATAGCGGCAGAAGATTCTCCTTTGTAACAGAAATAAAGGTCAAACCAGGTGGACTTGCAGAACTTACAAAAATACTTAGCAACTTAGATGCCAATATTATTACAGCAAACTTATCATCTACAAAAGCCATAGGTGAATTAAGTGCCCAAATGACAATGGAAACCTTCGATCATGAACATATAGAAAAAATTAAAAAAGCAGTAAGTGAAGCTGGTTTTAATATTAAATAATCTTTTAATTATAAATACTTCTATAATTTTATTCTTTGTGATATATTATAATCTGTTGTGTTCTAAAACTTTAGAATATAAATGTCACGAAGAAAGGAAATTTTTATGGAAATACTTAGATTTAAAAAAGACGAATTTAATTTAGAAGGATTTATGCATTATTACAATGATAATATAGAAGAATTAACTTTTGAATATCCAAGATATGTATCTAGAATTTGTTTAATAGATAAAGATTATATGGATGTAATAACTTTTGATGAAGATTATGAAAATATTGATTCAGAAAAAGAATATGCAAATATTTTAACTTCTGGAGAATATGATCTTCACTTTGTAGTTGGAAAAACTTATGAAAATGCAGAAAAAATTGAATTACTAGATGGACATAAATACTCTTTAAATCACTACAGCGATGATATATATGAAGATGATTATGCTATAAGAGATATAGGAGATATGAGTTTAAACATGGACAATCTTATGGGATTATTATTTGAATATGAAGAAGATACTGACGAGATTGCAGTTCATCCTGCTGATTTTGAACATGGAGGAGAAATTTCTCAACCGAGAATAAGAAAATGTGATGACTCAGGTGATTTAGAAGAAATATTGAAAAATATGTTAGAAAGATTTATAATACAATAATATAAAAACAGTATAACCTGTATTGTGTGTTATACTGTTTTTTATTTGAATATTGCATACAAAATATTGACAAAAAAAGGAAAAATAAGTACAATTATATAAATATTCAGAAAATTAAAGGAGGATATAGCATGAAAAAACAAAAAACAGATATAGCCGTAGTAGGATTTGCACTTTTTTCAATGTTCTTTGGAGCAGGGAATTTATTGTTTCCTCCTTATCTAGGTCTTATATCAGGAAGTCATTGGTTGATATCTTTATCAGGATTTATATTAGCTGATGTGGGTTTATCGCTTTTAGTGATAACAGCCGCAGCAAAATGTGGTGGAGAACTAGATAAAGTATTATCTAGAGCAGGAAATGTATTGGCAAAAGTAGTTGGAATAGCATCAATACTATGTATAGGCCCTTTACTTGCCATACCAAGAACGGCTGCAACAACTTATGAAATGGGAATATCACCAATAATAGGTGATATGGGAACTTTTGTACCAGTAATAGTATCAGTAGTATTTTTTGCATTAACTTTATTTTTAACAATAAAGCCATCAAAAGTAGTCGATATAATTGGGAAATTTTTAACACCAGCACTACTTTTAGCTTTAGCAGTACTTATAGTTATAGGAATAATATCTCCAATAGGTGAGGTAAGTAACAATGCCCTTATAAATAAAAATTTATTTGCAGAAGGTGTTTCTCAAGGATACTTAACAATGGATGCTTTAGGTGCAGCAGCTATGGCAGCAGTAATAATAGCATCTATATCAGATAGAGGATATACAAATGAAAATGATAAAGTAAAATTAACTATAAAAGCAGGATTAGTATCAGGACTTGCTTTAATAGTAGTTTATGGTGGTCTAACATTTTTAGGATCAACTTTATCAACTGCTTATGGAGTAGATACTCCTCAAGCGTCTTTAATGGTTGTAATAACAAATTCATTACTTGGATATCCAGGTAAATTGGTACTTGGAATGATAGTTAGTTTAGCATGTTTAACAACATCTATAGGTTTAACATCTGCTTCAGCAAAATATTTCTCAAGTATAAGTAATAATAAAATAAAATATGAAACTGTAGTAATATCAATTTGTATATTTAGTGCAATAGTATCAAACTTTGGAGTTAGTACTATAATAAAATTCTCACTACCAGTGTTAGAAATAGTTTATCCAGTATTAATTGCCTTAGTAATTATGACTTTAATTGGAAAACATATAAAAAATGATAATGCATTCAAAGGTGCAGCTTATGTGACTTTATTTGTAAGTATACTTTCTGTATCAAGTAATTTATTATCATTAACTCAAATATCAGATATATTAAACTCTCTTCCACTTGCAAACCTTGGATTTAACTGGGTTGTGCCAGCAGTCATAGGTGCAGTAATTGGAGGATTAATAAAAACTAAAGAAAGAGAAGAAGTTAAAGAAGCTAAAGAAGCTTAAAGTATATTACAATTTTTAACCCTATAAAAAACTGGAAGATAATTTTTCCAGTTTTTTTTATTTATTAAAATAATACTATATTTACTTTTGTAAATAATATTACTAGTAAAAATAGAAAGGTAGTAATATTATGACAAAAAAGAAATTTGTATTTCCAACAGCGTACACTGTAATTTTAATTGTTATGTTAATAGTTTTAGCTTTAACTTATATAATACCAGCAGGTAAATATGCCAAATTACAATACAATGAAGAATCTAACTCCTTTATAGTGGAAAGCCCAAGAGGTGATTTAACAGAATATGAAGGAAATCAAAAAACTTTAGATGACTTAAATGTAAATATTAGCTACACTAGATTTAAAGATGGCTCTATAAGTAAACCAGTGGGTATTCCAGGAACATATGAACAACTTCCTCTACCATCCACATCACTATTTGGTGCCATAGCCACCTTTTTAAAAGCACCTGTACAAGGTTTATATGATTCCATAGAAATCATTGCCTTCGTATTAGTTATAGGAGGTTTAATTGGTATAATAAATAAAACAGGTTCTTTTACAGCAGGAATCAATGCTCTTTCTAAAAAAGCAAAAGGAAAAGAATCTTTACTAATTATAATAATATCCACATTAGTTGCCATAGGAGGAACTACTTTTGGACTGGCAGAAGAAACAATAGCCTTTTATCCTATTATAGTGCCAATTTTTATAGCAGCAGGATATGATGCCTTAGTTGCCATTGCTACAATTTATTTAGGATCTTGTATGGGAACTATGGCATCTACAGTTAATCCATTTTCCACAGTAATTGCATCTAATACGGCAGGAATAGATTTTACAAGTGGTATGGTACTTAGATTTGTTATATTAATAATTGGACTTATAATTTGCATAGCATACACTATAAGATACGGAGAAAAAGTTAAAAAAGATCCTTCTTCTTCATATATATACAATCAAAAGGAAGACTTAGAAAGACAATTTTTATCAAATGTCAATGAAGAAGATGCACCGCTATTTACAACATCAAGAAAATTGATTTTAATCATATTTGCTTTGGCCTTTGTGATTATGGTATATGGAGTTAAGGAACTTGGCTGGTGGTTTGAAGAGATGACAGCACTTTTTATATTAGTTACATTTATTATGATTTTCTTTGCAAACTTAAAAGAGCAAGAATTTGTATCAGAATTTATGAGCGGTGCAGCAGATTTGCTTGGAGTTGCCATAATCATAGGTCTAGCTCGTGGAGTTACTATAATCATGGAAAATGGTATGATTAGTGATACTATATTAAATTATCTTAGCAATGGTGTAGCTAGAATGAATGGAGTAGTATTTTCCACATTTATATTCTTTGTATATATTATTTTGGGATTTTTCATTTCATCTTCATCGGGACTTGCTGTTTTATCCATGCCAATAATGGCACCTTTGGCAGATGTGGTTGGAATTAGCAGAGATGTTATAGTTAGTGCTTATCAATTTGGTCAAGGAATTATGAGTTTTATCACACCAACGGGTCTTATTTTGGCATCCCTTGCCATGGTCAATGTGACTTATGACAAATGGCTAAAATTTGTCTTGCCTTTAGTTATTATTATAGGCATTTTGGCTATTATAATGCTAGCTATTGGAGTTTTAATATAAAATAATAAAAAGTCTAGTTTTATTTAAAGAAACTAGATTTTTTAATTGTAAGGAAATTATAAATTTATTCTATCTGTGGATAATTTATAATTTCCAACTTATTAACTTGAGCAACGGACGAAGTCGTTGGCGACATGAACGAAGTAAATTTTTTATTTACATACTATACTTTTTACAGTACTGTATGAACTATAAATTTTTGTATTATCAACACTTCTATAAGCTCTAACTTTGAAGTAATAAGTTTTACCTTTAGTTAAATTACCTTTAGAAAAACTTTTATTACTTGTTGTTCCAACTAAGGTATAAGTTCCATTTTTAGAAGTTGACATATATATTTCGTATCCTGTAGTTCTTTTACTAATTTTTGTCCAACTTAAATTTATATATTTAGTTTTAGTAGAACTTAATGATACTACAGGTTGTAGAGGCTTAGTAGTTGCTTTTAAAGTAGAAGAGTAGTCACTATATCTATTCATACCATTTAAGTATTTAAAAGCCTTGACTCTATAGTAGTAGCTTGTAGCTGAAACTCTACTATCATGAGTATAAGATGTTATATTTTCACCATAAATAGTATCTACTAAAGTATAAACATTTGTACTTGGATCTAATCTATAAATTCTATACCCATCCACATTGTCTACTTTATCCCATGATATTTGAAGGGAAGTAGCATTTCTAACATCTAATTTAAGATTTGTGACTTTATTTACTTTAGTTGAATCAGTAAATATATTTGAATAGTTACCATAGTAAGTAGTTTTATCAATTACTTTATATGCCCTTATAGCATAATTATAAGTAGATGCAGAAGTTAAATTTTTATCTGTATAAGTATTGATAGAATTATCACTTATTGTATCTAAAAGCGTATAAGTATTAGAAAATTCATCGTACTTATAAACTTCATATCCTGTTATATTATCAATTTTATCCCATGAAAAAGTAATAGAATTTATAGTTTTACTATTTAATGAAACATTTGATATGGTTTGAGGGTTTATTTTGAATGATATAGTTTTTGTACCTGTATATCTATTTATTCCATTTATTATAATTTCTCCTGTTCCAACAGAAGTATTATTAGAATAAGTAATTGTATAATCCTCGTCTAATTTTAAAGTTTTATTATCTAAAGTAAGTACTACATTTGGTTCTATAGGATTTCCTGTATATGTTACGTCGTCTATGTTATTTGATGAAGCTGAAGATAAATCAATTTTACTTTCAGCAATACTACCATTAGTTGGTTTTAAGTATGTGTAGTTCATATCAAAATATGCAGGATTTGATGATGTACCTATATCATTTATAGTACCTGTTTCTGTATATTGCCACATCATATAAGGTTTATTATATGTGCACTCTTGGTTATATTGTGCAATCCATAAATTATTAGCATATAATAAATCAGACTCAAAATATTTATCACTAAAATCTTTATTTGTATATATACCGGTTATATAACCTGCATTTTTTATATCTGTTAAAAATGCATCAGCCATTTTAGTTGATAGATTTTTAGTTATATTGATTCCGTTTTTCTTTGCATAATCTACACTAGCATATTCAAAATCATAAAATACTGGATAAGATATTTTATCTTTGTAAGGTTTAATAGTTTCTAAACATTTGGCAGCTTCTTCTTTAGCTTTTGCTACAGAAGTTGCATAACTAAACCAATAAATACCTATTTTTAAACCAGCTTTACTAGCTCCTTCAATATGAGATTTGAATTTTTGGTCTACACTGCTATTTCCAAAACCACCTCTAATTATTACATAGTCAATACCATCAGATTTTACTTTGTTCCAATTAATATCACCATTCCATTTACTAACATCGATACCTTTTTCTATGGCACTTAATTTAATATAAGATGCTGATACATATCCAGATAAATTGTTTGCAGATATTTTATACCAATTATTTTCTCTAGCTAAAATATCTACTTTTGCATTTCTACTTAAATAACCAAGGCTTGAATAAGATGAACCTGGGCCACTTCTTACATTTAGACTATTTGCAGTTACACTTCCAAATCCTATGGAATTGGAGTTAATTAAAGATTTAGTTTTTAAATCAGGTAATTCACTAGATAGTGAATATGTAGAGATATCTTCTCCCATACTACGATGTGGTATAGCTTCAGAATCAACTTGAGCTAAAGAATGCTCAGTACTACTAATAGAAGAATTTTTTTCTATTTTATTTGCGTTGATTTTTTCTGCATGACTTATAACCACCATATTTTGAATAAGCATAGTGGCAGAAAGTGATACAGCAAGAGCAGATTGTGTTATTTTTTTCATAAATTCCCCCTATTAAAGATTATCGTTCTGTTAACTTATTTATATTTGAATCTCGACCCCGATAGGGTTTACAATAGT
>ERZ827363.52-NODE-52-length-111503-cov-5.059732_pt1 | contig 111503 bp, 124 predicted proteins | sample MGYA00519776_ERZ827363 | MGnify/ENA primary metagenome ERZ827363 (study PRJEB31778, sample SAMEA3449288) | human gut metagenome | biome: human gut; feature: human-associated habitat; material: faeces | place: United Kingdom | collected 2010/2012 ... | reverse complement strand
CCTCATACCCGGCGTGATTCGTCATAGCCATCCCGAAGACCTGCATGGGGATCTGCTCCGTCTTCGGATCCACTGCCGAAAGGACCTCCGGATCATCCGCTGCAAAGGGAAGGAACGTGAGCGACCCCACCGTCTCCCCGCCTTTTTGCAGCAAAAAGAGTTCCTCCCCCTCCGTCAGAGTGATCCCCTCCGGAAGCGGAAGCTCTAACAGCAGCGACGTTTCCCCCCTTAACGGAAGCGAGAAGTCCCCCTCTTCCGTCCGGACTGCCGCTTCCGCCGTCCGCCCGCCGGAAACCACACCGTAGGCAAACGGCTGGATCAGCTCGGTGTAATCGGCCGCATAATCCCGCCAGGCATTTCCCTCAAGCTCCGTCTGATACGCCGCCCGAAGGGTGATCTTTAAAAGCGTCCCCTTTTCCTGACTAAGCGTGCAGCCAATGGATCGTGCCCCTGTGCGGATCTCCTCATGATCCAGCAGCTTTTCCACCTCACTGATCCCCGGCTCCGGAGAATACACCGCCGTCAGGGTCAGAAAAAGCCGGGTCTTCCCGTCCTCCGAAACCGGAATATTTTTAGGAAAGGTCAAATGGACCTGCCCGTTCGCCTCCAGCGTCAGCGTTTCCAGGATCGAATGAATGGTTTCCTCCGCCGTTTCCGGCGTCAGCTCCAAGGCTGCGGAAGAAGCCGGCGCCGGATCCGTCAGGAAGCAAAACGCCGTCACTGCACAAATGACAGCTGCCGCACAGACCGCCCACCTGGCAGGCTTTTTGAAGGACAGCACCGACCGGATCCGCTGCCGGACGCCCACTTCCCCGAAAGCCAGCGGGCAGACAAGGATCGTTTTCCTCCCCTGACTGCAGGAGACCAGCGCCTGCGAGTAGGCTTTTCTCCGTGAAAGATCCATTTCCTTTACCGCCTTTTCATCGCAGGCAAGCTCCAGATCCCGGTCAAAGCAAACATACGCCGCCCAGATAAGCGGATGGAACCAGTAGACTGCCAGCAGCAGATATGCCGCCAGCTTCCAGATCGGGTCACCCCGCTTCAGATGGGTCCTCTCATGAGCGAAGATCAGCTCCGTCTCCTCCTCGCTCAATCCCCCGGGCAGATAGATCTTCGGACGGAACAACCCAAAAACGAAGGGTGCCCCCACGCCGTCGCAAAGAAAGACCCCGTTCCCCATGGGAACCGCCTCCCGAAGCCGCCGCTTTAGCTGCAGGCAGCGGATCCCCCCGGCCAGAAGGATTCCGCAAAACCCTGCAAGCCAGATCACCCCGGCCACCGTCGCCCAAACGAAAAGCGGGTTCACGCTTTCCCCCGTCTGTGCCGCTGCCCGGTCAAACAGCGGGTTTAAGCTCCGGTCGATGAAAGAGATCCCGCTGTCGATCACCGGCTCCCCGGCAGCACCGTACTGCACTGCATCCAGCTTTACCGTCTCCGCCCGGGGCACCCGGCTAAGAACGCTTTTTAAGGTGGCCGGGCAGCCGAGCCGAAGCCCCACCGCCGCCCAGAGCCAGAGGGTCAGGCTTTTCGGCAGCTTAAAAAACAGCTTCCGCAGGATTAGTACCGCAAGGATCAGCCACCCCGCCGCAATGCTCCGATTCAAAAGGGTCAAAAATACATCCGCCATTGCCTACTCCTCCTTCACCTCGTCGATCATCCTCCGCAGCTCCTCCGCTTCCGCAGCAGTCAGCCGTCTTCCCCTCGTAAACGCCGCCAGAAACGCCGGAAGGGAGCCGTCAAAGGTGTCCTCCACGAACTGCCGGCTTTGCTTCCCGTAAAATTCCTCCCGGCTGAGAAGCGACGTCACCGTCCCTCCGTCATTGCGGAAAAGCCCCTTGTCGCAAAGCCGCCGCAGCACCGTGTGGACGGTCGTCCGCTTCCAGTTCAGTTCCTTTTCCCCCAGCTTTACCAGCTCTGAGGAGGTCACCGGCTCTTTCTGCCAGACGATCTCCGCAAACCGGGCTTCTGCTGCCCCCAACTGCACTTCTCCCATGAAAAGATTCCTCCGTTTCACAAGACTACTTCGTGTAGTCTATAGTTATAGACTACACGAAGTAGTCTCATTTGTCAAGTGTTTTTTTGAAATCAGGGAAGCCTTGACTTTCCGGGAAAAATTCCGTATAATGAGAATACCTATCTGTATGCTATGCGATCTTTTTTGAAAGGAGCGAGCCTTTTGATCTATCTGGACTATTCCGCCAATACGCCGGCAGACGAAGCCGTACTCCAATGCTTTGTGGAAACGGAGCGCACCTTCTTCGGTAATCCCAATTCCACCCACCCCGCCGGCATCGCCGCAGGGGAAGAAATGGCACGGGTGATCGACTCCATGGCGACCCTTTTAAACGTCTCCCCGGCGGAGATCCTTCTGACCTCCGGCGCCAGTGAATCCAACAACACCGCCGTCAAAGGCATCGCCCGCTCCGCCCGGCATAAGGGAAAACACATCCTCTCCACCCCCTTGGAGCACCCCTCTGTCAGCGGCTGTCTCACTGCCCTGCAGGAACAGGGCTGGGAAATCGAGCTGCTCCCCATCGACCGGAACGGAAAGATCGACTGCTCGGAACTCCGGGAGCTGCTGCGAAAGGACACCGTCCTCCTCTCCATCACCCTGGTGGACAGCGAATTGGGGACGATCCAGCCCCTTTCCGAGATCCGGGAAATTTTAAAGGACTTCCCCGACTGCCGCCTTCATGTGGATGCCACCCAGGCGGTGGGAAAGATCCCCGTTTCTTTTGACGGCATCGACACCATGAGCTTTGCCCCCCATAAATTCTACGGTTTGAACGGCTCCGGCGTCCTTTTGAAGCGCCGGGATCTTGTTATCGAGCCTCTGATCCACGGCGGAAGCAGCACCACCCTTTACCGCAGCGGCACCCCCGCTCTGGGGCTGGCATCCGCCATGGAGACCGCCCTCCGGCTGGCGCTGACCCATCTGGATGAGCGACACGCCGCCGTTTCCGAAAAAAACGCCCGCCTGCGGCAGTTTTTTGTCTCCTACCCCAAGGTGCAGATCAACAGCCCCGCCGATGCCGTCCCCCATATCTTGAATCTCAGCGTCCCGGGCGTCAAAGGCACGACCTTCCAGCGGGCGCTCAGCGAAAAAGGCGTCTGCGTTTCGGTCAAATCCGCCTGCTCCACCGAAGGCACCCCCTCCCGGGCGGTCTTCGCCGTCAGCCGGGACCGGAAAACCGCTCTCTCCTCCTTCCGGATCAGTTTAAGCCACCAAACCACCGATGAGGAATTATCCGAATTCGAGACCATCTTCGACCAATGCTATCGGGAGCTTACAAAATGAAAAAAGAACTGGAACCCTATCAGATGGTCGAGCGGAGCATTCAGAAGAAATTCCGGAAAGCACTCTGGAACCCCTTTGTGGCTGCCGTAAAGCAGTACCGGCTGATCCAGCCCGGCGACAAGATTGCCGCCTGCATCTCCGGCGGAAAAGACTCCATGCTCATGGCAAAACTTCTCCAGCAGCTCCAGCGGTTCAGCGATGTGCCCTTTGAGCTTTGCTACCTTGTAATGGATCCGGGCTACAACGAGATAAACCGCCGGAAGATTGAGGAAAACGCCAAACTCCTGAACATCCCCATTACCATCTTTGAGACCAACATCTTCGCCGTGGCCAACAACACCGACCGCACCCCCTGCTACCTCTGCGCCCGGATGCGCCGGGGTGCTTTGTACAGCAAGGCACAGGAGCTGGGCTGCAACAAGATCGCACTGGGCCACCACTTCAGCGACGTCATCGAAACCACCCTCATGGGGATGTTCTACGGCTCCCAGCTGCAGGCCATGCCCCCTAAGCTCCACAGCAAAAACTTCCCCGGCATGGAGCTGATCCGCCCCATGTACCAGATCCGGGAGGAGGACATCCTGGCGTGGAAGCGCTACAACGAGCTGGAATTCATTCAGTGCGCCTGCCGCTTCACAGAAAACTGCACCTCCTGCGACAACGGCGGAGGCGGTTCCAAACGGCAGGAGGTCAAAAACCTCCTAAAACGCCTGAGTCGGGATAACCCCGATCTTGAATGGAGCATCTTCAAAAGCATCCACGCTGTCTGTCTGGACACCATGGTGGGCTATAAGGCCAAAGGCGTCACCCATGATTTTAACGAGATCTACGAAGACCGGGCATAAAAATTCCCCGCTTCCGGAGCCTTTCCCGGAAGCGGGGAATTTGCTTTTCTTATTCGGTGACGAAATATTTTTGGAACAGCGCTTCCGACTTGCGCCGCATGAAGGCCACCTCCGAAGCGTCTGCCTCGCCCTCATAGTATTCCCGCATGATCTCGCCGTCCATGGCGGCCACCCGGTCGTGAATGGGCATCCAGTTGTCCATTAAGAACGCCGCATACTTCTGGTACCGGTACTCGCCCACCAGCCGGTACTCCTTGGAAATGGTGTCGATCGCCACGGAATACCCGTCCTTCACCGCAGAAACGATGTCCTCCCGCTCATTTTTCCGGGCAAAGACATAGGTGGAGCTGGTGTGGGCGATGGGGTTATGCTCGGTGGAGCCGTGGCTGTCGGTAGAGCCTACCACGGGGAAGACGTTGTTTCTCCGGTACTCCTCATAATAAAGGGAGGTCTGGAGGCCGTTCTCCTCATAGTAGCTCTCGCCGCCCAGCACCTCAAAGGCATCGAAGGGGTGCTTTTTCAGCATATAGAGAGTGTAAGGCTCCGGGATCTGCCACAGGTCGGAAATCCAGTAAGGATGGGCGAAAATCCCCAGACCGCCTCCTTCCCGGATCTTCCGGAACGCCCACAGGCAGACCGCATAGGAGCGCTTGTCCACGTTTTCCGGGCAGTCGGCGCAGTCCTCGGAATTCATGATCTCCTCCACCTGCCGCTTATACTCATCCATGGGCACCATATCCGGCGCCTTCCCGTCCAGCGAACGGTATTTCAAATCGCTGCCCTTATCCTTGAAGTTCCATGAGCTTTCCAGCAGCCCGTTGACCGAAAAAGTGCCGCCCACGTTGACGATATGGACGTCGGTCAGGGGAAGATGAACCTCCTCACCGGGAAGAATGGTCAGAAAAGGATCCGCCGGCGCATAATCTGCTATAGCCTCCAGAGAGGGATAGTACCGATGATGATCGGTAATGGGCATGAAGTCGTAGCCATACTTCCGGTAGTTGGCGCAAACGATGCCCGGATCTTCCCGTCCATCGGAACGGCAGGTGTGCATATGAAAGTCCCCGTGAAGCGGGATCCGGCAGGCCAGATCCGGATTCAACGCATACACCGCCAGCTGCACCACCCGTTTGTCTTCTTTCCAGATCCGGACGTAATGCTCCGTCTCCTCCCCGGCGGTATAGGTGAACCGAAGCGTGTTGTCTGCCCCGGCAGTGACCGTATAATCCGTGTGGTTCCACGCCGTAGCAGGGTCATACACGTTCCCGGAATTGATCCGGTGGACTGTGATCTTGTACTCGCCCTCAAACCGGACGTGCTCCCCCAAAGCCTTCACCGTGATGTCCACGGCCTTCCCTACCGGAAAAACCTTGGGGTAAATGTCATAATCGTAAAGCGTTTTGAACATAGATGTATCCTCCTTGCTCTTCCCGACAAAATCCCGCCGGGTGATGCTAAAAAAAGGATACCATCACCCAAATCAATTGTCAAGAGCCTGCAATTTTTCCCTCTTGATTCTCTCCCCTTTTTTCTGTTAAAATAAAAAACGGAATCAGCCGCTTTTTGAAAGGCTGCTTTTTCTTTGACGCATTAGTTGGTTAATGCTAATTTAAGAAAGGAGCCTGCCTTTTGCAGCAAAAAAAGAAGAAGGAATCGTCTCGTTGATGATCCGTCTGTACTGCCGCAGCGTCCATCAGCAGAAAAAGGCGTCCTCTCCGACGATTGACAAACCGTTCCTCCAGGCCTTATACTGATTGGTAGAAATCCTTTAGGAGGTCTTCCCATGACGCCCACGGAGCTTTCCCGGATCTGCGGCTTTTCCGAATCGGTCTCCCCTATGCAAGCAAAAGAGGTCACCGGCCTTTTCTGCGGCGATCTTTTAAGCCATGTCTTAACCCACATCCGGCCGGGAAATGCATGGGTCACCGTTATGGCTAACCGGAACACGTTAGCCGTTGCATCGCTTACCGGCGCCTCCTGCGTGATCCTCTGCGACGGAGTGCGCTTTAACGAAGCCGATCTCAAAAAAGCGGTGGAGGAGGAGATCTGCATCCTTGTCTCCGATGCCCCCTGCTTTGAGACCGCCCTGCAAGCGGCAAAGGCGCTGAATCTCTCCAGCGAATAGCTGAAACACCGAAAACGGGCAGTCGCAGAAGCTCCATTTTCTGTGACTGCCCGTTTTCTTTTTACGAAAGTCCATCGATCATCTCCGCAAACCGCTCCGGTTTCAGGGGAACCAATCCCGTTCCGGAATGAGATCCGGGAGCTTATAATTGTTGCACGACTCAAAGGCGCGCCAGATCGTCTTTCGACTGCGATGCTTCAGGATGTCCGCCGCATCCTGCAAGTCCTCTTTGGAGTAGCCATCTGTCGCAAAGGCTTTTTCCAGCAGAGCCATGCCTCCCGCTCTCCCAAGCATCGTCATCAGCGCAACAGAGCCTCCCATGGAACACCCATATACGGCATACAGCTCCGTATAGCCTTTATCCTTCAGCCAATCATTCGGTTAGGAAACGATCGGTTCCACACCGGCAAAGTCGCTGTCATCCTCAAAGTCATAGCCGGGAAGCGCCGGGATCAGCAGAACCGTTTTCCTGTCTTCCTTTCCGCATTCATGGATTCTCACCGCCGCATACACCTCCATCCGTCAAAACCGCCCGAGCTTTTCAAGCGCAGTCCGGGGCAGCCCGTTACTTTTTCAGTGCTTCGGATAACGTCCTCCAACCCAGCATCGCACATTTCACCCGTGCGGGCATATGGGCAATGTCCCGAAGGGAAGAGGCTTCCTCCAACGAATCAATCTCCTCTTCCGTGGCCTCGCCCCGGATCATCCGCATGAACAGATTTCCGAGCTTTAAGGCTTCCTCTTTCTTCCTTCCCACGATCATCCCAAGCATGATGTCGGTGGAGGCCTGGGAAATGGCGCACCCATCCCCCACAAAAGCCCCGTCCACAATCGTGTCCCCATCCGTCTTCAGCTTCAGCTGAATCTCGTCGCCGCAGCTGGGGTTCACCCCGTCCAGCACAATGTCCGCATCCGAAAGATCGTGTTTGAACTCCGGGTGCATATTGTGCTCCGTCAGGATCTCGTTGTAAAAATTCTTAGTTTCCATAGCCCATGCGCTCCCTTACCGTTGAAAGACTTTCTAAGAACCGGTCGGCGTCCGCCTTGGTGTTATAAAAGGCGAAGCTGGCCCGAACCGTGGATCGGTACCCCAAAAATTCCAGCAAAGGCTGGGCACAGTGATGCCCTGCCCGGATGGCTACGTTGTCCGAAGCCAAAATCTCGCTGATGTCGTGAGGATGGACCGGATCCAAGGTAAACGTGAGGATGCCGTTATGCTCCTCCGGCGTTTCCCCGCCTAAGATACGGATGCCGGGGATCTGCTTCATCCCCTCGAAAGCGTAAGCGGAAACTGCCAGCTCCCGCCGATGGATCTCCTCAAACCCGATTCGATTTACATAGTCAATGGCGGCGTGAAGCCCCGCCGCACCAGCGGCATTGACCGTCCCCGCCTCGAATTTGTGGGGAAGCTCCGCAAAAACCGCCCCCGTCCGGGAAACGGATTCGATCATCTCCCCGCCGGTAAGGAAGGGCGGCATCCCGTCTAACAACTCCCGTTTCCCGTAAACGGCGCCGATCCCCATAGGGCCATAGAGCTTGTGCCCGGAAAAAGCGAAGAAATCCGCCCCCATCTCCCGGACGTTCACCGGGATATGGGGCGTGCTCTGAGCGCCGTCCACCACAAGGACAGCCCCCTTCCGATGGACGATCTCGGCGATCTCCCGGATGGGGTTCACCCGCCCGATGATGTTGGAGACCTGGGTCACCGCCACCAGCTTTGTCCGGTCGCTGACCGCTTTCTCCACCCGGTTCAGGTCAAGCCGCCCGTCCGGCTCGCACTCTAAAAACCGCAGCTCTGCTCCGGTCTGACGGCAGACCATCTGCCACGGCAGCAGGTCGCTGTGATGCTCCAAAATAGAGACCAGTACCTCGTCCCCGGGCTTTAAATGGCTCAGCCCGTAGCTGTACGCAACCAGGTTCAACCCCTCGGTGGTGTTCCGGGTAAAGATCACCTCATCGGAAAGCCCTGCTCCGATGAAGTCTTTTACCGCCTTCCGCCCGTCCTCCAGCGCTTCGGTAGCCTCCACACTGAGTGCATAGATCCCCCGCAGGGGGTTTGCATTGTGATGACAGTAGAAATCCCGCTCCGCATCCAGCACGCACTGAGGCCGCTGAGCTGTGGCAGCATTATCGAGATATGCCACGTCACTGTCCCGGAGCAGCGGGAAATCCGCCTTATAATCCTTTTCCATGGTCATTCGCCGTCCTCCTCTTCCGGAAGCTCCGCCCGGAGGACCTCCGACACCCGATCGGCAAACGCCTCGTCCCCGGAGACCCGCATCAGCCGCTCAATGGCAGCCCTTGCCATAATGGCCTCGGCACGCTCCTTTGAAATGCCCCGGCTCTCGAAATAGAAGAGAGTGGCGTCGTCCAGTTCGCCGATCGTGGCGCCGTGGGTGCCTTCCACGTTCTCTTCTGCGCAGAGGATCAGGGGAACGGTCTTATTTACCACGTCCTCCCCCAGCATCAGAACCGTCTCATTCTCGCTTCCCACGGAATCGGAAGAACCGTTTTTGAAATCAATGGTCCCCCGGAAAACCTTCTTTGCGCAATCCATCAAAGCGCCGTTGGTCCGGATCTCCGTCCGGGTCTTTTTCCCCCAGTGATCGGCAGCTATATTGACGTCGATGGTCTGCTTCTTCCGGGCGAGGTACCCAAGATCTGCCTCAAACCGGCTTCCCTCACCGGTCAGCTGCACGTTGGTGTCCTCATAAATATCCCCGTCGCCTACCAGCACGGAAACAAGCGAAAACCGGGCGTTCTTCCCGCTGCTTGTCCGCACCTCGTGCCGGAGGACCGCCCCCTGATCGGGGTTCAGAAGCTGCACCAGCCGGATGCAGGCGTCCTCCTCGATGGTCAGCTCCAGAGCCACCGCCAGCGGCTTTTCCGCCCGGCAGTCTTCAATGACCGTTACCGTGCTTCCCTTTTTGGCCGTGATCGAAGCGGCTTTCTGAGCGTATTCCACACCGTTATCGGAAAAAGAGAGCCGCAGCACTTCCGGACATTCCTTCTCATTTACCGTAATCGCCGGCAGCACTTCCGTTTTCGTTTCCACCCACTGGATCGCCGCATCGTTTACCTGCAGCCGGTTCCACGTCCGTGTGGGGAGCCGGTCGATCCGAATCGTCTTTTCCATGATCCTTCTCCCTTCCTGCATCAGCCGATGCTGCCTTTCATTTCCAGCCGGATCAGATTGTTCATTTCCAGCGCATATTCCAGCGGCAGCTCCTTGGAAACGTTATCCGCAAAGCCGCTGACGATCAGCGCCCGGGCGTCTTCCTCGCTCATACCCCGGCTCATCAGATAGAAGACGGCGTCCCCGCTGATGCTGCCGATCTTCGCCTCATGCCCCACCGCTGCGTCCCGGGTGCGGATGTCCATAGCCGGCACCGTATCCGACCGGGACTCCGAATCCAGCATCAGCGACTGACAGGAAACGGAGGATTTTGCGCCCTTTGCGCTCTTTTCCACCACCACGCTGCTGCGGAAGGTGCTGATCCCTCCGCTCTTGCTGATGGAACGGGTATTCATAAAGGAGCTGGTGTCCTTTCCGATGTGGACCACCTTTGCGCCGGTGTCCAGATTCTGCCCGGCGCCCGCAAAGGTCACGCCGGTGAACTCCATCCGGGAGCGGTCGCCCTTTAGAATGCTCATGGGATAAAGACAGCCTACATGGGAGCCGAAGGAGCCGGACACCCACTCGATGACGCCGCCTTCTTCCACCAGCGCCCGCTTGGTGTTCAGGTTGTACATATTCTTCGACCAGTTCTCAATGGTGGAGTACCGGAGCTTTGCGTTCTTCTTCACGAACAGCTCCACGCAGCCGGCGTGAAGGTTCGCCACGTTGTATTTCGGTGCGGAACAGCCCTCGATGAAGTGAAGGCTCGCCCCCTCGTCCACGATGATGAGGGTGTGCTCAAACTGCCCGGCGCCTTTGGCGTTTAAACGGAAATAAGACTGCAGCGGGATGGAGACCTGCACCCCCTTTGGCACATACACAAAGGAGCCGCCGGACCAGACCGCCCCGTGAAGGGCTGCAAACTTGTGATCTCTCGGAGTGACCAGCTTCATGAAGTACTTCCGCACCATATCGGCGTATTCGCCCTTCATGGCGCTTTCCATATCGGTGTAAACCACGCCCTGAGCCGCTACTTCTTCCCGGACGTTGTGGTAAACCAGCTCCGAGTCGTACTGGGCGCCCACGCCGGCCAAGGATTTCCGCTCCGCCTCCGGGATCCCCAGCCGCTCAAAGGTGTCCTTGATGTCCTGAGGCACGTTTTTCCAGTTGTTCTGCATCTTCGTCTTGGGGCGGACGTAGGTAGCGATGTGATCGATGTCCAGCCCCTCCAGCGAAGGCCCCCAGTCAGGGACAGGGGTCTCATTGTAGATCTGCAGCGCCTCCAGCCGGAACTGCTGCATCCATACCGGGTCTTCCTTTTCCTCGGACAGCTTCCGGATGATGGCGGGGGTCAGCCCGTCCTCCATCCGGTAGGCGTCGTCTTCCTTATCCCGGATGTCATAAACGCTGCGGTCGATGTCCGCAACCTGGCTTTTTTCCTTCATCTCATTCACCTGCCTGCCCGTCCCGGATGGCGCCGAAGCCGTTCTCGTTGATCTTTTCCACCAGCTCGGCTCCGCCGTTTTTCACGATCACGCCGTTTTCCATGACGTGGGCGGCGTCCACCGTCAGTGCCTCTAAAATCCGGGTGCTGTGGGTGATAATGAGAAGGGAACCATGGACCCGCTCCTTGTAAAGCTGCACGCCCTGAGACACCGTCCGGACGGCATCCACGTCCAGCCCGGAGTCGGTCTCGTCCAAGATCGCCAGCTCCGGCTCCAGCATCAGCATCTGCAAGATCTCCGCCTTCTTCTTTTCGCCGCCGGAGAAGCCCACGTTCAGATCCCGCTCGGCATAGGACTCGTCCATATTCAGAAGCTTCATCGTTTCATTCAGCTTTTTCTTAAAATCCCACAGACGGAGCCGCTTTCCTGCCTTCTGCTCCAGCGCGCTGCGGATAAAGGAACTCAAGGTCACGCCGGGCACCTCCAACGGGTTCTGGAAGGAAAGAAAAATGCCCTTTTTCGCCCGCTCGTTGACCGGAAGGTCGGTGATGTCCTCCCCCTTGAAAAGGATCTGTCCCGAGGTGACGATATACGCCGGGTTTCCGGTGATAGCATAGCCGAGAGTGGATTTTCCGGTACCGTTTGGGCCCATTAAGACGTGGGTCTCATCCTTCCCCACCGTCAGGTCGACTCCGTGAAGGATCTCTTTTTCTCCGACGCTGACCCGAAGGTTCCGGACCGCAAGCAATGTTTTCTCACTCATGTTTCTCGTCCTCTTTCTTTTCGCTGCTGCAGCCGCAACAGTCGGTGTGTTGTTTTTTTGAATCCAGAAGATCCTGCAGGGTGTAGCGGTTCACATAATCGTTGATCTGTTCCTCCAGCCCCTGCCAAAAGGGAAGGGTCGCACAGGTGCAGGTCCCCTCGCACTTTCTCCCGTCTTTTGCAAGACAGGCCACCAGCGCAAGCTCTCCTTCCGCCGCTTCTAAAATCTCGCCCACCCGGTATTCCGAGGGTTTCCTCCGGAGCTTGTAGCCCCCCGTTTTCCCGATGGCGCTTTCCACCAGCTCGTGCCGGCAAAGCTCCGTCATGATGCTTTCCAGATATTTGCGGGAGATGTCCTGCCGCACAGCTACGTCTTTTAATCGGATGTAACCGTCCGAAGGCTGTTCCGCCATGTCCAGCATGACCCGCAGAGCGTACCGCCCCTTTGAAGAGATCATCATAGCAAAGATCTCCTTTCCGGAATGAATTCCTATCATTTCAGTAGTTATTATATCCCGTTTCTCCTACCATGTCAATAGGAATATCTGGCAAAAACTGCCGTCCCCTTCCTCATGCTTTTTTGCAGTTTTCCATCGTCCCCAAACCGCTCCTTTTTCTTCCTTCCGGATCCCTTTTGCACCCTGAAACCGCCCCACTTTTCCCCCAATTTTCCGCCCGCTTCCGTACAGAAGGATTCCCGACTTACCCCCTTTTTGCCCCATCGCTTTCCCAAATCCTTCCGTCCCCAGTGAGAAACCTCAAGCCGAAGCGTAAATCCGAAGTCTTTCTTCGGGTTTGCGCTTCGGCTTGAGGTTTCTTCTCACACTTTGGAAAACTTCGAGAAAATTTTTACCCCAACAGGCTTTTCAACAATAGGGAAAAGGCAGTGAAAAAGTCCATACGGTTTACGCCGGAAGCGGCGGTCAAGGGGATCCTTGCGAGGATGCGGCCTTCTAAGGAAAAGATGGCTTCCCCCAGCGCTGCCCCTTCCTTCACCGGAGCTTCCACGCTTTCCGGCAGGGTCACCGTCCGGGTGACCTCCGCTCCCTTTCCCTTTGGGATCAGCACCGGGCTGCAGCTGCCGGCTTTCAGCTCCACCTGCTCCTCCACGCCCCGGATCACGTCCGCCGGGATCAGCTCCTCCGCCGGCACCTCCGGCTGGAAGCTCTCGAAAGACGCAAAACCGTAATTCAACAGGGTCTTACAGGCGGAAAAGCGCTGGTCGGAAGTGTCGCTGCCCATGGAAACAGCAATCAGGCTCAGCCCCTGCCGGGTGGCGGAGGCGGAAAGGCAGCTCCCCGCCCCGTCGGTGGTGCCGGTCTTCAAGCCGGTGCAGCCCTCGTAAAACCGCACCAGCTTGTTGGTGTTCACCAATGAAGTCTTCCCGTCCCGCAGCGAATCCATCCAGATGGTGGTGTAACGAGTGACCGCCGGGTGCTTCAGAAGTTCCCTTGACATCAACGCAATGTCATACGCCGTGGAAACGTGCCCTTCCGCATCCAGCCCGGTGGGATTTTTGAAAACGGTGTCCTTCATCCCCAGCGCCTTTGCCCGGGCGTTCATCTGCTTCACAAAGGCGCTTTCGCTGCCGGAGACCTGCTCCGCCAACACCATGGAGGCATCGTTTGCCGATTTGACGGCCGCCGCCTTGAAAAGCTCCTCCACCGTCATGGTCTCTCCCGGCTCCAGCCAGATCTGGCTCCCGCCCATGGATGCGGCGTGGTCGGAGCAGACCGCCGTGTCCTCCCACCGGAGCTGTCCGTCCTCGATGGCTTCCATCACCAGCAGCAGGGTCATGATCTTGGTAATGGAAGCCGGCGGCATGGGCTGGTGGGCGTTTTTTTCAAAAAGCAGCTGCCCGCTTCCGGCGTCCATGAGAACGGCGGATTTGGCGGGGATCTCCTGCGCCGCCGCTGCCGTAGGGACGACCTCCTCCGTGATCCATGCCTCGGCGATCCCGTCGGCGCGAACCCTTCCGGCTGAAAAAATCATTATTCCCGCCACGACCAGTGCCGCCCACCGAACTTTCCCTCGCTGCTTCATCGAAACCCGCTCCTTTTCCCGGGAAATTGCCCCTTTTTGGTTTTATTTTATGCCGGGAAAGGGGAAAAAAGACGCCGCCCGCTTTCTTTTCCACCGGATCCGTGGTACAATGGGAAAAACAAAACCCGGAAAGGTCGGAAACAAAATGGAAAAACCCGTAAAAATTCTGGCTGTAGGGAATAGCTTCTCCGAAGACGCCACCTTCTATCTTCCCCAGATCGCCGAAGCCGGAGGAAAATCGCTGATCTTAGGGCGGCTCTACATCGGCGGCTGCTCGTTGGAGCGGCACTGGACCAACGTCCGCACCAACGAACCTGTTTATGAATATCACCACACCGGCCGCCCCGACGTTATGGCTTCCATCTCCTACGGAATGAAAGCGGCAGACTGGGACTTTATGACCTTCCAGCAGGCCAGTCATTTCAGCGGGATGCCGGAGACCTATCACCCCTTTCTGGAAAACCTTTCCGCTTACGGGAAAGTTCTGGCGTCCCGGGCCAAGCAGGTGATCCATGAGACCTGGGCCTACGCCAAAGACAGCGCCCATCCTGCCTTCCCGGATTACGGCTGCGACCAGGAGAAAATGTACGCCTGTTTAAAGGATGCCTATCAGGAAGCGGCAAAGACCATCCTCACCGACGTTTTCCTCCCCGTGGGCGATGCGTGGCAGCTGGCGCGGGAGCAGTTGGGGGATGTGCTCTGCCGGGACGGCTTCCACGGAAATGAAAAGGGCCGCTATTTAGGCGCTGCCGTCTGGTACGAGGTGCTGCTAAACGGAAACATTCTGGAAAATACCTTCTGCCCCGACGGGATTACGGAAGCGGAGCTGAACGTACTGAAGCAGTGCGTCCGAAAGACTCTGGGAAAATAAGAATCCATTTCAAACGCTTCGTATATTATATAAGAAATATACGAAACGTTTTTAGAACAATGTTTACAAAAGACCGCTATATTTTCCCTTCTTTTGGTGCTATAATGGCCAGTATACGGCAGCTTTTTCCCATCGCCTCTGTCGTTTCAGGAGGGTTTTTATGAACAACCGGTCATCCGACTTTCAAAACACGCCTTCCGCCGGACACATCTATGTCAATGGCTATGGCTTTGTAAACGTAGATCCCCGCTTTCAGCAGGAGCGCTCCATCCGCAAGAACGCCGCCGTCACCGGCCTTGCCCTGACGGAGATCCTGGTGCTTTCGTTGGTCTGCCCTTATCTGGGCGCTCTTTTTTTAAGAGGGATCCTCTCGGTCTTTAATCTTCCCGGAAACTATGCCGCCGTTCAGGCTCTGACCGAAGTGCGGGAGATCATCAGCTATCTGCTTTCCATGGGCATCCCGTTAGTCACCGCAACGTCTATTTTAAGACCCCAACGGGGCAGCATCTCCCTGCGCCGGGCCCCGGCAAATGGGCGGATGCTCTCCTATTCGATCCTTGCAGCTCTGGCGGTCTCCACCCTGATGGGGCTGGTCAGTAGCTTCACTGAGCGGATCTTCGCAAACTTTCACATTCTGGAGCTGACGCCAGACTACCTGCTCCCCAGCACCTCACTGGCGCTGCTTCTTTATCTGATCCGGCTTTCCGTCCTTCCGGCCCTGTTTGAGGAGTTTCTGTTCCGTGGGGTGCTGCTCCGCTCCCTGCGGCAATTCGGCGACGCTTTTGCGCTGATCACCTCCTCCGTTGCCTTCGGGCTGATCCATTACAGCATCACCAAGGATATGAGCGGCTTCGTTTTAGGGCTGATCTTAGGCTATTATGTGATCCGGACCGGATCGGTCTACACGGCGGTGATCTCCCGGTTTTTAAGCCTGCTGGTGCCGCTGTGCCTGCGGCTTTTGCAGCATATCGCTCCCCACGCTGTTTATCAGGTAGCGGAATATTCCGTTTACGCCCTGATCCTTGCGGTAGCCATCGGCGTGTTCATCCTCATCTGCCGCAAAGAGGGGAACGCCTTTATCCTCAGCAGCAGCCACACGGAAGTCCGGATCTCCCGGAAGCTCCGGGTGTACTTTTTAAGCGCTCCCATGGTTCTGGCAGCCGTCCTCTGGATCGGCCAGATCCTGCGGCACATCCACTTCATCGGCTGACCGAAAGGAGGTTTTTTTCTGGCGACTCTGGAAGAAGACAAGCATTATATGGAGCTGGCTCTGGAACAAGCCAGACTTGCCGCCAACCTCAACGAAACACCCATCGGCGCCGTCCTTGTGTGGGAGGGCGAGGTGGTGGCCTCCGCCTTCAACCGGCGGGAGCTGGATCGGATCGCCACCGCCCATGCGGAGATCCTCGCCATCAACGAAGCCTGCCGGAAGCTGGGAGGCTGGCGGCTCCACAAAGCCACTCTTTACGTCACGCTGGAGCCCTGCCCCATGTGCGCCGGGGCGATCATCAACGCCCGGATCAAACGGGTGGTCTACGGCGCGTCCGACCGGAAGGCAGGATGCTGCGGCTCCATTCTGGATCTGTTCCGGGAACCCTTCAACCACCACCCGGAGGTCACCGGCGGCGTCCTTGCGGAAGAAAGCGCCGCTTTGCTCAGCAGCTTTTTCAAAAAGCTCCGGAAAATATGAAAAGACCCGTGGAGAAAAGTCTCCACGGGTCTTCGATTGATACGGGACATTCAAAGAGCCGGTATTCCGTCCAGCCGGTGTCCTCATAGGACATCGGCTTTGCTTTCCCGGAGAAATTCGGAAAGGGCCGCTCTTTGAAACTCCATCTTATTTCACCACAAGCGCCAGCACGAACAAAACGATCCCGAATGCGGCAAGCAGAGCTCCGCCCACCTTCGTGCTGATACGGTACAGATCCGACGGCTCATCGGCAGAATAAGACTTCCACTGCTCCGTCAGCTTCCAGAAAAGATCCGGCCGAAGAAAGAGGAAAAGTCCGATGAAAAGAAAAACCACTGCTGCAGCAATTAAATATCCCATTTGTCATTCTCCTTTTTGTTGATTGGAATCTTTTTCAATGAATCGCCCCACGGCGGCCAGATCCGGATCCGTCAGAATCCCGGTGGCAGCCGCTTTTAATTCCGGAACGGCATTGGCGACGGCGTAGCATTCGTCTGCCTCTGCGAACATCTGCAGGTCGTTCCGGTTGTCCCCAAAGCAGACCACCCGGCTGCCGCCGTAATTCTCTTTCAGCCAGCGGATTCCCGCCGCCTTGGACGCCGCTTGGTCATAAATCTCCACATACCAGGAATCCGGGTTGTAGCTGTCCCGATAGCGATGAAACACCATCCCCGGAATGGGGCTCAGCGTCTCCGCCAGCCGGGCAGTCCGCTCCTCCGAATCGATCACACAGCAGAAGACCACCTCCACCCCTTCGGGGCAGCTCCCCTGCACGAACACCTTCATGGGCTTTTTCTTCCGCAAGTCGAAAAACATTTGCTGGCTTAAATTTTCCAATTGATCGTAGTAGACGAAGAGCTTCTCCCCCTGAACGGTGTACCAGAACCCGCTCATGGAAAGGGCCTTCAACGCTTCCCGTGCCGCTTCTGCCGCCGATCCTTTCAAAGGGAGCAGCCGGACAAATTCCCGCTTTTCAAAGTCGTAGATCCCCGCCCCGTTCATCACCACCGCCGGAAGCGCACCGGAAATGGGGGCTAAAATCTCCCCTACCGTAGCCGGCGTCCGGGCGGTAGCCACGGCAAAGGCGTCCCCTCTCCGAATGGCGGCGTTGATGCCCGCCGCACTTTCCGGAGGGATAGTCAGGCGGCTGTCGATGAGGGTGCCGTCCAAATCGGAAACGTAAAGGGTCACGGCTGTTCCTCCCGGCGGCTGTCCTGCCAGAGCTTATATTCGATGGCGTCCACGCAGGCCTGCAAGCTGGCGTTGATGATGTCCCGGGAGACGCCTACGGTGGTCCAGACCTCCCGGCCGTCGGTGGTCTCGATAAGGACCCGGACCTTTGCGGCGGTGGCGTCTCTGGGCTCGATCACCCGCACCTTATAGTCAGTGAGCCGCATCCGCTCCAAAGAGGGATAGAACCGCCCCACCGCCTTCCGCAAAGCGCAGTCCAGTGCGTGGACCGGGCCTTCGCCCTCGCCGCCGCCGATCTCACAGGTATCCCCCACCCGGATCTTGACGATGGCGGAGGATCCGTTGGGCCGTGGGGAATCCACCTCCTGCTCCCCGATGGTACGGGAATAGAGAACCTCAAAAAAGGGACGGAATCCTCCCTGCTGCCGCAGGATCATCAGCTGCAGGCTGGCAGCGGCGTATTCGTACTGGTACCCCAGATACTCCCGCTCCTTAATCATTGCCACGATCTGAGCGGCATCAGAGGTATCCTTTCCGGAGTCCGCCAGAATCCGGGAGACGGCCGCCCGCCCCGCTACTTCGGAAATCAGCACGTTCCGGCGGTTCCCTACCTGGGAGGGATCGATGTGCTCAAAGGAGGAGGGGACTTTCATCACCCCGTCGATGTGCATCCCGCCCTTGTGAGCGAAGGCGCTGCTCCCCACATAGGGAAGCCCTGGATCGGGGATCACGTTCGCCACCTCCGCCACCGCCCGGACGGAGTGGGTCAGGTTCCGAAGGCACTCCTCCGGAACGCAAGTATACCCCCATTTCAGCTGCAGCGTCGGCAGGATGGACGAAAGGTTTGCGTTCCCGCACCGCTCGCCGAAGCCCAGAAGGGTGCCCTGGATCTGCTTGACCCCCGCCTTGACCGCCATCAGGCTGTTGGCCACGGCGCAACCGGCGTCGTTGTGGCAGTGAATCCCCAAAGGTGCGGCAGTTTTCCCCTTCAGACCGTTCACAATGTGGAATATTTCGTCCGGAAGCGTCCCGCCGTTGGTGTCGCAAAGCACCAGCGTGGCTGCCCCCGCCGCTTCCGCCGTTTTCAGGACTGCTTCCGCATAGTCCGGATCGTCCTTCCATCCGTCGAAGAAATGCTCGGCATCGAAAATGACCTCCCGACCCCGTTCCGTTAAAAACCGGACGCTATCCCGGGTCATGGCAAGGTTTTCCTCTTTGCTGGTGCGGAGCACCTGCTCCACATGGAAGGCGGACGCTTTTCCGAAAATGGCCACCGACCGGGTTCCCGCTTCTAATAAAGCGGCAAGCCCCGGATCCTCCTCCGCTGCTGTCCCCGGCTTCCGGGTGGAGCCGAAGGCCACCAGCCGTGCCTGCTTCAAAGGGAACTCCCCGGCTTTTTGGAAGAAATCCCGGTCTTTGGGGTTGGAGAAGGGGTTCCCCGCTTCGATATAAGGGATCCCCGCCTCGTCTAAAAGGCGGAGGATGTTCAGCTTATCGTTGACGGAAAAGCTGATCCCCTGCCCCTGCGCCCCGTCACGGAGGGTGGAGTCAAAAAGCGTCAGCCGGTTCATGGAAGACACGTCCTTTCTTTTTTCCATTGCAAAACAGGGGTACCGATCCGGTACCCCTGCCGCATTATCAAGATGTACTCAGCCGATGAAAGCCTGTACCGACTCGGGAAGCTCTTCCCGGTCTGCGGAGACGGTGAAGACGATGTTCACCGGGCGGTCGCCTACGGAAGCGTTCAGCTTCGTCAAGAACTTGCCCAGCTTGTCGTAATCCCGGCCGCCGATGCGGAGGGTGGAGTCGATGAACACGTCGGTAATGTCAAAATTTCCTGCCAGAACGCCGGCCAAAAAGCCGTAGAACTCTTCGTAGCCCTCGATCTCGTCCTTGGAAGTCTCCATCAAACGGACAGAAGAAGGAATGTCATAGGTGAGGTGCGGGACTTTCTCGATGCAGACAACGTTGCCGCTGGATGCCTTCTCGGCTGCTTCGACCATATCCACCAGGATCTTGGTCTTGCCGGTGCCTTTTCTTCCCACGATGAGCTTAATCATAGTGCGTACCTCCATTTTATCGGGGTGACCCCCGTTTCTTTTTATGCAGAACCCCGTGACCGGGGCGCCGTCCAACTGTTACTTGGAAAGCCGGGCTTCCAGATCCGCACGGCGGTCTTCATAGCCGGGTTTCCCCAGAAGAGCGAACATATTCTTCTTGTAGCTCTCCACGCCGGGCTGATCGAAGGGGTTGACCCCCAGCAGGTAGCCGGAAATGGCGCAGGCTTTCTCGAAGAAGTAGATCATATAGCCTAATTCGTACTCGTTGATCTCCGGAACCTCCAGTACGATGGCAGGGACGCCGCCCTCGGTGTGGGCCAGAATCGTGGCCTCCATGACCTTCCGGTTCACCTTGCTCATCTCCTGGTTGGAAAGGAAGTTGAGGCCGTCTAAGTTTTCGGGATCCTCTTCGATAAAGAAGTCCTGCTTGGGCTTCTGGATATCCATAAAGGTCTCAAACATGATCCGGGAGCCGTCCTGGATGAACTGCCCCAGAGAGTGCAGGTCGGTGGAGAAGATCACGGAAGAGGGGTAAATGCCCTTGTTGTCCTTGCCTTCGCTTTCGCCGAAGAGCTGCTTATACCACTCGGCCATCATGGCAAAGCAGGGATCAAAGCTGGCCATGATCTCCACGCTCTTGCCCTTCTGATACAGGGCGAAGCGGGTGGCGGCGTACTGATAGCACTCGTTTTTCTCCAGATCGCTGCAGTTATAAGCTTCCTGAGCGGCTTTGGCGCCGTCCATCAGCTTCTGGATGTCGCAGCCGGCAGCTGCGATGGGCAGCAGACCCACGGCGGTCAGCACGGAATAGCGTCCACCCACATCGTCGGGAACGACGAAGGTGGCGTAGCCTTCCCGGTCGGCCAGTTCTTTCAGGGTGCCTTTCGCCTTATCGGTGGTGCAGTAGATCCGCTCTTTTGCGCCCTCTGCGCCGTATTTTTTCTCAAGCAGCGCCTTGAACACCCGGAATGCCAGAGCCGGCTCGGTGGTGGTACCGGACTTGGAAATGACGTTCACTGCAATGTCCTTGCCCTCACAGATGGCGAGCAGCTCCTGCAGATAGGAGGGGCTCACGCTGTTTCCGGCAAAATAGATGTCGGGGGTATCCTTTTTCAGGTTGTTGTAAAGGGGCGATCTCAGAAGCTCGATGGCAGCACGGGCGCCTAAGTAGGAGCCGCCGATGCCGATGACGACCAGGATGTCCGCCTGCTTCCGGATCTTCTCCGCCGCCTTCTGGATCCGGGAAAATTCCTCCCGATCGTAGTTGGTGGGAAGCTCCACCCAGCCTAAGAAGTCGTTCCCAAGGCCCGTATGATTGTGCAGGGATTCGTGAGCGGCCTTAACGGCGCCGGACAGTGCGCCCAGCTCGTGATCCGCCATGAAACCCTTTAAGTAAGTCCGATTCAAATGAATTGCCATGAAGATTCCTCCGATGCGAATTGAGTTGTTTGGTATGGTTCTATTGTACTACAGAAGCCCCGCGCTTTTCAACCGCTTTTTATGAATTTTGTTAAAAATATTGCGGTCAAGTCCTACAAAAGCTCCGAAAGATCGGCGATTTCCCAGTTGGGGGAAGCCTTTCCCGTCCGGGGCTTTCCTTCCGGATTCAGCCAGCAGCTGTCTACCCCGGCATTGGCTGCCCCGGCAATATCCGAAGTCAAAGAATCCCCTACCAGCAGGATGTCTGCCCGATCCGGCTCCCCGATCTGCCGGAACACATAATCGAAATAGGCTTTCTGGGGCTTGGCAGCTCCTGCTTCCTCCGAGACAAAGATCCCGGAAAGGAACGGTGCGATCGCCGACTCCCGGAGCCTGCGCTTCTGCACCCGGGTGATGCCGTTGGTGGTCAGATAAAGGGTGCTGGTCTTTTTGAGTTCCCGGCAGACCTCGTAAGCCCCCGACAGCAGGTAGTTCCCTTCCGCCAAAGCGTCCGGATACTCCTCCGTGCCCATTTTCACCGGGTCGTACGCGATCCCCCGCTCCTTAAAAAGCTCCTCGAACCGCTTGACCTGCAGCCGCTCCTTCGTGACCTCGCCCCGCTCCAGCTGCCGCCAGAGCCCTTCGTTGATCTCCCGGTATTGCTCCAGTACACCCTCATCGAAAGGAAACCCATGGACGGCAAAGGCCTTCCGCAATCCTTCCCGTTCCGCTTTCCGGAAATCGAAAAGGGTCTCGTCTGCATCTAAAAAATAGATGGGATAGCGTTTCATCTTTCCCTCCGTTAAAACAGCATGGCAACGCCGGTGCTCACGGCACTTAAAACGATCAGGAGCGCCAGAACCAGACAAACGATCCGGATCGTTTTCTTTTTTACACCCCGCATGATGTTCCCTCGTTTCTTTTGGATTGCTTTCATTATACTCCCGGTCACCCTTAAAAATCAATGCAGGGTTTGTAAACAAAAAGCCCCGTGCAGATCTCTCTGCACGGGGTCTCCGGTGTTTTGTTACACGAGCTCGATGATGGCCATCTCCGCTGCGTCGCCGCGACGGGGGCCGATCTTGACGATCCGGGTGTAGCCGCCGTTCTTGTCGGCGTACTTCGGTGCGATTTCGTCAAACAGTTTCTTGGACACGCCCTCTTTCGTGACGTAGCCGAAAACCTGGCGCTTCGCATGAAGCGTGTTTTCCTTGCCGAGAGTAATCATCTTCTCGGTCATCGCACGGACTTCCTTTGCCCGGGTGACAGTGGTCTCGATCTTGCCGTTCTCCAGCAGGAAGGTTACCATTGCCCGGAGCATTGCGTTTCTATGGTCAGAGGTTCTTCCCAGTTTTCTGCTGCCTGGCATGAATTTCACTCCTTACCTTGTTTATTCGTCATCGTGGGTGAGGCTGAAGCCCAGAGCGTTGAGCTTCGCCATGACCTCTTCCAGCGACTTTCTTCCGAGGTTGCGGACTTTCATCATCTCTTCCTCGGACTTGTTAATCAGATCTTCTACCGTGTTGATCCCGGCGCGTTTCAAACAGTTAAAGGACCGAACAGACAAGTCAAGCTCCTCAATGGTCATCTCCAGGACTTTTTCTTTGCCCTTGTCGTCTTTTTCAACCATAATATCGGTCGCATATACCTCATCCGACAAATCTACGAAGAGATTAAGATGCTCGGTGAGAACCTTGGCTCCGAGAGATACAGCTTCCTTAGCCGAAATTGTTCCGTCTGTCCACACTTCGATCGTGAGCTTGTCATAGTCGGTTATCTGTCCGACGCGGGTGTTTTCAACGGTGTAGTTCACCTTCAGCACGGGGGTATAAATACTGTCAACGGGAATCGCTCCGATGACATTTTGGATCTTCTGCTTGTTGCGCTCGCTGGGGACGTATCCGCGTCCCTTGTCGATCACAATCTCCATGTACAGCTTTGCGCCCGGTCCCAGAGTGGCGATGTGCATACCCGGGTCCAGGATCTCCACCTCGGAGTCCACCTTGATGTCGCCGGCGGTGACTTCACACTCGCCTTCCGCTTCAATGTGGATAGTCTTCGGGGCGTCGCCGTGGATCTTCGCAATAAGTCCCTTCATGTTCAGGACGATTTCGGTAACGTCTTCTTTGACACCCGGTACCGTAGAAAACTCATGTTGAACCCCATCGATCTTAATCGATGTCACTGCTACACCGGGAAGCGAAGAGAGAAGCACCCGCCGCAGGCTGTTGCCCAGGGTCGTGCCGTAGCCGCGCTCAAGAGGCTCCAATACAAATCTTCCGTACGTTCCGTCCGACTTAATCTCAGCCGTCTCAATTACTGGCTTTTCAATCTCTATCATTCAATACCCTCCTATCGCCAGCCAGAAGCTGGCTGCGCAGTTTCGTGATCCCCGTCCGCCCAAAATTTGGAGGACAAGGCCGCAACATGATGATTGCGTACCCTTGCCGAATTGAAGGCCCGTCTTGCAGGGGCGAATGTCCGCACCCGGATCCGGGCCGCCCAAATAACGGATTATTTGGAGTACAACTCGACGATCAGGTGTTCCTCGACATCGTAATCGATATCGTCTCTCTGGGGCATTGCAACAACTTTGCCTTTGAGATTGTCTTTATCGCGATCCAGCCATTTGGGGGTAATTGCAAATGCGTCGTCTTCTTTCAGCTTCTTGAAGTAGCTGTTGCCAGCGCTCTTCTCGGAAACTGCGATCACGTCGCCGGGCTTCACAAGGTAAGAAGCGATGTCTACACGCTTGCCGTTCACGGTGTAGTGGCCGTGGGTGACCATCTGACGGGCGGAACGACGGGTGGTCGCAAAGCCCAGACGGAACACAACGTTATCCAGGCGGCGCTCGATGGTGGTCAGCAGGACTTCACCGGTGATGCCTTCAGAGGTAACAGCCTTCTCGTAGTACATACGGAACTGCTTCTCAAGGATGCCGTAGATGAATTTGACTTTCTGCTTCTCGTTGAGCTGCATTGCATACTCGCTCTTTTTATTTCTCTTCTGCGCATTGGGGTTTCTCTTCGTGGAGTTGGTCTTGGAAGAGTTTGCGGAGTAACCCATAACAGCGGGAGAAATACCCAGCGTTCTGCAGTGCTTCACGATAGGATCCATATTCTTAGCCATGAATCATTTCCTCCTTCACTGATTATACGCGGCGTCTCTTGGGGGGACGGCAGCCGTTATGAGGAATGGGGGTCACGTCCTTGATCATCTTGACCTCCAGGCCGCAAGCCTGCAGGGCACGGATGGCAGCCTCACGACCGGAGCCGGGGCCCTTGACGAAAACCTCAACGCTCTTCAGGCCGTGCTCTTTTGCGGCGTTAGCAGCCTTCTCGGCGGCAGTCTGTGCAGCAAAAGGAGTGGATTTCTTGGAGCCCCGGAAGCCCATTTCGCCTGCGGAAGCCCAGGAAATTGCGTTTCCCTGCGTATCGGTGATGGTAACGATGGTGTTGTTGAAGGTGGACTGAATATGAACGGCTCCACGCTCGATGTTCTTGCGTTCACGGCGTTTGCGGACGACCGCTTTCTTGACAGTATTAGCCTTGGCCATTTTTCAAATCCCTCCTTATTTCTTCTTGTTAGCGATGGTCTTCTTCGGGCCTTTGCGGGTACGGGCATTGGTCTTGGTCCGCTGTCCTCTGACAGGCAGGCCCTTGCGATGCCGGACGCCACGATAGCAGCCGATCTCAACCAGGCGCTTGATGTTCAAGGCGACGTTTCTTCTCAGGTCGCCCTCAACGGTATAATGCTTGTCGATATATTCACGGAGTTTGGTTGCGTCGTCCTCAGAGAGGTCCTTCACCCGGATATCCGGGTCAACGCCGGTCGCCGCAAGGATGTCCTTTGCGGACTTCTGGCCGATTCCGTAAACATAGGTCAGACCGATCTCGATTCGTTTTTCGCGGGGCAGGTCTACACCAGCGATACGAGCCATTAACTTGCACCTCCAATACGAAACCTGACGGCTTCGCTGTGTTTAAGTGTGTGAGAGTGAACGTCGGGTGTCTCAGCCCTGACGCTGTTTGTGCTTGGGGTTGTCACAGATGACCATGACTTTCCCTTTGCGCTTGATCACTTTGCACTTTTCGCAGATGGGCTTAACAGAAGGTCTTACTTTCACGTGGTTTCCCTCCTTGTATGTGGGTGAACAGTCGACTATTTGGAACGCCAGGTAATGCGCCCTTTCGTCAGATCATAAGGCGACATTTCCACGGTCACCTTATCGCCGGGAAGGATCCGGATGAAGTTCATCCGCAGCTTCCCTGAAATATGCGCCAGAATGGTATGACCATTCGGAAGCTCTACCTTAAATGTTGCGTTCGGCAGCGAATCTACCACAACGCCCTCAATTTCGATCACATCGTCTTTGGACAAGAGTTTCCCTCCTCTTCAGATACTGCACGCAAGGCTGCTTTCAATTGTTTGTTCGTCTTTACTCGTTCCGGATCCAGAACCGTTCCCGTCACACGAAGGTGACGGAGGTTCTTCTTTTTGGGCTTTTCCACCAGTCTTGACCGCCCGTTTGCCAGATATGCAAACCGGCCGTCGCATCCGACCACTGCGAAAAGGCCCTCATCGCGGCCCCGGAGGCTTTGTACCACCGTTCCCGTCTTCAGTTCCATTGTTCCTCCTTAACGGCGGGTCAGAATGACCGGACCGTCTTTGGTGATGGCAATGGTGTGCTCAAAGTGGGCTGCCGCTTTCCCGGATTTGGTCCGGGTCGTCCATTTGTCCGGATCAATGGTCACATCGTCGCCTTCCAGAGTAATCATCGGCTCGATGGCGATGGTCATTCCTTCGGCAAGGCGGGGGCCTCTTCCCGGACGCCCGAAGTTCGGGACTTCCGGATCCTCGTGAAGCTCTCTGCCCACGCCGTGACCGACAAATTGCCGGACGATTCCGTAGCCGTAAGGCGTAACGCAGGACTGTACCGCATAAGAGATGTCACCGATTCGGTTTCCCACCACGGCGGCCTCGATTCCCTTATAGAGGCTTTCTTTTGTTACCCGAAGCAATTCTGCAACATCCGCAGGAATCTCCCCCACCGCAAAGGTGTAGGCGTTGTCCCCGTGGTACCCGTCAATCATGGCCCCAACATCCACGCTGACGATATCCCCCGGCTGCAGCCGGTATCCGGAAGGAATGCCATGGATCACCACATCGTTGACCGAAATGCAGGCCGACGCCGGGAACCCATAAAGCCCCAGGAAGGAAGGTTTCGCACCGCATTTCACGATATAATCGTGCATGGCACGGTCGATCTCCTTCGTTGTTACGCCGGGTTTGATCATTTCCTCGGCGACGTTCAAGGCGTCGGCCGAGATCCGGCAGGCTTTTACCATTTGCTCCAGTTCGGAATGAGTTTTCAAAACGATCATGAAAGTTTACGCCTCCGCATTCACAGCCTTGAGAGTCAGCGCCGTCGTATCGGCGACTTCCTCCTGTCCTTCCACTACAAACAGCTTGCCTGTAGCGTAGTAGTAATCCTTCAAGGGCTCTGTCTGCTCATGGTATACGCGCAAACGCTCTTTTATTGTATCGGGATGGTCGTCTTTGCGCTGAACGGTCTTTCCTCCGCAAGCGTCGCACACGCCCGGCTCTTTACTGGGCTTGTAGTCGACGTGGTAGGAAGCTCCGCAGCTCTCGCAGACCCGTCTTCCCGACAGGCGCGCCATAATTTTCTCGTCCGGAACTTCGATGTCGATGACCCGGTCGATGGCGACCTTCATTTCATCCAGCGCCCGAGCCTGAGGCACCGTGCGGGGGAATCCGTCCAGGATGAAACCGTTTTTGCAGTCATCCCGGCTGATCCGATCCCGCAGGATGTTGATGACGATCTCGTCCGGGACCAGCTTTCCGCCGTCCATGTACGATTTCGCCTCCAGGCCAAGAGCCGTCTGATTTTTGATTGCTTCACGCAGGATATTTCCCGTAGAAATGGCCGGGATGTGAAGGGTGTTGCAGATGACTTCCGCCTGCGTGCCCTTCCCTGCACCGGGTGCTCCCAGAAGAATAAGATTCATAAATCAGTACCCTCCTTCAAGCGATTACTCCAGAAAACCTTTGTGATGCCGCATCATCATCTGGGATTCCATCTGACGCATGGTCTCCAGAGCGACGCCAACGATGATCAGGATGGAAGTACCGCCCAGAGAAACGTTGGCCTTCGTGATCGCAGAGAAAACGATGGGGAATACGGCGATGATGCCAAGGAATATGGCGCCCACCAGCGTGACCTTGGAAATGACCCGGGCGATGAAGTCCGAGGTCGGCTTTCCGGGGCGGATGCCGGGGATTGCGCCGTTATTCTTGCGAAGATTGTTTGCGATCTCGACGGGATTGTACTGGATCGCAACATAGAAGTAGTTGAACGCCACGATCAGAAGCAGGTACAGCACTGCATACACCCAACTGTTGGTCTGGAATAGCTTGAAGAACTTATCCCAGAAGCCGCCCTCCTTGACGTTCGCAAAAGAACCGATCATGTTCGGGATCGAGAGGAAGGACATGGCAAAGATGATGGGCATAACGCCGGTCATGTTGACCTTGATCGGAATGTGGCTGTTCTGGCCGCCGTACATCTTCCGGCCGACCACACGCTTCGCATAAGAAACGGGGATCCGGCGCTCTGCATCGGTCATGAAGACAATGAATGCGATCATGGCGATGAAGACCAGAACGATGAAGGGAACCAGGAAGTAATACATGGGGTTGCTGGAACCCAACTGCCACCATGCAGCCAGCTGCATGAAAGCCGCAGGACCCCGGGAAAGGATACCGGCGAACAGGATAATGGAAATACCGTTGCCAACGCCTTTTTCCGTGATCCGATCGCCCAGCCAGACGACCACTGCGGTACCGGCTGTGAAGACCGCCACGATCACGATGGCCGCAAACACACCGGAGAAGCCGGTGGTGTACTCCAGAACGCCGTTGGTCCGGCGCATCACGAAGTAGAAACCGATGGCCTGCATGATTGCCAGGATAAAGGTCGTGTACCGGGTGATCTTCTGGATGGTCTTCTGTCCTTCGGTGCCTTCCTTAGCGAGCCGCTCAAGGGCAGGGATCGCTACGGTCAGCAGCTGAATGATAATGGAGGAGTTGATGTACGGCGTAATGGACATGGCAAAGATGTTCGCCTGTTCCAAGCCGCCGCCGGTCATGATGTTCAGGTAGCTTAAGAAATCCGCCCCGCCGCTCACCATAGACTTCAGTGCAGTCGGATTGATGAAAGGCGTAGGGATCGCAGAGCCAAGACGGAAAATAAAGATGATAAAGAGAGTGTACAGGATCTTCTTACGGAGATCCTCCTGTTTGAACGCATTCTTCCAGGTCTCAAACATCTTACATCACCTCGGCCTTTCCTCCTGCTGCCTCAATCTTTTCTTTAGCGGATTGGGAAAAGGCAGCTGCATGAACGGTCAATTTCTTAGAAATCTCACCGTTGCCAAGGATCTTAATGCCATCGCACTGATCGTTGACCAGACCGGATTCCACCAGAGCCGCCGCATCGACGACTGCGCCGTCTTCAAAAACGTCCAGGTCGCTGACGTTTACAATGGCGTAGTTGGTTGCAAAACGGGCATTGTTAAAGCCACGTTTGGGAAGACGCCGATATAAGGGCATCTGTCCACCTTCAAAACCGGGACGAACACCGCCGCCGGAACGTGCATTCTGACCTTTATGGCCCTTGCCGGCGGTTTTGCCGTTTCCGGAGCCATGGCCTCTGCCGACACGGAAGTGCTCTTTTTTGGAGCCCTCGGCCGGTGCTAATTCGTGCAGTTTCATGATACTCGCACCTCCTTACTTAGTTTTCGCTAACCTCGACGAGGTGGGAAATTTTAAAGATCTTGCCTCTGGTTGCGTCGTTGTCGGGCTGAACCGAAACGTCGCCGGCTTTTCTGAGGCCCAGAGACTCGGCAACGGCAATCTGGTCTTTCTTTTTACCAGCAAGACCTTTTACCAGCTTCACAGTAAGATTTGCCATTTGTCTGCCTCCTTAACCAATAATCTCTTCAACGGTCTTGCCCCGGATCGCAGCGACCTCGCTGGCGTTGCGGAGGGACTTCAGTCCGTTGATGGTGGCCCGAACCACGTTGCAGGGGTTGTTGGAACGCAGCGCCTTGGTACGGATGTCCTTGATGCCTGCGGTCTCGACCACAGCACGGACAGGGCCGCCAGCGATAACGCCGGTTCCTTCGGGGGCGGGCTTCAGAAGCACGCGGCCAGCGCCGAATTCGCCGATGACCTCGTGGGGGATGCTGGTGCCTTTCAGAGAAACTCTGAACAGGTTTTTCTTGGCATCTTCAATGCCTTTACGGATCGCATCAGGAACCTCTCCGGATTTCCCAAGGCCGAAACCGATGATGCCGTTGCCGTCGCCGACAACGACCAGAGCGGCGAACTTGAAGATCCGGCCGCCTTTGACCGTCTTGGATACACGGTTAATGGTTACGACTCTCTCCTGCAGATCCAGGGTAGAACCATCTATTCTAGCCAAACGAATACCTCCCTCTTAGAACTTGAGGCCGCCCTCGCGCGCCCCATTGGCCAGTTCGGCAACTCTTCCGTGGAAGATGTAGCCGCCACGGTCGAAAACGACCTCGGTGATGCCTTTTGCGGCTGCATGCTCGGCGATCTTCTTGCCGACTGCGTATGCGCCTTCTTTATTGCCGCCGTTTGCTTCAAAGTCCTTTTCCATGGAAGAAGCGGAGGCAAGGGTCACGCCGTTGACGTCATCGATCAGCTGTGCGTAGATGTGCTTCGCAGAGCGGAATACATTCAGGCGGGGACGCTCCGGGGTTCCGGAGATCTTGTTACGGACACGGTTGTGCCGTTTCAGACGAGCCTTATTGCTATCCGGCTTTTTGATCATTTCTTGTCACTCCTTTGACTACTTACTTCTTACCAGTTTTGCCTTCTTTACGCTGAATCGTCTCATCAACGTACTTGATGCCTTTACCCTTATAGGGTTCGGGCGGGCGTTTCTCGCGAACGTTCGCCGCAAACTGGCCGACTGCCTGCTTATCCGGACCGGAGATCACGATCTTGTTGGGAGCAGGTACATCAATGTGGATGCCTTCGATTTCGGGCACGATCACCTGATGGGAGTAGCCAAGGTTCATGACCAAGTCTTTCCCCTGCTTCGCAGCACGGTAGCCGACGCCGTTGACTTCCAGCTCTTTACTGAAGCCATTGGTCACGCCGACGACCATATTCTCGATCAGAGTGCGGGTCAGACCGTGCAGAGAGCGATGCTCTTTGTCGTCGCTGGGGCGGGTGACCGTGATCACGCCGTTATCCAGAGATGCGGTCATGTCTTTGTGAATTTCTCTTTCCAGAGTTCCTTTGGGGCCTTTCACGGTGATGTGATGGCCGTCGATCTTCACGTCGACGCCGGAAGGAACCTGGATTGGTTTTCTGCCAATACGGGACATAGTCAGTTCCTCCTTACCACACAAATGCCAGGACTTCGCCGCCGACGTTTTCACGGCGAGCCTTTTTATCGGTCATAACGCCTTTGGAAGTGGAAACAATCGCCACGCCAAGGCCCTTCATAACTTTGGGCATATCCTCACAATTGGAGTAAATGCGCAGACCGGGCTTGGAGACCCGGCGCAGGCCGGTGATGACCGGAGCCTTGTTGGCGCCGTATTTCAGGGTCATGCGGATGACGCCCTGTTTGCCGTCTTCAATGACCGTGAAGCCTTTCACGAAGCCTTCGTCGACGAGGATCTGTGCGATGGCTTTTTTCATATTGGACGCGGGGATGTCCACCGTGTCGTGTTTCGCCGAATTCGCGTTGCGGATACGGGTGAGCATATCTGCGATGGTATCGGTGATTTGCATACCGTCAACCTCCTTTACTCGGTATTGGTTACCAGCTGGCCTTCTTTACGCCAGGGATCTCGCCTTTGTAAGCCAGTTCCCGGAAGCAGATACGGCAAATGCCGTATTTCCGCAGGTAAGCGTGGGGACGGCCGCAGATTTTGCATCTGTTATAGGCACGGGTGGAAAATTTCGGCTCTCTCTGCTGCTTGAGCACCATGGATTTTTTCGCCATTTGTTACTTTCCTCCCTTATTTCGCAAACGGAGCGCCGAGAAGGCTCAGAAGCTCCCGGGCTTCCTCGTCGGTGTTCGCAGTGGTGATAAAGCTGATGTCCATGCCGCGAATCTTGTCGATCTTATCGTACTCGATCTCGGGGAAGATCAGCTGCTCTTTCAAGCCGACGGTGTAGTTGCCTCGGCCATCGAAGGAGTTCGGATTGATTCCGCGGAAGTCCCGGACGCGGGGCAGAGCCACGTTGAAGAACCGATCCATGAACTCATACATTTTTTCCGCGCGGAGGGTAACCTTTGCGCCGATTACCATGCCCTCACGGAGCTTGAAGTTTGCGATAGAGGACTTCGCAACGGTCAGAATAGGCTTCTGGCCGGTGATCGCCGCCAGATCCTTGACCACAGCGTCCATCACTTTGGAATTTTCACGAGCCTCACCGCAGCCGACGTTGATCACGATCTTTTCAAGCTTCGGGATCTGCATGACACTCTTGTAGCCGAACTTCTTCATCAGAGCCGGGGCTACGTCGCTCTTGTAATAATCTTTCAGACGGGCCATGTGTTCTCCTCCTTACTTAAAAAGTTTCGCCGCACTTGCACTGGCGCTCTTTGGTGCCGTCCGCATTCACTTTGTGGTGGACACGGGTGGGCTTGCCGCACTTGGGGCAGACAAGCATCGCCTTGCAGGCGTACATGGGGGCTTCCGCTTTCACGATGCCACCCTGCTCGCCCATCTGGCGGGGCTTCACATGCTTGGTGACCAGGTTGCAGCCCTCGATGATGATCTTGCCCTCTTTGGGGCTGACCTCCAGGACCTTGCCCTGCTTGCCTTTATCCTTGCCGCTGATGATGACGACTTTGTCGCCGGTTTTTACATGAATTTTGTTGGCCATTCTCCGCACCTCCATCAAAGGACTTCCGGGGCGAGAGAGAGGATCTTCATGTAGTCTTTCTCACGAAGCTCTCTGGCCACCGGCCCAAAAATACGGGTGCCGCGGGGGTTCTTGTCATCACGAATGATAACAGCCGCATTTTCATCGAAACGGATGTAGGTGCCGTCCTCCCGGCGAAGTCCTTTCACCGACCGAACGATAACTGCTTTAACCACATCGCCTTTTTTTACAACGCCGCCTGGTGTTGCTTTTTTGACCGAGCAAACCACAACGTCGCCAATGTTGGCGTACCGTCTTCCGGAACCGCCCAACACACGGATACACATGAGTTCTTTAGCGCCGGTATTATCGGCCACTTTCATGCGTGTTTGCATCTGTATCACAGTGCGTTTCCTCCTTTCGGATTCAAAGAAGAATTTTCATTTGCGCATTCTGGCGCAGCTTATTTCGCCTTGGTGATGATCTCGGTGACTCTCCATCTCTTGTCCTTGGACAGAGGACGGGTCTCAGTCACAAGCACCTTGTCGCCTTCGTTGCAGATGTTTTCTTCATCGTGCGCTTTCAGCTTAACGGTGCGTTTGACGATCTTGTTGTAAAGGGGGTGACGAACGTTGTCCTGGATCGCAACCACGACGGTCTTATCCATCTTGTTGCTGACGACGATGCCAACCCGCGTTTTTCTGAGGTTTCTCTCGCTCACAGCGTTTCCTCCTTATCGTTATCGGGCGCTCTCCTGCTCCTGGAGAACCGTCATGATCCGGGCAATGTCCTTCTTGACGGCTTTGATGCGCATCGGGTTGTCGAGCTGGTTGACTGCAAGCTGAAAGCGCAGGTTAAAAAGCTCGGCTTTCGAATCACTCAGCTTGGTCTTGAGCTCTTCCAAAGACATTTCTCTGATTTCCTTTGTCTTCATTCTTGCTCACCACCTGTCTCTTTTTCGGCAGCAACAAACTTGCACTTGATGGGCAGCTTGTTTGCGGCGAGACGCATAGCCTCGCGGGCCAGTTCTTCGGAAACGCCGCCGATCTCAAACATAACACGGCCGGGTTTCACAACGGCGACCCAGTACTCGGGAGAGCCTTTACCTTTACCCATTCGGGTTTCGGCCGGCTGCTCGGTAACGGGCTTGTCGGGGAAAATCTTGATCCATACCTGACCGCCACGCTTGATGTAGCGGGTCATAGCGATACGGGCGGCCTCGATCTGGTTGGAGGTGATCCAGCAGGGTTCGAGAGCCTGCAGGCCGTAATCGCCGTAGGTAACGGTATTGCCGCGGGTAGCAGTGCCTTTCATACGGCCTCTCTGCTGACGACGGTATTTAACACGCTTTGGAAGCAGCATTATTTGTTACCTCCTTCCGAACGAGGTCTGCGGTTGTTGCGGGGGCGGTCGTCACGGCGGTCGCTTCTGCGGTCGTCACGAGGAGCCCGTGCAGGTTTCTTGGTCACTTCGCCTTTGAGAACCTCACCGGTGTAGATCCAGACTTTTACGCCGATCTTGCCGTAGGTGGTGTTCGCTTCAGCAAAGCCGTAGTCGATGTCCGCACGCAGGGTCTGCAGCGGAACGGTGCCTTCTTCATAATGCTCGGTACGGGCGATCTCAGCGCCGCCAAGACGTCCGCTTACGCAGGTCTTGATGCCCTTTGCGCCCAGGCGCATGGTGCGGCCGATGCACTGCTTCATTGCACGGCGGAAGGAGATACGCTTCTCCAGCTGCTGAGCAATGTTCTCTGCCACCAGCTGAGCAGACAGATCCGGCTGCCGGACTTCCACGATGTTGATGTGGACGGGCTTGCCGATCATGGCCTCAACCTGCTGACGGAGCTTGTCGATCTTCGCACCACCCTGGCCGATGACCTGGCCGGGCTTTGCGCAGTGAATGTGAATTCTCACTTTCAGAGCGTCGCGTTCGATCTCAACACGGGGGATGCCTGCTGCTTTCAGTTCCTCTTTGATAAAATTACGGACTTTGTAATCTTCAACAAGGATGTCGCCGAAAGCTTTTTTATCTGCAAACCAGCGGGAATCCCAATCCTTAATGACGCCCACACGGAGCCCGTGGGGATTAACTTTTTGGCCCATAGTTTACCTCCTCTTTCAGCTTATTCCTTTTCTTTCAAGGAAAGGGTGATATGCGAAGTCCTCTTCAGAATCCGATTTGCGCTGCCTTTGGACCGGGGAATCATGCGTTTCATGGTCGGGCCGGGGCAGACGAAGCACTCCGCCACATACAGATTGTTCACATCCATGTTGAAGTTGTGATCCGCATTGGCGACGGCCGATTTCAGAAGCTTCAAAAGATATTCGCTGGCAGACTTGGGGGTCTGCTCCAGAATCGCCTGGGCGACTTTAACGTCCTTGCCCCGGATCAGATTTAAAACGATCTGAACTTTGCGGGGGGAGATCCGGACGTTTCTAAGGTAAGCCTTAGCTTCCATTGAAAAATCCTCCTTTCGGCCTTAGTTTCCGTTATTCGATGTTTTGGATCCGGCGTGGCCTTTAAATGTTCTGGTGGGAGCAAACTCACCGAGCTTGTGCCCGACCATATCTTCAGTAACGTACACGGGGACGTGTTTGCGTCCGTCATGAACGGCAAAAGTGTGTCCGACGAATTCGGGGAAAATGGTGGAGGAGCGGCTCCAGGTCTTGACGACCTTCTTCTCGCCCTTCGCGTTCATTGCCTCGACTTTTTTGTAAAGAGCAGGCTGTACAAACGGCCCTTTCTTAATGCTTCTGCCCATGGTTCATCCTCCTTTCAGAAATTACTTTGCGTTCCGACGTTTCACGATGAACTTATCCGAACGCTGGTGTTTCTTGCGGGTCTTGTAACCCAGAGTGGGCTTGCCCCAAGGAGTAACAGGGCCGGGACGACCGATGGGAGACTTGCCTTCACCACCGCCGTGAGGATGGTCACAGGGGTTCATAACAGAACCACGGACGGTAGGACGCCAGCCCATGTGACGTTTCCGACCGGCCTTGCCGAGGGAGACGTTCTCATGGTCGATGTTGCCCACCTGGCCGATGGTCGCCATGCAGTTGGCAGAGAAATTCCGAAGCTCGCCGGAGGGGAGCCGGACCAGAGCGTACTCGCCCTCTTTCGCCATGAGCTGAGCCATGTTGCCGGCTGCACGGACGAGCTGGGCGCCTTTGTTGGGGTACATTTCCACATTGTGGATAAAGGTACCGACCGGGATGTTTGCCATGGGAAGAGCATTGCCGGGCTTGATGTCGGCGTCAGCGCCGCTCCGGACAACGTCGCCCACTTTCAGGCCGTTGGGAGCAAGGATGTAACGCTTTTCGCCGTCCTCGTACTGCAGCAGCGCAATGTGAGCCGAACGATTGGGGTCGTACTCGACGGTCTGAACGGTTGCGTTCATGCCGATTTTGTCCCGCTTGAAGTCGATCACGCGGTATTTGGTGCGGTTTCCGCCGCCGCGATGGCGAACGGTGATGCGCCCGTAGCTGTTACGGCCGGACTTTTTCTTCATGGGCTCGAGAAGGCTCTTCTCGGGGCCGCACTTGGAAAGAACGGAGTAATCCGTGACAGTCATCTGCCGTCTTGCAGGGCTGGTCGGGCTGAATGACTTAATAGCCATGTAATTCACTCTCCTAATTCGGTTTCGCGAGGAGCAGGGGTCGGGTGCTCCTCATACATCACCCAGGGGCGTTCTCGCCCCCTCAGGCATTGCGCCTGATGACCAGGACTGGCTTATTATGCCATGCCCTCGAAGAACTCGATGGTCTTGGAGTCTTCGCTCAGCGTTACGATGGCTTTCTTCCAATCGGGTTTGTAGCCTTCGTTGCGGCCCATTCTTTTGAAGCGGCCCTTCACGCTGATGGTGTTGACCTTAGTAACCTTGACGCCGAAGATCTCTTCGACAGCCTTGGCGATTTCCACCTTGGTGGAATCCTTGGCGACCTTGAAGGTGTACCGCTTTGCGGCGACGCCGTCCAGGGACTTCTCAGAGATGACGGGGGCGATCACGATATCGTGCGCAAGTTTCATTATGCGTACACCTCCTCGATTTTCGCCACAGCGTCCTTCACAACCACAAATTTGCTGCAGTTGAGGACGTCGTAGACGTTCAGCGTGCTGACGGAAGCAGTCTTCACGCCGGGGATGTTGGCGAAGCTCTTTAAGGTCTTCTCGTCTGCGCCTTCCAGAACCACGAGGGTCTTCTTCTCGGCGCCGAGAGCCTTGAGCATGGAAGCCATGGTCTTGGTCTTGTAGTCCTCGGAAGCGATCTTGTCCACAACGACCAGTTCGCTGTCCAGAACCTTAGAAGAGAACGCAGACTTCAGAGCCAGGCGTTTCACCTTCTTGTTCATGCCGACCACATAATCCCGGGGCTTGGGTCCCAGAGCGATGCCGCCGTGGGTCCACTGAGGAGCACGGGTAGAGCCCTGGCGTGCATGGCCGGTGCCTTTCTGTCTCCAGGGCTTACGGCCGCCGCCGCTGACCTCGGTACGGGTCAGAGTGGACTGGGTGCCCTGACGCTGGTTGGCCAGGTAGGAGACAACCGCCAGGTGCATGGCAGCCTTGTTGGGCTCAACGCCGAACACGGCCTCGGAAAGCTCGATCTCGGAAACGGCTTTGCCAGCCATATCAAATACAGAAACCTTAGGCATTGGTATTCCTCCTTCCCTTATGCCTTCTTGCTGTCGGTGAGGACGACCAGGCCGCCCTTAGGGCCGGGAATCGCACCTTTAACAGCAATCAGATTGTTTTCCACGTCAACCTTGACCACTTCCAGATTCTGGACAGTGACCTGCTCGGAGCCCATGTGACCGGCCATGCCCTTACCCTTGAAGATACGGGACGGGTCGGAGATGGCGCCCATGGAGCCGGGCTGACGGCCTACAGGGCCGGTGCCGTGGGTGTGGCGAAGGGTCTTCTGGCCGTGACGCTTGATGGCGCCCTGATAGCCTTTACCTTTGCTCACGCCGCAGACATCGACTGCATCGCCGCAGGCGAAAGCATCTGCCTTGATGATATCGCCAATGTTGTAGGAAGCGCAGTCATCGAACCGGAATTCCCGGAGAGACTTCTTCGGAGCAACATCTGCTTTGTCGAAATGGCCTTTCATGGGTTTGTTGACCTTATTGGCCTTTGCGTCGCCGTAGCCCAGCTGGACTGCATCGTAGCCGTCGTTCTGAACGGTCTTCTTCTGCACAACCGTGCAGGGGCCGACCTCAACGACAGTGACCGGAACGACTTTTCCGGATTCATCGAAAATCTGGGTCATGCCGATTTTCTTGCCGATGATACCTTTTTTCATCTTTCTTTCCTCCTATAAGGCTATTGGTTGGCATTTCACCAACTTGACCTCCCGGATGCGGGATCCGCTTCCGGATGCGAGGCGTTCGGTCCGCAATTTTCGTGCGGCTCCGTCGGGATTACAGGTTGATCTCGATTTCAACGCCGGCGGGGAGCTCAAGGCCCTGCAGCGCTTCGACGGTCTTTGCGGAAGGCCGCAGCACGTCGATCAGACGCTTGTGGGTTCTCATCTCAAACTGTTCCCGGCTGTCTTTGTACTTATGAACAGCGCGGAGAATGGTCACGACCTCTTTCTCGGTGGGCAGCGGGATGGGGCCTGCAACTCTGGCGCCCGTGCGCTTCGCCGTCTCCACGATCTTGGCCGCAGCAGCGTCCACCAAGGTGTGATCGTATCCTTTCAATCTGATTCTGAGCTTTTCTTTGACTGCCACTCGTCATCGCCTCCTTGATAATTTTGGGGACAAGACCAAAGAAGAACACGCTTCCGTGTGTTTCGCAGTCAGGCATGAAAAAACCGGAAAAACCTGTGTTTTTCCGGGAAGTCTGACACGCACGCATACCACCGCCGCCGCTTTTTGGTCAAAGCATACGGGTATGGGGCACTTGCCGCCTGAAAAGGCGCAGTTTGCCTGGAACCACCCGCAGTTTTCCGCCAATCAGGAAAACGCCGGGGTATTTCCATCGTATTCGTTCTTTTGTCGCCCGGTTTTAAATCGGACATACTCGGCGAAAATTCCCTGCTCTGGGAGCTCGTCCGAACCGTTCGGTCCCGATCCGCTCTTGATCCCGGATTTCCCGGAACCGGCAGCCACCTCTCGCTTCATCGCATATCTGTCGCAGTCACGCAAGGATTATTATACAATATCCCCCACCCTTTTGCAAGGGCTTTGTCACGCAATATTATGAATTTTTTGTAAATTTTACGTCTTCCGGTACGCCAGCACCTGAAAAGCGATCCGGGTGTCCAATTGCTCCAGTTTCCGGAGCTTCTCATCCGTATCCACGCCGCTTTTATAATAGTAAGGCGTCATGGAAAACAGGTTCCGGATGTCCTCATTGCAGGGCAGGTGGATCGTTCCTTCCACCGGTACGTTTTCCAGAAGCTCGAACCCTTCCAATGCGAAATCCTTCACTTCGTTCTCGTACGGCTTTTCATAAAGCGCCGCCTTCAGCTCCCACAGATGCATCCGATCCGGAATCCCCATCAGAAAGATCCCGCCGGGTTTTAACACCCGCAGATATTCCCCCCCGCAGTAGGGTGCAAAGAGACTCACCACCCCGTCGCAGTTTTCCGCCGGCAGCGGCAAATGATAAACGCTCCCCACCGCACAGTGGACGCCCTTGCAGCGCTTGGCGCACTTGTCCGCCGCAAATTTGGAAATATCCACCGCAAAGACTTCCGGCTCCATCGGAGCCAGCGCCCTGCAGACCATCTCGGTGTAATACCCTTCCCCGCAGCCTGCGTCTAAAAGGACCGGCCGTCTCTTCCCCGCCAGGTGCTTTGCGGCAGCCGCCGCTACCGCTTCCGCAAAGGGCGCATAGTACCCCTTCTCCAGAAAATCCCGGCGGGCATTGACCATGAGCTTGTTGTCCCCGGGGAGTTTTGCGTGCTTCCCGTTGGGCGGCAGCAGGTTCACATACCCGCTGCGGGCCTTGTCGAAAATATGCCCGCTCCCGCAGCGAAGACATTCTTTCTCTTCCTCTAACGCCGCCCCGCAAACCGGGCAGAGAAACGCCGTCATGCCTTATCCCCCTGTCCCAGCACCTTCCGCACTTCTTTCGCCAGATAGGCGCCCATTTCGTCCCGATCGAAATTCATCCCGGAAAAGATCTCAAAGGCGCAGATTGCCTGATAGATCAGCATATTGAGCCCGTTGCTGCAGGCAAGTCCCCGTCGCCGGCACTCTTTTAAAAGGCTGGTCTCCGCCGGTCTATAGACAATGTCACAGACAGCCGCCTTCGTCCCATCCAAAAAGGAAAAGTCCGTAAAATCGCCGGCGCCCCCGCTCATACCCAGAGGCGTGGCATGAATGATCACGTCGCTCACTTCCCCGCAGTTTCCGGCGGACATCCCGGCAAACGGCAGCACCGTGACCCGGAAATCCTCTGTCATGCCTGCTGCCTTTTTCGGATTCCGGCAGAAGACCGTCACCGTCTTCGCCCCCATCTCCAGCGCCTTCTTGCAGATGGAAAGGGCAGCTCCCCCGGCACCCAGCAGGCTGACCCTCGCCCCCTGGAAGGATGCTCCCATCAGCCGCAGCGCCGCTACAATGCCGTTCCCGTCGGTGTTGAAGCCGTAGAGCTTCCCGTCCGTGATCCGGACGGTATTCACGGCCCCACACTGCGCCGCATAGGTGTCTATCCCGTCCAGATAGGGTAAGATCCGGCTCTTATGGGGGATGGTGATGTTAAAGCCGGAAAGCTCCCGCTTCGCCATCTCTACGAAAGAAGGGAGCTCCTCCTCCGTCACATGAAACGCCCGATAGTCCCCCTCGGCTCCCAGCCGCTCCATCATTTTCCCTTGAATCAAAGGCGAAAGGGTGTGGGCAATGGGGTCACCGATCACTGCAAGCCGTAATTCACTCATGATAGTCTCCTTTATCTGCGCCGTTTTCTTTCTTTTTATTATAACAGAACCGTCCGGAAAATCAACCGCCGAAAGAAAAAAGCGTGACCGAAGCCACGCCTGTTTCTATGCTTTCAAAAGTTCTGCCGCCAGCGCTTCCGCCACCTTTTCCGGCGCTTCATGGCTCCCGGCGGTCACTTCCGCATACTTTTGGTAAAGCCCGATTCGCTGGTGGTAAAGCACCTGCACCCGGTCGGGATCCGACCCGATAAGCGGCCGCCCGGAAAGATCCGACCCGCAGATTTCCTTTACGCTGCGATCTAAGAAAACGATCGTCCCCGTTTTTCTGAGAGCCTTCATATTCTCTTCTCGCAGGATAATGCCGCCGCCGGTGGCAATCACCTGCCCGCTGCCTTCACTCGCTTTCACGGCGCAGGCGGTCTCCCACTGCCGGAAGCTCTCCTCCCCTTCCTCGGAAAAGATAACAGAGATGGGTTTTCCCACCGCTTCCTCAATGGCCGCATCCAGATCCAGAAAGATCAGATTGAGCTTCTCTGCCAGTTTTTTCCCCACCGAGGTCTTCCCGCTGCCGGGCATCCCGATCAGGACGATGTTTGCTTTCATGCGCTTTCCTCCTCCGCCGGACGGTGCCGGTAACAGCCCAGGATCTGCAGGGTCTGGGTGTGCTCCCCAAGCTCCCGGAACAGCTCCGGCAGCCCTTTTAAGCCCCCGTCGGTCAGAAAGTCCACGAAGAACAGATACTCCCAGTTCCGGTCGGCGATGGGCCGGGACTCAATCTTCATCAGGTTCATCCCATGTTTTCCTAAAACCTCCAGCACTCCGCAGAGGCTCCCCACCACATGGGGCAGGTTGAAGGCAATGGAGACCTTCCCGCTTCCTTCCTCATAGTCCGGATCCCGTGAAACGATCACGAACCGGGTGTAGTTCTGGCTCTTGGAGTTGATATCCACCGCCAAAATTTTCAAGCCGTAACATTCCGCCGCCCGCCGGCTGGCAATGGCAGCCAGCCGGAGTCCTTCGCTTTCAGCGGCCATCTTCGCCGCAGCCGCCGTGTTGTAGACCGGCCGCCGCAGCCACTCCGGATGTTGCCCCAGAAATTCCAGCGACTGGGAGATCCCCTGCTCGTGGGAGACCACCTCCCGGATGTCGGAAAGCTCCGCCTCCTTTTTGGCAAGAAGGCAGTGCCGCACCCGGACATACTGTTCCCCCACGATGTGAAAGCCGTACCGCCCTAAAAGATCATACACCGCCGCAATGGCTCCGGTGGAGCTGTTCTCGATGGGCACCACCGCCCGATCTGCTTCCCCGTCCCGAAGCCGGTCAAAAGCGTTCTGGAAGGAGCTTGCCGTGATGAGCTGCGCCCCATCCCCGAAATAAAGGATCGCCGCTTCCTCCGCATAGGAACCGGGGACTCCGCAGTATACCGCCGTCAGCATCCCCGTCCCTCCTTCCATTCCTCCACCGTCAGGGAGCAGCAGACCTCATCCATCAGCGTCCCGTCAAACCGCACAAATGACTCCCGTAAAGAACCATGCGGTACGCCTTTGAGGAAAAAGGACTCCGAATGCTGACGGTTTATCATTTTCCGTGGAACGACTGTTCCCGGCAGGTGATCGAAAAATGCGGCTTCCGGAAGGAAGGCTTCTTTCACGGCTTCGGTCATCCGCCCCTGTCCCCAGGAATCCTTCGCCAGGACGTAGCCGACCCTCTTCACTCCCGGCACTCCCGGACGCTTTTCGTCCTTGTGGAGCCCCAGAGAGCCGATGACCCGGCCGGACGCCTTTTCTTCCAGCGCCCAGACGTCCCCTTCCCGGATGAACATCTCTGCAATCTTCCGGCTCTCCTCCATATTTTCGTGAGGCTTCCATCCGGCAGCAGGGCCTGCCTCCGGATCTTTTGCGTATCGATACAGGTCTTTCGCATCCTCCTCCGCCCAATCCCGGAGAATCAGCTGCGGCGTTTCCAAGCGCTTCATAAACCGGCTCCTCTTTCCTTTTTCCGTACAGATCAAAGTCCGAAGCTCAGCGCTTCGCAGAGCGCCAGCGCAGCGGCGCTTTCCACCACCACGGCGGCCCGGGATAAAATGCAGGGGTCGTGCCGCCCCTCGATGGTCAGCTCCGTATTTTTCATGGAGGAAACATCCACCGTCTGCTGGGGCTTTCCAATGGAAGGGGTCGGCTTTATTACCACCCGGAAGATCACCGGCATTCCATTGGAGATTCCTCCTAAAATGCCGCCGTTCCGGTTGGTCTCGGTGACCACCTTCCCGTCTTCCACCCGCATGGGATCATTTGCCTCGCTGCCCCGCATGGACGCAAGAGCGAATCCGTCTCCGAATTCAATGCCCTTCACCGCCGGCACTCCGAACAGATGCTTAGAAAGCACACTTTCAAGGCTGCCGATCCCCGGCTCCCCGATGCCGCAGGGGAGCCCCGTGATCCCGCATTCCATGATGCCGCCAATGGAGTCTGCGTCCATTCGGGCGGCCTGGATCGCTTCCTTCATCTTTTCCCCCGCTTCGGGAGAAAGAACGGAAAAGCTCTCCTCCCACAGGGGGGCAAAGTCCTTTTCCGACAGCTTCACCGGATCAAAGGGCACATCCTTCACGTCTCCGATCTGAGCGATGTGAGCGCCTACGGCAATGTCCTTTTCTTTTAAAATGAGCTTTGCCACCGCCCCCGCAAACACCAGCGGAGCCGTCAGCCGCCCGGAAAAATGCCCACCCCCCCTGGGATCGTTGCAGCCCTGATACCGGACAAAGCCGGTGTAGTCCCCGTGGGAGGGCCGCATCAGCGTCTGCATTTTATCATAATCCTTTGACCGGGTGTTCCCGTTCCGGATGATGGCGCAAAGCGGCGTACCCGTCAGCTTTCCTTTATAAACGCCGCTGAGGATCTCCGGTGCGTCCGCCTCCAGCCGGGTGGTGGAAAGTCCCCCGGAACGGGCTCTGCGCCGATCCATTTCCCTGGAAACGAACTCCATATCAAGCGGCACGCCGGAAGGAAGCCCCTCCAGCACAACGCCGATGGCCTCCCCGTGGGATTCTCCGAAGATCTGATACTGGAACATCGCTTTCCTCCTTAATCCTGTTCGATCCGTCCGCCCAGTGCCTCCAGATCCTTCCAGAAATCCGGATAGGACTTGGCTACACTTTCTGCCCCCTTCACCGTTACCGACTCCCGGCAGATGGTGGATGCGATCGCCGCCGCCATGGCGATCCGATGGTCGTTGAAGCTGTCTACCGTCCCGCCCTGAAGCGTCCCTTCGCCCAGAACCGTAAGGAAGTCTTCCCCTTCCTCCACGTTTCCGCCCAAGCCCTTCAAAAGGGCCGCCGTGGTGTCCAGCCGATCACTTTCCTTTAACCGCAGCCGGGCGGCATTATAGAAAAGAGTCTTCCCCTTCCGTCCGGCGGCGCAGACCGCCAGCACCGGGATCAGATCCGGAATCTCCCCGGCGTCCACCCGGCATTCTCCCGGCGCCTTCATGGCCTCCAGCACCGAAAGGATCGCCCGGTCCCCCTGGATGGAGTTCGGGTTCATTCCCAGCACCTGCACCCGGCTTCCCAAGAAGTTGGCTCCCAAGAAAAACGCCGCCTGAGAGTAATCTCCCTCCACCCGGCAGTCGCCTGCCCGATAGCTTTGCCCGCCCGGCAGCCGGAACCGCCGGTAACCATCGTTTTCCGCCGTAACCCCGAAGGCTTTCATGGCGGAAAGGGTCAGATCCACATAACCCTTCGACTGCAGCTCATCGGTGATCCGAATCTCAGACGGATCCGGCAAAAGGCTCAGCGCCAGTAAAAGTCCTGTGACGAACTGAGAGCTCACCTTTCCGCTGAGAGCGTATTCCCCGCCGGGAAGCTGCCCTTCCACTGTAAGGGCGTTCCCCTCTTTTTTCCAGCCGATCCCCTTTTCCCGGAAGATCCCGAAATACGGATCCAGCGGCCGTTCCATCAGCCGCCCGTGTCCCCGGAAGGTCACCGCCTTCCCTCCCCCTGCCGCTAAGGCAATGGGGATGAGAAACCGCAAGGTCGAGCCGGACTCCCCGCAGTCGATGTCCATCTTCGCCTTGGGGCTCCCGCCGGTGATCCGCACCGTCTTCCCGAAAACGGAAAATTCCGCCCCCAAAGCGGCGACGCCGTTTAAGGTCGCTTCGATGTCGGCGGAAAAGCTCACGTTTCCTACCCGGCTCTCCCCTTTTGCCAGCGCAGCGCAGAGAAGGTACCGGTGCGCCATGCTTTTCGAGGAGGGGACGGCCACCTGCCCCATCAGCTTCCCCGGTATCAGGATCCGATTCATGCTTCCTCCTTACTCCCCGCAGGCCCAGCGGGAAAATTCCGATTTTTCCATGGGATGGAGGAAGCTCTCCCCCATCTTCCGGCAGAGGACCACCGTCAGCGTCCCGCCGTTCCCTTTTTTGTCATAGGCCAGCACCTGCCGCAGTGCCTCCGGAGGAATCGCCTCCGGCTCCACCGGCAGCCCGAACCGGGAAAGCAGCGCCTTCACCCGATCCGCCGTGCCTTTTTCCGTGAAGCCCTGTTCCTCGCCGATGGCAAGGATCTTCACCATCCCGCAGGAAACCGCCTCACCGTGCATATAGACCTCGTAATTCCCCAGCTTTTCGTAAGCGTGCCCCAGCGTGTGCCCGAAATTCAGAAGCATCCGGTCGCCGGTATCCTTCTCGTCCCGCTCCACAATGGTGCGCTTTGCGTCGCAGCAGGTGTAGACGATCTCTTCCATATGGGTCATCAGCTCCTGCCGGTCCTTGCAGCTTTCCAGCAGCGAAAAGAGCCTTTCGTCTCCTAACACGCCGTACTTGACCACTTCCGCCAGCCCGTCCTGGAACACCCGAGCCGGCAGCGTATCTAACGTCTCCGGATCGATGAGCACCGCCTTCGGCTGGTAAAACGCACCGGCTAGGTTCTTCCCCTGCTTTAGATCCACGGCGACCTTTCCTCCCACGGAGGAGTCCACCTGCGCCAGAAGCGTCGTGGGGATCTGCACAAACGGGATCCCCCGGAACAGCGTAGCCGCCGCAAACCCGACCATATCCCCGACGACACCGCCGCCCAGCGCCACTACCAGCCCGCCCCGGGTCATGGGGAAAGGCAGAGGAGACAGCATCCCGTCGTAAAGGGAAACGAGAGTCTCCATATTCTTGCTTTTTTCCCCGGCGGCAAAAGCCATGGTCTTCACCTGAAAGCCTGCTTCCTTCAAAGAAGCCGTCACCTTTCCCAGATAAAGGGGCGCCACATTGGAATCGGTGATGACGCAGACCTGGCTGCCGTTATAAACCTTGCGGATCTCCTGCCCGCACCGGGAAAGGATCCCCTTTTCAATGGTGATGTCATAGCTCCGCCCCTCGGACAGCGCCACTAAAAGCTCTTTCATGAAAACCGTTCCTTTCCCGGAAAAATCGTTTTTTTAAAGGGTCTTGCCGTTCAGCTCCACGAAGGGCCGGATGGTCTGGACCAGCTTGTCGAAGGCATCCGGCGTGATGGACTGCTTGCCATCGCAGAGGGCCTTCGGAGGATTGTTGTGGACTTCGATGATCAGGCCGTCTGCGCCCACCGCAGCCGCCGCTTTCGCCATAGGCTCCACCATCCATGCGATGCCGCAGGCATGAGACGGGTCGATGATGACCGGCAGATGGGAGCGGCTCTTGAGCATGGGAACGGCGGAAATGTCCAGCGTATTCCGGGTGGCCGTCTCAAAGGTGCGGATGCCCCGCTCGCAGAGGATCACGTTGGGGTTGCCGCTGGCCATGATGTACTCGGCACTCATGAGAAGCTCTTCCAGCGTATTGGCAAGACCCCGCTTCAGCAGGATCGGCTTCTTACAGTGTCCCAGCTCCTTTAAAAGCTCAAAGTTCTGCATATTTCTCGCACCTACCTGGATCACATCCACATCCTCGAAGAGGTTCAGATGGGCAGGCGACATGATCTCGGTGACGATGGGAAGCCCCGTTTCCTTCTTGGCTTCCAGCAGCAGCCGCAGCCCTTCGTCGTGAAGCCCCTGGAAGGCGTAAGGCGAGGTGCGGGGCTTGAATGCGCCGCCTCGGAGGAGGTTTGCTCCGCTCTTCTTCACTTCTTTTGCGATAGCGGTGATCTGCTCCTCGCTCTCCACTGAGCAGGGGCCGGCGATGATCTGAAACTGGCTCCCGCCGATCTTCACGTCTCCGTTGGCGGAAGGAACGGTGATGACGGAGTCCTCATGGTGGAACTTCCGATTGGCCAGCTTGTAAGGCTCCTGCACCCGCTTGACCGATTCAACGATCTGGTTTGCGGCGATGTCGTCTTCGTTTAACCGGGTGGTGTCGCCGACTAAGCCGATCACGTTGGTCTGCTCGCCTTCAATGGTCTGGGCGTGGATGTTCCCCACGGATTCAATGTCTGCTACCAGTTTTTTGACGTCGTCCTGAGCGGTTCCTTTTTTGATTACGATGATCATGATTGCATTCTCCTTTGGGTCGAAGGGTTTTATTCTTCTTCCCGTCGCAGCACAGCGCTTTACCGTTCCGGGATCTTTGACAATTACGAAAAAAAGTCCGCATCTTCGTTTCCAAAGATGCGGACTGCTTTCTCAAAAAATATCTATGAGAAACTCACAGCGTGCGCAAAGTGGGCAACGAAAGATGTGTACGGGAAACCAGACCGGCGCTAAAATAATAGTGCCAGCCAAAATAGCCCATAAATCGTTTCGTCTGCTTTGCTGCGGCCATGACGTTCACCCTTTCCTGAGATTTGTCCTTATTTTACTCCCCCGAAAACGATTTGTCAAGGGGTTTCAAAACAATTTATCGCTTAAAAGCGTTAAATCAGCTTTTTTGCTAAATCCAGTCGGTTAGCAGCCGCTAAAACCACTTGTTTTTCCTAAAAAACGCAATACACCCTGCTACCGCTGCCACGCAGAGCACAATCACCCACACATATCCGTACCGCCAGTGATATTCCGGCATGGCCACGTTCATCCCGTACCACCCTACGATCAGGGTCAGTGGCAGGAAGATGGTGCTGATCACGGTAAAATACTTCATCACCCGGTTGAGTCGGATGTCCTCCTGAGCCTGATAGGACTCCCTCACCTGGGTCACATAGTCCCGAAGGTTCAGGATCGTGTGGCAGATCCGATCCAGCTTCGCTCCCAACGCCTGAAAGCTCCGGCGGCAGTGCTTTGGAAGGACGTCGCTTTCATCGTCCAGCATAGCGTCTACCAGATCGCAGAGCTGCTCGTAATACTGCTTCAGCGTCATGAGCTGCCGCCGGAAGGTGATGATGGTGGCTACATAGTCGCTCTTCCCTCCGGTGATCAGATCGTCCTCCAGCTTTAAGATCTCCTGTTCCAGCTCATCCAGATAGAGGCTGTCCCGGGCCGCCAGATGATCCAGAAAATCCCGCAGCAGCAGCTCCCGGCAGGTTTTCCCTCCGTCGGAAAGCCTTGGGGTCACCGCCTCCCGGATCAAGGGCAGGTCGTCGCTGAAAAAGAACAACTGCCCATCCCCGAGAAACACGGCCACCCGATGGGTCACCAGCTCCTTCTGCCAGGTAGACGGCACGTTCAGGGTGAGCCAGTGCCCGTCAGGATGGCTCTCATATTTGGTGTAGCGGGATTTCCGCACATCCCCGCAGAAAGCCGCCGGGATCCCGAACCGAGCTGCTGTCTCATCCATCTCCTCAAAAGAAAAGATCCCTACCCGCTGACCGGGATGTTCCCCTTCATGGAGTACTTCGTTTTCATTTATGGTAAAGATCATCTTCCCACTTCCTATGCCAAGCTTTTCCCCATTGTACCATACCCTTTTCCCCGGTGCAACTGCTTTCCTCACCCCGGGAAAGAAAAAACCGCTCCTACGTCCTATCCCCGGGGTGTCGGATAAAGTGGACCAGCCGCACCGAAGACGAGACCAGCAGCACCCCCAGCGCCAGCGCCCCCGCAAGTCCCAGCGTATGGAGCCCTGTTTCCAGGAATCCCTGAGTGTCCCCTTTCAGGCACCGTTCCATGGTATAATAGATTCCCCCGCCGGGAACCAACGGCAGCAGTGCCGTTAAAAGATACACCGTCACCGGCGCCTTCTGCACCCGTGCAAGCACCTCCGAATAAGCCGCCAGCGCCATGGCAGCCAGAAAAAACTGCAGGATCTCATTTCCGGTCCACCCGGTCAGCAGATAGACCTCCCACGCCACCACGCCGCCCATCGGCGCTGAAAAGAGCTTCTTCCCCCGGATGTTGAAAAGCAGGCAAAATCCGGCACAGGCTCCGTAAGCGTAGACCCCCGGCAGCAGATAATCCGTTAAAAACGCCATCTTCCCGACCCCCTTACAAAGCCTGCAGCGCCCACATGGTAAAGCCGGTCCCCAGTGCAATGGCCGTTGCGATCAAAAGCGCCTCCGCCAGCTTCAGAAGTCCGGAAATAAAGTCCTCCGCCAGCAGATCCCGCATAACGTTCGTGAGAGCTCCCCCCGGCACCAGATTCATCAATGCGCCGATGATGACCGTGTCCGTATGAATCGGCGCTCCCAGCTTCGCCGCCGTTACGGCCAGAGCCGCCCCCACCGCCGATGCCGCAAAATTGACCAGCATGAAGTTTGTCTTCCATCGGTTAAGCCCTTCCACGACCAGCCGGATCGCCCCGCCGCAGACCGCCGCCACGCAGGCGTCCGGCAGACTTCCCCCGAATAGCAGCGAAAAGGCTCCGCCGACCAGGACGCTTCCCCCGATCCGTGCCCAGAAGGGATAGATCTTCCCTTCTTCCAGCTTCTTCATCCGCCGCTCCACTTCGCCCAGCGGCGGCGTGTCCGCACAGATCTCCCGGCAGAGAGCGTTGGCCCTCTCCACCCGATCCAGATCGATCCCCCGGATCCGGATCCGTTTGATCCGGGAATAATTCCTCCCCGTCTCATCCTGAAAGCTCACATGAATGCAGGTGGAGATGGCAAAGACCCCGCTGTCCGCCAATCCGTAAGCCAAACAGATCCGCTGCATGGATTCTTCAACCCGGTGGATCTCCGCTCCGTTCTGCAAAAGGATCCGCCCCATTTCCGTGACCACGTTGAGCATCTGATCGCAGTTCATCCTCCGCACCTCTTTTCTGTTCTTTATTATACCGGTTTTTCCCGAAAAAGCCACCCTGTTTTCACGAAAACGTTCCATTTTTCTCCAAAAATTCCCCTAAAACGAAAGGCTGCCCCCGCTCCGCCAAAAAGGAGCAGGGACAGCCGCTGCATTCAGTTTTCGGAAGAGGTGTGATGTACCACCTTGTCAGCGTTTCGGATCTGAGCCCGCTTGATCTTCCCGCCCAGCGTCTTGGGAAGCTCGTCCACGAACTCAATGATCCGGGGATACTTGTAGGGAGCCGTCACCCGTTTGACGTGATTCTGCAGCTCCTTTTTCAGTTCCTCGCCGGGCTTGTAGCCCGCCGCCAGCACGATGGTCGCCTTGACCACCTGCCCCCGGATGGGATCCGGGGCGGCGGTAATGGCGCATTCCACCACGGAAGGATGCTCAAGCAAGGCGCTTTCCACTTCAAACGGCCCGATGCGGTAGCCGGAGCACTTGATCACATCGTCGTTCCGCCCGATGAACCAGTAGTAGCCGTTGGAATCCCGCCAGGCCACGTCGCCGGTATCGTAATACTTGCCGCCTAAGTTCGCCTTCGTCAGCTCTTCGTCGTGGTAGTAGCCGGTGAACAGGCCGGTAGGCGGATTGTTCGCCACGTCCATGACCACGATAGAACCTTCCTCACCGTCGGGGCAGGGATTCCCATCGTGATCCACCAGCTGGATGTTGTAAAGCGGAGAGGGCTTTCCGGTAGAGCCGGGCTTCGGCTCGAACCACTGGAAATTTGCCAGCATGACGGAGGATTCGCTCTGTCCGAAGCCTTCATAGAGCTTCAAGCCTGTCAGCTCGTGCCAGCGCTTGAAGACCTCCGGGTTCAGCGGCTCGCCGGCGATGCAGCAATGCTTCACGCAGGAAAGGTCAAACTTCGTCACATCCTCCTGCAGCATGAACCGAAACATGGTCGGCGGTGCGCAGAAGGTGGTCACCCGGTATTTGGTGATCATCTGAAGGAGCTTCAAAGGGACAAACTTGTCCATATCATAGGCAAAGATCACAGCGCCGCAGATCCACTGGCCGTAAATTTTTCCCCAGCCGAACTTCGCCCAACCGGAATCGGAAACGCTCATGTGGAGCTTGTTCTCCTGCACCTGCTGCCAGTATTTAGCGGTGACGATGTGCCCCAAGGGATAGGAGAAGTTATGCTGGACCATTTTGGGCATCCCCGTGGTGCCGGAGGTGAAATAGACCAGCATGATGTCCTTCACATGGGTGGCGTCCTCCCCGGTGGGACGGGGGAACTCGTCGGAGAACTTGGCGATCTCCTCTTCAAAGCAGAGCCAGCCCTCCCGCTTGTCCACTACCAGGATGCGGTTTTCAAGACAGGGCGTCTCCGGAGCGGCGGCTTCCACCTGCTCGATGACGAAGGGATCGTTGACGCAGACGACGGCTTTGATCTTCGCCGCATTGGCACGGTAAACGATGTCCTTTTTCGTCAGCTGAAGCGTACCGGGGATCAGGGTGGCGCCGATCTTATGAAGCGCCGTGGCGCAGATCCAGTACTCCCACCGGCGGCGGAGGATCAGCATGACCACATCGCCTTTTTTGATTCCTAAGCTCTTAAAGAAATTTGCCGTCTGATTGGAGAGCTTTTTGATGTCGGTGAAGGTGAAAATCTTCTCCTCGCCGTGGTCGTTGACCCAGACCAGAGCCTTTTTCTCCGGCTCCTGATCCGCCCATGCGTCTACGATGTCAAAGCCGAAGTTAAAGTCCTCCGGCACGTTCACTTTGTAATTTTCTTTAAAATCCTCGTAGGAGTCAAACTCCATCCGGGGAAGATACCGATCCAAGAGCATATTCGTTTCTCCTTTGCTTTACTCCGCAATCACCGTGAGGAACCTTGCCTTGACCGTTCCGACACATTTCTGACCGTGGGGGTGGGTGGGATTGAAATAAATGGAGTCGCCGGCGACCAGTACCAGCTCCTTGTCGTCAAAGGTGACGGCGATGGAGCCTTCCAGCACCAGATTGAATTCCTGTCCGGCATGGGTCACCAGAGCCGCAGGTTCATCCGAAGGCTCCAGCGTGACCAGCAAAGGCTGCATGATCTTTTTATTGTAACGGAACGCCAGATCCTCGAACCGGTAGCCGGGATAACGGGAAACGCTGCGCCCCTCGCCCCGTCGGACGATGTGATAGGTGTCCAGCTTGGCCCGCACGCCGGTGATGATCTCGGTAAAGTCCACGCCGCAGCGGTTGGCGATTTCATAGATGACGCTGATGGGGACGTTTTCGCCGCTCTGTTCATATCCGGCATAGGTATCAGGGGCGGTTTTTACGAAAGCCGCCATTTCTTCCTGCGTATAGCCGCAGGCTTCCCGCAGCTCCCGGATCCGGGCCGCTATTTCTCTAAATTCTTCGTTCATGGTACGGTCCTTCCTCTCTCATATTGCTTTCTCCCGAGCGGGGGAAAAGAAGATTGAAGTTATTATAGCACAGTTTTTGGAAATGTCAAGAGTAAAATTGCGTATTTTTTGATATTACCGAAATTTTATCGTGTTTTCTTATTTTTTACGAAATATTTTTCAGAAAATCAGTGGCAGCACCCGCAATTGCACCCATGATGGCGCCCGCAATCGCAGTCTTCTTCCTCACAGCCCTTACTTTCCTCATGGTGATGCCCGCAGCCGCAGCCCCCTTCATACTCCGGCTCGTCCTCGTCGAAGTCCTCGCTCCAGTCTTCTTCGCCTTCAAAAGGCTTTGCCGCTTCCTCCGCCGCAAGGGCCGCCGCCCATTCCCGGGTATTTCGGATCCGCAGGCCGCCGTCGCCTTCCTTGGGGTCGCTGGTCATTTCCGTCAAAACGTCGCAGGGACATTTGTGACATTGCCCGCAGGTCTCGAACCCCCGATCCTCGCAGCAGTTCTTGACCTCGCACTCCCCCCAAAAGGGTCGATCCAGATTCGCGCATCCCTTGCACCCTAAGATCTCTTTATACTTGCAGCTGCTGCAGTCGATGCCGCAGCGGGACAAAATCTCCATGTTCTCTCTTCCTTTCTCAAAGCAGCTCCGGGTTGTACCTTGCCCGCTCGCCGCCTACAAAGCGGGGACGGGTCCTGGCCAGCAGCAGGATAGCGTTTCCGATGTGATCTACGCTGACCCGCACGGGGACTGCCACTTCCTTTAAGTGCATCCCGATAAGGGTTCCGCCGATGTCCATGCCTGCCGAAGCCTTTACATGGGAAACCACCACCGGATGCTCGAACCGGCTGTAGGCCGTCGTTCCCATGGCTCCGCCGCCGTGGGCCCAGGGGATGGCGTTGACGATCTCCAGATCGTGGGCCTCCGCACAGGCTTCCTCCACCACCAGCGCCCGATTCAGGTGCTCGCAGCACTGGAACGCAAGAAACACCCCCCTCTCCTCTGCAAGGGGAGTCAGTGCATCGTAAACCGCCCCGGCGCAGTCGGCACTGGAAAAGGTGCCGATCTTCTGTCCTGCGATCTCGCTGGAGCTGCAGCCGATGACCACGATGCTCCCCTTTTTCAGCTTTGCCGCTTCCAGCAGCTCGGCAAAGGCTCTCCGGGTATCCTCCCGCACCTCATTTAAAAATGCTTCTTCCATCTTCCTCATCCTTTCGCTTCTCTTCCAACACCCGCCGATAAGCACTGAATGCGCCGGGCAGCGGGTACCGGCTCTCCAGCTCCTCCCACCGTGCCAGAACCTGTCCCTCTTTCGGGGGCACATTGCTGCACACGGCAAGGCAGCCGGTCATATGCCACTCCACATGGGAGAAAATATGCTTTGCTTCCGGCAAAAGGGAAAGGGTCTCATACTCGATCCCCCGTTCTTTTAAAAGTGCCCCCTGCTCTTTGAAAGAGAGCCTTCCCTCTTCTCCGGGAAACTCCCAAAGCCCGCCCAGCAGCCCCTTCGGGCGCTTCTGCAGGATCACCCCGTTCGGGCAGACCAGCAAAAAGATCGTCCGCTCCTCGATACGACGGGGCTTCTTCGGCGCTTTTACCGGGAAGGCAGTCGGGTTCCCGCCCTGATACCCCCGGCAAAGGGCGTTCAAGGGACACTCCCCGCACCGCGGCGCTCCCCCGGGGCCGCAGAGAGTCGCCCCCAGCTCCATCACCGCCTGATTGTACGTTCCCGGCTCCTCCGGCGGCATGACAGACAAAAGCAGCTCCCGATAGCTCTTTCTTACACCGGCGTTCATCCCGTCCGCTTCCGAAGCAAGGAGTCTTGAAAACACCCGGATCCCGTTCCCGTCCACCGCCGGCACCCGGATCCCGTAAGCGATGGATGCCACGGCTCCCGCCGTATACTCCCCGAACCCCGGCAGGGATAAAAGGGCTTCATAAGAAGCGGGCAGCTCCCCGCCGAATTGCTCCATCACCTGCCGGGCGGCTTTTTGGAGATTCCGTGCCCGGCTGTAATATCCAAGCCCCTCCCAGCATTTCAAGAGCCGCTCCTCCTCCGCCCGGGCCAGAGCCGGAAGATCGGGGAACGCCTCCAAAAACCGGGCGTAGTAAGGCTTCACTGCTTCCACCCGGGTCTGCTGCAGCATCACTTCCGAAATCCACACCCGATAGGCGGTCGCCTTATGCCGCCACGGAAGATCCCGTGCGTTTTCCCGATACCAGGAAAGAAGGGGATCGGACGCCTGACAAACCAGCGCCTGCGCCTCGTCCCCGCTCATGGATAAGAGCAGCCGCTCCTCCAAAGTCTTTTTCTGAACCATATGGGCAGCCCCTTTACAGCTTCCGGAAGTCCGACGGCGAATAGCCGGTGGACGCCTTGAACCGCTTGGAAAAGTGATAAAGATCCCGGAAGCCGGTCTCCTCTGCGATCTGCGCCACGGATTCGTCGGTGGACTTCAGAAGCCGCTTTGCCTGATTGAGACGGGCCTCGTTGACGTATTTTAATGGCGAGGTGCCAAAGTATTTCTTAAAAAAGCTGATGAAATAATTGGGGTGGAAGTGGACCACCGCCGCCAGCTCCTCCAGCGTGATCTCCTCCTTCAGATGGGAAGAGATGTACCCGGTGAGCCGGGTCAGCTTATCCACGGGAAGGGTCTCGGAAAAGCCCACGTTTTCCCCTGCGTCGGTGAGGAATTCCGCCAGCAGCTCCAGAAGCGCCGCTTTTACCCGAAGCTGCGAAAAAGCGGAAGGGTGCTCCGTCCCCTCGATCAGCTCCTCATAGAATGCCTTCACCCGTTCCGGATGGGAAGCCCGGACGCAGAGCGGCGTTTTCAAAGCATCGAATAGCCGGATCCCGCCGCTGACGGCGGTAAAATGGCACCAGTATTTGACGTAGCAGTTCTCATTGACGGAACGGTAGCTTTGAAGCGTCCCCGCCGGCATCAGAAGGAACTCCCCTGGCTGCGGATGGTAAACGGCGCCATTGATCGAAAACTCTCCTTCGCCGCTTTGTATAAAATGTAATTTATTATACTCAGGAGTATAATTCGTTTCTGCCCAATCCGGCCAGCAATGGGTCAGCTGAGCCTGTAAAACCGCAACAGAGCAATCCTCTAAAAACTGTTCCAGATACTGCACTCGATTGCCCCCTAACTTTGGATAAAAGAACCTTAATTTTCCCCATTTCATTATACAGCAAAAAGCGTAAAATGAAAAGTATCAACCGATATGGGAGGTTTTTTCATGAACGAGATCATCAAAGCCCGCACCGAGCGCACCAAATGGTTTTTGCACGACCGGTTCGGGATGTTTATCCACTGGGGACTTTATTCCATCCCCGCCCGGGGCGAATGGGTCCGCAACGCCGAGCAGATGCCCGAAGATAAATATCTGCGTTATTATGAGGAATTCAACCCCGTAAACTACGATCCCAAGGCCTGGGCAAAAGCGGCAAAAGAAGCCGGCATGAAATACGCCGTCCTCACCGCCAAGCACCACGACGGCTTCTGCCTCTTTGACTCGAAGCTCACCGACTTCAAATCCACCAACACCAAATGCGGCAGGGATTTAGTCCGGGAGTTTTTGGACGCCTTCCGTGCCGAAGGGATCAAAGTGGGACTTTACTACTCCCTTCTTGACTGGCACCACCCTGACTACCCTCACTCCACCGACCGGATCCACCCCATGAGGGGGAACCCTGACTACCCCGATGAGGGCCGGGACTTCAGCCGCTACATTGAATACTTCCACGGCCAGGTCCGGGAGCTGCTGACCGATTACGGCAAGCTTGACATCATGTGGTACGACTTCTCCTACGACGATATGACCGGCGAGAAGTGGGAAGCCACCAAGCTTGTGAAGATGGTGCGGGAGCTGCAGCCGTGGATTATCCTGGACAACCGTCTGGAAGCCGGCGGCTCCACCTTCGGAAGTATCGCCAGCGACGACCCCTCCTACTATTCCGGCGACTTTGCCTCCCCGGAGCAGATGATCCCTCCCCAGGGGCTTACCGACTCCCACGGAAACTCCATCCCCTGGGAGTCCTGCATGACCCTGAACGACCACTGGGGCTACTGCTCTACCGACCATAAGTATAAATCCCCCCGTCTGGTTCTCCGCAACCTGGTGGAATGCGTCAGCAAAAACGGAAACATGCTCTTGAATGTCGGCCCCAACGCCAAAGGCGAGATCCCCAGGGAATCCCTGGACATCCTCAAAGAAGTCGGCGTATGGATGAAGGAGAACAGCGACTCCATCTACGGCTGCGGCATTTCGGAGTTCCCGAAGCCCGAATGGGGACGCCTGACCCAGAAGGGGAACAAGCTCTACGCCCACGTTTTTGAAGAGTGCACCAACGCCTACGCTTTGAACATCGACCCCGACCGGATCGAAAGCGTCCGGCTGGTCTCCGACGGCTCCGAAATGTTCGCCGACCGCCCGTGGAACGCCAAAGCCTTCCCCGACATCACCTTCTTCCGCTTCGGGAAGGACTCCTTCCCCCTGCCCGACGAAATGGACACCGTAGTGGAGTTTACTTTAAAAGACTGACCGCAGGAGGTTTTTATGAACGAGATCATCAAAGCCCGTACTGAACGCACCAAATGGTTCCTGCACGACCGGTTCGGGATGTTCATCCATTGGGGCCTTTATTCCATTCCCGCCCGGGGTGAGTGGGTCCGCAGCGTGGAGCGAATCCCCGAAGAAGAGTACCTCCCCTTCTTCGATGAATTTGACCCCGTGGACTATGACCCCAAAGTCTGGGCAAAAACCGCAAAAGAGGCCGGCATGAAATACGCCGTCCTCACCGCCAAGCACCACGACGGCTTCTGCCTCTTTGATTCGAAGCTCACCGATTTCAAATCCACCAACACCAAATGCGGCAGGGACTTAGTCCGGGAGTTTTTGGACGCCTTCCGTGCAGAGGGAATCAAAGTCGGGCTTTACTACTCCCTTCTTGACTGGCACCACCCTGACTACCCCCACTTCTCTGACCAGAACCACCCCATGCGGGGGAACCCCGATTACCCCGACGAGGGTCGGGACTTCAGCCGGTACGTCGAATACTTCCACGGTCAGGTTCGGGAGCTGCTGACCAATTACGGCAAGCTTGACATCATGTGGTACGACTTTTCCTACGGCAACATGTCCGGCGAAAAGTGGGAAGCTACAAAGCTGGTCAACATGGTGCGGGAGCTGCAGCCGTGGATCCTTCTGGACAACCGTCTGGAGGCCAGCGGAGAGAATTTCGGCAGCATCGTCACCGATGACCCTGCCGTCTATTCCGGCGACTTCGCCTCCCCGGAGCAGGTCATCCCCCCGCAGGGGCTTACCGATATCCACGGCAACTCCATCCCATGGGAATCCTGCATCACCTTGAACGACAACTGGGGCTACTGCGCCGGGGATCACTGCTACAAATCCTCCCGCATGGTCATCCGAAATCTGGTGGAGTGCGTCAGCAAAAACGGGAATCTGCTCCTAAACGTCGGTCCCAATGCCAAAGGCGAAATCCCCGAGGAATCGCTGACGATCCTCAAGGACATCGGTGCATGGATGAAGGAGAACAGCGCTTCCATCTACGGCTGCGGCATTTCGGAGCTTCCGAAGCCCGAATGGGGACGCTATACCCAAAACGGGAACAAGCTCTACGCCCACGTTTTTGAGGAGTGCGTCAACGCCATCTGCGTCGATCTTCCTCCGGAGCGGGTGGCATCCATCCGCCTTCTGAAGGACGGGAGCCAGATCCTTCCCTTCACCTACTGGACGGTCAAAGCCTACCCCAACCGCACCTTCTTTGCCTTCGGCAAGAATAAAAAGCCCTTTCCCCTGCCCGACGAAACGGATACGGTGGTGGAGCTGACGCTGAAATAAATAATAAGGATTTGGGGAGCCCCTTGATAGGGTTCCCCAAACCCTTCCGGATCTTTTGAAGCAGAAAGATTTCGCTGACTGCGGTCAGGGTAGAGGGGCGCTGCCCTCTACCCTGCGATTTTTTGAAAAAAATCGAGTAAAACTTTTCTTTTTTACACAAATTACAAAACCCGCCCGACAGAAACCTCTGTCGGGCGGGTTTTCTTTCTTCTCTTACAGGACAAACTGGCGCATATAGTTGCGACTTAAGAGAATGGACTTCTTCACGTCGTCCAGATTCTTCTCGAAGGCTTTGTCCTCGACTTCGATGCAGGTGTATCCGTCATATCCGATGTCGGTCAGAGCGGAAACGTACTTGCCCCAATCCACATCGCCCAGTCCGGGGAGCTTGGGGGACATGTACTGCAGAGGGGTGGCCATGATGCCCACTTCTTTGAGCTTATCCGGGAAGATCTTGATGTCCTTATAGTGGACGTGGAAGATCCGGTCCTTGAACTCGTAAAGGGGCTTGATGTAATCCATCTGCTGCCACACAAAGTGGGAAGGATCGTAGTTCAGGCCGAAGTTCTTGCTGGGAATGATCTCAAAAAGCCGCCGCCAGATGGCAGGGGTGGTCATCAGGTTCTGACCGCCGGGCCACTCGTCGTTGGAGAACAGCATGGGGCAGTTCTCGATGCCGATGCGGATGCCGTTTTCTTCTGCGAACTGAACGATGGGCGGCCAGACCTCTTTGAAGATCTCGATGTTCTCGTCCACGTTCTTATGGGGATCCCGGCCGACAAAGGTGTTCACCGTAGCGACGCCCAAGAGCTTTGCCGCCTTGATGAGCTTCTTGATGTGGTTGATGTAAATGGCACGTTTCTCCAGATCCGGATCCATGGTGTTGGGGTAGTAGGCCAGAGCGGAGATCTCCACGCCCTTCTTGGCGCAGTAATCCTTGATGTAAGCGGCCTTCGCCTCATCTACCTCGTCCACATTGATGTGGGTCACGCCGGCATACCGGCGCTCTGCCTTGCCCTTGGGCCAGCAGCAGACTTCCACGCACTCGAAGCCGTTTTCCGATGCAAAGTCGATCATCTCTTCAAAGGAGAGCTCGCCTAAGATCGCACTGACAAATCCTAATTTCATACGATTCATCCTTTCCGTTTGATGGGGCACTTCTGCCCCTCTCTTATCCTCAGTATAGCAAAAAATTCCGGGCTTTGCAAGTGTTTTCTGTAATCGTTTACAGGTATTTTTTTCCGCTTTTTGCAGGAAATTTTTTTCAGAACGTCCGCAGCTCCTCCGGCAGGCTCTTCATGGCGTCCAGCGTCCGGGTAAGCAGTTCATCCAGCTCCCAGCCCAGCAGCTCCGCTCCCCGGCCGATGACTTCTCTGGAGCAGCCGGCAGCAAATCCGTTTGCCTTGTATTTTTTCTTTAAGGACTTCAGCTCCATATCGTCCACGCTGCGGGAAGGCCGCATCTGCGCCGCCGCACCGATCAGCCCGGTCAGCTCGTCGGTGGCATAGAGCACCTTCTCCATGGTCTGTTCCGGCTTCACGTCCACCGTGATCCCCCAGCCATGACTCATACAGGCATGGATGAGCTCCGGATCCAGCTCCAGCTCCTCCATCAGCTTCTGCTCTTTTGTGCAGTGCTCTTCCGGCCACTGCTCAAAGTCCAGGTCGTGGAGCATCCCCACGGCTGCCCAGAACTCCTCCCGCTCCGGATCGAACTCTTTTGCAAAATACCGCATCACCCCGGAAACGGTCTTGCCGTGCCGCAGATGGAAGGGGTCGGAATTGTATCGGCGGAGGATCTCCTCCGCCTGCTCAACAGTGGGAACATAGCTCATAAATCGGGACTTCCTCTCTTTTTTCGCTGCCCCTATCATAGCACAGCCGATTTTCCCGGTCAAGGTCTATGCATTGAAATTTTCCTGCTTTTGTATTATACTAAAGGAGCAGCGCCGCCCGCATCATGGGAAGGAGCCGGTCATATATTTCCGACAGCTGGGAAAAGGGCAGTGGATTTTCCCCCTTTCCCACCTCCATCGTGAACCCGGGACGGCGGAATGCTTCGATGAACCAGTCCTTTAGCCCTCCGTGGGAAGCAAGCCCTTCATTTTGAACCAGCCGGTAACCGGACAGCCGGGACAGGGTTTCCGCCAACTGCCGGGCGCCCGGGATCTCTCTCCCGTCGTACTCCCAATAGATCTCCTCCCCCTGGGCATGAAAAGAATAAAGCCGCCGCGGTAAAACAGCTGAGATCAACTCCCGAACCGCCTTCGTTTCCGGCTCGGAAAAAGGCGCTTCCCCGCCGTATCGGGTAGGGGCAGGGCCGTGAATCCCCGCTTCCTCTTCCATTTTCCGCAGCGTCTCCCATCCGGCGTCAAAGTTGTGGTTCAAATCGACCCCTCTGGCGTTCGCCTGCCAGAGCTTCCCCGGAAAAGCGGCGCAGATCTCGTTGACCCGCTTTTGACAGACTCCGGCGGCTGCCGTTCCGTGCAGGGCAATCTCTACCCCGTCGGGATTCAGACTGGGAAGGATCATCACCCCTTTTCCCTCTTCCGCCAGCCGCTCTTTGAGCCTTCGGTCTCCGGAAACGGATGCGGCAAACTTCAAAAGCAGCGAAACAGTGATCCATTCCTGTGCATGGGTCCCTCCCACCAGCAAAACGGCGTTTTCCTCCTTTCCGATGCTCAAAAGGAGCAGTTCCCGCCCCAGTGCCGACCGCCCTGGGGAAAAGGCCCGCACATCCGGATCTTCTTTGGCAAGCCGGAACACCGTTTCTTTCACAAAGGCGTGATCCGGCAGCTTCCAGAGCGTTTCTCTCATCCTTTCTCCTCCGCCAGCAGGTGTCTGGCTCCCTCGATCCGGATCCCCCGCACCCGGCTGTACGCATAGGTGGCGAGGGGGCGGCAGTTTGCATTGTTGTCGTGGGAGGCAATGCGGATTGTCTCCGGCGTGTCCCCGCTTTCCATCACCAGCACCGTATGGCTGAAGTCCTCCTTCCCGCCTAATACCAGCTGGATCACATCCCCGGGCAGCAGCGTTTCCACCGACGCCTCCCGCCCGAAAGGCCCCGCCCCTCTGTTCTCCGTTAAAAAGCGGTAAAAATAGCCTACTCCCGTCCACGCCGGCGCCCGGTCGTTGACGTTATAATAGTACCAGCCGTAGTCCGGCGTGTCGTTCATCACGCTGCACCCGGCAAACACGCATTGGGACACAAAATTCGTGCAGTCCCCTCCAATCTCGTCGAAAGCGTAATACTTCGGGTTTCTCCGATAGGCCCAGTAATCCGCATACGCCACCGCCGCCTTCCGGTTATAAGGAACTTCCGCTAACCGATACCGCATATCTCTCTCCCTTTCCAAATGGTTTCTGAAAGAAGGTGCTGCCGCTCTATGATACTGCAATCTATGAAGGACATGACTGCCGGTATGCTTCTGTTTCTCCCTTTCGTGCTGGTTTTTCAGCTGCCTGCTTTCTTTTACCGGAAACGGAAGGGGTTAAAAACCACCCTCCTCCAGGAGCTTCTCCTCCTTCTTTTCTGGCTCTGGACGCTGGGGCTTTTTTCCCAGACGATCCTGCCGGAGCTCCTCGCCGCCCTGAAGACCGGCTTTCATTGGGACGGCCGGATCAACTGGACCCCCTTCGCCGCCTTCCGGCAGGCTCTGACCATTGCCCGGCGAACCGGCGACCCGTCCTTCTTCCTCCTGAACATCCCGGGAAACATCCTGATCTTCCTCCCCTTGGGGCTTCTCCCGCCTCTTTTGTGGGGGAAAATGGAAAAGCTCTGGAAAACGGCACTCTTCGGCTTCGGAGTTTCCCTGTTTATTGAGGTAACACAGCTCATCCTCCCTCGGGGAACAGATGTAGACGACCTCCTGCTCAACACCTTCGGAACGCTTCTGGGCTACGCTCTCTTCGCCCTGATCCGGAAGCGGTTCCCCAACTTCCCCGCCCGCTGCCGTCACCGCCCCGCAGCAGAAAGGAATGCGCTATGAAAAAAATCCGAGAACTTCTCAAAAAATACCGGGAGCTGATCTCCTATCTGGTCTTCGGCGTCCTGACCACCCTTGTCAACTATGTGAGCTACCTGCTTTTCGCCCCGCTTTTCCCGTCGACTACCACCATCCCCACCGCCATTGCGTGGGTGCTGTCGGTGATCTTCGCCTATGTGACCAACCGGATCTTCGTCTTCCGTTCGGAAGCGAAGGGGGCGGCGGCCCTTTTGCGGGAGATCCTCTCCTTTTTCGGCGCCCGGCTTCTGTCCGGCGTACTGGATCTGGGGATCATGTGGGTCTTTGCGGACAAGCTGGGACTCAATGACAAGCTCGTGAAGCTCGCCTCCAATGTCTTCGTCGTCATTTTCAACTATGTGGCCAGCAAGCTGGTGATCTTCCGCAAAGGCGGAAGCGGAAAGGAGAACCAATGAAAAAGGAAGACCTGATGGAAACGCCCCTTTCAAGAGAGGACATCTTCCACGGACGGATCTTCGACGTCCATAAAGACCGGGTCGCCCTGCCCGACGGAAGGGAATCCACCCGGGAAGTGGTCCACCACAAGACCGGCGGCGTCTGCGTGGTGCCCCTGACGGAGGACGGAAAGGTCTATGTGGTGCGGCAGTGCCGCTACCCCTACCACGACATCCTCACCGAGATCCCCGCCGGCAAGCTGGATCCCGGCGAGACTCCGGAAGAGTGCGGCCGCCGGGAACTTCTGGAAGAAGTAGGCGCTGTAGCCGGCACCATGACCGACCTGGGCGCCCTGTTTCCCACCCCCGCCTATGTGGACGAGGTGATCCATATGTATCTGGCGGAGCACCTTACCTACACCCACCAGAAGCTGGACGAAGGCGAATTCCTGGAAGCGGAAGCCGTCCCTCTTTCCCGGCTGGTAGAGGAGATCCTCACCGGAACCATCCGGGACGCCAAGACTCAGGCGGCCATCTTGAAAACCGCCCTCTTGCTGGAGCGCCGGAAATGAACCGGTTCCGCCCCTTTTTTGAAGCGGCGGGGATCCCCCTTGTGGGAGCGGTCTCCTTTGAAAGCTGTTTTCCCCTTCTGGAATGCCGGGCGTTGTCCCGGATCCCGAAGGAGGCAAAAACAGTGTTCGTCTGCGGCTTCCCCTATTATGTGGGGGAATTTCCGGAGCGGAATCTCTCCCGCTACGCCATTGTCCCCGATTACCATAAGGTGGCGGGGGAGCTTTTGGAGAACGTCTGCTCCCGACTGCGGGAGGCGTTTCCCGGGGAGTTTCAGTGGTTTGCGGACAATTCCCCCATCCGGGAGGTAGACGCCGCCGTTCGGGCAGGCTTAGGGGTCTTAGGGAAAAACGGCCTGCTGCTCCATCCGGAGTACGGCTCCTGGCTCTTTTTAGGGACGATCGTCACCGATCTTCCGGCGGAGCTTACCGAAACCGAACCGAAACGCTGCATCGGCTGCGATTCCTGCAAACGGGCCTGCCCCGCCGGCTGCATCGGGGACACCGGCCCGGATCCGGCACGCTGTCTTTCCGCCATCACCCAGAAAAAAGGCGACCTTACCCCGGAAGAAGAAGCCCTCGTCAAAAAAGGCGGGCTTTTATGGGGATGCGATGTCTGTCAGGAGGTCTGCCCCTACAACCGCTCCCCAAAGCTCACCCCCATCTCCGCCTTCCGGGAGGACATCCACCCCATCCTCCTCCGGGAAGAAATGACCAAAGAGATCCGCATGAGAGCCTGCGGCTTTCGGGGTCCTAAGCCCCTTCTCAGAAACGATGCGATCCTCCGGGGCGAAGCCCCGGAGGATCAATGAAAATTTGCCGTCTACCGGCAGAAAAGAGGAAAATCAAATGAAACTGCGCATGATGACCTACAACATCCAGCATGGGCTGGACTACAACTGCCGTCTTCCCGGAAGACACCCCGGTCTGGGCCATGACATCGACCTGACCCAGATCGCCGCCGTCATCCGGATGCAGGGCCCCGACATCGTCGCACTCAACGAAGTCCGCGGCTTAGGCCCCACCTGGGAGTATACCGCTCAAGCGGAAACAATTGCCGGTATGCTGGGCTGGCACTGCTATTTTGCCCCCGCCATCTGGTTTGACGGAACCTCCCCCTACGGCAACGCCATCCTTTCCCGCTATCCTCTGCTGTCCGCCGAGCGGATCCTGATCCCCGACCCGGAAGTGAAGGACGAGGACACCTACTATGAGACCCGCTGCGTCCTCCGGGCAAGAATCGCCGTAGCCGGCGGGATCACCGTCCTCGTTTCCCACTTCGGCCTTGCCCAGTCCGAAAAGCGCAACGCCGTGGCAAAGGTTCTGGAACTTCTGGAAGAGGAAACCGGCCCCGTGATCCTCATGGGCGACTTCAATATGGAGCCGAACGACCCCATCCTCGCTCCTCTGCTTGCGAAAATGGAAGACGCAGCCGACAAGATTTCCTCCAACAGCTCCTCCTTCCCCGCAGATAACCCGGAGATCAAGATCGATTACATCCTCACGAAAAACGCTCCCGTCCTTTGTGCGGAGATCCCTGCCATCGTTGCCTCCGACCATCGTCCCCACACCGCCACGGTGGAGGTGGGCGAATGAACCGCAGTCTTGACCCTTCCGCTTTTTCCCGGGATTTTTCCTCCCGGATCCTGACGGAGTCGGACATTCCTGCAATCCTCTCCCTCATCAAAACCAACCCGCAGTACGAAAAAGCCTGCGGCGTTTCTGCAAGCGAAGTCTCCATTCGAGAGGATCTCACCCTGCTCCCTCCTGAAAAGACGGCGGCGGACAAATTTTTTCTCGGCTTTTTTCAGGAAGAGGAGCTGATTGCCCTGACCGACCTCATCCTCGCCTATCCCGATCCGGGAACGGCGTACCTGGGGCTTTTTATGGTCAAGGGCAACCGTTCCAAAAAAGGGATCGGCACTTCTCTTTTCGGGGAACTCTGTGCCTCTTTAAAAACGGCGGGATTTCAGACGATCTGCCTGGCCTTCCAGCGGGACAACCCCCAATCCTCCCATTTCTGGAAAAAACAGGGATTCATTCCCATCAAAGAGGTTTCCCACCCCTACGGCGCCATGATCCTTGCGGAAAAAGCTCTTTAAAAAGCAAAAAACACCCCCATCGACGGAAAAATCGGTCGATGAGGGTGTTTCTTTTATTCTTTTGCCGCAAAAGGATCTGCAGAGGTGTCCAGCGGATCGGAAGCCGGAGCTTCCGGTTTCTTCGGTTCAGCCGACGGAGGCGGGTAGGGAAGCTCGCCTTTCATCAGCTTCTCGAAGGTTGCGCCGTCGATCTTTTCCTTGTCCATCAGGTACTTCGCCACCAGATGCAGCTGATCCATATGGGCGGTCAGGATCTCCTTGACCGTCTCATAACCGGTGTCGATGATCTCCCGGACTTCGTTGTCGATCTCCGCCGCCACATTCTCTGAGTAATCCCGGATGTGGTTGAAGTCTCTTCCTAAGAACGGCTCTCCGTCATCCTGCCCGTAGACCACCGGTCCCAGCTTCTCGCTGAAACCATACCGGGTGACCATGCTCTTAGCGAGCTTCGTCGCCCGCTCCAGATCGTTGGAAGCGCCGGTGGAAATGTCGTCTAATACCAGCGATTCGGCAACCCGTCCGCCTAGCAGGGTGACGATTTCCTCCCGCATTTCCTTCCGGGACATATAGCTCTTGTCATGCTCCGGCAGGGAAAGGGTGTAGCCCCCCGCCATGCCACGGGGAATGATAGAAACCTCGTGAACCGGATCCTGGGTGTCGCTGTAGAACGTCGCAATAGCATGCCCCGCCTCGTGATAGGCGGTGAGCTTTTTCTCCTTTTCGGAAACCACCTTGGAGCGCTTCTCGGGGCCTGCTACCACCTTGATGGTGGCGTCCTCAATGTCCTGCTCGATGATGGCCTTCCGCCCCTTCCGGGCAGCCAGTAGAGCTGCCTCATTCAAGAGGTTTTCCAAGTCCGCACCAGTAAACCCGGCGGTGGATTTTGCCACAACGCTCAGATCCACGTCAAAGCCCAAAGGCTTATTCCGGGCGTGGACTTTTAAGATCTCTTCCCGCCCCTTTACGTCGGGATAGTTGACCACGACCTGCCGATCGAACCGGCCGGGCCGCAGCAAAGCGGGATCCAGAATATCCCGGCGGTTGGTGGCGGCGATGACGATGACACCTTCATTGGCGCCGAAACCGTCCATTTCCACCAACAGCTGATTTAACGTCTGCTCCCGTTCGTCGTGACCGCCGCCCAAGCCTGCACCACGATGGCGGCCCACGGCGTCGATCTCATCGATGAAGATGATGGAGGGAGCGTTCTTCTTGGCCTGCTCAAAAAGGTCACGGACACGGGACGCGCCTACGCCTACGAACATTTCCACGAAGTCGGAGCCGGAAATGGAGAAGAAGGGAACCCCCGCCTCTCCGGCTACCGCCCGGGCCAGCAGCGTTTTACCGGTACCGGGAGGGCCTACCAAAAGCACACCCTTCGGGATCCGTGCACCCAATTCGTTGAATTTCTTGGGGCTTTTTAAGAACTCGACGATCTCCGCCAGCTCTTCCTTTTCCTCGTCCGCACCTGCCACGTCGGCAAAGGTGGTCTTTTTCCCGGACTGAGCCGGGGTCTTCATGTTGGCCTTGCCGAACTGGCCCATTTTGGCGCCGCCGTTGGCCTGCTTGAACATGAAGAACCAAAGCACGCACATCCCGGCGATCAGCACCAGATACGGCACCACGCTCCACAGCCAGCTGTTGTCCGTGGCAGGGATCAGGTTGTACTCTAGCCTTGCGTCCGGATGGGCTTCGTTATACTCATCGATCATGGGAAGGACCTGCTCCAGAAAATAGGCCGGAGCGGCTACCCGATAGGTGATGGCCTTGCTTTCCCCCGCCACCTTCAGTGTCATTTCCCCGCTGCCCACGTCCATGGAGAACTCTTCTACCTTCTGATCTTCAAACAGGTAGACGATCTCCGAATAGGTATAGGATTTTTCCGGCTGCGTCATCATCCGCATGAACATGGTCGACATGAACAGTAAAACGATGACGACTGCCAGCAGCAATACGATGGATCCGATCCGCTTTTTCTGCAAACCGATCACTCCTCTCGTCCGTTTGATTTCCGGGAACCCCGGAGTTAGTCAGAATAAACCTCCGGCTTCAGCACGCCGATGTAAGGGAGGTTGCGGTACCGCTCATCGTAGTCAAGGCCATAACCCACCACGAACTCATCCGGCACGGTAAAGCAGCTGTAATCCGGGGTCAGCGGTGCGACCCGGCGCTCCGGCTTGTCCAGAAGGGTAGCGATCCGGATGGAAGCAGTCCCCCGGTCGGACAGCATCTTGGTGATGTAGTGAAGGGTCTTGCCGCTGTCCAGAATATCCTCGACGATCAGCAGATCCTTGTTGTGCAGGTCGATGTCCAGATCCTTGATGATCTTCACCACACCGCTGGAGGTGGTGCCGGAGCCGTAGCTGGACACGCACATGAAGTCGATGGTGCAGGGAACATCCACCGCCCGCATCAGATCCGCCATAAAAATGACGGAGCCTTTCAGGACGCTTACCATCATCAGGTCTTTCCCCTGATAATCCTGGGTGATCTTCGCCCCCAGCTCGGCCACCTTCTGCTTGATCTCTTCTTCAGTGATCAGGACCTTTGCAATATCGTCCTTCATCTGTCTGGTTTCTTTCATTTTATGCTTCTCCTTTCGGATCGTTTTCCCGATAGGAAACAAGGATCCGTTTTGTCTCCGAACCGGGCTTTCCCCGCTCGGATACGCCTAAGTGCTCGGCCCAGAGGATCCCCTCGTCGTCGGCTAGGACCAGCGCTTCGCTCCTTTGATGAAGCGTCAGCCCCATTTCGCTGTAGAGCTTTTTCAGAAGCCGCCTGCCCTGCCGGCCCGGAAACCCGAAGCGATCCCCGGGGAGCCGGTTTCGGAACAATAGTTTCCCAATTATTGTATCATAATTCACGCAGAAAATTAAGTCGTTTTTATAAATTTTTTTGGGAAATCCCATTTCTTCGGCGCTTTGAACGGCAAAACGCAGGATCTCCCCGACGGGAAGGGTCATTTCTGCACGGATCGCCCCGTTTTCATCGACAACCGCTTCCGAAAAAAAGGGCGTTTCCTCCCCTTCCGCTTCGATCTTTAAAAAGCCCGCTGCCGCCCGGAGCTTCCTACCGCCGGAGAGGTTTACGCTTCCCTTCCCCGCCCGGACGATCGCTTCCGCCCCGGAAAGGACGGCGTGATCGAAAGGGATCCCCGCTTCTTTCAGAAATCCCCCGGCCGCCCGGGTGATCAGGCTCCCGTGGGCTTTCTGCAGAACGGAGAGCCGCAGCCCCCGGCCGCTTTCATCCTTCGCCGCAGTCAGGAGCTTCTCCGCTTCTCCAAAAAGAAATTCCCGATCCATGCAAAGGCTTTGGATCAGCCGCCCTGCGTTCCGCTCCGCCGCCGGATTAATCTCGAAAAACGCCGGGATCACCTCCGCCCGGATCCGATTCCTTGCATATGCCTCATCCGAATTGGTGGAATCGGTGACAAAATCGATCCCCTTCCGGGAACAGTATTCCTCTACCTGCCGCCTGGTGCAGGAAAGCAGCGGCCGGATGATCCTCCCCCGGCTTTTCGGGATCCCGCAAAGCCCTTCCAAAGATGTCCCTCTCGCCAGCCGGAACAGCATCGTTTCCAGATTGTCCGAAAGGGTGTGGGCGGTGGCGATCTGCGCCCCCTCCGAACATTCCCGGCAAAGCTCCTCGAAAAAAGCGTACCGTTCCTCCCGGCCGCACTCTTCAAGGCCGAGCCCCCGTTCTTTCGCAAGGGCGCCAATATCCCGCTTCCGCACCTGCAGGGGGATCCCCCGTTCCTCGCAGAAGCCCCGGACAAAGGCTTCATCCCGGTCGCTTTCCTCCCCCCGGAGACCATGGTTCAGATGAGCCGCCAGCACCGGCGCCCCCGCCTCCCATAACAGGTTTAAAAGCGCCGCCGAATCCGCCCCGCCGGAAAATCCCACGATGACCTCTTTCCCCGAAAGCAGGGAAAGATCCGCCGAATCCTCCAGCAAAAGCCCGTTTTCCTTACGGCTCATCCCGATACAACTCCGCATTGGAGAACCGGGTGAACTCGCCCTGCCAGCCGATGGTCACGTCCCCGGTAGAGCCGTGGCGGTTCTTTGCCACGATGCAGGTGGCAAGGTTCTCGTTGGCGGGCTGATCCTGATTCTCCTCGTTATAATAGGCTTCCCGGAACAGGAACAGCACGCTGTCGGCGTCCTGTTCAATGGATCCGGATTCCCGCAGGTCGGAAAGCATGGGCCGGTGCCCCTGGCGCTGCTCCGCCGCACGGGACAGCTGGGACAGGCAGATCACCGGAACGTTCAGCTCCTTGGCCATGACTTTTAAGTTCCGGGTGATCATGGAGACCTCCTGCACCCGGTTCTCGATCCGGCTGCCGGAACCCATCAGCTGCAGGTAGTCGATGATCACAAGTCCCAGCTTTTTGAGCCGCCGGAGCTTTGCTTTGATCTGAGACACCGTGATGCCGGCGGAATCGTCAAAGTAGATCTGGGTGGCGCTTAACCGCTGGGCGGAAATGGCAAGCCGGGACCACTCTTCCGCATCCAGATGCCCCGTCCGCAGCTTGTCGCTGGTGATTGAAGCGTCGGAGCTGAGCATACGGGAGACCAGCTGGGGGTTGCTCATTTCCAGCGAGAACACCGCCACCTCCACGTCGTTTTTCAAAGCCACGTTGGCAGCGATATTTAAGGCAAAAGAGGATTTTCCCATACCGGGGCGGGCCGCCACTAAGATCAGGTCGGACTTATTGAGCCCCGAAAGCAGCGCATCCAGCCCCGTGAACCCCGAAGGGATGCCGGTATACCGGCTGTCCGTCTTGGAGTTCATCTGGTAGATCTCATCGTAGACCCCGATGATGACCTCGCTGATGGGCTTTAAGTCCGCCGACTGCCGTCCCTGACGGATGTCATAGATCTTCTGCTCCGCCGCATCCAAAAGGGTGCTGGCATCCCCGTCTGCCTCCCGGACGGAGGAAGCAATGTCCGTGGCCGCCGTCAAAAGGTTCCGCAGATAGTACTTTTCCACCACGATGTCGCAGTACCGGGAAAGGTTTGCGGTGGTGGGGACCAGCTCCATTAAGTGCAGCAGATAGGTCTTGGCGTTCTGGCTGTTCTCAAAGACCTCCGCCCGCTGGGACTCTTCCAACAGCGTCACATAATCGATGGGCTTCGATTCGCTGAACATCTGGATCATCAGGGCATAGAGCTCCTGATGCTGCCGAGTGTAAAAGGCGCTGGGGGTGCGGATCACGTTCATGACCTCCGGCAGCTTCTCCGGGTCGATAAGGATTGCGCCTAAAACCGACTGCTCCGCCTCCAGGCTGTAAGGAAGGTTCTGGCCGTATTCGGCAAGGGCTTCTTCGCCGGGCATCGTATCACCTCGTTTGGGTAAAAATGGAAAAAAGGGCGGATGCGGCTCCGCCCCTTCTGCTTATTCCCTGACCATGACCTTCATCGCCGCAACGACGCCGTTGTGGAGCTTCAGGTCGAAAGAGAAGGTCCCGAAGGCTTTGATCTCGCCGTTCAGGGAGATCTTTTTCTTATCCACGTCCAGCTTGTACTGCTCCTTCAGAGCCTGGGCGATCTCCTTTGCGGTCACGGCGCCGAAGAGCTTTCCGCCGGTGCCTGCCTTTGCGGTAACGGTGACGGTCTTCCCGTCCAGCGCTGCCTTATTGGCTTTCGCCGCTTCCAGCTCCACCTGTGCGTGGTGGGCCTTCGCCTCGTCCTGGGTCTTCTTTGCGTTCATGGCCGCCGGGGTTGCCTCAATGGCCAGACCTTTCCGCAGCAGGCAGTTTCTGGCGTAGCTGTCGGCTACCTCCACCAGATCGCCCTTCTTGCCGGAACCCTTTACGTCTTCTACCAAGATCACTTTCATCTGTAACAGTCCTTTCACGGGTCAGCTTTTCTGATGATCCCGAAAATATTTGTCAATGGCCTCCAGCAGCTGCTGCTTGGCCTTTTCCATTTCCGTGCCCTTGAGCTGCGCCGCCGCCATGGTGTGATGACCGCCGCCGCCCAGCATTTCCATAATGATCTGCACGTTGATTGCCCCCATGGAACGGGCGGAGATGCAGATCTCCCCGTTGTTTTCATACAAGACGAAGGAGCCGTCCACCCCGTCGATGCTCAGAAGCTCATCCGCCGCCTGGGGCGCCACGATCCGCATATCCTCGGAGGAGAAATCGCTTTCCGCCACAGCGCACTTTTTATAGATCTGCGCACCGGAAACAATCCGGGACCGCCGCTGATAGGAGTCCAGCGTGTTGGAAAAGAGCTTCCGCACCGTGATGGTGTCTGCGCCGATCCGCCGCAGATACGCCGCCGCCTCGAAGGTGCGCACGCCGGTGCGGAGGACAAAGTTCCTCGTATCCAGCATGATGCCCGAAAGCAGCGCCTGAGCCACCACCGCATTGATACGGCAGTTCTCGCCCATATACTGGATCAGCTCCGTCACCATCTCCGAAGCGGAGGAAGCGTAAGGCTCGTGATAGAAAATAACGGCATTGTCGATGTGATTGACCATCTTCCGATGGTGATCGATGACCACCACAGTCTTGCAGCGGTTGTAGATCTCCTGGGATTCCACCAGATTCTGAGTGTGGGTGTCGCAGACGATGAGGAGGGTGTCCTCCGTAACGCTGAACAGCGCCTCCGAAGGATCCACGAATAAGTTCCCGCAGCCTTCCTTCGTCACCATATCGATCAGGATGTTCGCAAGTGTCTTGTCCCGATCTACCACCACGTCCGCCTGTTTGCCGATGGAGCGGATGGCGTACGCCATGCCCACCGATGCGCCGACGCAGTCCAGGTCCCCGAACTTGTGTCCCATGACCAGCACCCGGTCGGCATTCTGGATCAGCTCGGACAGGGCGTTTGCCACGATCCGGGTCTTTACCTTGGTGCGCTTTTCCACGCCCTTGGAAACGCCGCCGTAGAACTCATAGACCGTCTGGTTTTTGATGGCCGCCTGATCGCCGCCCCGGCCCAGCGCCATATCCAGCGCCTGCCGTGCGGAGGCTTCGCTCTGAGCCAAGGTCTCTTCTCCCCGGCCCACGCCGATGGAAAGGGTGACCGGCAGGTTCCCGTCGGTCTGGATCGAGCGGATGTCGTCTAAGATCTTGAACCGGCTGGCGATGATCCGCTCCAAGTGCTGCTCTTCCGCCACCACGAGGAACTTATCCCCGTCCAGCCGTTTGATAAAGCTTGTGGTCATGGAACTGATGAAGTCTTCCAGCGTGCTGTCGATGGCTCCTAAGATCCGGGATTTCTCGCTTTCCTTTGCGTGCTGCATGACCTCGCCGTAGTTATCCAGCATGATGAGCATCACCGAAGGCCGAGTCTTCTGATAAAGGGAAGCTTCCCTCTGCAGCTGGGTGATGTCCACAAAATAAAGGGTAATGAGTGTTTCGCCGTTTTCCTCCCGGCTGATGCCGTAGACCCGGTACCACCGATCCCGGCAGCAGATCTCCCGTCCCTCTGCCCCGCAGAGATCCGGCAGCTTTTCCTTCGTGATCCGATCCAGGTTTATCCCGTAAAGGTCGTCGCCGGGGATCACCTTCTCCCGGAAGGATTCGGAATACCAGACAACTTCCCGCTCCCCCGTTACGATGACTACGGGAAGAGGAAAATCATGAAGATAATGCCTTTGCCCTGCGTCTAACTGATCCATCACCTTGTCGAAGAGGTTGTGGATCTGCCGCTGCATGTAAACAAGCTGCCAGATGCAAAGCCCGCAGACCACCGCCGTCACCGGCAGCGCTACGCAGAACACCACCGGGCTGATGAACCAGGTAACTGCCGCCAACCCCAGACTCACACTCATGAGCAGCGACAGATACAAACGAAGATTCCAGAGCCGTTTTCGATTCATAGCGCTCTTGCCTTTCCGGCCCCGAAGGGCTGAATGAAATAAATGGAGAGAATTCCCCATTTTCTTTTATTATAAGATATTTGCCCCGCCAATGCAAGAGGCACCGACAGGGCAAATGATCCTTTTTTCAGATTTCCATGATAATGGGAAGAATCATGGGATCCCGTTTGGTCTTTTTGTAAATGAAGGAGGAAAGCTGATCCTTGATGGATACTTTCAAGGCACTCCATTCCCGGACGCCCTTTTCCTGGCAGTCGTCCAGCGTCTTTTTCACCAGCTGCCGGGCTTCTTCCATCAGAGCCTCCGACTCCCGGACGTAAACGAATCCCCGGGAAACGATATCCGGCCCCGCCACAACGGCTCCGGATTCACTTTCGATGGTGGTGACCACGATGATAAGGCCGTCCTGTGCCAGATGCTGCCGATCCCGCAGCACGATGGAGCCTACGTCTCCCACGCCGTAGCCGTCCACAAAGATCCGTCCTGCTTCCACGGTACCGCCGGGCTGCATAGTCTCGCCGTCCAGCTCGGTGACCTGCCCGATATCGGTAATCAGGATCCGATCCGGAGACATTCCCATCTCCTTTGCCAGCTGTGCGTTGGAGATCAGGTGCTTATACTCGCCGTGAACCGGAATGAAGAACTTCGGCTTGGTGATGGAGAGCATCATTTTCAGGTCGCCCTGACAGGCGTGACCGGAAACATGAACCTCGTACATGGATTTGTAAATGACCTCCGCTCCCAGCTTCAGAAGGTCATTGACCACCCGGGTGACGTGCTTCTCGTTGCCGGGAATGGGGGTGGCGGAAATGATAATATAGTCGTTTGCAGTGACGCTCACCTTCCGGTGCTCGCCAGCTGCCATCCGGGAAAGAGCGGACAGTGGCTCGCCCTGGCTTCCGGTGGTGCAGATAACCAGCCGGTTGGAGGGGTACCGCCCGATGTTGTCGATGTCGATCAGAACGCCCTTTGGAATATTCAGATACCCCAGCTCAATGGCTTTGGTGACGACGTTCACCATGCTCCGGCCGGAAACGGCCACCTTCCGCCCGGTCTGGACCGCCATATTGACGATCTGCTGGATCCGGTGGATGTTTGAGGAGAAGGTAGCGATGATGATCCGCCGGTCGCCGGCTTTCTGGAAGAGGTTTTCAAAGGCGGCGCCCACCTTCTGCTCGCTTTCGGAGAAGCCGGGCCGCTCGGAGTTGGTGGAATCCGCCAGCAGGCAGAGCACGCCCTTGCTGCCGTATTCCGCAAACCGGGCGATGTCGATGGGGGTATCATCGATGGGGGTATAGTCCACCTTGAAGTCGCCGGTCTGGATGATGACACCTATCGGGGTGGTGATGGCCACCGCCATGGCGTCGGGGATGGAGTGGTTTACATGGATAAACTCCACGGAGAAGCATCCCAGCTTCACGGAATCGCCGGGCTTTATCACATTGAGCTTTGCCCGCCCTAAAAGGCCGTGCTCTTTCAGTTTTCCTTCGATGAGCCCCACCGTCAGCGCCCCGCCATAGATCGGGATGTCGGTGCCTACTTTTTTGAGAAAATAGGGGATGGAGCCGATGTGGTCTTCGTGACCGTGGGTGACAACCAGACCCCGGATCCGATCCACGTTCTTTTCAAGCCAGGTGAAGTCGGGGATCACGATGTCCACGCCCAGCATATCCGCATCCGGGAAGCCCATGCCGCAGTCTACGATGAAAATATCGTTGCCGCACTCATAAGCGGTGATGTTCTTACCGATCTCGTTTAAGCCCCCCAAGGGGATGATCCGCACCACCTGCTTTTTACCCTTTCCCCGGCCTCTTGCGTTGTTTCCCCGGGAAGGGGTGCGGGTCTTGTTGTTTTTCACGGGAGCCGGAACGGCTTCCGCCGCCGAAGCTGCCTTCGGAGCTTCTAAAGCTTTTCCCTCCGGAGCCGTCTTGCCTTTCGGCGTCCGGGAGCCGCTCCGCCGCTGCTGTCCCCGACCGTTCCGGGAACGGGGAGCTGCTTTTTCCTCTTTTGGGGCCGCTTCCGCCGCTGCCTTTTTCGCAGGCTTTTCAGGAGCCCTTTCCGACTGGTTCTCCGCCGCCGTCAGGACTAAGCCCAGATGGTCGGAGGAAGCCTCATTTGCCGGAGCCGCCGGCTTTCTGGAGCGTCCGGAGCGGTTATAACGCCGCCCGCCGGTGGAACGGGGCTTCTTCTCTCCGGAATTCCCACTGGAAAACAGAGCGTTGATGACTTTGGTCTCGTTGTTGTTGGATTGATCGTTCACGCAGAATCCTTCCTTTTCTCTTGGAATGTGCGAAACGACGGCGCAAAAGCATCAAAACAACACGTCCCGAAAGATCGGGATGACCCGACCCGGACGTTTTCACCTTCAGAAAATGCGCACAGACAAAAGACCAAAGGATTTCCGTGGTTCCCGGTTCCCGCCGGTGTCCGCCCGTGGTCTTCTCATTTTCGTTTCGCTATGTAGTTTTATGGATATCTTCCATCCGGGAAAGAGCCGTATAATCCGAACCGACCGCTTTTCGCCGGAAATTGCCTGATCCATAGGCGGCAGACCTATTTGCAGTTGCCATTCAAAACATTCTTGAAACAAGTTCTGCGAAGACGGAAACGCCCGCAGAGAGATCCGAACAAATAGTCATTTGTATTATACCAAAAATCCCCGGAGCTGTCAAGGCGGCCCCTCCCTCACTCCGGGGACTTTTACCCCGCCTGAAAAAAATTTACAATTGGGGAAGCTGCCCGTTCCAGAGCGCCTCCTCCGCAAAGCGGCAAAGCTCCGCCGCCGTTTCCGCATCCGCTCCTTCTGCCGCCAGCAAAAGTCCCGCCTTCCGCCTTGAAATGCGGATCTCTCCATCCGCTCCGGGGATCTTTACCCCCCAGTCTCCCTCCATCAGCTCTTTTCTTGCCGGCACCACCCGGGAAACAACAGCGAATCCGGGGAGCCGTTCTTCCAGCTCCCGTAAGCTGCACCGGTTTTTCCGCATCAGGGAAAGGAGCCTTATCCCCAGCATGATCCCGTCCCGCAAAAAAGGCTGCCGAAGGGCAAGACCTCTGGCTTCCCGGTCGCTTTCGCTGTCAAAATCATCAGCGTATCGAAGCACCCTTCTTCCCATTTTATCCGCCAGCCGGTCGAACACCCGGGGCGCCGATGCAGGGAGTGCTGCATCCTCCCCTTTTTGAAACAGATCCATGCAGACCAGGAGCTTTACCCGATCGGTGAAAAGATAACGGTCCCCCTCATCGTAAAAGGAAACGTCTTTTCCGTCCCGGGAAAGCTGCAGGGTAAGCCCCCCTTCCGCAAACTGGCACCCCAACCGGGACAGCGCCTCCTCTGTAAGCCCCTTTACCTGCAAGGACGGGCTCTTTACCGAAAGGGTCACCCCCGAAAGGCTGCACACCGCCGATTTGATCAGCTCCACGGGATAAAACTCCCGGATGCCGGAAAAAGGCAAAATTTCCCCGAACCGTTCGGAAGAAGCGAAGCTCCTTTCCGTTAGCTTCCGCCATTCCCCGGCGGAAAGGGGCAGTCCCCCGGCGGAGACCGCCTGCAGCTTCCCTTCCCGATCCGCAAATACCCCAAGTCCTGCCCCGGAGCGCCCGACGCAGTACCGCCACTGGCTCTCGAAGCAGTCCCCGAAGTCCCAGAACTGCCCGCCCCCTGCCGAAACTCCCGCTGCCACAGCCAGCAGCATGGCTCTGGATACAGGCGACCCGTCTCCGCCACCGCCCACCGCCCCGAACCTCGCCAGCTTTTTCCCGAAAAAAAGCGCCTCTTCTGGCAGAATACGCTCTTCTAAATCAAAAAATTCCCGTTTTTCCTCCGCCCTGCTGTTCATCCTCTTCCTCCCGTACCGGATCCTTACCGGAAGGATGGGCCGTTTCCAAAAAATTATGCAAAACCCGTTGACAGCAAAAAAGATATGTGCTATAAAAAAATTGAGTGAGCTTCCCTGCGATTTGAAAACGAAACGGTGAGAAGATGCGCAAGTAATCAAGTTTGAGCAAAAACAGAAAGGAAAAAGCAAGCCTTTTTCAAGGGCTTTTTCTGTGTGCGCTTAAATTTGGTTGTTTGTGAAGATCGAACCGATTTTTTAAAATCATCGGCTTTCTTTGCGGGCCTGTTTTTGCGTATGCGTGAAAACAGGCCCGCTTTTTTTCAAACGAAAAAACGGAGGAACCGATGCTACAGATCAAGAATCTTTCCATTACTCACTTAAAAGACCTGCGCTGCCTTCTCAAGGACGTTTCCCTTACCCTGAACCCCGGCGACAAAGCCGTCCTCATCGGCGAGGAGGGAAACGGGAAATCCACCCTCCTAAAATGGATCGCCGATCCCCGTCTGATCGAGTCCTACACCGAAAGCCATGGGGAGCGGATCTTAAACGGTGAGCGCCTGGCCTATCTTCCTCAGGAGCTTCCGGAAGCGGATCGGGAAAGGACCCTCTACTCCTTTTTCTGCGAGCAGGAGAGCTTTTACGACCTGACACCGAAAGATTTAAGCCGCCTTGCGAAAACCTTCGGGACAGAGCCGGACTTTTTCTACCGGGATCAGCTCGTGAAGACCCTTTCCGGCGGGGAAAAGGTCAAAGCCCAGCTGATGCGGATCCTGATGGATCCCCCTACCGTCCTGCTTCTGGACGAACCTTCCAATGACGTGGATCTCCCTGCTCTGAAGCTTTTGGAGCAGCTGATCGCCGATTGGGAGCAGATCGTCCTTTTCATCTCCCACGATGAGACCCTGATTGAAAATACGGCAAATGTGGTCATCCATCTGGAGCAGCTGGACCGGAAGCGGGAGTCCCGCTTCACCGTCTGCCGGATGCCCTACCGCCAATCTCTCTCCCTTCGGGAGCAGCAGTTCGGGAACCAGACCCGCCAGGCCCTCAACGACCGCCGGGAAAAGGAAATCCGGGACGAGAAGTACCGCCGCATCGCCCAGAAGGTGGCACAGGCGCAAGCCACCATCTCCCGGCAGGATCCCCACGGCGCTGCCCTCTTAAAAAAGAAAATGCACGCCGTCAAGTCGCTGGAACGTCGCTTTGCCAAAGAGGACGAAAAGATGACAGCACTTCCCCGTCAGGAGGAGGCCATCTTTCTCCGCTTTTCGGAAACAAAGTCTCTCCCTCCGGGAAAGCTCCTCCTCGACTGTACCCTTCCCCGCTTGGAAGCCCCGGACGGGCGGCTCCTGTCCGAAAACATCCGGCTCGTTCTCCGGGGAAACGAAAAGGTCTGCATCACCGGGGAAAACGGCTCAGGAAAAACCACGCTTTTAAAAAAGCTCGCCGAAGCGCTTCTCTCCCGGACGGACATCCGTGCAGCCTATATGCCCCAGACGTATGAGGATCTTCTGGATCCGGAGCAGTCCCCTGTGGGCTTTTTAGACTCCACCGGCGACAAGGAGCGGCGCACCTGGATCCGCACCTGCCTCGGCTCTTTGAAGTACACCCCCATTGAAATGGATCACCCCATCCGCCAGCTTTCCGGCGGGCAGAAGGCGAAGGTGCTGCTTTTGAAGCTCACCCTGTCCGGCGCCAACGTCCTGATCCTGGACGAGCCCACCCGGAATTTTTCCCCGCTTTCCGGCCCCGTGATCCGAAAACTGCTGTCGGATTTTCCCGGAGCCATTTTAAGCGTTTCCCACGACCGGAAATTCATGGAGGAAGTCTGCGGGAAAGTGCTGCGCCTGACTCCGGCAGGGCTGACGAATGGTTTCACCCCGTGATACAAAATCCCCTACAAACTAAAAGACGCTTTTTTGTTATATAAAAAATAACTATAAATATATATATCTATAGTTATAAATATATTGATATTTTATATTAACATATGCTACAATTTACGCATAAATTAAGTAAAGGAGGTGTTTCCAATGGTAAAAATTCTCCTCCCTCTCTCCTGCCTTCTTGCAGGGCTCCTCTTAGCATCCTCCGGCTTCCTCCTGGCGGAAAAAATCGAGGAAAAGAACCGTTTCAATGCCTGCCGGGAGCAGGATTATTCCTTCCTCTCCCTGACCGGCTCCGACGAAGAGCGTTTCGGAAGTCTGGTCGTCCGCCGGGAAAACGGGGACACCCTTTTCTTAGACGACTGGTCGGGGCAGATGCGGCAGTACCGGAACGGCGTGCTGTTCCTCCTCTCCGTCGCCGAATGGAAAGAGGACGCCGGCCCCGACTACCGGTCGTATTCCATCCGCACGGCGGAAGAATGTGACGCCCTTGCCGCCCTTTTCAGCGAGGGAAAAACAGATGAGATTAAGGAAAAAGGAGGCCGCATCTGGCAGACTGCCTCCGGAGAGACCTTCATTGACTAATAAAACCCGCACCCAGGACCAAAGCCGTTCCGGAGTGCGGGTTTTTATGCAAAAAGAAACAGCCTCGGACACGATTGCATCCAAGGCTGTATTGGTGACCCGTGCGAGAATCGAACTCGCGATACCGCCGTGAAAGGGCGGTGTCTTAACCTCTTGACCAACGGGCCAACTGGTAGCGGCAAATGGATTCGAACCATCGACACTTCGGGTATGAACCGAATGCTCTAGCCAACTGAGCTATGCCGCCATACTGCCCGTCTGGTTTGACGGGAACAGCAATTATTTTAGCATAATGAAAAAGGAATGTCAATAGGTTTTCCCGAAAAAGTTCAAAAAATTCTCGATTTTCCCGTTTTTTCCGGAATTTTCCGGTCACACCATATCCGCAGGGGGCAAAATCACCGGGATCGGGAACCAGCTTCTTTCGATCGTCGTCCGGTAAAGAGCCGTCGAGACCGGCGAAAAGAGGTAGGACATCATCTGTAAGTGAGAAAGGGACACATCCGCCGGCTCTTCCGTTTCAGAAACCGTCACGGCCTTCCCTTCCACCCGGATGGCAAAACGGCCCTTTTCCTTCACGTCGATGACGTATTTTCCGGAGATAAGCCCGCAGCTTTCCGCTTTCAGGCGCAGATATGCCTCGATCACATTGGGGTAATTCAGGACATCGATCATTTCCCCGGTCCGGATGCAGGATTCTTCCGCTACCTCGTTTAAAGACCGGATCAGTTCCGTCTGTTCCCAGGCGGGGAAGAAAATTACGCTTTTCCCGCAGTGCTCCACCAGCGCAAAGATCACCGGCAAGGCTGCGCCATAATCGGAGAGCACCAGCTCCTGAACCGACTCGCCCCGGTCGCTGACGCTGGCATAGCCCAGAAATTTCCCATTTTTGAGGATGACCCAGCCGCTGCTGTCCCAGGTGTGGAGGATCTCGCCGAATGCAGAGATCTCCCGCTCCATGGAGACCGACTGTTTATCCGAAAGCGCCTTGCACGCCGCCAGATACTCCCCGTTTTCATCCAGAGGGAGCAGGGAGATCTCCTTGGTGGAAACAGCCTTGCAGTGCCGCCGGTTGGTGGGGGTCACGGTAAAGACCAGCTGGGTGGCGGCTTGTCCGAATCCGAAATAGCCGTACCGCTGCCGTTGACCGCCTAAATAGACCAGATCTGTTCCGTCGGCTTCTGCTTCCTCCACCAGCTGCTTCAAAAGGAGCTTCATATACCCCTTTCCCCGGCAGCCGGGATGGACCGAGACCGTACCGATCCCACGGAGGTTCAGACGATTCTCCCCTACCCGCAGCTTCATGGGGAAAGAGCCGATCAGGGCCTTGATCCGATCCTTTTCCGTCACCAGAAGATGGCAGGGAGCCACCTCCGGGTGTCCGTCATAAAGCTTTTTCAGGCGGTAAGGAAAATCCACATAAAACACCATGGTTGCAAAATCAATAAGAGCTTCGTAATCCTCACTTGTGGCTCTGCGAATTTCGTAATCCATAAAAAAATTCTCCTTTCAGCACTCGGTCAAAATCTGCGACAAACGGATGAACTCGTCCAGAGAAAGCTCCTCCGCCCGGACGGTGGGCTTTAGCCCTGCTTCGGCGATTGCTTCCGCCGCTCTTGCTTTCTCAATCTTCAAGCCGGAGCTTAACGTGTTGACTAAAGTCTTCCGCCGCTGCCCGAAGGCGGCCTTTACCACCCGGAACAGCCGCTTTTCCGCTTCTCCCTCCAAGGGGAGCTCCTTTTTCACGTCCAGCCGCACCACCATGGAATCCACGTTGGGCGACGGATAAAAGCTGCCCCGGCTCACGGGGAAAAGGATCTGCGGCTCGCTGTAGTACCGCACCGCCGCCGTTACCGCCCCGCAGGCCCGGGATGGCATGACGGCGCAGATCCGCTCCCCTGCTTCCTTCTGCACCATAACGGTGATGGACTTCACCGGCAGCCGGCTTTCCAGCAGCATCATCAGGATCGGAGAGGTGATATAATAGGGAAGGTTGGCGCAGACCACCACCTCCATCTCCCCGAATTCCTCCGCCAGAAGGGCGGGCAGGTCGGTTTTCAAGATGTCCTGATTGATGACCTTTACGTTTTTATGGTCGGAAAGAGTGTACGAGAGCACCGGCAGCAGCCGGCTGTCCAGCTCCACCACCACGACCTTTTCCGCCCGGGCGGCCAGCTCATTGGTCAGCACTCCAAACCCGGCGCCGATCTCCAGCACCCCGACTTCCGACTCCGCCCCGCCTAATTCGGCGATCTTCGGACAGACGGAAGGGTTCACGATAAAATTCTGCCCCAGCGATTTGGAGAAGGTAAACCCGAACCGATCCATGATCGTCCGGATGGTTCCCAGATTGGTAAGATTCTGCAAAGTCTCCTCCTTATGGGGATCCGACGATCCCCGCTTTTTTGAAAAATTCGTCCGGATCTGCCCCGTGGGGGCGGTTATAACGCTTTAGCTTTTTTAAGCTCTTCCGATCGGAAATAAAATTCACGCCCTCTTCGCAGGTAACGGTCACCGAAAAGCCAAAGGCTTCCGCCAGCGTTTCGCTTTCCCCGCTGTAAAAGCCGTAAGGGTAGACGAGAGCCCTCGGCTCCTTTCCCAGATGGTCCCGGCACCTTTCCTGCAAAAGCAGCAGATCGTCGGACAGGACTTTCCGGTAGGTTTCTTCGGATTCGCCCTTCTTTTTCCGCAGACCCTTCCGCCCGTCCTCCAGATGGTGGAAGCCGTAGGTGTGGTTTGCGATCTCGACAAGCCCGGAATCGGCAAGCTCCCTGCACTGCTCCCAGCTTAAGTGAGAGTAGGAAAGCGCCTTCGGGACGTCCCCGGAATAAAGATCGGTATATTCCCCTACGATAGCCGCTGTCGCCTTGAACGAATACTTCTGAAGCAGGGGCAGCACCACCTGCTCCATGCTTTCAAAGCCGTCGTCAAAGGTAAGCAGGACCGGCTTTTCCGGCAGCGTCCCGACTCCTCTCACAAAGTTGAAAAGCTCCTCCGGCGTAACGCCTTCGTAGCCGGCTTCTTTTAAGAGCTGCAGGTCGCCTTCCAGCTCGGAGGCACTGACCACATACTCCCCCAGCCCTTCGGATCCGTCGGGCAGGACGTTGTGATACATGATCCCGGGAACCGGGATACCCTCTGTCGGCTCCCCTCCGGTGGGGAATGTGCTTTTGCCGCAAAGCAGAAACGCACCTGCCGCCCCAAGGAGCCCTCCCAGGAAAACCGCCGCCAGCCTTTGGAATGAAACCGCCATGCCAATCCTCCCTCTCCGTTTTTACATCCTTATTCCGAAAAGGGAGTTTCTTTTCTCATTGTAACACATTCTTTTTCAAAAAACAACAGAGCAAAATTCCGGAGGATCGCTCCCCCGGGATTTTTTACCAATCCGTTTCTTCTTTTTTCTCGTCCTTCGGCTTGCGTTTTTGGTACCAGATGCAAAAAAGGATGCCCCCGATCAGCAAAAGCCCTCCGAAGACCCAAAGAAGCGCCCCGAGCCTATATTTCTCCACAAATCCCGTAAAAGAGTATCCGGCACCGGTGGTGTACCAGGTCATTCCGTTTGCATCGGTATAAGCCGAGCTCTCAAAAGAATCGATCATGCTGGACAGGACGGCAATCACCAGAAAACCCAGTGCCCCAAGCCCTCCGGTGATGGAAGCGGCGATGAGGTACCCCTTCCCCGGCTTCTTCTTTTCCGAAAGAAGCACCGGCACTGCCGTTTGCTGCGTTTTCTCCCAGTCGTCTTTCAGCAGATAGTCGGTAGACACGTCAAACAGCCGGCTCAGCGTCAGGATCCGCCCGGCGTCGGGAAGGGAATCCCCCAGCTCCCACTTTGACACTGCCTGACGGGTCACGTCCAGCTTTTCCGCCAGCTGTTCCTGAGAAAGCCCCGATCCCCGCCGCAGCTTCTGCAGCTTTTCTCCAAACGTCATGAAAATGACCTCCCTCCTGTCTCAAAGGATACCACAGCTGCCCGGTTGCGTTCCACCAAACTGCCATGGAACTTCCGCAACTTCCCGTTGCGCCGCCCCTTTCGATGCAAAAAGCGAACGGAAAGAGCTTCCGTCCGCTTTTTAAAAATCATTTCTCGTCGGAAGGTTCTTCTTCCTCCGCCTCTTCGGGAAGGGCGGCTTCTTCTGCCGCCATCTCCTCCTCCAGCTGCTGGGAGGAAAGATCCTCTGTAGAATCCTCCGCTTCCTCTGTGACCTTTTCGGTCTCCTCGTCGTCGCTGTGATCCGCACGGACGAAGGTGACTACCCGGTCGTTTTCCCCAAGGCGCATGACCTTCACACCGCCGGCGTACCGGCTCATGACCCGGATATCCTCCACGGCGATCCGGATGATGACGCCATCGTTGGAAATTAAGATCAGGTCGTCGCTGTCGTCTACGACCTTGATGCCGCAGACATGGCCCCGCTGGTCGCTGACCTTATAGTTGACCTTGCCCAAGCCATTGCGGCTCTGAAGGGGATAATCCTCCACGGCGCTCCGGCGGCCGATGCCTTTATCAGTGACGGTCATAACGGTGGCGCCCTCCCGGACAGCCGCCATGCCGACCACCTCGTCCCCTGCTTTCAGGCGGATGGACCTTACGCCCATGGCGCTGCGGGACATTTCCCGGACATCGGTTTCCGAGAAGCGGATGGCCATACCGTTTTTGGTGGCAACCAGGAGCTGGCTTTCACCGTCGGTCAGGCGGGATGCGACCAGTTCGTCGCCCTCCGCCAGCTGAATGGCAATGAGCCCGCTCTTCCGCAGGTTTTTATAGGCATTCAGGCCGGTGCGCTTGATGATGCCGTTTCTCGTGACCATGACCACATATTTGTCCGGATCGAATTCGCTGACCCGCATCAGAGAGTTGATCTGCTCCTCAGGCTCCAGAGCCAGGAGGTTCACGATGTTCACACCCATGGAGCCGCGGCTTCCCTCCGGGATCTCATAGCCTTTCAGCCTGAACATCCGTCCTTTGGACGTCAGGAAGAGGATGGCGTCGTGGGTGGAGGCTAGGAACATTTCCTGAACGATGTCCTCTTCCCGCTGCTTCATGCCGGAAATACCTCTGCCGCCCCGACGCTGGGTCTTATAAACGTCTGCCGGCTGGCGCTTCACATAGCCCCGCTCGGTCAGGGTAATGACCACATCCTCCACGGGGATCAGGTCTTCGATATCCATTTCGCCGGAGATCGTCTGGATCTCGGTGCGGCGGTCGTCGCCGAACTTGTCCCGGATCTCGGTCAGCTCCTTCGCCACGATCTCCATGACCAGATGGTAATCGGAGAGGATCTCCTGATATTCCCGGATCTTTTCCAAGAGACCGGTCCGTTCTTCCTCGACCTTTAAGATCTCAAGACCGGCCAACTGTCCCAAGCGATACGCTACGATGGCGGAAGCCTGTGGATCGTCGAAGCCAAAGGCTTCCATAATGGCGGTCTTTGCCTCCGCCTGGCCGCCCTTGCAGCCCCGAATGGTGGCAATGATCTCGTCCACGATGTCGATGGCCCGCTTCAGGCCTTCCAGGATGTGCTCCCGTTCCTGAGCCTTTTTCAGGTCGAACCGGGTCCGGCGGGTGACGACTTCCCCCTGGAAGTCCAGATAGTGTTGAATGCACTCCTTCAGCGTCAGGATCTTCGGCTGGTTGTTGACCAGGGCCAGCATGATGACGCCCACGGTAGTCTGGAGGTAGGAATAGGAGAACAGCTGGTTTAAGACCACCTGCGGGATGGCGTCCCGTTTCAGCTCAAAGACGATGCGCAGACCGTCCTTGTCGGATTCGTCCCGGATGAACGAGATGCCGGGGATCCGTCCTTCTTTGACAAGAGAAGCGACGTTTTCCAAGATCCGGGTCTTGTTTACCATATAGGGGATCTCGGTGACGACGATGGAGGAACGCCCACGGCTGTCCTCCTCAATATCGGTCTTCGCCCGAAGCACCAGCTTGCCCCGGCCGGTGGCATAGGCCGCACGGATGCCGCTTTTTCCCATAATGATGCCGCCGGTGGGAAAATCCGGCCCCTTGATGTATTCCATCAACCCTTCCAGACTGATGTCCGGGTCATGGATGGTAGCAATGCAGGCGTCGATGACTTCCGTCAGATTGTGAGGCGGGATGTTGGTCGCCATGCCTACGGCGATACCGGAAGAGCCGTTGACCAGCAGATCCGGAAACCGGGAAGGAAGCACTTTTGGCTCCGGACGGGTGTCGTCGTAGTTCCGGTCGAAATCGATGGTGTCCTTATTGATGTCCGCCACCATGTAAAGGGCAATCTTACTCATTCTCGCTTCCGTGTAACGGTAAGCAGCAGGCGGGTCACCGTCGATGGTACCGAAGTTGCCGTGCTTGTCGATCAGGGGGTAGCGCAAGGAGAAATCCTGCCCCATCCGGACCAGTGCGTCATAAACCGATGCGTCGCCGTGAGGGTGGTACTTACCAAGCACGTCGCCGACGGTGGCGGCGCACTTTTTATGGGGTTTATCCGGGGTGATGCCGGATTCGTACATGGTGTAGACGATGCGGCGGTGAACCGGCTTCAAGCCGTCCCGGACGTCCGGAAGGGCACGGGAAACGATGACCGACATGGAATAGTCCAGAAAGGACTTCCGCATTTCCTCGTCGATCTCTACGTCAAGGATCTTGGTTCCTTCGCCGTTTTCAAAGCTGCTGTCTTTGGTTTTGTCCTTATTTTTATCCTTATCCAAGGTTTAATCCTCCTTGCCGGAGCGCTCCGGCTTCTCGGTTTCTTCCGGCGTTTCGTACCGCCCGCCCAGGGAATTTCTAAGCATCTCCCGCAGCTGTTCCTCCGTTTCCGGAGAAAGGCAGCGCTTGGGGATGGCGAACATCTTCTCCCGGCTGACAATCAGCAGGAAAAGGTCGGAAAATTCAGTGGCGGAGACCCCGGCGTTTGCAAATTCCAGCAGGAACTTCCCGTCCTTCTGGGGCAGAAGCAGCCCATCAGGGCAGACCTCCAGATGATACACGTCCTTGGAAAGCGCCATTGCCCGGGCTACCGACTTGATGTGCTTGGCCGGCAGGTACCACATGAACCCAATGACTGTCAAAGCTAAGATTCCCAGAATGTACCCAAGAGCATAGGTGTGATCCGTGATCACCGCCTGTCCGTAAAAGACGGCGATGATCCCTAAGATCACAGTGTAGATGATGTTTTTCTTCCGGATGGTCTTTTTCTGGAAATATTTCAAGGCCTTTGTGACCTCTTCCGGAGTCAGATCGTAGTCGATGGGGAGCCCGGTCATGGTATCCGCCACCCGCTCACCTTTGACGAAAGGAGCCGTTTTGTCGTAGTTATCCAAGTCAAGCCCCTGCTCCGGGACAATGTCCTTTTCGCTTCCGACAGCGTCAGTGTCCGGAACCTGCTGTTCAAAGGGATCCGCAGGCTCTTTTCCGGACGTTTCCAGCTCTTCCGGGAGCTTCTTTTCTTCTTCGTTCATGAAGCAATCCTCCGTCAGATGTCCAGGTTCCGGACGAACCGGGCGTTCCGTTCGATAAATTCCTTACGGGGTTCCACCTTGTCGCCCATGAGGACGGTAAAGGTGGTATCCGCCTGGGCGGCATCCTCCAGATTGACCCGGACAATGGTACGGTTGGAGGGATCCATGGTGGTCTCCCACAGCTGGGAGGGATCCATCTCACCGAGACCTTTGTACCGCTGGATGTCAATCTTCACATCGGAGCCGTTTTTCAGCTCGTCAATGTACTGATCCCGTTCCTTTTCGCTGAAGGCGTAGTAGAACTTCTTGCCTCTTCCAACCCGGAACAGCGGCGGCTGGGCAAAGTAGATGTGTCCCTGCTCCACCAGAGGCCGCATGTAGCGGAAAAAGAAGGTCAGGAGCAGCGTGCGGATGTGGGAGCCGTCCACGTCGGCGTCGGCCATGATGATAATCTTGCCGTACCGGAGCTTGGAAAGATCCAAGTCCTCCCCGATGCCGCAGCCTAAAGCCAGCACCACGGGCATCAGCTTTTCATTGCTGTACACTTTATCCAGCCGGGCTTTCTCCACGTTCAGCATCTTGCCCCACAGAGGGAGGATGGCCTGATATTTCCGGTCCCGTCCCTCTTTGGCGGAGCCGCCTGCGGAGTCGCCCTCGACGATGAAAATTTCAGTGAGGGTGTTGTCCTTCGAGGTGCAGTCCGCCAGCTTTCCGGGCAGCCCGCCGGCATCCAGAGCGGATTTCCGCCGGGTGAGATCTCTGGCCTTCCGGGCCGCTTCTCTTGCCCGCTGGGCGCCGATGGCCTTTTCAAAAATAGTCTTAGCGACCACGGGATTTTCTTCAAAATAGGCATCCAGCCCGCTGTAAACCATGTTTTCGACTAAGGGACGGGCTTCGGTGTTCCCTAATTTTCCCTTGGTCTGCCCTTCAAATTCGCACTCGGTGAGCTTCACACTGATGATGGCGGTAAGCCCTTCCCGGACGTCGTCGCCGGACAGATTCTGGTCGCTGTCCTTCAAGAGCTTGTGCCGCCGTCCATAGTCGTTGAAGACCCGGGTCAGGGCGTTTTTGAATCCGGTCTCATGGGTGCCGCCGTCGATGGTGTGGATGTCATTTGCAAAAGACTTGATGACCTCATAGTAGCTGGTGTTATACTGCAGCGCCACCTCTGCGGAAGCCCCGTTTTCCTCTTTAGAAAGATAGATGGGCTCCGGATGGATCGCATCTTTGTTCAGGTTCAAAAACTCCACGAAGGAACGGATGCCGCCTTCGTAGTGGAGAATTTCCGTCTGCTCGTTTTCCGGATCCCGATGGTCGGAGAAGATGATCTTGATGCCGGCGTTCAAAAACGCCTGCTCCCGGAGGCGGGTCAGAAGGGTGTCGTAAACGAAGTTGATGTCCTCAAAGATCTCATCATCGGGACGGAAAGTGACGGTGGTGCCGGTCCTGTCCGTATCGCCGATGATCTTTAAGGCTTCGGTATAATGACCCCGGTCAAAATGCTGGAAGTAGATGTGTTCGCCGTTATAGATGGTCAGCTCCAGCCATTCGCTCAAGGCGTTTACCACCGATGCGCCAACGCCGTGAAGGCCGCCGGAGACCTTATATCCGCCGCCGCCGAACTTGCCGCCGGCGTGGAGGATGGTATACGCCACCGTTGCGGCGGAGATTCCCTCTTTGGGATGGATGCCGACCGGGATGCCCCGGCCGTTGTCCGTGACCCGGATCACGTTATCCTTCAGGATGTCCACATGGATCTCGTCGCAGAAACCGGCCATTGCTTCGTCAATGGCGTTATCTACGATCTCATAGACCAGATGATGCAGACCGTTAATGCCGGTGGAGCCGATATACATACCCGGGCGTTTCCGGACGGCTTCAAGCCCTTCCAGCACCTGGATCTGATTTTCGTCATACTGGCTGCGATTGGCTGGTTGATTGCTCACGATTCGGTTCCTCCATTTTCGGATGTAAATTGCAAAGCTTGCAAAAAGCAAAAGTCAGATGTCAAAGCCCCCGGCGCTGCCGCTTTCTCAGCGTAGCCGGCGCCAGCTGGGACAGGAAGATCTTTTTCTCCCCGTTCTTTTCCCAGACGATCAGGGATTTTGGGATGTCGCTGGTCACGGTGACCACTGCCCCCGCCTTTTGGGAGCGGCTTAAAAATTCCTTGGTAAATTTGGAAATGGAAGCGTTTTCGATGTCAAAAACGCCGATGATGTCCTTTTCATTAAGGATCATTTCGTTTCCCACATGCAGATACATAAAAACTCCTTCAGGCTTCCTCCACCCTGCCGCCTTCCACGGAAAAGATCCGGCCGCTTTCCATCCGGAGGGTGTTGGAGATGTCGCAGCAGGTGATGAACACCTGAAAATCCCGGATCCGGTTTAAGATATAGTCTTGACGGTTCTGGTCCAGTTCACTCATTACATCGTCCAGCAGGACCACCGGGTCCTCCCCGGTGATGCGGCGGATAAGGTTGGCCTCGCTGAGCTTTAAGGCGACGGCGCAGCTGCGCTTCTGTCCCTGGGAGCCGTAGACCCGGGCCGGCCGGCCGTCGATGTTTAAGAGCAGGTCATCCCGGTGGGCGCCTTTTGTGGTGCAGCGCATCCGCCGGTCGTTGTCCCGTTCCGCTTTCAAAACCTCCAGGTACTCCCCGATCCGTTCGTCGGTGTAAGCGGTCAGTTCCGTACCCGTCGGGAAAACGGAAGACTCATATTCGGCGAAAAAGGCTTCGGAAAAGCCGCTGAACCCACCGTAGATCTCCGCCGCCACCGGCCGCAGCTTCTGTACATAGTCCTCTCTGAGAATAGAAAGGATCGTTCCCAGCTTTGCAAGCTGCAGATCCCAGATGTCCAATGTATCCGCAAACCGATTAAACCGCCCGGCGTCCCGCAGAAGGGAATTCCGCTGTTCCAGAACGGCGTTATACTGGGAAAGGTACCGCTCATAGGCGGGCTTGATGCTGCTGATGGCCGTATCCAGAAACTTCCGCCGTTCCCCCGGGCCGTCCTGAACGATGGAAAGCCCCGTGGGGTCGAAGATCACGGCGGGGAAGGTTCCCATCAGTTCCGACGGGGATCTTAAGGGCACCCCGTTCAGAAGGATCTTCCTCTTTTTGTCCCCGCCGGAATAGCTCAGAAACTGTTCCCGTTCCCGATCCTCAAAAGAAGCCTCCACCCGGAAGACCTCCCGTCCGAACCGGATCATCTGGCTTTCTTTTGAGCCCCGGAAGCTGCGGTTCCCGGTCAGAAGCCAAACGGCCTCGATCAGGTTCGTTTTTCCCTGTGCGTTCTGTCCTAAAAGGATGTTGATGTTCCGGCAGGGAGCAATTTCTGCGGCTTCAATGTTCCGAAAATCGGAAAGCCGCAGGGACTTGATAATCACCTGATCCCTCCCGGACTGTTACTCAATGACGTAAAGGGTATCCTCGACTTCTACCTCGTCGCCCCGAAAGAGCTTCTTCCCCCGCTGAGAGCATGGCTCGCCGTTATACTTGACCAAGCCCTCCTTAACTAAGAGCTTGGCGTGACCGCCGGTCTCGGCGGCGCCGGTGAACTTCAAAAACTGATCCAGCTTGATGAAGCCGGTTTTGATCTTTACCGTTTTAGTTGTCATCTTTTAACCTCATAGGCATGACCAGGAAGACAAAGCTGTCCCCTTCCAGAGGCAGCAGCTTGATGGGAGAAAACGCCGTATTGATCTCCATGGCGATCTCGTCCTCCTCGCTTGCCTTTAAAGCGTCGGTCATATACTTGTTATTGAACCCGATGCGGACCGGATCCCCTTCCAGCTTCACCGGGATCGAGTCGTTGACCTTTCCGACAGAGGTTTCGCAGGAAATGGACACCTTCCCTTCCTCAAACTGAGCCTTTACCGGATTCTTTATTTTCTCGCTGATAATGATGGAAGCACGGTTGATGCTTTCGACAAATTCCCGGGCGGAAAGAACAATCCTTGTCTTCTTTTCCTTAGGGATCGCCGTATTGTAATCGATAAACTCCCCTTCCAACAGCCGAGACAGCACGGTATATCCGCCGCACTCGAAAACCAGGTGCTTGCTGCCGAGCTTTACCAACACCTCTTCGTCCTCTTCGCCGGAAAACTTCCCAATGAGCTTCAAAAGCTCCGAAAGGGTCTTTCCGGGGGCCACAAACTTAAAGCTTTCCGAGCAATTGACCGGCTCTTTTCTCAGAGCCAGCCGGCAGCCGTCTACCGACACCAAATAAAGAGTGCCGCCCTTCAGCTCAAACAGCGTACCGGTCAGCACCGGAGTCGCCGCATCCTGAGAAACGGCAAACAACGTCTGGGAGATCATGCTCCGAAGGGTATCCGCCGGGATCCGAAAGGACTTTTCTTCGCTGATCACCGGGATCTCCGGGTACTCCTCCGCACTCATCCCCAAAATCGTAAACTGAGCGCCGCCGCCCTTAATGATCGTCAGCAGCTTATCGTCGGTGCTCAAGGTCAATTCTCCGGCAGGCATCCGGTTGATGATCTCGCCGAAGAGCCGGGCGTTCAAGAGGATCTCGCCGTCTTCCCGGGAGGATACCTCCAGTTCTTTGGTGATTCCCAACTCCAGATTGTAGCCGATCACCATCAGCCGGTTCCCGCGGCAGCGAAGCAGTACGCACTCCAGAGCCATCAGGGTCGATTTTGCCGATACGGCGGGCGAAACATTGTTCACCGCTTCGCAAAGGACCGATTTTTCACAGGAAAAATACATAAAATACCTCCGATCCGGGTAAAAAATAAATTGTATGCCACAGAGCGACAGAAATTTAAATACTTTACAGACAGTATAATTGATTTTGCAAGATGCGTTCTATCTGGGATTCAAGCGGTGCAGGGACAGACGATCTGTCTTGCAGTAAGAATAGAAAGAAAAGAATTAAGAAAAATAGTAGTAGTAGTAGGGTCTGTGAATTTGGGAAAGAGACCCGTTTTTCCCCACAACCGTGCCGTTTGTCGGCTTTTTTGGCGTTGGGAAGAAATGGAGCAAAATTTGTGAAAAAGTTGGCTGATTTTTTTTCTTCCACAGAGAGGTGAAAAAAGAAGAGTTAGGAGAGAATAAAAAGTGAAACGATTGGTGAAATTCTTTGTCGGAAACAAAAGAGCTCTTTTTTCACATTTGTGTGTGGAAAAATTTTCAGTGAAGAAAAGAGGAGATCGTTTTCCTGCCCTTTTTTGCGGGATCTTTTTTTGAAAAATTCCCCATTTTTTGTGGATCAGCCGATTTTTCTCTGTTTTACGCTTTGTTATTTATCCCGGATGTTTTTGATGATGTCTTCGATGATCCCTTTGTCATGGGGGTTGGTTTTGATCAGATTTTCGACCTGCTTTAAGGTATACACGATGGTCGTATGATCTCTGCCGCCGAACTCCTGCCCGATCTCCTTCATGGTGGACTGGGTGATCTCCCTTACAATGTAAATGGCGATCTGCCGGGCTTGGGAGATGGGGGCGTTTTTCTTTTTCGACCGGATGTCCGCCGGGGAAACGTGATAGGTCTGGGCTACCTCGTCGATGATCCGCTCAATGGTGATGGGCACCGGCTGGTTGTCGTTCAGGATCTCCTTGATCACATTCTGCGCAACGCTCAAGGTCGGCTCGGAACCGGTGTAGAGCTTGTACATCTTGATCTTTTTCACCGCTCCCTCCAGCTGGCGAATGTTGCTTTTCAGCTTGGTGGCGATGAAATTGATGATATCATCAGGAATCTGGATCTGTAAAAGCTCCGCCTTCCGTTGGATGATGGCAATCCGGGTCTCCAGATCCGGCACGCCGATGTCGGCTAAGATTCCCCACTCGAACCGGGATTTTAACCGGTCGGCGATGATGTTGATATCCTTTGGGGGCCGGTCGGAGGTGATGACGATCTGTTTCCCGCACTGGTAAAGCTCGTTGAAGGTATGGAAAAATTCCTCCTGGGAGGCGTCTTTGCCCGAAAGGAACTGGATGTCGTCGATCAGGAAGAAATCCGAGTGCCGGTATTTCTGATGGAAGGTGTTGGTGGTCTGGTTTTTGATGGCCACGATCAGTTCGTTGGAAAAGGTCTCGGAGTTGGTATAGATGATGTTCATGTTGGGGTTGTTCTTCTTGACCTCGTTTTTGATAGCCATGAGAAGATGGGTCTTTCCGAGTCCGCTGGGTCCGTAGATGAACAAGGGGTTATAGGGCTTGATGGAGGAGGAATCGCTGAGATTCACGGAGTTCGCCACGGATTTGCAGGCGGTGTAGGCAAATTCGTTTTTGCTTCCTACAATAAAAGTGTCGAAAGTGTACTCGTATTCCCCGATCCCCATATCCGTTTCCGTGATAGGGCGGGAAATATAAGGAAGGGCTGCCTTTTCGCTTTCGGAAAAATTTGGCTCTGCCTTTGCCACAGGGGCCGCCGATTCCTGTGCGGGAGCAGCCGGCTTCATTGCATCGGCGATGCAGAGGATCTCTACCTTTACCGGGAAACCCAGAACCTGCGTAAAGGCTTCCTGCAAGGGCTCCAGATACTGGCTCATCAGGATGCTGCGGTGAAATTCAAAGGAGACGACCAGGAACGCCGTGTTGTTTTCAAACCGACCGGGCTGGATGTTTTCAATCCAGCAGGTGTAGGCGGTCTCCGTCAGCTGGTTTGTGCGAACCTTTTCCTGAAAGTATTCTTTCACCAAGGCTAACACATCGGAAAAAGACTGCATCGTGTAATTCCTCCAAAATGTGGATCAGGCGGAAAGAGTAAAGGTGAATTGCAAGGGAGTTTTCCACATAAAAATGTTGAGAAAAGTGAAAAACAAAGGCTTCTCCCGTTGAAAATCCGTAAAAAAGACGTCACACAGTCATTGGTGGAAAACTTTCCCCGTGGAAAATAACTGCGTGAACCGGTGTGAATTTATAATCGGTAGGTGGAAAAGTATCTGGAAAACGCATTTGCTTTTCCGTTCCATTATAACATATCAAAAATCTTTTCGCAAGTTTTCCCCATTTTTTTCCGGAAAAATCCCTTAAAAAATTCGGGAAAATTTTTTCCCGATTCCGGCTTCTCGCTTTTTTATTTCGAAAGGCTTTAAAAAACCGGAAAAAATATGAATTTTCCGAAAAAACAGTTGACAAAGCTCGTCCGCTTCCATTATACTATTATCTTGAAGGTTTCTGCTAATTTGACTGCTTTTTCAGCGCTCCCGAATCCGAAGGGATGCAAATTCCGGCAGAGACCCACACTTTGCGTTTGAAAAAAGGAGGGTATAAGATGAAACGGACATATCAGCCCAAGAAACTGCATAGACAGAAAGTTCACGGCTTCCGCAAGAGAATGGCCAGCGCCAATGGCCGGAAGGTCCTGAAGAGAAGACGCAATAAAGGCAGAGCGAGATTGTCTTACTAAAAAAGAGCTTTTCGGATCGGCAAGAAGCTGCATTCCGCAAAAAAGTAGTGGGGGCCATGCATCTTTCCGGAGGCATGGCTTTCTCTGCTTTTTGGCTCTGAAACAGGAAAACGTCTGCTGAAATCAGGTTTGTAATGGAAGAAAAAAATCAGCGGGAAGCAAATGTCCCGTTTCGCATAAAAGGCTCCCTTCAAACGCTCAAGCTCAATAAGGAATTCAAACGGGCCTACTATCAGGGAAAAAGCAAGGCGACCCCTTATTTTATCTGCTATCGGGTGAAAAACCGGGGGATGGGTCTGCGCTACGGCTTGACTACTTCCAAAAAAGTGGGGAACGCCGTCTGCCGCAACCGTGCCCGCCGGCTCCTTCGGGCGGCGATCCGCTCGGTGGAAGGAAAACTCGGAAACAACTGGGATTACGTCTTCGTAGCAAGGGAACGGATCCTGACCGCCAAGTCCTATCAGGTCGCTGCAGCCGTCAAAGGCTGTCTCAAAGAGTTTGAACGTGGAACGTCCCCTGCGGGAAAAGAAGCAAAAAAAGCATGATGCAGCGGTTTTTGATTGCCTGCATCCGGTTTTATCAAAAACGGATCTCCGGCTTAAAAAGGCAGCCCTGCTGCCGGTTTTATCCTACCTGCTCTGCCTATGCGCTGGAGGCCATCCGCCGGTTTGGCGCATGGAAGGGCGGAATTTTAAGCATCCGTCGGATCCTGCGATGCAACCCCCTGTGCCGGGGCGGCATTGATCCCGTTCCGGATACCTTCCGCTGGCACTATCCCCGGCGGCCAAAGCCGGAAAACTCCAAATCGGACGTTTCTAAGGAAAAGTGAATTGTAATCAGAAAGGAACTTGCTCATGTCGCAGCTCTTCGGCATCCCTCTCGGTTGGATCATGTGGCTCCTCTATAAAGTGATTCCCAGCTATGGCGTCGTACTGATCCTCTTTACCATTCTGGTCAAAGCGGCTCTCTTCCCTCTTTCGGTGAAGCAGCAGAAGTCCACGGCCAAAATGACGGTCTTCCAGCCAAAGATCGATGAGATCAACAAAAAATACGCCAACAATAAGCAAAAACAGCAGGAAGAGATGATGAAGCTCTATGAAGCTCACGGGTATAACCCTATGAGCGGCTGTCTTCCCCTGCTGATTCAGTTTCCTATCCTTTTCGGTATCATCGACGTTGTTTATAACCCCCTGACCCATCTGCTCCGGATCCCAAAAGACGTCCTGACCGAAGCCGGCGAGATCCTTAAAACCAACTATCAGGCTCTGGGACAGGCCGTTGGACAGCAGCAGCTCCAGATCATTTCGGAGATGCACAATCCCGAGCACGCCCAGTGGTTCGCAAGCCTTGGTTCCAATTTTATGGACAAGGTCTCCAATTTCGATTATTCCTTCTTCGGTCTGGATCTGGGCCAGACCCCTACTTTCGCACTGAACTGGCTGATCTTAGTGCCGATCCTTTCCGGCGCCACCTCCCTTTTCGTCTCCATCCTCTCCATGAAGATGAGCCCTAACGGCCAGCAGCAGCAGGGCGGTATGATGAAGGGCATGATGTACGGTATGCCTTTGCTTTCCGTTCTTTTTGCCTTCTCCCTGCCGGTCGGTGTCGGTATCTACTGGATCATCTCCAACCTTCTTTCCGGTGTTCAGTCTGTCCTGCTCAATAAGCTCTATAATCCCGAAAAGTATAAGGCGGAATATCAGGCCAAGCTGGAAGAAGAAGAGGCTAAGCGCAGAGCGGAACGGGAAAAACGCCGTCAGCGGAAGCTGGATCGGGGCGAAGAGTTGAGTGACGAGGATCTGACGGAGGAAGAGCTGAAAAAGAAAAAGGTGAAAACCTCTGCCCGTACCGAGGAAGAAGAAAAAGCAGCCCGTGCCAAGGCGGAGGAGGAATACCTCACCGCTAAGGAGATCAACCGCCGCCGTCTGGCAGAAGCCCGTCGGCAGGATGCGGAAAAATACGGCGAAGAGTACGCCGAAGTGACGGATAAGGACCTGCAGTAACAGGTTACGACTTTTTTCGAGGAGGTTTCTTATGATTCGAGAATATACGGCCACCGGCGCAACGGTGGAAGAAGCCATTGAAAACGCCTGCCGGGAGCTGGGCGTCTCCCCATTGGATGTGACCCCCGAGATTCTCCGGCTTCCCAAAAAGGGATTTTTTAAGAAAGTTCTCGCCGAGGTGCGGATCACCGTTCAGTCGGACGACGAGCTTCTGAAGGAAGATCCGGCACCTGTCGCTCCTCCCAAAAAGCCCGCCCCTGTCCGGGAAAAGCCTGCCGCTCCTGCTCCCGCCCCCAAAAAGGAGGAGCCAAAGCCTGCACCGGTTGAAAAAAAGCAGCCGGCTCCCCAGCCTGTTCCTGCCGCTCCTCAGCCTGCAGCGGAAGCAGCTGCTCCTGCCCCTGCGGCGGAAGCCCCCGTTTCTCTGGAAGACCTGCAGCCCAAGATCAATGTGGCGGAAAAATATCTGCTGGAAATTTTTGAGAAAATGGGCTTAAAGGACATTCAGGTCCGTTTTGAGCAGACCGAGAACCGCACAGTCCTGATCCACATTGACGGCGGCGACATCGGCACCGTCATCGGCAAACGGGGCGAGACCCTGGATGCCATCCAGTACCTCGTTTCCCTGGTCGCCAACCGTCAGGAGGGCGAGTATGTCCGCTTCACCATCAACGCCGGAAACTACCGGGAAAAACGGGAAGAGACCCTTCGTGCCCTTGCTCAGCGCATGGCGAAAAAGGTTCTGAAAACCGGCCGTCCTGCCGCTTTGGAGCCGATGAACCCCTACGAGCGCCGGATCATCCACGCAGTCGTCACCGAGATTGACGGCGTTTACTCCAAATCCACCGGCGAGGAGCCTAACCGCAAGGTAGTCATCAAGCCCTCCTCCCGCACCGGCAGCGCCTCCGGCGGTTCCCGTCGGGAAGGCGGGCGCCCGCCCCGCAGCAATCGGCCTCCCCGCTACAACAACTCCCCCGCCCCTCAGACGGAGGAAAAACCTGCAGAGCCTGTGACCGAAATTCCGGCTCCGGAGGCTCCCGCAGAAGAGCCGAAGCTGGACACCAAGACGTTGGATAGCTTCAAGCTCTACTCCAAGATTGAATTGTAAGTTGAAAAACCTCTCTGCGGCAGGTCCGCCAGAGAGGTTTTTTCAAGTACCGAGAAAGGTCGTTTTATGTCCGAAAAGATCATTGCGGCGATCTCCACCCCCAACGCTCCCGGCGGCATCGGCGTGATCCGCATCTCCGGGGACGGCGCCATCCGGCTGGCGGATCAGGTTTTCCGTTCCGTTTCCGGGGAGCCCCTTTCCAAGAAAAAAGGCTATACGGCGGCTTTTGGGACGATTCTGGATGAGGATGGCCCCATCGACGATGCTATCGCCACTGTTTTCCGTTCGCCGAAAAGCTACACCGGTGAGGACGTGGTGGAGCTTTCCTGCCACGGAGGGCTTCTCATCTGCCGCCGTGTCCTTCGCAGCGTGCTGAAAGCCGGGGCCTCCCCTGCCGGCCCCGGCGAGTTCACCAAGCGTGCGTTTTTGAACGGAAAGCTCTCCCTGACCGAAGCGGAAGCGGTCACCGATCTGATCTCTGCTTCCAGTGATCAGGCGCTCCGTGCCGCCCGCGGTGCGATGAAGGGGGCGCTTTACCGGAAGATCCGCTCCATTACCGACCGGATCCTTACGGTCAGCGGCCACATTTCCGCCTACATCGACTACCCCGATGAGGAGATCGACCCGGTTGAATCGGAGGAGACCGCCCACCTGCTCCACGAAGCAGAGGCGGACTTAAAAGGGCTTTTGGATACCTTCGACCGGGGACAGATCCTGAAGGAGGGCGTGGAAACGGTGATTTTAGGCAAGCCCAATGTGGGAAAATCCACCCTGATGAACCTTCTCTCCGGCCGCCAGAAAAGCATCGTTACCGACATCCCCGGCACCACCCGGGATATCGTGGAGGAAACGGTGGATTTAGGCGGGGTCGTCCTCCGATTGGCGGATACCGCCGGTATCCGGGAGACCGACGATCTGGTGGAGCAGGCCGGCGTGGATCTGGCGCTTCAGCGGATCGACACCGCCGGGTTGATCCTGGCGGTTTTCGATCGTTCGGTGCCGCTTTCAGAAGAAGACCGGATGCTGGCGGAAAAGCTGAAGGATTTGCCTGTGATTGCCGTATGCAACAAGGCGGATCTGGAAAACAAATTAGACAATTCGTTTATTCTATCATATTTTAAACATATTGTAGAAATTTCTGCTAAGGAAAGCAGCGGTCTGGATCGGCTCCGGGACGAGATCGTCTCCCTGCTGGAGCTGGATGGCATTTCTGCCGATGGGGCACTGCTGGCGAATGAGCGGCAGTTTGACTGCGCCCATCGGGCGTGGGTGCTTCTGAAGGAAGCCATTTCCACGCTGGAAGGCGGTTACCCGCTGGACGCAGTGGACGTTTCCGTGGAAAGCGTGGCGGGTGCCCTACTGGAGTTGACCGGCGAACGGGTCACGGACGCTGTAGTGGATCAGGTCTTTTCGAGATTCTGTGTAGGAAAGTAGGAGGAGTATATGGGATATACTTTGGGTAGCTATGACGTGGCGGTGATCGGAGCCGGCCACGCCGGTGTGGAAGCTGCAATGGCCGCTGCCCGTCTGGGAGCCTCTACCATCCTCTTTACCCTGACGTTGGATGGAATCGCCAACCTTCCCTGCAACCCTTCCATCGGCGGTACGGCGAAGGGTCATCTGGTTCGGGAAATAGACGCTTTGGGCGGCGTCATGGGCATTGCCGCCGACCGGAACACCATCCAGAGCCGGATGCTGAATCTGGGAAAAGGGCCTGCCGTCCACAGCCTTCGGGCACAGATCGACAGGCGTGCTTATCATACCTATGTAAAGCAGCTGCTGGAGCAGCAGGAGAACCTTCGGATCAAACAGGACGAAGTGGTGGGCATCCGCACGGAAAACGGGCGGATCACCGGTGTCGTCACTCGTCTGGGAGCCGAATATGCTGTAAAAGCTGCGATCATCGCCAGCGGCACTTACTTAAACGGAACCATCCACGTCGGCGAGGTCTCCTATTCCAGCGGCCCCGACGGCATTGCTCCGGCAACTGGACTGACCGCCGATCTGGCGATTCATGGCATCACCCTCCGCCGCTTTAAGACCGGCACACCCTCCCGTGTTCACCGCCGCAGCATCGATTTTTCCCAGCTGGAAGAGCAGAAAGGCGACGAGCCGGTGGTTCCCTTCAGCTTTGAGACGAAGATCCCGCCGGAAAACAAAGTCTGCTGCCACATCGCTTATACAAACGAAGAAACTCATCGGATCATTCTGGAAAATCTGGATAAGTCCCCCATCTACAGCGGACGGATCCACGCGATCGGTCCCCGTTATTGCCCCAGTATCGAAGATAAGATCGTCCGTTTTTCTGATAAATCCCGGCATCAGCTCTTCGTGGAGCCTATGGGCATGGACACGCAGGAGATGTATCTGCAGGGTCTGTCTTCTTCCCTCCCTGAAGATGTACAGATTGCTTTTCTGCGCACCATCAAGGGATTTGAGCACCTGGAGATCATGCGGAACGCTTACGCCATCGAGTATGATTGCTGCGACCCGTTGGATCTTCGTGCTACGCTGGAGTTCAAGAAAATTTCCGGGCTTTACGGAGCCGGGCAGTTCAACGGAACCTCCGGTTATGAGGAAGCTGCAGCTCAGGGGCTGATCGCCGGTATTAACGCCGTCCGTCAGGTTCAGGGAAAATCCCCGGTGACCCTCCCTCGTTCCTCTTCTTATATCGGTACGCTAATCGATGATCTGGTAACCAAAGGCTGCACCGACCCCTACCGCATGATGACTTCCCGCAGCGAATTCCGTCTTCTCCTCCGGCAGGATAACGCCGATGAACGTCTGACCCCCTTAGGGCATGAAATCGGCCTGATCTCCGAAGAGCGCTATCGCCGCTTCCTTGAAAAAATGGAGCAGATTCGCACGGAAAAAGCCCGGGTCTCTAAAGTAAACGTTCCTCCTTCTCCGGAACTGAACGAGCTTCTTGTTTCACGTGGAACAACGGAAGTCTCCACCGGCATCAAGCTGGACGAGCTGATCCGCCGCCCGCAGCTGGCCTATGCGGAGCTTGCGTCCTTTGATCCCGACCGTCCTTCCCTTCCCGCCGCCGTCGGCGAGCAGGTGGAGATTCAGCTGAAATACGACGGCTACATCAAAAAGCAGCTGCTGGAGGTGGAGGAGCAGAAACGTTTGGAATCCCGCAAGCTTCCGGCAGATCAGGATTATGCGGAGATCTCCGGCCTTCGTCTGGAAGCCCGGGAAAAATTAAACCGGGTCAAACCCGCCGACGTGGGTCAGGCCGCCCGGATCTCCGGTGTAAACCCGGCCGATATTTCCACCCTGCTCATCTGGCTGGAACAGAATGGAGGAACCCGCCATGATCGATAAAATCTACCTGGAATCCGTCTGCGCCGCCCAGAGCCTGCCTTTTTCTCCGGAGCTTTCCGAGAAGCTGGATCAATATGCCCAGCTGCTGGTGGAGTGGAACGAAAAAATGAACCTCACTGCAATCACGGAGCCAAACGATATTGCCGTCAAGCACTTCGCCGATAGCCTTCTCCTTTTAAACGCTTTGGATATTCCCAAAAACGCTTCCTTGATCGACGTAGGCACCGGCGCCGGTTTTCCTTCCGTTCCGGTTGGGCTGGCGCGTCCGGATCTGAAAGTGACTCTTCTGGATAGCCTTCAGAAGCGCATCACTTTTCTGGAGACCCTCTGCGCCCAATTGTCCCTTCCTGCCGTTTGCGTCCATGGACGTGCCGAAGAGATGGGACGGCAGGCTGCTTTCCGGGAAAAATTCGACGTTGCCACCGCCCGAGCCGTGGCAAACCTTCGGGAACTGGCAGAATACTGCCTTCCTTTCGTAAAAGTCGGGGGCACTTTTGCTGCCCTGAAAGGCTATGACATCGAGGAGGAGTTGGAAGAAGCTGCTTATGCCATCTCCCATCTGGGCGGTCAGGTGACTGCCGTGAAGAAATACCGACTTCGGGAAGACGTCTCCCGTGCCATCATTCTGATAAAAAAAGTTCGACCCGTTTCCGCAAAATATCCTCGTATTTCCGCAAAAATCAAAAAAGAACCGCTGATCGCCCGCTGATCCCGTCGGATTTTCGCACTCTCTGCGATGAAAACTTCTGGAAATTATTTCCTGCCTGTGCTATACTCCAATTAAAAGAACGATTTGGAACGGAGGATGCGCAATGGCGGGATTTTTTTTAAAGGAAAAGACAATCAATCAGGTGATTTTGCTGGACGTGAATGCCATCCACCCCAACCCCGCCCAGCCCCGGCAGGAGTTCCGCCCGGAAGAGCTGAGCAGCCTTGCCGCCAGCATCCGGGAAAACGGCGTCCTGCAGCCTGTCACAGTCCGGAAAAACTCGCAGAAGGATTATGAGTTGATCTCCGGCGAGCGCCGTCTCCGTGCCGCAAAAGAAGCGGGACTTCAAAAGATTCCCGCCGTCGTCATGGATACCACCGCTCGCCAGTCGGCAATCTACGCCCTTCTGGAAAACATCCAGCGGCAGGATCTTTCCGTTTTCGAGGAAGCCAAAGCTCTCCAGACCCTCATTACCGAATGGGGTGTTACCCAGGAGGAAGCCGCCCGGAAGCTGGGAAAGGCCCAGTCCACCATCGCAAACAAACTCCGTCTCCTGACCCTGACCGAGGAAGAGCAGCAGCTGGTCACCGAGAATCGGCTGACCGAGCGCCACGCCCGGGCGCTTTTAAAGGTGCGGGATCCCTTCCGCCGCCTGCAGATCCTTCGCTACGCCATCGAAAACCGTTTGAATGTAGCGCAGCTGGAAGCCTACATCAACCGTGCCCCGCAAAAACCTGCGGCCCCGCCGCCAAAGCGCCGGGTCTTTGTGGTCAAGGATGTGCGGATTTTTTTGAACACCATTAACAAAGCCATCGACACCATGAAAAGTGCCGGGATTCCAGCTGAAGCGATCCGCCGGGAAGAAAACGGTTGGATCGAATATCGGGTCAAGATTCCGACTCAAGCATCCTGAATTTTCGCCGGGCGTTTCAAAAACGCCCGGCTTTTTGTTTCACATGGAACAATTCACTTGCAAAACGGTAAAGGAAAAGATTTTTGTTCCACGTGGAACTTTTTTTAAGAAAGTCTTTTAAAAGGGGAAAAAGTGTGCTATAATAAACATAGCCTTGGAAAAGCAGCCGCTTTTCCGGGAGAATTTGGCAAATGAGGGGTTTCATGGGGAAAGTCATAGCCGTTGCCAACCAGAAAGGCGGCGTTGGCAAGACGACGACAGCGGTCAATCTGGCTGCCTGCATCGGCGCACGCAAAAAAACCGTCCTTCTGATCGACATCGACCCTCAGGGAAACGCCACCAGCGGCCTTGGAATCCGGAAGCGAAATGTGGTCCAGACCTCTTACGATCTGCTCATCGGCGAAGCCCGTGTGGAGGACGTCCGTGTCGCCACCGAGTTTAAAAACGTTGACGTGATCCCTTCCAGCATCGACTTGGCAGGCGCTGAGGTGGAGCTGGTGGAAATGGACGACCGGATCAACCGGCTGAAGCTGGCGTTGGCGCCTATTCGGGATGCCTATGATTTCATTCTCATCGACTGCCCTCCCTCCCTGAGCCTGATTACGTTGAACGCTCTGACTGCCGTGGACAGCATCTTCATCCCCATCCAGTGTGAGTATTACGCTCTGGAGGGCCTTTCCCAGTTGATGTCCACCGTTCGCAAGGTCAAAAAGCTCTACAATCCAGCCATTGAGATCGAAGGCGTCCTCCTCACTATGTACGATGGCCGCCTGAATCTGACCACACAAGTGGTGGCTGAGGTCAAAAAGCACTTCCCCGGCAAGGTCTATAAGACCACGATTCCTCGTAATGTGCGCCTTTCCGAAGCGCCCAGCTACGGCTTGCCGGTTTACTATTACGATAAATGGTCCAAGGGCTCTGTGGCTTATCAAGAGGTGGCTAAGGAGCTTTTGAAGGCAAATTCCGGAAAGGAAGGATAAAATGGCCAAAAAATCCGGACTTGGAACTGGTCTGGACACCCTGTTTGAGGACAACGGCTTCGGACTTGCACAGGAAAACGGTACGGTTCTCCGCTTGACCGAAATCGAGCCCAACCGGAATCAGCCCCGAAAAGAGTTCGATGAGCAGGCGCTCTCCGAGTTGGCCGATTCCATCCGGGAGCACGGCATCATCCAGCCCCTGCTGGTTCGCCCTCTGGAAACCGGCGGTTATCAGCTGGTGGCAGGCGAACGCCGCTGGCGGGCAGCCCGCATGATCGGCCTGACCGAAGTTCCTGTCGTGATCAAAGAGATGACCGAAACCGAGGTCATGGAGCTGGCACTGATCGAAAACCTCCAGCGGCAGGACTTAAATCCTTTGGAAGAAGCCGCAGGCTACCGGGAATTGATGACGACTTACGGCTTAACGCAGGATCAGGTGGCAAAGCGGGTGGGAAAATCCCGTTCCGCCGTGGCAAACTGTCTCCGCCTCCTGACCGTCCCCGAGGAGATCCAGCCCTTCCTCCGCAGCGGGCAGCTCTCCGCCGGCCACGTCAAGGCTCTCGCCGGCATGAGCGACCGGGAAGAAATGGTTCGCATCGCTAAATCGGCGGCAGATAAAGGCCTTTCCGTCCGGGAAGTGGAGCGTCAGGTACAGAGTTTTACCGCTCCCCGTCCCAGCTCTCCTTCCGGGGAGGAGAAGGAAGCGTTTTATAAAGAATTGGAACTGGCGATGAACGTCGAGCTGGGCCGAAAGGTTCGGATCCGTCCGGGCAGGATCGGCGGCACCGTTGAGATCGCCTTTTTTGACCAGGAGGATCTCCGTTCCTTGGCATACCGTCTGTCCGGCGAAGAATCCGGACACTGAAAAGAAAGGAAGCAGTTATTATGTTAGATATGAAATTTCTCCGGACGAATCCGGATCTGGTAAAAGAAAACATCCGCAAAAAGTTTCAGGATCGCAAGCTCCCTCTGGTCGACGAAGTGATCGAACTGGATCGCCAGAGCCGTGCTGCCCAGCAGGAAGCCAGCGACCTCCGTGCCGAGCGGAACAAGATATCCAAGAGCATCGGCGGCCTGATGGCTCAGGGCAAAAAGGACGAAGCTGAAGCTATGAAAAAGAAGGTGGCCGAGCAGGCTGACCGTTTGGCGGAGCTGGAAAAACAGGAAGGGGCACTGGCCGAAAGGATCCAGAAGATCATGATGACCATCCCCAACATCATCGACCCCAGCGTCCCCATCGGTAAGGATGACAGCGAAAACGTGGAAGTCCAGCGTTACGGCGAACCCGTTGTCCCGGATTTTGAAATCCCCTACCATACCGATATTATGGAATCCTTCAACGGCATCGATCTGGACAGCGCCCGGAAAGTGGCCGGAAACGGCTTCTACTACCTGATGGGCGATATCGCCCGACTCCATTCCGCTGTTATCGCTTACGCCCGGGACTTCATGATCGACCGGGGCTTCACCTATTGCGTCCCTCCCTTCATGATCCGCAGCAACGTGGTCACCGGCGTTATGAGCTTCGACGAAATGGACGCCATGATGTATAAGATCGAGGGCGAAGACCTCTACCTCATCGGCACCAGCGAGCACTCCATGATCGGCAAATTCATCGATACCATCTTAGAGGAAAAAGACCTCCCCTATACCATGACCAGCTACTCCCCCTGCTTCCGTAAGGAAAAGGGCGCCCACGGTCTGGAGGAACGGGGCGTTTACCGCATTCATCAGTTTGAAAAGCAGGAAATGATCGTGGTCTGCAAGCCCGAAGACAGCAAAATGTGGTTCGACAAGCTCTGGCAGAACACCGTGGATCTGTTCCGCTCCATGGATATCCCCGTCCGGACGCTGGAGTGCTGCTCCGGCGACCTGGCCGACCTGAAAGTGAAATCCGTAGACGTGGAAGCCTGGTCCCCCCGTCAGAAGAAGTACTTCGAAGTGGGCAGCTGCTCCAATCTGGGCGATGCACAGGCCCGCCGCCTGAAGATCCGTGTCAACGGAGAAAACGGCAAGTACTTCGCACATACCCTCAATAACACCGTGGTGGCTCCTCCCCGGATGCTCATTGCGTTTCTCGAAAACAATCTGAACGCCGACGGCACCGTCCGGATCCCGGAGGTTCTCCGTCCATACATGGGCGGCAAGGACAAGCTGGTTCCCACCAAGAAATAATTTTAAACGGAGGACATTCTCGTGGAAGGTGTATTTAGTAAAAAGACAAGTGTTCACTTCTACGACTGTGACCTCTACGGACGGATGAAGCTGACGGCGATCAACCAGACTCTGGCTGACATCGCCGATGAAGACTACGCCCAAAAGGGAATGTCCCACAGCTGGCTCTGGGAGCATGGCTTCGTGTTCCTGCTTTCCAAAGTCAGCGTCCGGTTCCAGCGCTTCCCCACTCCCCGTGAAGTCCTTACCGTCTCCACTTGGGAACGGGAGGTCAAGGGCGCTTCCTTCTTCCGTTCCTTTTCGATCCACGACGAGCAGGAAAATCTCGTCCTCACCGCCGACAGCGCATGGATGCTGGTCGATCCAAAAAACCGCCAGATCCTCCGCCCCTCGGCTTTCCCTTATGCCCACCCCACCTACCTCCCGGCGGATTGTCCCCCTTGCCGGAAGATCAAGTGGGAGGACGGCGCACTGGCAGGCCGGCGCAAGGTGGTCTACTCCGATCTGGATGGAAACGGCCACGTTTATAATGCCGTCTATGCCGGTATTGCCTGCGATTTTCTGCCGCAGGAGACCCTAAAACGGGAGATCTCTGCTTATCAGGTAAACTTCGCCCATGAGGCAAAATTAGGGGACACGCTGGACATCTGGCTCCGGCAAAATGAGCAATCTTCGGTCATAAAAGGCACAGTTGGGGATCATGACAGCTTTTTATGCGTTTTGGAATATCGCCCGGACCGTGAAACCATCGGCCCGGAACGGTAAAAAAGTCATGTGAAGGGACCGCCCCGCAAGGAGCGGTCTTTTTCTGCTCAAAACAGTCTTTTGTATAGATACAGTTGTACGCAAAATCTAACATTCCCGTTTTTTCCCTTCCACTCCTTCTCTTTCCTTCCACATCCCTCTGCGACCACCCCCAAACGCCTCTTCTCCACCTCCGCAAAACGGCGCAGCGCATTTTGCTTTCCAAAGCCTTCCAATCAGCAATGAGAAGCTTGCAACTCCTCCACACGAAAGTGTTTCCGAAGTTTTTCTTCGGAGATATGCTTCGGCTTGGGGTTTCTTGCCTTGACTGAAAGGTAAAAAAGCCTTAAAAATTCTTCCGCACGTTACACAAACCGATCCCAAAACCAGTAAAGGTGTGCCTATTTGTATTATTTAATACAAATAATACAATTTGGAATATTCTCTTGCGAAAAAGGGCGTTTCATGTTACACTGAAACCAAACTCATCCGACTTAAAGGAGGCTCCTATGCGCCAGACAAAATTTTCATTCCGACTGCTTTTTACTTCCGGATTGTTTTTGCTTTTCTGCACCTTTTTTGCCCTTCCCATTTCGGCCGCCAATGTTTCGTTGGAGGTGGATTCGGTGCTTCCTGCCGGGGAGAGCATTTTTGTCCGTTATACCGGCGCTTCTTCCAAAAGCTGGCTGGGCGTTGCGGCGGAAGGTGAAACGGAGCCTGTCCGTCTGGAACTGGACGGGCAGGCCTCCGGAGCCGTGGAGCTTCCCTGCCTTTCTGCCGGGACGTACCGTTTAAGCCTTTATCGTTACGGTACAGCGCCTGCTTATGAAACCACCGTTACCGTGACGGATTCCCCGGTCTATTTGAACACTGCTTCCGTTGGCTGGGGCGGTTCAACAGAACTGCATGTCCGGCGGGAAGAACGGAAGGAAGACGCATGGGTCGGCATCTTCCCCGCTGGAGCGGTTCCGGGAATTGATCCCTGCCCCACTTGGATCTACCTGCGGGATCTTCCGGAGTCCGGCTCGGTTTCCACTTCTGACTTTCAGGGGGATGTGCCTTTTGCGCTGCTCCCGAAGGGCGAGTATCAGCTCATACTTTTTGAGGACGGAGGCTATTCCCCCGAAGTATCCTGGACGTTCCAAATCGATACCGCCGATGCACCCAATCTGTTCCTTTTTGTCCCCAAAAATACCCCGAAAAACAGCGTGGACGGCACCTTATATATTACTTATGGTACAAATCCATCCAAATATTACTGGATTGCATGGGCGGATGACGCCGGCGTCCTGGAGGATTACACCCCTCTCGGAATGGTTTCCTCCGAAAGCGAACAGCTGGCCTTCTCCATGCCGGATCATGCCGCCGTCCCTCGGGAAGCGACCCGACTCGTTCTCTGCAAGGGCACGGAAAACTCCTTCCAGAAGCGGGAGATCGTCGCCTCCCTCCCTGTGTCCCCTGTGTTGGAAACGCCTTTGCTGTCCTTTGCCGTTGTTTCCGACATCCATGTCTCCGAGAACTACTCCTATGTCTATAACCGGAACTATACCCGGATGGTTCGGGATGTGATCCGGTCCATGCCGGATGCGCAGGTACTGATGATCGACGGGGACGTGACCAATAACGGGAAGCCCGCCGAATTCAAGATCTTGGGCCGCCTTTTGTCCCAGTTTCAGGATCAGATCCCTCAGTATCTGCTGCTGGGGAATCACGATCTGGCGCTGAACCGGGGCGAGTGGGGCGCCCAGCTTTATAACTTCTTAAGCTATACAAAGATGCCCGGCGTTTACTACGATTTCTGGCTGGGCGGGATCCGCTTCCTTTGCTTGGGCTCTCAGGAAAGCGTGGAAACGGATGATGTTTCCGCTTCCCTTCTGGAGGATCAGCTGGAGTGGCTTTCCGAAAAGCTGGAGGGTGCCCAGGATGCCGATCCGGACGCCCCTATCTTCGTTTTTCTCCACCAGCCCCTTCAGAATACGGTCACAGGCAGTGAGGACAGCACCATTCTTCAGAATGATCAGCTGGCTGAGATTTTAAGCCGCTATCCGCAGGCTATTCTTTTCACCGGCCACACCCACGCCGCTCTGGATGCGGGAAAAGTCCTTTGGGACGGCGGGAAGGATCGCTTCAGCGCCGTCCACAGCGGCAGCGTCAGCTCTCTCTGGGACTTTTCCGAAGAGTCCGCTGCCGGTGGCCCGGATACCGGAGCCAAGGGAATTATGGAAGGCAGCCAGGGCTTAAAGATCGAGGTTTACGACGGCTATATCCGGATCCGCAGCCGGGATTTTTCCTCTGGGAAATGGATGGGCAATGCCGAACGGATCCTCTGGTATCGATGAAGGCAGAAAATGCTTTGCCGTCTGTTCCTATACGCAGCGGTATTTGCGCCAAACGGACGAAGAATAGGAGTTTTTATGGAAATGCAGCTGCTTTGCGGCTATCCGGATACGCCGGATAAGAATCCGAACCATGCAATGTTCCGGCTTCCGAACGGATTGAAGGTGCGGCCGATCCAAATTTGCGGAGGAACGCCCGGGAAGGCGGCCACGGTGACGGCTTTTGCGGACGTTCACCTGAATTTTTGCGATGAAACGGATCGGGAGGAGGCGAACCCTTCCATCCTGAGCACACGGGAGCACCGGAAATGGATGGCGGACGGTGCGGCTGTTCCCGCTTTGCGGAACGCTATGGATCTTGCTGCCGACTCCGATCAGACGGTGCTCATCGGTGACGTTCTGGACTATCTTTCCCACGGCGCCATCCGGCTGATGCAAAAGGAGATCCTGGATAGGGATCCTTCCGTCTGCATGGCGATAGGCGGTCACGAGCTGACCCGGGTGATGCAGGGAAAAGTGCCGGATCCCACTTCCCTTGCCTCCCGGTATGAGGTGCTCCGAGCGGTCTGGCCCAACGACTTGCATTACCATTCCCGGTACCTTCGGAATGCTGCAGGGCAGAAGAAAGCCCGGCTGGTTTTGCTGGACAACCACACGGATCAGTACGGTGCCGATCTGCTTGCCCCTTTCCGGGAGGATCTGGCCCTCTGCCGGGAAGAGGGGCTTCCTCTGCTTCTTTTCCAGCACGATCCCATTTATACGAACCAGGGGGAAACGGCTGCTGCCGACTGGTTCTATGAGCCGGGGGACGTTTCTGAAATGCCGTGGAATTTATGGGAAAACGGAGCCGGCGGGAAGCATTCTACGGAAGAAACGAAAGCGCTTTACCGCCTCATCGTGGAAAACGGAGACGTGATCCGGGGGATTTTCTGCGGGCACATCCACAATCACTGTTATACGGAAGTTCTGGCTTCCGACCCGATGGGGAACCCCGTTTCCATTCCTCAGTACATCGTCACCGCCAACGCTTACCATCAGGGCTGCGTTCTGCAGATCACCGTGGAATAAAAGGAAAAGCCGCCCTCTGAGTGAAAACAGAAAGCGGCTTTGTTATATTTTTGCTATTTTAAACGATATGTATTAGCCTTGTCCCCGGATATAGGCGCTCAGGATGGCAGCATAGCTTAAGTACGGGATAGGCTTTCCTTCCGGATTGCCGGAGCCGAAAGCGTAGCTCTTGCCGTGGGTCAGCTGCTGCAGGCCGGTGCAGTAGTCTAAAATGTCCTGGGGCTTCTGTCGGATGAGCCAGGAGAAGCGGGTGTCCCCCAGCAGCGCCCAGCGGTCGTTCCACTGCTTCCAGAGAAGCTCCACCGGCCGGTTCCGGGCTTCGGTCAGGTGGATTCCGTCGAAGCTGCAGCCGGTCAGCTCGGAAAGAGGAATGGGCGTTTTTGAATCGTCTGCCCAGATGCAGGGCTTTCCCGCCCGATGGACGGCGGCTGCTAATTGCCGGTAATTTTCCGGCGTTCCACATGGAACATTCCGAAGGATCACGGCGCAGACCGCCTCTTCTTTTGCCAGAGCCTCGTAAGGCGCTGGGTCGAAAATCGGGACGGAAAGCCCTGCTGCCAGCTTCATCCCCTCCCGGAGCCGAAGCCCTTTCAGGGCGGGAAAGCCGTCTTCAAACGAAAGCTGCACCACAGCGCAGTCAAAGCCGGACACCGCCGCTGCGTCTGCAAGGGTCTGCACCCGGGCGTTTTCCGTAGCCCAGAGGGTGTCCCCTCTCCGCCAAACCAGCTGTTCCGCCAGCGCCCGATTCAGGGCATACTCGAAAAAGACCGCCCGCCCCGGCCGCTCATTCTCCAGAACCCGCAGAAGCTCCCGATAATCTGCCATGTCCTTCCTCCGTTATCCTCTGCAAAAATTCTCGGACTTCCCGATCCGACCGCAGCACCAGCAGTTTTCCAGAAAAGGGCTTCAGCCGCTCCTTGAGGCCGTCCTTGCCGCTGTCATAGTTCCGCCGCCATCGGAACATTAGCCGCAGCATCAGAAAATCCGGCCGGTACCCGCAGCTTTCCCTGCCCAATCGCTGCCGCACCCACCGCCGCAGAATCCGCCAGTCCCGTAGCGGCGCCGGGGGCTCCAGAAGGATCACAACGTCGGCCTCTTCCATGCCTCGGACAAAGCAGGCCCGCCCTGCATCCTCTATGACCCAGCTCTCCCGAGCAAGGATTCCATCAAACAGCGCGTCCCGTTCCTCTGCCGACCGTTTGACATTGTCCGACGGGTCGGCAGGATCCGGCTGATAAACCACCTGATCCAGCTCAAAAAAAGGGAACCCCCGACAGCCCAGCTCCCGGGCCAGCGTCGTCTTTCCACTTCCCACGGAGCCGGTAATATACAGCTTCTTCATGGGATTACAGGCAGAGCCGGTAGATGTCCAGCATCTCTTTTTTGCCCAGCTCGATATAGTCCGGCAGCGTCCGTTTGCCGAAGAAGGTACACTTTTCCGCCATCTCGTCAAACTTGGTGTCATCCACATCCAGCTCCGAAAGCCGGACCGGCATCCCGATGGACTGGAAGTAGGCCTCCGTCGCCTGGATTCCCTCCAAAGCCGTCCGTTCCGGATGCTCAAAGTTCATGGGAATGCCCCAGACGTTGACGGCGTACTGGGCAAACCGGGATACATTGTGCCGGTACACGTATTTGGCCCACGCCGGGAAGATCACCGATAATCCTGCCCCATGGGCCACCCGGTCGTAAGCGCCGGACAGCTCATGCTCCAGCTGGTGGCAGCGCATGACGAAATTTTTCCCGCAGCCGGTGAGGCCGTTGTGGGAAAGGCTCCCCGCCCACATCAGGGCGGCACGGGCCTCATAGTCCTCCGGATCTGCAATGGCACGCTTTCCGGCTTCCGCTACGGTCCTTAAAAGCCCCTCGTCCAGATTGTCGGTCAGGGGGGTGTCGCCGTTTAAGGAGAAGTAGCGTTCCAGGGTGTGCATCATGATGTCCACGATGCCGCAGCCAGTCTGGAACTTGCCGACGGTGAAGGTGAGCTCCGGGTTCAGAATGGAGAAGAGCGGGCGGTTGCAGGGGGCGTTGAAGCCCCGTTTCAGCCAATTTTCCTCGTTGGTCAGGACGCAGGAATCGCTCATCTCGCTGCCGGAAGCGGCGAGGGTGAGGATTGTCCCGACAGGAAGGGCTTTTTCCGGGATCCGCTTTTTCGTGGAGAACTCCCACGGGTCGCAGTTGTAGTAGGCGCCGGCTGCCGCCGCCTTGGAGGAGTCAAGGACGCTTCCGCCGCCTACGGCAAGGATCAGGTCGACCTTTTCCTCCCGTGCCAATTTTGCGGCTTTCCGGGCCAGGCTCACCTTGGGGTTTGCTTCCACGCCGCCCAACTCCACGAAGGAGATACCGGCGTCCTTCAAAGAGGCGACTACCGTGTCATAAAGTCCGGAGCGTTTGATGCTTCCGGAGCCGTAGTGGAAGAGAACCTTGGAAAACCCGTAGGAACGGAGGATCTCTCCTACTTTTTTCTCCCCGCCCCGGCCGAAAAAGACCTTGGTGGGAGTATGAAAGACGAAATCATTCATGAAATGACCTCCTTTATACTTTTGCCTGTTCATTGAAGTCTTTTTGAATCGCCTGCAGGGTGCCCATGATCTCCCGCAGGCAGCTTAAAGAATCCTGCCCCTTCAGCTTGACGGCAAGATAGGGGGAGGAGCCGGCGTTGATCGTGACCCGCCCCTTCATCCGGGCGGCCAGGGCGCCTGCCAGATTCAGATCCAGCCGCTCCGGGATCAGGTGGAGGGCGTCGGATTTCTGGTTGATCTCCTTGAAGCCGAACTGGGCGGCGGTGTTCCGGAGGAGGGCTACGTCGATGAGCCCCTTTACCGACTGGGGCGGTTCCCCGAACCGGTCGATCAGCTCGTCGATGAGATCGGAGCTGTCCTCCTCGGTTTTGATGGAAGCGATTTTCCGGTAAACGTCGATGCGCTGGGACAGGTTTTCGATGTAGTCCTCCGGGATGTGGGCTTCCAGCTGCATATCCACCAGGCATTCGGCGGTGGCGAGGGTGTCCGGGGCTTTCCCCTGTTTTTCCGCCACGGCTTCGGATAAGAGCCGCAGGTACATATCGTAGCCTACCGACTCC
>ERZ827363.37-NODE-37-length-122430-cov-20.338304_pt1 | contig 122430 bp, 102 predicted proteins | sample MGYA00519776_ERZ827363 | MGnify/ENA primary metagenome ERZ827363 (study PRJEB31778, sample SAMEA3449288) | human gut metagenome | biome: human gut; feature: human-associated habitat; material: faeces | place: United Kingdom | collected 2010/2012 ... | reverse complement strand
TCGCATTGACAGAGGAACAGGAACAAGCCCTACTCTCATTCATCAAGACGGACAACGTGTATCATAAGTATTACGATGATGTACTGATACTGTTAAAGACAGGACTTCGTATTTCGGAACTGTGCGGACTGACAGTAGCCGATATTGATTTCAAGAATGAGGTTGTGATTATCGACCACCAGTTACTAAAGAGCAAGGAACAGGGCTATTACATTGAAACGCCTAAGACAAAGAGCGGAACTAGGCAAGTGCCATTAAGCAAAGAAACGATACAGGCATTTCAACGGGTTATGAAGAAACGTCCAAAGGCAGAACCATTTGTGATAGACGGACGGGGCAACTTCTTATTTGTCAATCCCAAAGGCAAGCCAAAAGTTGCCATTGATTACAATGCCTTATTTGTCCGCATGGTAAAGAAATACAACAAGCACCACATGGACAACCCTTTGCCACATATCACACCGCATACGCTACGCCATACGTTCTGCACAAGACTGGCAAGCAAGAACATGAACCCGAAAGATTTACAGTATATCATGGGACATTCAAACATCAGTATCACAATGAACTGGTACGCTCATGCGTCCATAGATACCGCAAAATCAGAGGTTCAGCGTCTAATCGCATAAGAAGTATTTACCACGATTTTAACCACGATTGATAGCGAAAATATAAGAAGATAGACCTAGATATGTGAGGTTTACCACAAAAGCAAAATGCCCGTAGAGCCGATAAAATAAGGCTTTGCGGACATTTGAGAAGATATAAAAAGATAGTTAAAAAGACATATATAATTTTTTATCTAAACCTACAAAGATAAATAAACAAAAGTATTCCATTACACAATGTATGGAGAGCGATAAGAAGTACATATTTGTGAACCAGTTTTATGAAAGTGAAAAAGGTAATAACAACTGTATACAGATTTATAAGAATAACAAATATAAAAAAGCATTAGTAATAAAGGATCCGGAAATTTTATTACCGGGTGAAAAAAAAGAAATATCATTAGCATACAAGAGGTGGGAGCTGGAAGGTTTCGGAAAATTGAAAAAAGATAATTATTATTGCCTGATGGCTATGCCTCACAAGGATGAAAAAGCGAAAACTGTTGGGAAAAGCCGGATTAAAATAACAACGAAACTGGCATATCTTTGTACGATAAAAATAAAATAATAATTTATAAAGGGAAGAAAAATGAAGATGAAAAAGAATATTATAATGATAACGGTAATTTTGTTGATTTTAGGAGGAATTACACAGTCAGCAATAAAAGTAAATGCTAAAAACGAAGCAGGAGTACAGATTTGGAGTAATACCCATAACGAGAGAATTGAACATAGAAGCATTAATGTGGGAGGAGAGAATCCAAATTTTGCAATAAAAATAACCCCTGAGGGAACAACTTTCAATAATGTCGTGTGGTATACGGATAATTCTGATATAGCTGATGTTTCAGGCAATGAAACAAGTGCTACAGTTTATGGTAGAAGAGAAGGTTCGACCAAGTTAAACTTATCTGTTGATACTAAAAAATATGGAACGCTAAGTTACGATTGTATTATATCTGTGTATACAGAAATAAATGACGTAGCTGGAGAAATAAAGAATGTCACAAAATTGTATCGTGGTGCAGACAGTAACTCGTGGGTGAGAACTGAAAAAGCGAATGTTGGACAAAAATTTCAGATAATCGGTTCATGTGGGGATTATTATTACATAACGATGCCTGATGATTATGTATTTGATGATGGCAGACAGCAAAGAGAGACATATGTTTTAAAATCAGATGTATACATACCGGTCACATCTGTTAAGGTAAACAAAAATAATGTAGTAATGAAAAAGAATGAGAATGTGCAAATAGATACGGAAGTGTTGCCGGATATTGCATCAAATAGAGCTTATGAATACAAAACGTCAAACAACAAAGTGACTACGGTAGACAATAATGGAAATATCAGATCACAGGGAGAAGGATTTGCAATAATATCTTCAAATGCGAAAGCAGGTGGTAAAAATGATGGATGTAATGTTTCCGTATACACACCGATTAATCCGGTTAAGGGAACTCTTGCCAGAAACACCAGACTTTATGAGGGGGCTGATGCATCCTGCACTGTAAAAAAGGATAATGCAAAACAAGGCGAGAACCTGAAAGTAATAGGAAAATGTGGAAATTATTATTATGTAGAGTTTTCGGATAATTATTTTGGAACCGAAGACAATAAAGCATTTGTATTGATTTCAGATGTATATATTCCCGTGGAAAAAATAGAGCTCAGTGAAACAAATATGATACTAAACATAAACCAAAAGAAAAAAATAAGCGTGAAAATATATCCGGAAATCGCAACGAACAAGACGGTTAAGTTTTATTCAAATAAAGGAATTGCAAAAGTTGATGCCGATGGAATGGTTTCAGTTTCGAGAGTAGGTGAAGATAAAATAGTAGCTGAGGCTTCTAGTGGTGAAAAAACAAAAGAGTGTTTGATTCAAGTGTTGAAAGATAAAATAATAAAAAAATTGGATACTAGAGGTACATTCAATATTACAAATATAAGAACAGACTTTGATGGAAACTACATAACCTTTTCTGAGTGTGGGGGAGCATCAGAGTATATAGTATTCCGAAAGGACAAAAAAGGAAGTTGGAAGGATATTTATTATCTATATAATAATGATTCAAAGAATCACAGATATGTCTTCGATATGGGAGCGAAATTAGGCGAAAAATATAAGTATAAAGTGGTAGGATATTACAAGTATATAACTTATGAAGATGGAAAACTGGTAACAAAGAGATTAAGCAAGTCTGTTGAATCGGAAAAAATTACTACAGGAAAGCCTACGCTTAGTGTGAAGGTTGTTAAAGGAAAAAAAGGAAAGATAAAAAACATACATCTTAGTTGGAAAAAAATGTCATATGACTATAATGATAAACATTATAAAGGAGAATATGAGTTACGAAAAAAAAGTCGGTAAAGGTAAAATAAAAAAAGTAAAAATATTTGGTAAAAATACTAAGGAATACAAAGATACAGACATAAAAAAGAATAAGACTTATACATATTATTTAAGGGCATTTTATGGAAATAAGAAAAAGAAATTATTTCCTGAAGAAAGAGTGACAATTAAAGTAAAGTAACAAAATATGAGGAAAGGAAAAATAATAACTAATAATTATTATGGGTAAGTGCAAAATGAAAAAAAAGGTATTAGTATTAATATTATCGATTGCGTTGATTGTTTGTTCAATTTCAGAAATAAATAATATAGAGGTAAAAGCAGAAAATATAATATTACAGACTGATGTACAACAGGTATTGGCACCGACAGGATTCCATGGCACTTCAGATAAAGGCGTTATAAAACTTAAGTGGAAAAAGAATAAGGACGCAAGTGGATATATACTGTTAAAAAACGGAAAGAAGTTAAAAAGTTTAAAAGCAAAAAAGACTTCTTACATTGATAAGAATGTAAAGCTAAATAAAAAAAATACATATTCAATACAGTCTTATAAAAAACTTAATAACGAAAATATAAAAAGTGCCAAAAGCTATAAAATTACTGTAGTTGCAACAGATAAAAAATCAAAAAAGTTAAATGTTTCGAGGTTTGTCAATGTAAAATCTGCCTATAAAATAGGATTTGGAGAAACATTAAAATTAAGTCCTAAGGTAAGATACTCTAAAAAGATAAAAGGAAAGTCGGTGAAAGGGAAAAGGGTATACAGTAAAAAGCTTAGTTGGAGCTCATCTAATCCACAACTGGTAAGTGTTAATAATAAGGGAAAGCTTGCTGCGACATCTGACAAGATAATAGGAACTGCTAAGATAACAGTTAGAAGTCATAATGGAATAGAGAAAACAATAAATGTAAGTGTTGTAAATTTCGCTAAGTTGGAAAGAATAAAAAACTTAAAGAAAATAGACAATGAAATAATTAAGAAAATATTAACGGGAGATAGGGATGAAACGTCAGTTATTGCGGAGTATTTCCAAAATAATAAGCCAGAAAGAGACTTAGAGTTGGAGCAAACTACGAGAGAAATAAAAACAAGTACTGGAAGTATTACTAACGAGCAGTGCATTGGAATGAATTTTGAAGTAGATATAGAGTCTTCAATGTATAATCTGATATTAAAATATATGATAAAAAATTATTTTATTAAAATTAAAGTTACAAAAGATTACATATGCTTTCAAACAAGAGATTTATACACATGGGGATACCAGCTTAATGACTTAGTATACATATTTAATAACAAAACAGCTTTGGACAATTATCAATATGACAATGCGGTGTATGAATTGGTCGAAGTGGCGGACAGATGGTATTGCGGAACATCTAATGCGTATGGTCTGGTGTTTTAAGCATAGTTCGTTGAAGTACAAGTTCCGGCTATCACAAAATAATTTCATAATAATACCAACAAAAATAGTTTGACTTTACAGATGAAGTATGTTATATTTTCATTGTTTAGCGTGGTAAAGCGGTAGCATATGAAAATGTAAAAAGGGAGAAAAAATTATTATGAAGAAGAAAGTAGCATTATTATTGGCAGTAGCAATGGTTGCAACTATGGGACTTGCAGGATGTGGTAACAGCAAAAAAGACACTAAGACAGACAATAAAGTTTACGCTGTAGAAGCAGGTTCAGCAGGAGAGGAAGCAGCTAAGCAGAATAAATGGAAAACTAATTCAGTTTCTTCACAGGCAGATGCATTGATGGAAGTAAAATCAGGAACATCTGATGCAGCTATTATTGACTTGCTTATGGCAGGAGCAATGATTGGAGAAGGAACAAGCTATCCTAACCTTAAATATACAGATAAGCTTGCAACAGAAGAATATGGTGTTGGTTGTAGAAAAGGTTCTGACCTTGCATCATACATAAACAGCTTCTTTGCAGAGACATATAAATCAGGCGAAATGAAAGACATAGCAAAGAAATATGGAGTTCAGGAAGCTATCTTAGAGCAGAAGGATTCAAAATATGAGGCAGCTAAGAAAGACAGTGATGTTGAATACATTAAGAAAAAAGGTAATTTAGTTGTTGGTATAACAGAATTTGAACCAATGGATTACAAGGACAAGGACGGTAATTGGATTGGTTTTGACGCTGATATGGCATCTCTTCTTGCAAAGAAACTTGGTGTTAAAGTTAAGTTTGTAGTTGTTGACTGGGATACAAAGGCAATGGAACTTGAATCAAAGAACATTGACATTGTTTGGAATGGCATGACTTTAACAAACGAAGTTAAAAATGCTATGGAATGTACAAATGCTTATTGTAATAATGCACAGGTAGTTGTAGTTCCATCAAAATAGTATTGCATAATTAATTTTTTATATTATGATAGTAAAGGCAGGGAGATTAATGCTCTCTGCCTTATGTTACTAAAAAGAAAAAAGGAGACATTTATATGTTTTGGGATGTAACACAGTCGCTTTTAAGCGGACTTGGAACAACAGTGGAAATATTTATTTTTACATTGCTGTTCTCATTACCACTGGGGCTTGTTATAGCCTTCGGGGCAAAGAGTAAACTTAGAGGATTAAGATACATAATTCAGGTGTTTGTATGGATAATAAGAGGAACACCCCTTATGCTTCAGTTAATTATTATTTTCTATGGTCCGGGATTGTGGCTTGGACATAATATATGGAGTGGAGATGAAACCGGAAGAATTACAGCTACTGTAGTTGCATTTACAATTAACTACGCATGTTATTTTTCTGTTATTTTTAGAGGTGGAATTGAAGGAGTACCTGTGGGACAGCGTGAGGCAGGACAGGTTCTTGGTATGACTAAGTCACAAATATTCTTTAAAATAACTCTTCTCCAGATGATAAAGAGAATTGTTCCACCAATGTCAAATGAAATAATTACATTAGTAAAAGATACTTCATTGGCAAGAATTATTGCTGCATACGAACTTACATTTACAGGTTTTGCGTTTATGAAATCTGATGGAATTACATGGCCGCTATTTTACACGGCAGTGTTCTACCTAATTTTTGTAGGGGTTCTTACATTGTTATTTAATTACATAGAAAAAAAATTAGATTATTTTAGATAAGGAGGTGCACTGAATGTCAATTTTGGAAGTTAATAATATTGAAAAGCATTATGGTAGCACCAAGGTTCTTAAGGATATTAGTTTCGAGTTGGAAGAAGGTCAGACCCTTGCCATTATCGGTTCGTCAGGTTCAGGAAAGACAACCCTTCTCAGATGTCTTAATTTTCTGGAGACTCCAAACTCAGGAAGCATAATAGTAAACGATGAAGTGCTGTTTGATGCAAATAAGTCATTTTCAAAAAAGGATAAGGATTTAAGAAAGAAGCGTTTACATTTCGGAATGGTTTTTCAGTCATTTAATCTTTTCCCACAGTATACAGCTTTGGAAAATGTTACTTTGGCAGAAAGACTTTTAGCACAGGAAAAAGAAGATTTTAAGCAGAATAAAAAAGAAATATTGGCTGAAATAGATGAACATGGTAAAAAGCTGTTGGCAAGAATGGGACTTGCAGATAGAATGGATCATTATCCACATCAACTATCAGGAGGACAACAGCAGCGTGTTGCCATAGCAAGAGCTTTGGCATTGCAACCGGATATTTTATGTTTTGACGAGCCTACATCAGCCCTTGATCCTGAACTTACAGGGGAGGTACTCAAGGTTATCAAAAGTCTTGCGGAAGAAAAGACTACTATGATAATAGTAACTCATGAAATGGCATTTGCCAGAGATGTGGCAGATACTGTTGTATTTATGGATCAGGGTGTTATTGTGGAGCAGGGTGATGCAAAGCAGGTAATTGAAAATCCTAGGGAAGAGAGAACTAAGCAGTTCTTATCAAGATACAGCCAGAGTTAGAAAAAGACCGGTTAATGCTAAAAATTTAATATTTAATAATCATTTTAAAAATGTTATACTTATTTACAATGAAAAATGGAGATTGGTATAACATTTTTTTTGAGTAAATTTAATCATTAGGAGGAATAGATGAGTTACGCAGATAAGGTTTTCGTAAATATGTGTCGTGACATTTTGGACAATGGAACCGACACTAAAGGAGAGAAAGTAAGAGCCAAGTGGGATGATGGCTCTTATGCATACACTATCAAAAAATTCGGTGTGGTTAACAGATATGACTTGAAAAAGGAATTTCCGGCAATTACATTGAGAAAGACAGGTTTTAAAAACTGTGTTGATGAACTTTTGTGGATTTGGCAGAAAAAATCCAACAATGTTAATGATTTAAACAGCCATATATGGGATGCATGGGCGGATGAAACAGGTTCTATCGGAAAAGCCTACGGATATCAGATGGGTGTAAAACATCATTATCCGGAAGGTGACATGGATCAGGTAGACAGAGTTCTCTATGATTTGAAGAACAATCCTTACAGCAGAAGAATTATGACTAATATTTATGTTCATCAGGATTTGTCAGAAATGAATCTTTACCCCTGCGCATACAGCATGACTTTTAATGTTACTAAGAATAAAGAAACAGGCAGACTTGTATTGAATGCTATTTTAAATCAGCGTTCACAGGATGTTCTGACAGCTAATAATTGGAATGTCTGTCAGTATGCAGCATTGGTTCATATGTTTGCACAGGTAAGTGATATGGAAGTAGGGGAGTTTGTACATGTTATTGCAGACGCTCATATTTATGATAAGCATGTTGATTTGGTCGAGGAACTTATTTCAAGAGAACAGCATCCGGCACCGAAGCTTTGGATTAATCCGGAAATAAAGAATTTCTATGATTTTACAGTGGATGATATTAAATTAACAGATTACGAATATGGTCCGCAAATCAAAATCCCTGTAGCGGTATAACGATGTTTTTTGAAGCAGGTTGATTAATAAAATAATTATATGAGAGGAGAATCCTACATATAGGATGAAAAGGAAAATATGAATTTAATAGTTGCAGTTGATAAGAATTGGGCAATCGGATACAAAAATGATTTACTTGTAAGTATTCCTGATGATATGAAATATTTTAGAGAGCATACTACAGGAAAGGTATGTATCATGGGAAAGAATACTTTGGAAAGTTTTCCGGGAGGAAGACCATTAAAGAACAGAGTAAATATTGTTATTGCTTTGGAAAAAAGCTACAAAGTAGATGGAGCAACAGTAGTGTACTCCATAGAGGAAGCATTGGAAGAGGCAAAAAAATACAACACGGAGGATGTGTATGTAATTGGTGGCGGAAGTATTTACAAACAGATGCTTCAGTATTGCGATACAGCATATATAACATACGTTGACCATGAGTATGCGGCAGATACATTTATCCCTAATCTTGACGAAATGCAGGATGAATGGAAAATGGTAGAAGAAGGAGAAGAAAACACATACTTTGATTTGGAGTATTATTTTAGAGTATATAAGAGAATTAAATAATATGTATGAAATTAAAAAAATATAGTGGCGAAAAAGTAGTAAGTTACGAGTGAACGTCTGTTGATATAGGAGAAAAATTATGAAAAGAATATTGACATTATTGATAACTTTGTCTTTGATAAGTGGAATGGTAACTGCGAATGATGTGAAAGTTGAAGCAGATGTTAATGCCAAATATCCATTTGTAATAGAAGATACAAATTATGGAATCTATGATTACAAGGTTATTGGAAAAAAAATAACCTTAACAGATAGTGATACAGAAATTTTAAATGATAAAGAGTATAGGAATAAAGGGTTTGTTTTCATAAAGAAGAAAATAGATAACGTAGATTCAATGTACTATCTTGTTGACTCAACAGGCTGTATTGCAGAGTACAAGACTAAATCTACTTGGAAGCCTAAAGCTTCTGTAATAAATTTAGATTTCGATAATTACGGCGACATAATAGTAATGATAACAGATCCCAATACAGGTAAGTATGATATATATAACAATACAAAACATAAATACTACAACTATCAGATAGATGACTTTGAAGATGAGGCTGCTCATTTTGGTATGAAAGCATTTAAAAAGAATGAAAAGTATGGAGTGTTAAATTCAAGTGGTGAAATGATATATGATCCAATATATGAATCAATAAGTTGGCATTATCCTGAAAATGGGAAAATTCGTTATGGATGTGGGTACGTTGGCAACAAGTTTGCAATAATTACAAATGGTAAAAAAACTTCACAAAATAAATATTATGATAATTTTTATAGTTCTTGGTATGAAGATTTTGATGGTGAGATAATCCCATTATGCGATGGTAATGATACAGTGCTGTTATCTTTGAATACTGGAAAAACTCTTGCAACATATTATAAAGAAGAATATCCCAGTATAAGTGTAAATAATGATAAATACGGTGAATGCCTGTGGATCAATTGGCGTGATGAAAACGATAATTATATGATGGATATTGTATCGGATGAAGGCATTATATCAGTTAATAGTTTATATAACGCAAAAAATGTTGAGGCTGGGCAGTGCTCTAGAATATCTGTTAATAGTTCGGGCGAAGACGGTTATGCATGTTATATAGATAATAAAGGAAAAATAATTGGAAAAAAGTATTATCGAATAAGGGTTGGTAATTGGGTAACTAACGAAATAACGTTTACAGAAGGTGTTTATTGTGGATTGGTTGTGAAATGTGATAATAGATTCGAGTGTCAACATAAGTCGGAGTACTATTTATTGGATGAAAAGGGCAATAAAGTGTTAGAGGGAATAAGAATTCCGAAAGCGTCAAGTAAAAAATACATAATAGCCGAGAGAGCTGATGGCACTATGTGTATGTTTGATGCTTTAAAAAGAGAGATTGTAAAGGATAATATTGAAGTTGCAGGGTATAAAATGATAAATAGCGACGAAGTTAGTGCAATAGTAATTTATGACAGAAAAAATAATAAGTATGGAATAATAGATATTAATACAGAAAAATGGTTAGATACAATATACGAAAAAGAAGAAATAGATGACTATTGGGGGACTTATAATTACAAATATGGTGACAATGAAATAACTGCCTTTCAATTTAGCGGACAGTCTTATAAGGTTGTAAATGAAAAAAACAAGATTATATTTGAAGGTGGCAGTGGTGAACTTTATGTAGATAGTACTCCAAATCTGGTAGTAGAAACAAGTGATTGGCGAAAGTCTTCAATGGAAATAATAGACTGTAATGGGAATTCATTAAAGAAATTTAATGTATACGATTCTGACGGAATAAATGTTGATAATGGAGAGAAGCGTTTATATATTTGCAAAGAAGAGCAATATGGATTAATTAATAGTGATGGAAGAACCATTCTGGATTCCAATAATGATTTTATTAGTGCATGTGATAAAAATTTTGTATATGTTGCGAATGACGGTACATCTGCGCTAGTTGATCAAAATGGGAATGCATTGATATATGGGGAATATGACGAAAACATATTTGAAAATATCGCAGGTGGTTTTTGTTTAAAGAAAGATAATGAATATTATCTTTATGATTTTCAAAAGTGCGCAGGAAATTCAGAAGAAAATGCTGACAAAATTACTGAAGACCAACTCTTCGGAGAATACGCAAAATATTTAAATAATGAATTTTATAATTCAATATATGAAAATATAAACAATGATATGGCAAATGCAATTTCAGGTTATGCAAAGTTTGACAAAATTTTAGCAGCAACAAAGTCGTTGCTGTTGGGACAGGGAAAGTTTGTTGTAAAGCAGATAATTAATTCTCTTCCGGGAACAAGCTTGGATGAAACAAAGATAAATCAGGAATTAGCCCTAGAATATCTAAAAAATATAGATACGGACTACATAGTTAAAAATGTAAATAATCTTCTAAAAGAAGAAGGAAAAGTAAATAGTTATTCATCTAAGATTATTAAGGTGTATAAAGAAATAAATAATTTAAAAACAGATGAAAATAAATTAAAATTTGCAGAAATAATGGCAGGAGATAATATTTCTGAGTCTACGATTTATAATAGTGTTAACGAGGCACTGGATAATAAAGCAAAAATTCTAAAAGCGGGTGGGGAAGTAAGTAATCTGTTGGAATATTTGACGGTGTATTTTACAATTTGCGAAATAAATAATGATATTGTAACAAGTATTATGAAACTAATCCCAACTGATAGTGCATTATACAATGGATTGGATTACATAAATAAAAAGCAAACAATGAATGGTGGGATTATGTATTCCTTTGAACGTTTGAATGATGAGGCACTGAGTATGCTTGTAGGTTTTGCAGAAAATAATATTGAGTCAGCCATGGATTTGAATTGTAGTGGATTGATAATTACGTCATTAAAACTGGCCGGATATTTAGCAGGAAACGTGATGGATACTGTAAAATTGGAAGATTTAGATAAGGCAACATTAGTTCTGACGAATGTATGCACACTAAAAAAAGCAGTAGAGGACTATCAAAAGGTTATAAGTAACAATTATGCCTATAAAGGTAATATTAATATTGAAACATTAAAGACAAATTATTCTGTTTTAACAAGTACGTATTTTCAGGCGTTATTGAAAGGCTTAGAGTATACAGATAAAATAGCGAAAGACAATAGTGAAATAATAAAGCAACACACAAAACAATTTGAGAAAAAATTGATTTATAGAAGTTATCTTAATTCGTGTCTGTTGAATGCAAGGGCACGTTGGGTATACGAAATAAAATCTAATAAAGCAGTAATTAAAAAAATGACTACTGATTTAGGAGATAGTGGTAGGGTCAGTTATATTGAATTGTTGAGTGAACATGATGAGGTGGATGATGACGAATCCCAAATAAAAACGCAAAAATGTCTGGTTATTCCAAAAGAAATAGATGGTTATGAGGTGACTGAAGTTCAGAGTAATACTTTTGAAGAAGAAATTGATGGTGTTTATATTCCTGGAAGTGTTAACACATTTTCAAAGGAGGCGTTCTCTGAGGTTAACAACGTAGTGGCTATTAGTTCTAACAAAGATGTATTAAATGCTATAAAGGATAACAATGTGTCTGTTAGTAATATTGATAAAATTCCAATAAAAATTGAAATGATAAATGAACCTTCAAATAAGCAGGTTGAATTTCAAGGTGAGCCTGATTTAGATGGAATTGAAATTAAAGTTACATATGAAGATGGAAGTGAAGAAATCATTACCGACGGATTATATGCTGTAGTGGAAAATCCTAAAATAGGGAATTCAGTGGCTAAAATCTATTATAGAGGGTTAACATTGGAGTATAACGTTGAAGTGTTAAAAGGAGAGTGCAATTATATAGTTTCTTATGAAGATGAGTACGGCAATAAATTGAAAGAGGATGAGAAAGGCAGTGCAGAAGCCCAATCTGTTTTAGCAATTACACCACCTGAAATTGAAGGTTATACACCTGTAAATGATAGTTTGCAATTTGCAATTGGAAGAGATAACTATTTTCAAGTGGTGTACAAAAAGCAGAAGAGCGGAATGATAGATCAGGCGAATGTTATAATTCCAGATTATTGTGTGAATAAAGAAAACTGGAAGAAGTCTATTAATTTTTTAGGTACTGTTAAGGTTAGTGGAGAAGACTTGGAGTTAAATAGAGACTTTTCTGTTGTTTATCAATCATATCAGGTTGGAAAAAATCAACTTACAATTGTAGGAAAAGGAAATTATTACGGAATAATAAAGGTAAATTATAATATTGTTGAACAGGAACACTATTGGGGTGATTGGGAAGAACAAATAAAAGCAAGTGTGTCAAAAGAGGGAAAAAGTTACAGAAGATGTTTTATTTGTTCCAAAATTGAAGAAAAGAATACTCCGAGATTACAGAAAAGTTACACCCCCAATACAATTGTCCTTACCAGAGTATCAGGTATAAAAGGCAAAAAGGCTAAAAATCGTAAGTTTATACTAAAATGGAAAAAAGTTAAAAATGCAGTGGGATACAGAGTACGCTACTCACAAAGCAAAAAATTTAAGAAGTGCGTAACAAAATATACAACAAAGAATTCACTAATAATAAAGAAACTAAAAAAAGGAAAAAAATATTATGCTAGAATTAATGCATATTATATTAGTGGAAAAACCAAGGTATATGGACCGTTAAGTAAAATCAAAAAGGTAAAGGGATGATTTGAAGCAATTTTTACAATTTTCTGCATACAATATACAGATTAAATATGTATGGTGATTTTATGCTTATTAAAATGCAGGTAGATTCGGGAGATATAGGAGAGTTGCAGGTTAATGTTGTTGACAGCAACAATATTCCTATCAAAGATGCAAGGGTAATAATAAGACGTCCAAGACAGATTGGCGATGAACAGCAGAACCAGATGCAGCAAATCGAAGAATTGAATACGGATGCTTCAGGACAGACTCAGACGGTGGATTTGAATACTCCGCCATTGGCATACAGCCTGGATGAAAATAATGATATTCAACCCTACGCGAATTATGATGTTGAGGTGGATGCACCGGGATATGAGACAGAAAATATAGAGAATGTTGAAATTCTGGCAAAGGAGCTGGCAATTCAAAATGTAAAGATGCGCCAGGTGGAAGGAAATGAACAGGAAAATATTAACATACCTCCCCACACTTTATATTATGAATATCCGGCAAAAATCCCTGAGGATGACATAAAGGATGTAAGCGAACCGGGCGAAATTGTCTTAAGTCGTGTTGTGATACCGGAATATGTGGTTGTACATGATGGAACACCTTCCAGTAATGCAAGAGATTATTATGTAACTTACAAAGATTACATTAAAAATGTTGCATCATCAGAAATTTATGCAACCTGGCCCCAGGCGACTTTAGAGGCTAATATTCTGGCAATAATGTCGTTTACATTGAATAGGGTTTATACTGAATGGTACAGGAACAAAGGAAAAGATTTTACTATTACATCATCTACGGCCTATGATCAGAAATGGATTAATGGAAGGAATATTTTTGAATCTATAAGTCTGGTGGTAGACAATATTTTTGATCAGTATCTTTCGCTTCCGGGAGTTAGACAACCGATTCTAACGCAATATTGTGACGGAAGAAGGGTAACATGTCCTAACTGGTTAAGTCAGTGGGGGTCCTGCAATTTAGGTGAACAGGGATATTCAACATTGGAAATCATTAGAAATTATTATGGTGATGAAATGTACATCAATACAGCCGAACAAATATCCGGAATTCCGGCATCCTGGCCCGGCTATAATTTAGATATAGGTGCCAGCGGACAAAAGGTACAACAGATGCAGGAGCAGCTTGATACAATAGCAAATGTATATACAAATATTCCAAGAGTTACGGCAGACGGAATATATGGCGAAGGAACGCAGGCCTCAGTTAAGGCTTTTCAGAAAATATTTGACCTGCCTCAGACAGGAATTGTTGATTTTGCTACGTGGTACAAAATTTCCCAGATATATGTTGGAATTACAAGAATTGCTGAAGGAATTCCACGATAAGGGAATTGATAGAAATATAAATAATGTAATAATTCATATGAACTGGCACGAATTAGTTATAGAACTAGTTGGTGCCAGTTTTTTGATGCATTATGAGCCGGTGGTAGTGTATTAGCGCCGGAAGTACGTGTGAGCAAGAAAATAAACAGGTATAATACACGTAGTATAACTAGCCGAAAGAATATTGGGGACGGAAGTACGTGTAAGCAAGAAAATAAACAAGCTAAATACACGTAATATAGCTAACCGAAAGAATATCGGGGACGGAAGTACGTGTAAGCAAGAGAAAAAACAAGTATAATACACGTACTAAAGCCAGCCCAAAAAGTATTGGGAGCGGAAGTACGTGGAAGCAAGAGAATAAACAAGCTTATTACACGTAGTAAAGCCAGTCAAAAAAGTATCGGGGACGGAAGTACGTGGAAGCAAGAGAAAAATTAGCAATTTTCACAATTTATTCCCCAAATATGTTGAAAGAAGAGTCGATTTTTGGTATAATCTATACAATTTGAGCAAAAATATCAAATCATTAACAAAACAAATGAAAGGAAACACATTTATGAACGCATTTCTAATCTTAGAAGATGGTACAGTCTTCAAAGGAAAATCTATTGGATCAACAAAAGAAATTATTTCGGAAATTGTATTTAACACATCAATGTGGGGATACTTAGAAGTCCTTACAGACCCTTCATACGCGGGACAGGCAGTATGCATGACTTATCCGCTTCAGGGAAACTACGGTATATGCCATGAGGACATGGAATCACTTAAGCCTTGGCCTGATGCATATATAGTGCATGAGTTAAGCAGAATGCCAAGTAACTTCAGATGTGATGATACAATTCAAAACTTTTTGGAAGAAAACGACATTCCGGGAATTGAAGGAATTGACACAAGAGCCCTTACAAAGATTCTTCGTGAAAAAGGTACAATGAATGGAATGATTACAACTAATGAAAACTACAACCTTGATGAAGTACTTCCAAAGATAAAGGAATACACAGTTACAGGAGTTGTAAAAGCAGTTTCGTGTAAGGAGAAGAAAGTTCTTAAGGGAGATGGCTTTGATGTTGCACTACTTGATATTGGTGCAAAGAACAATATTGCAAAATCCTTAAATAAAAGAGGATGTAATGTTACAGTTTATCCTTGTGATACTCCGGCAGAAGAAATTATTGCTGCAAATCCTGATGGTATTATGTTATCAAACGGCCCCGGAGATCCAAAAGAGTGTGTTTACCAGATAGAACAGATTAGAAAGTTATATGATACAGATATTCCTATTTTTGCTATATGTCTTGGACATCAGTTAATGGCACTTGCCACAGGAGCTGATACAAAGAAAATGAAATATGGACATCGTGGTGGAAATCATCCGGTAAAAGATTTAGATTCAGGACATGTATATATTTCATCACAGAATCATGGATACATGGTTGATGGTGACACAGTAAATCCTGAAATAGCAAAGGTTGCATTCGTAAATGTTAATGACAAGACTGTAGAGGGTCTTAGATATAAAAATAAGAGCATTTTTACTGTTCAGTTCCATCCGGAGGCTTGCCCTGGACCACAGGATTCAGACAGACTGTTCGACGAATTTATTAATATGATGGAGGTGAAGAAGAATGCCTAGAGATTTAAGCATAAAGAAGGTTTTAGTTATAGGTTCAGGTCCTATTGTAATAGGACAGGCAGCAGAGTTTGACTACGCAGGAACACAGGCGTGCCGTTCATTGAAAGAAGAAGGCATTGAAGTAGTTCTTTTAAATTCAAACCCGGCTACAATCATGACAGATAAAGATATTGCAGACGAAGTATATATTGAACCACTTACTGTTCCGGTATTAGAAAAGATTATTGAAAAAGAAAAACCGGACAGCATTCTTCCAACACTTGGAGGTCAGGCAGGACTTAACCTTGCAATGGAAATTGCAGAGACAGATTTCCTTGAAACACATAACTGCCGACTGATAGGAACAACATCAGAGACAATCAAAAAAGCAGAAGACAGACTTGAATTTAAGGAAACAATGGAAAAAATCGGTGAGCCTTGTGCACCGTCATTAGTTGTTGAAAATGTAGAAGATGGTATTGAATTTACTAATAAGATTGGCTACCCTGTAGTTCTTCGTCCTGCTTATACATTAGGAGGAAGCGGTGGTGGTATTGCTCACAATCAGGTAGAATTAGTTGAAATTCTTGAAAACGGATTAAGACTTAGCCGTGTAGGTCAGGTTTTAGTTGAGAGATGCATTGCAGGATGGAAAGAAATAGAGTACGAAGTTATGCGTGACTCTGCCGGAAACTGCATTACAGTATGTAACATGGAAAATATTGATCCTGTTGGCGTTCATACAGGTGACAGTATTGTAGTTGCTCCTTCACAGACTTTAGGTGATAAAGAACATCAGATGCTTAGAACATCAGCTCTCAATATTATAAATGAATTAAACATTACAGGTGGATGTAACGTTCAGTACGCATTACACCCTGAGAGCTTTGAATATTGTGTAATCGAAGTTAACCCTCGTGTAAGCCGTTCATCAGCACTTGCTTCTAAGGCCACAGGCTATCCGATTGCAAAGGTTGCAGCAAAGATTGCATTAGGTTATACACTTGATGAAATCAAGAATGCAATTACACAGAAAACATATGCAAGTTTTGAGCCAACTCTTGACTACTGCGTAGTTAAGATTCCAAGACTTCCATTTGATAAATTTATTACAGCCAGCAGAAAACTTACAACTCAGATGAAAGCTACCGGAGAAGTTATGAGTATTTGCAATAACTTTGAAGGGGCATTAATGAAGGCAATACGTTCATTGGAACAGCATGTAGAATGTCTTTTGGATTATGACTTTTCAGAACTCACAGGTGACCAGTTAGAAGACCAGCTTCATGTAGTGGATGACAGAAGAATCTGGGTTATTGCAGAGGCGTTAAGACGTGGCGTAAGTTATGACCATATCCATGAAATAACAATGATTGATAAATGGTTTATTGATAAACTTGCAATTATTGTAGAAATGGAAAATACTCTCAAGAATGAAAAGCTAACACCGGACATTTTAAGAGAAGCAAAGAGAATGGAATTCCCTGATACAGTAATAAGCAGACTTACGGGAATGCCACAGGATGAAATTAAAAAGATGCGTTACGACAACGATATCGTGGCATCATACAAAATGGTAGATACATGTGCCGCAGAATTTGAAGCAGCTACACCGTATTATTATTCTGTATACGGTGGAGAAAATGAAGCAACAGAAACAAACCCACCAAAGAAGGTATTAGTACTTGGTTCAGGACCTATACGTATCGGACAGGGTATTGAATTTGATTTCTGTTCAGTTCATTGTACATGGGCATTTAAAGAAGAAGGATATGAAACAATTATTGTAAATAACAACCCTGAAACTGTATCAACAGACTTTGATATAGCTGATAAGTTGTATTTCGAACCACTTACTCCGGAAGATGTTGAAAACATTGTAAATATTGAAAAACCTGACGGAGCAGTAGTTCAGTTTGGTGGACAGACAGCCATTAAGCTTACGGAATCCCTTATGAAGATGGGAGTTCCAATTCTCGGTACTGATGCAGCAGATGTAGATGCAGCAGAAGATAGAGAATTATTTGATGAAATTCTTGAAAAATGCGGAATTCCAAGACCTACAGGCGGAACTGTATTTACAGCAGATGAAGCTAAAGAAGTAGCAAACAAACTTGGATATCCGGTGTTAGTAAGACCTTCATACGTTCTTGGTGGACAGGGAATGCAGATTGCAACCTGTGACGAAGAAGTAGAAGAATTTATGGAAATTATTAACAGAATAGCACAGGATCACCCAATTCTTGTAGATAAATATCTTCAGGGTACAGAGGTTGAAGTTGATGCCATCTGCGATGGAACAGATATATTAATTCCTGGTGTAATGGAACATATTGAAAGAGCCGGAGTTCATTCAGGCGATAGTATTTCAGTATATCCTGCATACACATTGTCACAGGAAATAATTGATACAATTGAAGACTACACAAGAAAGCTTGCAATGTCACTTCATGTAAAGGGAATGATTAACATTCAGTTTATTGTATGTGACGGAAAAGTTTATGTAATTGAAGTAAACCCACGTTCATCAAGAACAGTTCCATACATTAGTAAGGTTACAGGTATTCCAATTGTTAATCTTGCAACTAAATGTATTATTGGAAAGACAATTAAAGAACAGGGTTATGAACCGGGATTACAGCCAAATGCAGATTACTATGCAATAAAGATGCCGGTATTCTCATTTGAAAAAATCCGTGGAGCTGAGACAAGTCTTGGACCTGAAATGAAGTCAACAGGTGAGTGTCTTGGTATTGCAAAGACATTTAATGAAGCGTTATATAAAGCTTTCTTAGGTGCAGGTGTAGTTTTACCAAAGCATAAAAAAGTTATTATTTCAGTAAAGGATGCTGATAAACAGGAAGTAGTTCCGCTTGCACAGCGTTTTGAAAAACTGGGATACGAAATTTATGCTACAAGAAGTACTGCAGAAATTTTAAGAGAAAATGGTGTTGATGCGATTAAGGTAAACAAGATTCATCAGGAAGCACCTACAGTTATGGATTTACTTCTTGAACACAAGATTGACATTGTTATTGACACTCCTACACAGGGTAGAGATAAGAACCGTGACGGATTCTTAATCAGAAGAACATCTATTGAGACCGGTGTAAACTGCTTTACAAGTCTTGATACTGTAGATGCGCTTCTTACAAGTTTAGAGAGTGATGCAAAATCAAATCTTACATTGATTGATATTGCAGAATTATAATCGCTAAAAGCAGTTAATTGGAGAGAAACACGCCTGGAAAGGTGTGAACATGAACAATATAATAAATGAAATTGTCGGTGGAAGATATTATGTGCTGGAATTACTTGGGGAAGGTGGAACATCCAATGTATTTAAGGCGATGGATATTTACACAAAAGAAATATGCGCCCTAAAGAGGTACATTACGTCTGACCCGGCAAACAACAAAACATTATTGGAAGGAATGGAGAGGGAATTAAGTGTGTTAAAGCACTGTACCCATCCGGTCCTTCCAAAAATTTATAATCTGATAAAAGAACAGGAGGACTTTTATCTTGTTATGGAATACGTGGAAGGCATTGATTTAAGAAGTTATGTTGAAACAAATGGAACTCTCAAAAAAAGAGAAATAAAAAACATAAAGGAACAGATTTGTAGCGGACTGTATTACCTGCATAGTCTGGAACCGCCTGTTATCTACAGAGATTTAAAACCTTCCAATGTTATTCTTACAGATGAACAGAAAATAAAACTTATAGATTTTGGAATAGCCAAAAGATATAGCAGGGATATTGTTGATGAGATTCCGGTGGGAAGCAAAGGATTTGCGGCACCGGAGCAATACGGGATAAATGGAAGAAGTATTTACAATACGGATATAAGAACTGATATTTATACAATTGGAACAACCATTTATTATCTAAAAACAAAGAAAAAGTATGACAGAAATAGAAAAACGTGGCGTATACACGGAAAATTAAAGAAAATAATCAGAAAATGCACGGAAATTTTACCGGATAAAAGATATCAGAATTGTATTGATGTTCTATGTGATATTAAGTCCTTGCATATTATTAGAAAATAAATTATTCTATTATTAGGCAGTGGTGATATTGTATGTATACTTATGAAAGGGTTTAGATTATAGTGATGCTACTGCTTATTTTATGAAAGAGAAAGGTAAGGTATATGAATTACAGTCAAACAAAAGAATTATTGAAAAAGTATGACCAGGAACAGCTGCTTAAATATTATGATGAATTGGATGATAACAGTAGGGAATTATTGTTAAAGCAGATTGAAGATATTGATTTTGATTTACTAAAATATCTTGGTAATGAAAATAGTGAAAATACAAAGGGAAAAATTACACCTTTAGATGATGCAGTATCTATAGATGACATAGAAAAGAATAGAGAAAAATATACTAACATAGGTATTGAAGCCATAAAAGAAGGAAAGGTGGCAGCCCTTTTGCTGGCTGGCGGTATGGGTACAAGACTTGGTTCTGACAAACCAAAGGGAATGTACAATATTGGAGAAACAAAGGATGTTTACATCTTTGAAATGTTAATCAGAAATCTTATGGATGTAGTTAATCAGACAGGTGTGTATGTGCCTCTCTATATTATGACAAGTGAAAAGAACAACGATGATACTGTTAAGTTCTTTGAAGAGAAGAACTATTTCGGATATGACAAGGATTACGTAGACTTTTTTGTACAGGAAATGGCACCTGCAACATCTTTTGATGGAAAGATTTTCCTTGAAGATAAGGACAGAGTATCAACATCACCTAATGGTAACGGAGGATGGTTTATTTCCTTCGTAAAATCCGGCTTATGTGAGAAGGCTAAAGCGAGAGGTGTTGAATATATTAATATATTTGCAGTAGATAATGTATGTCAGAGAATGGCTGATCCATGTTTTGTGGGAGCAATGCTTGATGGCGGTTACAGAAGTGCTGCCAAGGTAGTGTCAAAGGCAAGTCCGGAAGAAAAAGTAGGGGTTCTTTGTTTAGAAGACGGAAAACCGTCAATTGTAGAATATTATGAACTTACGGAAGACATGCGTTATGAAACAAGGGATAATGGAGAACTGGCTTACAAATATGGCGTAATACTTAATTATCTCTTTAATATGGAAGATTTGGAGAAGAATCTTGAAAATAATCTTACAGTTCATATTGTAAAGAAGAAAATCCAGTATTTGGATGAAGAAGGTAATAAAGCAAAACCTGAAACAGAAAATGGATATAAGTTTGAGACTTTGGTTCTTGACATGATTCATATGATGGATAATTGCCTTGCTTATGAAGTGGTAAGAGAAAAAGAATTTGCACCTATTAAGAACAAAACAGGTGTAGATTCAGTTGATAGTGCTAAGGCATTGCTTAAACTTAACGGTGTAGAATTATAGAATAAGAAAAGAGAGAGTAATAAAATGAAAAAAATACTTGAACTGATTACGGAAGAATTTGAAAAGGCATTTGAAAAAGCAGGTTATGACAAAAAATTAGGAAAGGTTGGAATATCAAACAGACCGGACCTTTGTCAGTACCAGTGTAACGGTGCAATGGCAGGAGCAAAATTATATCATAAAGCACCAATAATGATTGCCAATGATGTTGTGGAAACTATTGGAAGCAATACAATGTTTTCATCTGTGGAAGCCGTAAATCCGGGATTTATAAACATAAATTTAAATAGCGCATTTGTTGCAGAGTATTTGAATAATATGGAAACGGCAGATAAATTCGGAGTTGAAAATGAGAAGCAGAAAACAATAATTGTAGACTACGGCGGAGCCAATGTTGCAAAACCACTTCATATTGGGCATTTGCGTTCAGCTGTAATTGGGGAAAGTGTAAAAAGAATTGTAAAATATCAGGGAAATAAAGTAATTGGTGACGTTCATCTTGGAGACTGGGGACTTCAGATGGGACTTATTATTACTGAATTAAAAGAAAGAAAACCTGATTTGGTTTATTTTAATGAAAATTATTCAGGAGAATATCCTACAGAAGCACCATTTACAATTTCAGAATTAGAAGAAATCTATCCTTGTGCCAGCAAGAAGTCAAAAGAAGACCCTGGTTACAAGGAAAGAGCACAGCATGCTACATTGCAGCTTCAGAGCGGATATGCACCATATAGGGCTTTGTGGAAACATATTATGAATGTTTCAAAGGCTGATTTAAAGAAAAATTACGATAATTTAAACGTTGAATTTGACTTATGGAAGGGCGAAAGCGATGCCCAGCCTTATATTCCGGGATTAATTGATGATCTTGTAGAAAAGGGATTGGCATACGAAAGTCAGGGAGCTCTTGTAGTAGATATAACTCAGGAAGGTGATAGCAAGGAATACCCACCATGTATAGTTAGAAAATCAGACGGAGCAGCACTTTATGCAACATCTGACATTGCAACATTAGTTGAACGTGAAAAAGATTTCAATCCTGATAAATACGTATATTTGGCAGACAAGAGACAGAGTCTTCATTATACACAGTTCTTCCGTGTAGCCAAGAAGGCAGGAATTGTAAAGCCTGATTCTGAACTTGTATTTATCGGTTTTGGAACAATGAACGGAAAAGACGGAAAGCCATTTAAAACCAGAGAAGGTGGCGTAATGCGTCTTGAAAATCTTATTTCCCAAATTAATGAAGCTGTATATGACAAGATAATGGAAAACCGTTCCGTAAGTGAGGAGGAAGCAAGAAAAACAGCAAAAATAGTAGGACTTGCAGCACTTAAATACGGCGACTTATCGAATCAGGCTTCAAAGGATTATATATTTGACATAGACAGATTTGCTTCATTTGAAGGAAACACAGGACCGTATATCTTATATACAATCGTTCGTATTAAATCAATTATTGAAAAATACGTTGCTGAAAACGGAAGCATAGATGATCTCTCTGTTACAGATACAGATGATGAAGAACAGCTGGCATTAATGCTTGAATTGTCAAAGGTAAATGAAGTTATTGAGAATGCGGCAATTGAACTTGCACCACATAAGATATGTTCTTATATCTATGATTTATCAAATGCATTTAATAAGTTCTATCACAGCACAAAGATATTAGCAGAAGAGGATGAAGCTAAAAAGAAAGGCTACATTGCACTTATTAGTCTTGTGCAGAAAGTGCTTGAAACATGTATTGATTTACTTGGTTTTGAGGCACCGGATAAGATGTAGGGAAAATGTTATGTGAATGAATAAAGACTTGGCAAAATTAAAAAATGTTAAGAAAGTGAAAGTAACGTATGATTTTGTAAAGAACAGTGAAGAAGAATAAGGAGGTAGTGTGAGAAATAAATTTTTCATTACTATTTGTGCCAGCGATTATCAGGATGTTGAAATAGCATGGAAAAACAATCAGTACGGAGGTGGCACAAATCATCTTCATTATATGCTTTTTTAGACAGATACGCAGTCTGTCTTTTTGGTATAAAAAATAATAAAATACTTTTAAATAAACAAAAATACCCGACAATTATTAAAAAAATCATAACTGTCAGGTATTTTTATTTATGTCATTACTAACTTAATGACATTGCTGTAAAAAGCCCCTTTTAAAAATTATTTCTTTGCTTTGTCAGAAGTAGCAGTTGTTGACTTAACGTTAGAATCACCCTTCTGAACTAAGACATTACGAATGCTTTCAAGTTCTTTGGCTGATCTTTCGATATGGGTAGTCTGAACAGGTGGTGTATAAAGACCTGTCACAACAGCTACGGAGTAACCAATATATACGATAAATGCTAAACCAACAAGGGTAGCAGCTATGTAGGCGATAACCTTCTTTACGTTAGTCTTTTTTGTCGCATGTTTTCTGTTGTATTTCTCCTGCTTATATTTATTGACTTTTTCCTGACTCATTTCTCGTACCTCTCATAAATTATTTCTTTTTAAATTATAAAACAAAAGTAACTGTAAAACAAGTGGCTTTTATGTTATAATGCTTTTATTCATTTTTGAAAAGCACCTTATATTATATAATAAAATACAGGGGTTTTGAAGAGTAGAATGTAAATGAACACATTAAAAAGGATGAAACAATGAAAGAATATAAAGTTATTATATTTGATTTGGACGGAACATTAAGTAAATCAGGAGAGGGAATAACAAAGTCTCTGCAATATGCCCTTGAAAAAGTAGGTATTAAAGAAGATGATTTAGAAAGTTTAAATCATTTTGTAGGACCTCCTCTTAAGTATGAATTAAAGAGAACTTATGATATGACCGATGAATTGGCAGTAAGGGTAACTGAGTTGTATAGAGAGAGATACACCCCAATAGGCATATATGAAACAGAATTATATCCGGGAACGGTAGAATTACTTCAAAATTTACGCAAAGGTGGTAAATATATTGCTATGGCTACGTCAAAGCCTCAGAGTATGGCGGAAGAAGTTCTTAGACATTTAAAGATTGACAAATACTTTGATATGGTAATGGGAGCTGACCTTACGGGACCGAAGAAGGATAAAGCATCGGTACTGAACTCATTGTTTGAAAAACTTGAAATAAAAGATAAAAATCAGTACATAATGATTGGTGACACAAAGTTTGATGCCGAAGGTGCAAAAGCCGTTGGCATTGACTGTATAGGTGTATCTTATGGATATGGAACAAGAGAAGAACTGGAAGAATGCGGAGCAATAAAAGTTGCAGACAGCACAGATGAATTGCAGGGCATTTTGCTGTAAGGAGAATGAATATGAAGAAAGAAACATTAGCGGGAAAGATATGGGGACTTATTTACCCCATGTTAATATATTTATGCACGACAATAATTGTAACCATGGTTATTCAAATTGGCAGTCTGGTATACTGGAAGGTTACAGGTCAGATGAAAGACACCAATGAAATCAATGCATTGCTGCAAAGTAAAGCTATGCTATTTACTTTTCTTTCAGCATTGTGCACGGCGCCTATTTTAGCGCTGTTTAGAAAAAGGGATATTAATAAGGAGAAAGCGTGGAATATTTACAAAAAATATGAAATGGTAAATCCCGTAAAATATCTTTTGATAATTCCTTTTGGAGTATTTACAATGATTTGGGCTAATATGTTTGTATCAATATTGACAATGTTTATGCCTAAATTTATGTTAGATAGCTACAAGGGAACCCAGCAGGCAATATTTGGAAGCTCCATTGCAATTCAATTTCTTGCCGGTGGCATAATGGGACCGATTGTTGAAGAACTTTTATTTAGAGGGTTAATTTATAATCGTGCAAAAAGAATGACCGGAGTAGTACCGGCGGCAATTATATCAGCAGTATTGTTCGGCATTTTCCATGGAAACTGGGTACAGGCTCCATATGCAATGATAGTTGGTATTATGGCTGTTTTTGTATATGAAAAATATAAATCAATTACAGCACCAATTCTTTTTCATATGTCTGCCAATATAATGGCAACAGGTATGTCGTATCTGGCAAACGGATTAGCAGAAGGACAGACGGAAACGGCAGATATCAGTGTTGCAGGACAATTAATATCAGCCTGCTCGTCAATGTTCATTAATTTAGCTTTGGCAGTTGGTGTTGGAATAATAATTAATAAAGTGGTGAAAGCAAAGGAGGTTAAGTAATGAAATTACTTACAGTAGCAATTCCATGTTATAATTCACAGGATTATATGGAGAAAAGTATAAGAAGTGCATTAACAGGTGGCGATAGGGTTGAGGTTATAGTGGTTGACGACGGCTCTAAAGATAACACTTTAAAAATAGCAAAGAAATATCAGGAAAAATTTCCTGATATAGTTAAGGTTGTACATCAGGAAAATGGTGGACATGGTGAGGCAGTAAACACAGGAATTAAAAATGCAACAGGATTATATTTTAAAGTTCTTGATAGCGATGATTGTCTGGGAAAGAAGGCATTAGCAGAGGTTTTAGACCTTCTTGAAGATATGGTATCAAAGGATGCCGGTCTTGATATGCTTATTACAAACTTTATGTATGACAAGCAGGGAGTAAAGCACAAAAAAATAATGAAATACAAAAAGGCAATGCCTGTTGGAAGAATGTTTGGATGGGATGAACTGAAATTTGGAACTACCCAGTATTTATTAATGCATTCAGTTATTTATAGAACAAAAGTACTTAGAGAATGCAATATGGAATTACCAAGGCATACATTCTACGTAGATAATATCTATGTATTCCAACCATTACCTTTTGTAAAAAATATATATTATTTAGATGTATGTCTTTATAAATATTTTATCGGAAGAGATGACCAGTCAGTAAATGAAAACATTATGATAAAGCGTTTAGACCAGCAATACCGCGTAACGAGAATAATGCTTGACATTTATAATAATTCAGAAATAAACCATCCAAATATTGATGCGGCAATGGTTCATTATTTTGATATGATGATGTGCGTACCATCAATACTGTCCATACTTGAAGGCTCAAAGGAAAGACTGGATGATAAGGAAAGACTCTGGAAAGATTTAAAAGAGACAAATCCGCTATTGTACAAAAGAGTAAGGACATCTATTTTGGGACGAACAATGAACCTTCCGGGAAAACTTGGCAGAAAACTGTCTGTAATAGGATACGGCATCACACAGAAGTTCTTTGGATTTAACTAAAAAATAGAAAGTATAATATAAAAAGACGGATAGAGTTGTTAAAAAAACGATTGGAAGTATTTCGTAATCTTTGCGAGCATAGCTGCAATTGCGGAGCAGTGTTTGAAGCTGCGAAGCAGCGAGTTTGCGAGAGCAATTGCTGATAGGCGGCGCAGCAAAGATAGAAATACGACATGTTTTTAACAACTCTATCCGTCTTTTTTATATTTAATATTTACTATTTTTTATTTAAGAAATAAAGAACCTGGTGCTGCTTTGGATCCTTAACAGTTGGTTCAGGGAAGTTTACTTTTCTGAACCACCACTTGAATACTACGAAGTAGAGGATGAATGCAAGGAGTGCACCGGCTACTATGTCAATTACTGAGTGTTGTTTTAGAAAAACGGTAGAAAGACAAATCAAAACTGATAAGATTAATGAAAATACTTTCATACGTTTTCTAGATTGTAATTTTTGCATATGAGGACTTTTGACTAAACATAAGTGGGCGCTTATTGTTGCAAATACGTGTATGCTTGGGCAGACGTTTGTGGGAGTGTCGTTGGTGTATAAAAAGTTCACCAGTTGAACTAATATGTTGTCACGTCCCATGTCAGTAAGCCTTAAATTCAGTCCGTTAGGGTAGAACGTGCATACCAGTAAGGCAATAGTCATTCCTGTAAATTCATAGGCACAAATACGATAAAATTCATTTTTTGAATGATAAAACAAAAAAACAAACACTGCCGGTATATATAGAAACCATAAAAGATATGGTATTACGAACCATTCACAAAATGGAATTATATCATCCAACGGACAATGTAATATATGAAGCCCGGGATAATCGGCAGGTATTAATGTTTCCAAAAGAATGAACCACGGCATGTATATAAAAACATAAAGCAATGGCCAGGCGTGTTTGTACTTACGAAGCTCTTTTTTTATTTTGCTCATAAGTTACCTCTGAAAAATATATTAAACTATTATTAAATTTACACAAATTTATAAAAATCTGTTACAATAGTTTTTGTTCAAAAAGAAGTATAACATTCTGGGTTTAAAAAATAAAGTATAAATACAGCAAATAGGAGACAGAAATGAATATTAATCACGTAATTGCAGAAGAATTAAATGTAAAAGAATGGCAGGTTGATGCAGCAGTTAAATTAATTGATGAAGGAAATACAATTCCATTTATTGCGAGATACAGAAAGCCTGTAACAGGAGAACTTAACGATGAACAGTTAAGAGACCTTGATGACAGACTTAAATATTTAAGGAATTTAGAAGAAAAAAAACAGACAGTTATAGCTTCAATTGAGGAGCAGGAAAAAATGACTCCGGACCTTATGAAAAAGATTGAAGAGGCTAAAACAATAGTGGCAGTGGATGATATTTACAGACCATATCGTCCAAAGAGAAAAACAAGAGCTACTGAAGCAAAGGCAAAGGGACTTGAGCCTTTGGCAAATATTTTTATTCTTCAGATGAGCAGCAAAACATCGGAAGAAGAAGCAAAGGATTATATTAATGAGGAAAAAGGCGTAGATAATGTGGAATCAGCCATTAAAGGAGCGCAGGATATAATTGCGGAAATGGTATCTGACAATGCAGAATTTAGAAATGCCATTAGAAATACGGTTATGAAGCATGGGGAGATTGTTTCTAAGGCGAAAAACGAAGAAGAAAAGACACCTTATGAAAATTATTATGATTATCTGGAGTCTGTAAGCAAAATTCCGGGACATAGAATTCTTGCAATAAACAGAGGTGAAAAGGAAAAGGTACTCAATGTAAAAATTGAAATGCCAGATGAGAACATTATAAAGGTTTTAGAAAAGGCTATTATCACAAGACAATCTAATTTCACCAATGTATTAAAGGAAGCAATTGAGGATGGCTATACAAGACTTATCAAACCTGCCATTGAGCGTGAAGTCAGAAATACACTGACAGAAAAAGCGGAAGATGGTGCAATAACAGTATTTGGGCAGAATCTTAAGCAGCTTTTGATGCAGCCACCAATTACAGGAAGATGTGTACTTGGATGGGACCCGGCATTTAGAACAGGATGTAAGCTGGCAGTAGTAGACGAGACCGGTAAAGTTTTATACACCACCGTTATATTCCCGACAGCTCCACAGAACAAAGTTGAAGAGTCAAAGAAAATAGTTTTAGACATTATAAATAAGTACAATGTAAGTTTGATTTCTCTTGGAAACGGGACAGCTTCAAGAGAATCAGAAGCAGTTATTGTAGATATAATAAAGGAATGCAAGTCAAAGGTTGAGTATATTATCGTAAATGAAGCAGGAGCATCTGTTTACTCTGCAAGTAAACTTGCAACGGAGGAATTTCCAAATTTCGATGTAGGACAGCGAAGCGCTACATCCATGGCAAGAAGACTTCAGGATCCATTGGCTGAATTAGTAAAAATCGAGCCGAAAGCAATAGGGGTGGGGCAGTATCAGCATGACATGAATCAGAAGAAACTTAGTGAAACATTGAGCAATGTAGTTGAAGACTGCGTTAATAATGTGGGGGTTGATCTGAATACTGCATCAGCTCCGTTGCTTGAATATGTTTCAGGAATCAACAAAACATTGGCAAAAAATATTGTTGAATATAGGGAAGCCAACGGACAGTTTGCCAGCAGAAAGGAATTGCTTAAGGTTTCAAAGCTTGGACCTAAGGCATTTGAACAGTGTGCAGGATTCCTTAGAATACGTGAGGGAAAAGAGCCTCTTGATTATACAAGTGTCCATCCGGAAAGTTACGTATCAGCAAAGAAGCTTCTTAAAAAATATGGATTTACAACAAAAGATATTGTATCGGGAGATGTAAAACTCTCAAAAGAAGTAAAGGATTTAAAAAATGTAGCAGAGGAAATCGGAACTGATGAGATTACTCTTAAGGACATGATTGCCGAGATTGAAAAACCGGGTCGTGACCCAAGAGATGAAATGCCAAAGCCTGTGTTGAAAAGTGATGTTTTGGACTTTGATGACTTAAAGGAAGGAATGGAATTAAGAGGAACAGTAAGAAATGTAATTGACTTTGGTGCCTTTGTTGACATCGGCGTTCATCAGGACGGTTTGGTGCATATTTCGGAAATGAGTGATAAATTTATAAAGCATCCTCTTGATGTAGTGTCAGTTGGTGATGTTGTAAAGGTAAGGGTCCTCAGTGTTGATAAAGAGAGAAAAAGAATTCAGTTATCAATGAAAGACTTATAGGACGAAAAACTGGTTTAGAAATTTCTAAACCAGTTTTTCGTATATTTCAGGAAATCTTTTGACTGCTTCATCAATATTGGCTAGAGCCGGGAAAATATGCTGATAGAAATACTTTCCATTATCATTTAGTGAAATCTTTTTTTCATTTCTGTCAAAAAGATTACATCCAAGCTCATCTTCTAATTTCTTTATGGTTTTACTTATTGAAGGCTATGGAACCATATTTTTCTCTGCAACCTTAGAAAAGTTGCAAATGGCAAGAATGGAACAACCAATGGTAACAACCAACAGGAAAGCACTACCGAATCGGAGGATGATGGTGTGACAGATATTTTATTTATAGGAAATTCAATGACATATTACAACACTTTATGTAATGTTGTAGGTGGAATTGCCAATAGAAAAGGACATAATGTAAGATGTACTGCGGCAACAAACGGTGGTCGCAATTTGATTTTTCAGTCAACAGCCGAAAACGTTCTGCAGGCCATAAAAAAAGGAGGATACGAAGTTGTTATTCTTCAGGATATTGTGGGAAGTTTTGATGCAGACAGATTACAAAGCGGAGCAGAGCAGATTATTCCAATAATAAAGCAGTCAAAGGAAAGTCAGTTGACGCATCAGTATTTACAAAGGCAAATGGAAATATGGCAGTAGGCTGTAAAGCATATGCATCAAATGAAAAGCAGGTTGCAATAAATGCAACAGATGGTAATAATAACACACGCTGGGAAACAGAGTTTGCAGATCCACAGTGGCTGTACAGTGATTTAGGCTCAAAAAAGGAGTTTGACACTGTAGGCTTTATCTGGGAAGGGGCTTATGTTTTTGCAGATAGTAAAAAAATAGAAAGAATATTTGTATAAAAATGAAACTACATAAAAAAATCACACCTTGTTTAAAAAGATAAAATTCTCTACAATCAGGTTATAGTATGTAAAGGAATAAAGACTTAGGAGAAAAGGAATAATGATAAAAAAGAAAATGTTCATAAAGGCAGTTTCACTGTTGTGCTTTACAGCAATTTTGGCAACAGGAATGCCGGAAATGAACGATGTAGCAAAAGCAGCCACACCGGATTTTTATTCGGAAGAGAGTTCGTTTATGGTAGACAAGGGTGGTTTTAAGAAAACGGTATATGGAGTAGGAACAGATGACTGGGGACAGACATGGAGAAACAGGACAGATACGTTGCCTCCGGCTGAAACATATTTAACAGATAATTATAAAGAGACTGTTGGAACAGTGCCAACAAATGATTGGGCAAGTTCAGTAGTTTTTGATAAGTATTCAGAATCTCTGTATGCACATCCATTGGCATATAGAGCTGCCAGCAACGGTATGCAGATGGCATCACCAGCAGTAGTTGACAGCACATCTTATGTGGATAGTGAACCTTCTGTAGAAAGTCTGCTGGAGGATGATACAGTGGAACTTGTAGTTGGCGGAGATGGATTTTCTGCAAAGGATGCCAGAGTTGACAGGTCTACGGATTGGTCATACGAGATTGTTATGGCAACAGCATCAGGAAAAGCATCAATGAAGTCAATTATTGCAAAAGGAACACCGTACGCATATTATACATTTGATGGGGTGACACCTACAATATCATTGGGAGCAGGCGCAACAGATCTTGCTATTTTCAAAAACTCAACATCTTCTAATATATTGGGAGTAAGTCTGAAAAATAAAAAAGATCACAAAACTCATTATTATTTACTTAGCGCACCAAAAGGTACAACATGGGTAAATGCCGGAGGAAAATTAACGGCAAATATGCCTTCAGATAGCAGATATTTATCAGTGGCAATATTGCCTGATAATAGTAATGAGGCTTTTGCCTTATACGAAAAATACGCTTTTAACTTTATAACAAATACAAAAGTTGAATGGGAGTATCTCAAGAATTCATCAAAGGTGATAACAAAATATAATGTTGTTACCAGAAATATGGAAACCGGAGAAGTCGGTGGTGATACCATTATTGCCCTATATCCTCATCAGTGGCGTTACACAGATACTGATTTTACACAGTATACTTATGACACAATTCGTGGAAAAATGAAGACAATTGTGGGAAACAGTTACGTGACACAAATGCAATACAATGGCATAGTTTCGACACTTCCAGTTACAACGGATGAAGAGACAATTGGGCATATTAAGGAACAACTGGGATATTTGTACTATTATAGAAAGACAAAAGAAGATCCTAAATGGATTTGTAATCTGGAAGGACAATATGGTGGATTTGATACATATTGGGTAGGAAAGAACCTAAATACTATGTCTGATGCAATATGGCTGTCAGGTCAGTTTGGCGAAGATAAGGATATGAAAAATATTACAGATGAGATGGTAAAGGGAATTGAAAACTATCTTGAATTTTGGTTTGATCCCTACCAGGCATATATAAGTGGTCAGTTTAAGGATGACTATTTCTATTATTTAGAAGATTATGGAACCCTTATAGGTTATCCGGCAGCATATGATTCTGATAAACAGGTAAATGACCATCATTTCCATTATGGTTATTGGATTAAGGCAGCTGCAGCAGTTGCCATGAAAGATCCACAGTGGGCAAAAGAATGGGGAGGAATGGTATATGAAATGATTGGCGATATTGCCAATGTAAATCGTGATGGAAAGGGCTATAACAAAAACAGTCCGACAAAATATCCATTCCTTAGAAATTTTGATATTTATGAAGGTCATTCATGGGCATCAGGAGTGGCAAATTACGAATATGATGAAAATGGTGACATGGTAGACAAAAAGGGCGGACTAGCCGGTGGAAACAATCAGGAATCATCTTCAGAGGCAACTAATGCATGGGCATCCCTTATTCTTTGGGGCGAAGCTGTTGGAAATACACAGATTCGTGATGCGGGAATATATATGTACACAACAGAAATTGCTGCAATAGAGGATTACTATTATGATGTCCATAATGAAATATTTACGGAAAAATATAAAGATAAGAATAACTTTAACATTCAGACTGTAACAAGATTATTTGGCGGACGTTATGATCATACGGCATGGTGGACTGAAAGTCCAATAGAAGTTACTACTATTACCATGTTGCCAATTTCAGGAGCTACACTCTATATGAGTAAGTATAAAGACAAGGTGAAGTCTGTAGTTGACAGTATTGGAGAAGACAGTAAACAATGGAAACATTTTGTGGATAATAAGGACCAGATATGCAAGAACTATAATAAAGGGGATATGTTGACGGACCCTAAGACTAATCAGGATATAGTAGCAGAATATTATGCGTACTATGATCCTGAAGGAGCCATGGAAAGATTGGATATGAGTGATGACGGAAAAGTGGAAAATGGTGAGTCAAGGGCTCATACATTGGGGTACATTTCGTCACTTCAGGAATATGGAAATCAGGATTTCACTATTACGGGAAGTGAGCCACTTTCTCTTGTATTGAACAAAAATGGTGTAAAAACCTATATAGCTGAGAATCATACAGATAAAGACAAGAGAGTTTATTATACGGATGGAACCTACGCAGATGTACCTGCAAACTCGGATTATAAAGGACCGAAAACAGGGATAGGTGAAAATCCGAATACAGATGACAGTCAGCTTTTGGGGAATACTACAAAAGTTACAATAGAGTCACATCTTGAAAATTATGAAGGTAATGGATATGACATAAAAACACGCCAGGTAAGAGTAAAAGATGGAACGGAAACATATACATACAACCCGGGGAATATTGATGGTTTTGCTTTTGATGAAAACAATCCTGAAAATGTTCTTACAACAGTTATATATGAAGATGGGTCATCTCTTGTAAAAGCATATTATAGGCGTAATAACTATACAATTAATTATGTGCTGGATGGTGGTAGTAATGATGTCGACAATCCTAATCAGTACAGATATGGTAGCAATATTGAATTGAAAAATCCTACTAAAGCAGGGTACAAATTCCTTGGTTGGTATATAGATGCCAATTTCGAAACTGCGATTGAAAGAATAAGTGATTCTATTTCAGGCAATCTGACTTTATATGCGAAATTTTTGGATGAGTCTACAATTTCTTCATATACAGTTGAGTACTATAAGCAAAAAGATGATAAGAGCGGATACGAACTTGTAAAAGATGATACAAAGGTGATAACGGGCATTATAGGCACGCGGGTATCTGCTGAAATAAAAGAATATGATGGATATGTGCTTAATGCAAACTCTATGACAGGTGGGACAATATTGGCAAACAATAAACTTGTTCTTATATTATACTATGATAAGAAGGCTGATGACTCCGGAGAGGTGGAAGGCAATGATACTTTTGTAAGTGCGGATAATAAACTTACATTTATACTTAGCGGGGAAAAAGATAAGTCGACAGTACTTGTATATTATAGAATATTGGATAATGAAACTGATGCGAGGACTGCATATGATAATGCGGTATCTACCAATGGCGCAGGTGTGCCGGGATACTATATGCAAAAAGAGGGTGATTTGTTTAAGAAAGATGCAGGAACCGTAAAAGATAATCAGTATGTGGTATACAGATATAATATTCAGGATCAGAGCCTGACGGATTGGGTAATGGTTTCAATAGCGGATTTGAAACAACAAATACCTAAACCGGAAAAAGCAGAATACAAAGTTCATTATTATTTGCAGAATATAACTCAGAATGGATATGATGAGGATAAGGATTATTTAGAAATCAATAGTGGAAATATCGATGAAGTTGTTGTTGCAAAAATAAAGAATTTTAAAGGATATAGTATTAATTCAGGAAAAAGCAAAACTACCGGTGTTATAAAGAAGGATGGCTCTCTTGAATTAAACGTTTACTATGACAGAGAAACTTATACCATAAGTTATAGAAATATAGTAGGGGCGACAAATAACAACCCTATTCAATATGTTTATGGTAATAAAGTTGTTTTAAAAGATGCAAAGAAAAACGGAACTAAATTTGCAGGTTGGTATACTGATTCTAAATATACAAACAGAATTACTGAAATAACAGATAAAACTGTAGGAAATCTTGAATTGTACGCCAGATTTGAAAATGAAACTACAACATCCATAGTGGAAGATGAAACTACCACCATTCCAGGTGATGTAGAGACAACTAAACTGATAACAGCAGAAACAACAAAAGTTTTCCTAAATGGAGACAAAACGATATCAGGTGCAGACGATTTGATTGTAGGCAAAGCACCGGGTAAAGTGAAAAATCTTAAGATAAAGCATAAATCACGAAGAAAAATTAGCATTAAATGGAAAAAAGTAAAAAGAGCAAGTGGTTATCAGATAGCAATCAGGATAGGAAAAAAAGGAAAATTCAGGATTCAGAAGAAAGAAGTGATTAACAAAAATTATTATATTAAATCAAAACTTAAGAAGAAGGTTTATTACGTAAAGGTAAGAGCTTATCGAAGATATGGAAATATAGTAGTTTTTGGAAAGTTTTCAAAAGTAAAAAGATGCAAAGTAAAAAAATAAAACATTAAATTAATAAAATAAACGGAGTACCATGATGACTAATGTCAGATGGTACTCCATTTTTTGGCAATAAAAAAGTAGCGAGAGGGGGATTCGAACCCTCGACACCACGGGTATGAACCGTGTGCTCTAGCCAACTGAGCTATCTCGCCACATTAAATAAATATAAAACTTGCTGTTTAAAGAACTTGTAATGGGACCTACAGGGCTCGAACCTGTGACCCCCTGCTTGTAAGGCAGATGCTCTCCCAGCTGAGCTAAGATCCCATACAGAATTTAAACTGCCCTATTAATATAAACGTTAAAGCGGTGGTTGTCAACAACTTTTTTCAAAAAAATGTAAAATGATTAAAAAAGATTGAAAATCTTCCGGAAATAAATAAATTATAAGAAAACATATGTAACTATTATATTCCCCATTATTAAATTATAAATTATATAGTTTTTATTATAAAATGTGGTATAATTGAATTCGCTATGAGCAAAAATATATTTTGAGGTGTATTATGAGGATTGGAATGGGATATGATGTCCATAAATTAGTAGATAACAGAAAACTGATTTTGGGCGGAGTGGAAATTGAATACGAAAAAGGTTTGTTAGGACATTCTGATGCTGATGTTGTGGTCCATGCGATTATGGATGCGCTTTTAGGAGCAGCGGCTCTTGGAGACATTGGAAAGCATTTTCCTGACACTGATCCCAAGTACAAGGGAATATCAAGTATAGAATTGCTAAAGCACGTTGGAAAACTGTTAAAGGAAAACGGTTATGTGATTGGAAATATTGATGCAACTATTATATGTCAAAGACCAAAGCTTGCACCATATAGGGAAGAAATGGTACAGAATGTTGCAAAGGCACTGGAAATTGAAACTAATCAGGTGTGTATAAAGGCTACGACAGAGGAAGGATTGGGCTTTACAGGAGAGGGAAAAGGAATCTCATCTCAGGCTATTGCATTGCTGCAATAATTACATATTAGATAAAAGGTGCATTATGTTAGATTACGAACTGAAAGAAATAGAAATAAATGATTATGAGAAATTAAAAGAATATTTTATGTTGAGAAGACCGGAAACGGCTGACAGTAATATTCTGGACTTGTATATATGGAAAGACTGTTACCCAACCAGATACTTTACAAATGACGTAGGACTAATGTGGATAGCGAAAAGTGAGGACAACAGTTATTATTCCACAGTTCCATGTTGTAAGGATGAAGATTTGAAAAAATGTTTTGCAGATACAAAACAATACTTTAATGAAGTTTTAAAAAAGAAACTTACAATGTATCTTGTGGATAAAGAGGCATTGGAAATACTTGATCTGTCTGAAGATGAATACGTTATAGTTCCCGACAGAACATATTTTGATTATGTTTATGATGCACAAAAATTAAGAACTTTCAGTGGAAAGAAATATCACAAAAAAAAGAATCATTTAAATGCCTTCAAAAAAGAATATGAAGGAAGATATGAATTTAAAATATTAACAAGTGAACACGAAAAAGAAATTTTAGAATTCCTTGAAAAATGGAAGGAAACAAAGGAACATGCCCAGGAACATGAATTTATTGACTGGGAAGCAAGAGGAATAAAGTATATTCTGGACCATGAAGATGTACTGGAATATAAAATTGGAGCAGCATACATTGATGGAAAACTGGAGGCGTTTACAATTGGAAATTATTACAAAGAAGAGGACATGGTATATATTCCAATAGAGAAGGCAAATCCCAACATAAGAGGACTTTACCAGTATATATGCAGTGAATTTCTTGTTGAGGTTTTTCCGGAGGCAGCGAAGGAGAACAGGGAAGATGACATGGGACTTGAAGGACTAAGAAAGTCAAAACAGTCATATAATCCAATATATATGGTTGAAAAATATACTGTAATTCAGAAATAGAGAGAAGAAAAATGATAAGATTACTTGATACTTTTGAAAAACAAAATAGTAGAAATATATATGAAAAGAGCTTTACTGAAGACAGCAAAGCGTATGTTGACTATTACTATAATCATAGAATTAATGATAATGAAGTAGTTGTATATGAAAAAGATGGGAAAATTGTATCGGCCATGCATCTTATTCCGAAAAATATTATTTTTGGAGGGAAAAAAAGCGAAGCAAAATATATCTATGCAGTTTCAACCCTTGAAGAATACAGAAAAAAAGGTTATAGTAGTCAAATCTTCAAAGAAGTGCTAAAAGAAATGTACGATAATGCCGAGGCATTCACTTATCTGATTCCATCGGATGAACAGGTGGCCGGGGTATATAGAAAACTGGGCTTTGAGTATGTTATGGACAAAAAAGAATTGATAGCCGGTAACAGAAGAAAAAAGCCAAGTAATGCATTTATGATAAGAAAGGCAGAAAATTCCGACCTACTTAAACTGTCGATTTTTGCCCAGTCGGCATTATATGACAGATATAGCATTACATTAGAAAAAACTATAGATTACTTTAAAAATATGCAGGAGCTGGCTGCACATTGTGGTGGAAAAATTGAAATATTTACTGAGCGAAAGGTTATAGTAGGATACAGGATATGGCTGGAAGATGAACTGATAGAGGAAGTTCTTGATGGTGAAATCCAAAATCTGTGCTGGCTTGCAGGAAGCAGCAAACCATATCTTATGCTTAGAATAGTAAATGTGGAAAAATTTCTGCAGGGATTAAAGTTTCATGAATTCAGTTCCTTTATAATCAGAATAAAGGACGAAATAATAAGTGAAAATAATGGAACATTTAAATTTGCATATAGAGCAGGAAATGTTAAAATAACAAAAATAGATGATAATAACGGGATTAAACCTGACTATGAAATGACAATAGACGAATTTACTGCGTGTATATTTGGAAAGGGAGCAGTTGAAGAGTTTCCGATGCAGTGCAGTACAAATGGTGTATTTATAAATGATTATGTATAAAGGTTAAAGAGTGAAAGTTATGGGATTTTTGAAATATTATAAAGAAGAAGTAGAAGTTATTAAGAGCAGGGATCCTGCTATGAAGAAAAATATTGAGGCAATATTATATCCGAGTTTTTGGGCAATTTATAACTATAGAAAGGCACACAGACTTTTTCTCAAAGGAAAAATATTCCGTGCAAGAAAGATTTCCCAAAAAACAGCAAGAAAAACAGGCATAGAAATTCATCCTGCAGCCCAAATAGGCAAAGGACTATTTATAGACCATGGTCATGGAGTTGTAATTGGAGAAACGTCCATCATTGGTGACAATGTTACCCTGTATCAGGGCGTCACCCTTGGGGGAACCGGAAAGGAACAGGGAAAGCGTCATCCAACAATTGGCAATAATGTAATGATTGGTGCCGGAGCAAAGGTCCTTGGTTCATTTACAATTGGGGATAACTCAAAAGTGGCGGCAGGTTCGGTTGTTTTAGAAGAGGTTCCGCCTAATTGTACAGTAGTAGGTGTACCGGGAATTGTTGTAAAACAGGATGATGAAATGGTTCCGTATTTTGACCTTGATCAGGTACATATACCACATCCGGTACAAAGTGAATTGAAACGCCTTAACAGCGAAATTGAAGAGTTAAAGAAAAAGTTAAGTGAGAATAAATAACATAAAACATAAATAAAAATCAATGCAAGGAGAAATCAATGAAGGTATACAATACTTTAACTAAAAAGAAAGAGGTTTTTAAACCTATATCAGAAGAGCAGGTGGGAATGTATACATGTGGACCTACAGTTTACCACTATGCACACATTGGTAATTTGCGTACTTACATTATGGAGGATGTTCTGGAAAAAGAGTTGCGTTATGAAGGATATAACGTAAAGCGAGTAATGAATATTACAGATGTTGGACATTTATCAAGTGATGCAGACACCGGCGAAGACAAGATGTTAAAAGGTGCGAAAAGAGAACATAAAACTGTTATGGAAATTGCAAAGTTTTATACTGATGCATTTTTTGATGACTGTAATAAGTTAAACATCAAAAGACCTGATGTAGTCGAACCTGCTACTAACTGTATTGATGATTTTATTAAAGTTATAACAAAATTACTTGATGACGGATATGCATATATTGCAGGAGGAAATGTTTACTTTGATACATCAAAGCTTGATAAATATTATACATTATCAAGCCATAATGAAGAAGAACTTATGGTTGGTGTAAGAGATGATGTTGACGAGGATGAGAATAAGAAAAATAAAACTGACTTTGTTTTGTGGTTTACAAAATCAAAATTTGATAATCAGGAACTAAAATGGGACAGTCCGTGGGGAGTGGGTTATCCGGGATGGCATATTGAATGCTCATGTATCAGCATGAAAAACCTTGGAGAGTACCTTGACATTCACTGTGGCGGAATTGACAATATATTCCCACATCACACAAATGAAATTGCCCAGAGTGAATCTTATTTAGGTCACAAATGGTGTAATTACTGGTTCCATGTTCATCATTTGAATGACAAGAGTGGAAAGATGAGTAAATCAAAGGGAGATTTCCTTACGGTATCATTACTTGAAAGCAAAGGATACGACCCTATTGTATACAGAATGTTCTGTTTGCAGTCACATTACAGAAAACCTCTTGAATTTAGTTATGAGGTAATGGATTCAGTTGCAGCAGGATATAAAAAACTCAGAAACAGAATTGCCAAGCTTAACAAAGATGGTGAAGTTAATATGGAAGCAGCAAAGGAATATAAGCAGAAGTTTATAGACGTAGTTGGAAATGATTTAAATACTGCTTCGGGAATAACTTTAATTTATGATGTATTAAAAGAAGATTTTAATGATGCAACAAAGTTATACATTATAAAAGATTTTGATTGTGTATTGTCATTAAATCTTACAGACGGTGAAGTTGGAGCAAATATATCTGTTGACAGTGATTTAGAGGCTTATATTAACGAAATGATTGAAAAGAGAGCGGCAGCAAAGAAGGAAAGAGATTTTGCTACGGCAGATGGCATAAGAGACGAACTTGCAGCTAAGGGAATTATCTTAAAGGATACAAGAGAAGGAACAACATACGAAATACAGTAGTTTATTTAATGGAGAAGAATGAATAGTGAACAGTGATATTTTTGAAATAATAAAACAGAATATGGGTTTAGATGATATTAATATCACGGATTATTCACCTCTTACTCTTGCCTATATTGGTGATGGAATTTATGAGATTGTAATAAGAACCGTTATTGTTGATGAGGCAAACAGACAGGTAAATAAAATTCATAAGGCTGCATCAAATCTGGTAAAAGCGGGAACTCAGGCGAAAATGATACATTATATAATGGATGATTTGACAGATGCGGAACTGACCATATATAAGAGAGGCAGGAATGCAAAAGCAGTAACAAGGGCGAAAAATGCATCTATGTCTGAATACAGAACTGCCACGGGATTTGAGGCACTTATGGGGTGGCTTTACCTTACCGGTCAATCAGAGAGAATGATGAAATTAATAAAAAAATCTGTCACTGTTTTTACGGCAGAAGATAATAATAAATAATAATCGGAGAAAAAATGAGATATCAGGAATTTGTAATAGAAGGAAGAAATGCGGTTATTGAAGCGTACCGCGCAGGAAAAACAATCGATAAACTTTTTGTTCTTGAACACTGCAAAGAAGGTTCAATGAATACTGTAATTAGAGAAGCAAAAAAACATGACACAATTATTAATTATGTAAAAAAAGAGCGTCTGGATCAGATGTCGGAAACAGGAAAGCATCAGGGAGTTATTGCTTATGCAGCAGCTTATGATTATGCAAGTGTTGATGATATTTTGGAAAAAGCAGAGCAGAAGGGGGAAGCACCTTTTATTATTATTTTGGATGATATTGAAGATCCGCATAATTTAGGGGCTATTATAAGAACTGCAAATCTTGCGGGAGCCCATGGCGTTATTATTCCAAAACACAGGGCAGCAGGACTGACTGCTACAGTTGTTAAAGCATCGGCAGGAGCAATTAATTACACACCTGTGGCAAAGGTTACAAATATTTCAAAAACCATTGATGAATTAAAAGATAAGGGATTATGGTTTGTATGTGCCGACATGGGTGGAACAACAATGTATGATTTGGATTTAAGGGGACCTATTGGACTTGTAATTGGAAATGAAGGAAAGGGTGTCAGCAGACTTGTGAAAGAAAAATGTGATTTTGTGGCATCAGTTCCAATGTTTGGAGATATTGATTCTCTTAATGCATCTGTGGCAACAGGCGTTTTAGCTTACGAAATCGTAAGACAGAGATTACAAAAATAACTCTTGAATAATGAAGGCATATTTGTATAATAAATGGTGGCGTCATTAGACAGCCATCATTTTTTGACAAAAAATGTTGTATGCAAATTTGGAAGGAATGTATAAATGAAATTTTTAAGACAGTTTATTATTATTTTGGTAATTTCTTTTATTGGTGAATTACTTAAATATATTTTGCCGTTGCCTGTACCTGCAAGTATATACGGAATGGTAATTCTTTTTGTAGGACTACTCACGGGTTTAATAAAACTTGAAAATGTAAGAGAGGCGGGACGTTTTCTCATAGAAATTATGCCTATAATGTTTATACCGGCAGGGGTTGGAGTGATGGCATCCTGGGGAGTTTTATCGCCTATTTTGGTACCGGTGGCAGTGATTATCGTAGTGGCACTTATAACTGTTATGGCAGTAACGGGACGACTGGCACAGATGATTATTCGGTTTGATAAAAAGAAGGAGAAAAAGCATGAGTGATTTTTTTGAAACATCAGTGTTTGCAGGAGTAACTGTAAGTCTTATTGCTTATTTTGTTGGCATGTTTTTAAAGAAAAAATTAAAACTTGCAATTTTTAATCCCCTTTTAGTGTCAATCATATTTACAATTATTGTATTGGTTATATCAAAAGTAGATTATAAAGTATATAATGAAGGGGCAAAGTATTTAAGCTGGTTTTTAACACCGGCAACAGTATGTCTGGCTATACCTTTGTATGAACAGTGGCAGCTTTTGAAGAAAAATTATAAGGCAGTCATAGTAGGAATAACTTCAGGAGTATTAACCAGTCTGTTGACGGTTTTTGTTTTATCTCTTGTTATGAATTTGGATCATGCCCAATATGTAACACTACTTCCTAAATCCATAACAACGGCTATTGGTATGGGACTGTCGGAAGAACTTGGAGGATATGTAACTATTACAGTTGCAGTTATTGTTATTACGGGAGTGCTGGGAAATATTTTTGGAGAGGTGATTTGTAAATTGTTTCGCATAGAAGAGCCTATTGCAAAGGGACTAGCCTTAGGTTCAGCATCTCATGCAATTGGAACTGCGAAGGCTATGGAAATGGGAGAAATTGAGGGAGCAATGAGCAGTCTTTCCATTGCAGTTGCAGGAATATTGACAGTTGTATTTTCTTCTGCATTTGCAAATTTTATTTAGATAAATTAGTGAGTTAATGGAGGTGGCTTATGATAATAACAATTGCCAGACAATGTGGGTGCTCGGGAGATAAAATAGGACAGGCATTGGCTGAAAAATATAAGATACCATTTTTTGATAAAGAAGGAATAAAAAAAATAGCAAAGGAAAAAGGATTGCTGGAAAAATATCCATATTTTTATGGAGAAATGCCACTTGATACATTAATATATTCCGAGTCGGAAAATGATCCGGATTCACCTTTAAAGAAAACTCCTAAAGTAGCTTTGGCAGAATTAATCGGAAATGAAGAATGTGTTGTTGTGGGAAGATGTGGAAATTATGCCTTTAAAGACAGAGAAGACATAGTATCAGTTTTTCTTTGCGGGAAAAAGGAGAATAGAATTGATGCAATAGCAGAAAGTCATAATGTTAATTTTAGAAAGGCAAAGAAAATTGTGGAAGAGACTGACGCAAGAAGATTAACATATCATAAGTATTATACAGGAGAAGAATGGGGCTTTGCAGGAAATTATGATTTGTGTTTAAATGTTGCTAAAATAGGAGAAGAAGCCACAATTATTACAATAGATAAATTTGTTGAGACATTATAAAAGGAGATTTTTATGGGATATTTGTATTTTACAAGACATGGTCAGACTGTATGGAATGTGGAAAATAAAATATGCGGAGCCACAGATATAGAACTTACTGAATTAGGACATAAACAGGCAATGGAATTAGGACAGATAATTAAGTCAGAAGGAATTCATATAGACGAAATAATATGTTCTCCCTTGGTAAGAGCATCAGAAACAGCAAGACATATATCGGAAGAAACAGGAGTCCCAATGAGAAGTGAGGAGAGATTGAGAGAACAGAACTACGGTAAATATGAATCTACTCCGAGAAATGGTGAAGAATTCCGAATCGCAAAACAAAATTTTATATATCATTTTGATGGTGGTGAATCTATGCTTGAAATGGCACAGAGAATATATAATTTACTTGATGAAATAAGAAAAGAAGATAAAGTATATCTTCTTGTAGCTCATAATGGTATATCAAGAGTTGTAAATTCATATTTTTATGATATGACAAATGAAGATTACGCAGCATTTGGGATAAGAAACTGCGAACTAAAAAGGTACGAATTTTAAAATTGATTTTTTTTACAAAATAAAGTATACTAGAAAAGATTGTGGGTTTTCCATAACATAGCAGAAGAATAGGGCCGAAGCCACTGTAAAGTGCAGGAAATATTCCCGGGTTTTACAGTAGTTTCGGATTCTTCTGCAAGAAATATTTTAAAGGAGAAGTTACTATAGAGTAACGAAAGAAGATTATGTACAAGAGTTTTAGTATGGAACTTGCTGGCAGAACTCTTACAGTTGATGTAGGAAGAGTTGCTAAGCAGGCAAACGGTGCAGCATTTATGCACTATGGTGACACAACAGTTTTGTCAACAGCTACAGCATCAGATAAACCTAGAGATGGTGTTGATTTCTTCCCGCTCTCAGTTGAGTTTGAAGAAAAAATGTATTCAGTAGGAAAAATCCCTGGTGGATTTAATAAAAGAGAAGGAAAAGCATCAGAGAATTCAGTTCTTACGGCACGTGTTATTGACCGTCCTATGAGACCTTTATTCCCAAAGGATTACAGAAATGACGTTTCACTTAACAACTTAGTAATGTCAGTAGATCCTGAATGCAGACCTGAATTAGTTGCAATGCTTGGATCAGCAATTTCAACATGTATTTCAGATATCCCATTTGACGGACCTTGCGCAATGACACAGGTTGGTATGGTAGATGGAGAATTTGTTGTTAACCCAAGTCAGGCAGACTGGGACAATGGTGATTTACAGCTTACAGTTGCTTCAACAAAACAGAAGGTTATTATGATTGAAGCAGGTGCAAACATTATCCCTGAAGCAAAGATGATTGAAGCTATTTATATGGCTCATGACATTAACCAGACAATTATTGAATTTATTGAAAAGATTGTTGCAGAAGTTGGAAAAGAAAAACACACATATGAAAGCTGTGCAATTCCTGAAGAATTATTTGCAGCAATTAAGGAAATTGTTCCTCCTGCAGAAATGGAAGTCGCTGTATTTACAGATGACAAGCAGACAAGAGAAGCAAACATTAAGGAAATAACAGAAAAGTTAGAAGAAGCTTTTGCTGATAATGAAGAATGGCTTGCAGTTCTTGGTGAGGCAATTTACCAGTATCAGAAGAAGACAGTTCGTAAGATGATTCTTAAAGATCATAAGCGTCCTGACGGAAGAGCATTAGATCAGATCAGACCACTTGCAGCTGAAGTAGATATTGTACCTAGAGTTCACGGTTCAGCTATGTTTACAAGAGGACAGACACAGATTTGTAACGTATGTACATTGGCTCCGTTATCAGAAGCACAGAAGATTGACGGACTTGACGAAAACGTTAAGACAAAGAGATATATGCATCATTACAACTTCCCATCATACTCAGTTGGTGAAACAAAGCCATCAAGAGGACCGGGACGTAGAGAAATCGGACATGGTGCTTTGGCAGAAAAGGCACTTATGCCTGTACTTCCTAGTGAAGAAGAATTCCCATATGCAATCAGAACTGTATCAGAAACATTCGAGTCAAATGGTTCAACATCTATGGCTAGTACATGTTCATCATGTATGTCACTTATGGCAGCAGGTGTTCCAATTAAAGCAATGGTAGCAGGTATTTCATGTGGTCTTGTTACAGGTGATACAGACGATGATTATGTATTACTTACAGATATTCAGGGACTCGAAGATTTCTTCGGAGACATGGACTTTAAGGTAACAGGTACAACAGAAGGTATCACAGCAATTCAGATGGATATTAAGATTCATGGTCTTACAAGAGACATCGTTGAAGGTGCCATTGCAAGAACAAGAGAAGCAAGATTATTCATTATGGATAACTGTATGAAGCCTGCAATTGCAGAACCAAGAAAAGAAGTAAATGAATATGCTCCAAAGATTGAAATGATTCAGATTAACCCTGAAAAGATTGGTGATGTAGTAGGTAAGAGCGGTAAGGTAATTAACGCAATTATCGAAGAAACAGGTGTTAAGATTGACATTACTGATGAAGGAATGGTTTCAGTATGTGGTGTTGATAAAGATATGATTGCTAAGGCAATTAAATATATCGAAACAATCGTAACTGATTTTGAAGAGGGAATGATTCTTGAAGGAACAGTTGTAAGCATTAAGGAATTTGGTGCTTTCGTTGAATTTGCTCCTGGAAAAGAAGGAATGGTTCACATTTCAAAGATTGCTAAAGAAAGAGTTGAGCATGTAGAAGATTACCTTACACTTGGTGACAAAGTTAAGGTTAAGTGTCTTGGAAAAGATAAGATGGGAAGACTTAGTTTCTCAATTAAGGATGCTCAGTAGAAATTAAATGTAAAAGAATTTTTGAAACTGCTATCTTAACAAAAGGTTTGGATAGCAGTTCTTTTATTCCTATAAAAAAGGTTGAGATTGATATAAATAATAGCAAATGTTATAATGACTTTTGGACCTTTCGGGAAAAGAAATTGTTAGGAGAAAACAGTTATGACAGATGAAAAGAAGATAAAAATAGGAAAATTGTGCAACAAAATAGCAACAGTATTGTTTGTGCTTTTCTTTATTGATGTGTGCGTCATACCGGTAATGAACACAATATTTTTTATAGTATCAACTATAGTAATAGCGGTACTGTTTGCAGCATGTAGTATTGTAAGCCACATTTTTCTGAAAGATTATAAACCGGAATAAAAATAATATAAAGTTAAGGAGAAAAAAGATGAAAAATAACAAGGGAACAATTTGCGTTCAGGGTGGATGGAAACCAAAGAAAGGTGAACCGAGAGTTTTACCTATTTATCAGAGTACTACTTTTAAATATGATACTTCAGATCAGATGGGGAGACTTTTTGATTTAGAGGATAGCGGATATTTTTATACAAGATTACAGAATCCTACAAATGATGCTGTAGCGGCAAAAATCTGCGAACTGGAAGGTGGAGCTGCAGCAATGCTTACATCGTCAGGTCAGGCAGCGAATTTTTACGCTGTATTTAATATTTGTGAAGCGGGAGATCATTTTATCTGCTCTTCAAATGTTTACGGAGGAACATTCAATCTTTTTGGTGTGACAATGAAGAAGATGGGAATAGATGTAACATTTGTTGATCCTGATATTTCACCGGAAGATTTGGAAAAAGAATTCAGACCAAATACAAAATGTGTTTTTGGAGAATCAATTTCAAATCCGTCTCTTGTTGTATTTGATTTTGAAAAGTTTAGTAAGGCAGCACATGCTCACGGTGTACCTCTTATTGTGGATAACACATTCCCAACACCTATTAACTGCAGACCTTTTGAGTTTGGTGTGGACATTGTTACACATTCAACAACAAAATACATGGATGGACATGCAATGGCTGTAGGCGGAGCAATTGTAGACAGTGGAAATTTTGACTGGACAAAATATCCTGATAAATTCCCGGGAATGACAGAACCTGATGAGTCATACCACGGAATTGTATATGCCAAGAAGTTTGGAAAGGCAGGATACATTACAAAAGCAACAGCTCAGGTAATGAGAGATTTAGGTTCAATACCTTCACCTACTAATTCATTTTTACTTAATGTAGGTCTTGAAACACTTCACTTAAGAGTGCCAAAGCATTGTGAAAATGCATTGAAGGTTGCCAAATGGTTAAAGAATAACGATAAAGTTGCGTGGGTTAATTATCCGGGACTTGAAGGTGATAAATACTACGAAAGTGCACGTAAGTATATGCCTAACGGAACATGTGGTGTTCTTACTTTTGGAATAAAAGGTGGAAGAGAGGCGTCCATTAAATTTATGGACAATCTCAAATTTGTAGCAATCGTTACTCATGTTGCAGATGCCCGCTCATGCGTACTTCATCCTGCAAGTCATACACACAGACAGATGACAGACGAGCAGTTAATAGAAGCAGGGGTACAACCGGATTTGATTAGATTTTCTGTAGGAATTGAAGATGCAGAAGATATAATTGCAGACTTGGAACAGGCATTAAATGCATAAAACAGAGAGGGTATAAATGAAATTTAGACCATGTATAGACATTCATAATGGAAAGGTTAAACAACTGGTAGGCGGCAGCCTTAGGGATAAGGGAGATACCGCAGAAGAAAATTTTGTGTCAGACAGAGAGGCCCCGGACTTTGCCGGACTTTACAAAAAAGACGGACTAAAGGGTGGACATATTATTATACTAAATAGTAAAGACTCAAAATATTACGAAGCTACAAAAAAACAGGCTTTGAAAGCTCTTATGGCATATCCTGGCGGTATGCAGATTGGTGGTGGAATAACTGCTGAAAATGCAATGGAATATATTGAAGCCGGAGCAAGTCATATTATTGTAACTTCTTATGTTTTTAAGGATGGAAAAATTAATTATGATAATTTGAACAGATTAAAAGAAACTGTTGGAAAAGACCGCATAGTTTTGGATTTGAGCTGTAGAAAAAAAGACGGACATTATTACATAGTGACTGACAGGTGGCAGAAATTCACGGAAGAATGCATTAATGAAAAGCAGTTAGATGAATTATCTAAATATTGTGATGAGTTCTTAATACATGGGGTTGATGCTGAAGGAAAATCCGGAGGCATGGAAAAGGAACTGGTGGAAATTCTGGCAAAATGGAACAAAATTCCTATTACGTATGCTGGTGGAATTTCATCTATAAAGCAGATAGAGGAATTCAAAAGAATATCTGGAGGCAAAATGGATTTCACAATTGGTAGTGCCTTGGATTTGTTTGGTGGAAAACTTCCATACAATGAAATAAAAAATATAAAATAATGAATAAAAAACTTCTTTACCTACAAACTAACATGTAGTAAAGGAGTTTTTTATATGGATGAAATTAAAGAATATGGGCAGTTTGATTTGGACAAAAATAAGGAAAATAAAAAAATACATCTGTTGTGTATTATAGGTGAAATTGAAGGACATGAGAATGCGGCTTCAGGTACTAAAACAACCAAATATGAACATGTTATACCACAGCTTGCAAAGGTGGAGGATGATAAAGAGATAGACGGAGTATTGATTATTTTAAACACTGTAGGCGGGGATGTGGAATGTGGTCTTGCTATTGCGGAAATGATAGCGGGAATGAGTAAGCCTACGGTTTCCCTTGTCCTTGGAGGAAGTCATTCCATTGGCGTTCCCCTTGCTGTATCTACAGATTACTCTTACATTGTAGAAACAGGAACAATGGTTGTACATCCGGTTAGAATGAACGGATTATTTATTGGGGTTCCCCAGACTTATGATTATTTCAAAAAAATACAGGAACGGATAAACAGTTTTGTAGTAAAGCACTGCGATATAAAAGAAAAGCGCTTTATGGAATTGATGACTGAGACGGAAGTTATGACAAAGGATGTAGGAAGCATATTAGTTGGTAAACAGACAGTAGAAGAAGGGATTATTAATGAGGTAGGAAGTCTAAAGGATGCAATGGAAAAATTATATCAACTTATTGAGAATAGCAACCGGCAATAATAATCTTGAATATAGAACTAAAAAATAGTAGAATAGTATAGACTATGGTTAACTAAAGATAATAGGAGAAAAATATGAATATTTTACAAGCAATATTTTTCGGAATACTGCAGGGAGTGGCAGAGTTTCTTCCAGTAAGCAGTTCCGGTCATTTGGCAATATTTAAACAGATATTCGGGCTTAAGAATGTGGGACAGTCATTCGATGTTTTTCTGCATTTGGGAACCCTCATTGCAGTTTTTGTTGTATATTGGAAAGACATTGCAAGGTTAATTTACGATGGAGTATGTATAATTATTGATTGTATATATAATATAAGGCAGTTTATATTAGCAAAGAAGCACGAGGCAAAACCACAATACAGAAGAGTTATAAACACAGCATACAAACGTTTTGCACTGTTAGTAATTGTATCTACCATACCTACGGGAATTATAGGAATACTGAATCAGAATCTGATTGAAAAAGTTTCCAATACATTAATAGTGCCGGGAATATGTCTTATAATAACTGCACTGCTATTAGTGATTTCGGATAATTTCCCAAGTGGTCAGAAAACACCAAAGCAGACTACTTATTTAAATGCAACTTTTATGGGAGTATGTCAGGGAATTGCCACACTTCCGGGGTTGTCAAGATCAGGAACCACCATAACGGCAGGACTTGTCTGTGGACTTAGAAGAGACTTTGCGGTTAAATATTCATTTATAATGTCAATACCTGCCATATTAGGAGCAGTAGTTGTTAAGATACCAAAGATGAAAACTGATATAGCATCTGCCAGTGTAGCATGTTATTTAGTTGGAATAGTAGTATCTGCAGTAATCGGTTATATTTGCATAAAAACTATGCTTGTAATAGTTAGAAAAAAGAAACTTACATATTTTTCGATTTATTGTGGAGTAGTTGGAATGATTGCAATAATTGCATCATTTGTTACAAAATAAATATATGAGGTGAGAAATTGGCTGGTACAAAGAAAAGTAGTAGCGGCAAAACAACAAAAAACTCCAAAACGGGAGCAAAAAAAGGGGCTCAGACAAGAAGAAAAAAAGCAGAAATGGCAAAGAGACATAAAAAAGTCGTAAAAGAAGTATATATGTGGATTGCCGTGGCTCTTACATTATTTTTATTCTTAAGCAACTTTGGCATTTGCGGAATTGTAGGAAATGCATTAAGGTCTGTAATGCTTGGATGTTTTGGATGGATGGGATTTGTATTTCCGGTAGTACTTACAATAATAGTAGGAATAATAGCATATAATGAGATAAACAGCAGCATTGTATCGAAGGCAGTGACTATTGGGGGACTGTTTTTTGATTTGTGTTTGTTTTTCCATTTGTTCAGTTATGGCGGAATGGAGAAAAGCTTTAATTATTTTTATACGGAAGGAGCAAGTGGAAATTTCTGTGGTGGAATTGTAGGTGGCTTTTTAGGAGAAATACTACATTCACTGTTAGGACTTACAGGGGCTTACATAATTGCTGTCGTAATCCTTATAATCTGCATAGTAGTACTTACGGAACGTTCCATTATGTCTATCATACAAAGAAGAGGTATGGATGCATACGAAAATGCTAAAGAAGACAGCAAAATCCGAAGAGAAGCCAGCGAAAAAGAGAGAGAACAGCGCAGAGCTGAAAAAATAGAAAAGAAAAAGGAACTGCAAAAAGAACAGCAGAGAAAAAAAGAAGAAAAGCGCATCAAAAGAGTTGGAATTGATTTTAGTGATACGGAAGTTGGTGTAGATGAGCCGGAACTACAGGCAAAGAAAGATAATGCTCAGGAAGTTCACGAGATTCACATAGAAGGCATTGATGATCCCGTACCGGATATGCCGGAGCAGGATGAAACTGTTTATACATATGAACAACATGGAGAAACAGCGGCTAGTGTTGAAAAGCATGCAGAAACTGGAAGAGCTGTTAATGATGAACATGCAACAGATGGAGAATTTACACCGAAAGAAAGAGTTATCCTAAGTGAAGAAGCAAAGAAAACCATGGCTAGAAAGCCATTTGGAATGTCTGGTGCAGAATCTCATGGTGATAGTGCAGAAAGCACATCAGAAGCCTTAAAGGAACAACCAAAGAAGGCTTCTTCCGAGGGAAAGATAATTGCACCGACAAAGAAAAAAATGAAATATAGAAAACCAAGCTTTAATCTGTTAAAAGACAGCGAAGGTTCATCAGGTGGAACTACAAAGGCAACACTAATGGAAACAGCTAATAAATTAAAGCAGGTACTTGCAAACTTTGGTGTAAATGTAGAAATTACAAATGTAAGTAAGGGACCATCTGTTACAAGATATGAATTGCAACCGGAGATGGGAACTAAAGTCAGCAGAATAACAGGGCTGGCAGATGATATCAAATTAAATATGGCGGCAGCAGACATAAGAATTGAGGCACCGATACCGGGAAAAGCCGCAGTGGGAATTGAAATACCAAATAAGGGAAGAGACTCAGTTTGTTTAAAAGAACTGCTTATGTCCAAAGAATTGAGAAATCACAAATCAAAACTGGCATTTCCTGCAGGAAAGGACATTGCAGGAAAGGTTGTTGTGGCAGACATTGCCAAGATGCCACATATGCTTATTGCAGGAACAACAGGTTCAGGTAAATCCGTGTTTACAAACTCAATATTAATGAGTATTCTGTATAGAACTACTCCTGAGGAAGTGAGACTGATAGTTATTGACCCTAAGGTTGTAGAATTTCAGGTTTATAACAAGATACCGCATCTCTTGTATGATGTAGTAACAGACCCTAAAAAAGCAGCGGGAATTCTCAACTGGGCTGTGGCAGAAATGACCACCAGATACAAGAAATTTGCCAATGCCGGAGCGAGAGATATCGCAGGTTATAATGCAAAAGTTGAGGCAGGAGAAATTGATGACGAAACAGCAGAAAAAATGCCTCAGATACTTATAGTTATAGATGAGTTGGCAGACCTTATGATGGTAGCGGCAAAAGAAGTTGAAGAAGCTATTTGCAGGTTGGCACAGCTTGCAAGAGCCGCAGGTATTCATATGGTAATTGCAACCCAGAGACCGTCAGTTGATGTCATTACGGGGCTTATTAAGGCGAACATTCCATCAAGAGTTGCCCTTACGGTAGCTTCAGGTACTGATTCCAGAACCATTATAGACATGAATGGAGCTGAAAAACTTCTGGGAAATGGTGATATGTTATTCTACCCGGCAGGATATGTAAAGCCTGTCCGTGTACAGGGAGCTTATGTTTCTGATAAAGAAATTTTTGATACAGTCCAATTTATAAAAAACAACAGTGGCGAGGCAGAATATGACGAAAGCATAGATGCAAAACTGACAACTGACGCCGAGGCTATGTCTGGTGGAGGTGACAGTAGCAGGGATCCTCTGTTTGCAGATGCAGGAAGACTTTGTATCGAAAAACAAAAAGGTTCAACAAGTATGCTCCAGAGACAATTTCGAGTCGGCTTTAACAGAGCAGCACGTATAATGGAACAGTTATATGACGCAGGAGTTGTGGGACAGGAAGAGCAGAACAAACCAAGACGTGTAATAATGTCCATGGAAGAATTTGAAGAAATAATAAAATAAAAATATAATAAAAAACGAGGAGATAAAAAATGAAAACAGATATTGAAATCGCACAGGAAGCAGTAATGCTTCCAATTAAGGAAGTAGCAGAAAAATTAGGGCTTAAAGAAGATGATATTGAATTATATGGAAAATATAAGGCAAAGATTTCAAATGAGTACTATGAAACAATTAAAGATAATGAAGATGGAAAGCTGATTCTTGTAACAGCCATCAACCCGACACCGGCAGGTGAAGGAAAAACAACAGTTACGGTAGGACTTGGAGAAGCTTTCGGTCAGCTTGGAAAGAAGGCTGTTATTGCACTTAGAGAGCCTTCCCTTGGACCTTGCTTTGGTATTAAAGGTGGAGCTGCAGGTGGCGGATATGCCCAGGTTGTTCCTATGGAAGATTTAAACCTTCATTTTACAGGGGATTTCCATGCAATTACATCTGCCAACAATTTACTTGCTGCAATGCTTGATAACTCAATTCAGCAGGGAAATGAATTAAATATTGACCCTAATCAGGTAGTTTGGAAAAGATGCGTTGACATTAACGACAGAGTATTAAGAAACATTGTAGTTGGACTTGGAAGAAAAGTTGATGGTGTTGTAAGAGAAGATCATTTTGTAATTACAGTTGCATCAGAAATTATGGCTATTCTTTGTCTTGCAACTGATTATGCAGATTTAAAGGAAAGACTTGGAAAAATTATTGTTGCATATACATATGATGGAAAGCCTGTTACGGCAAAGGATGTTAAGGCAGTAGGTTCAATGGCAGTTTTATTAAAGGATGCAATGAAGCCAAACCTTATTCAGACATTGGAGCATACACCGGCATTAGTACACGGTGGTCCTTTCGCAAATATTGCTCATGGCTGCAACTCAGTAAAGGCTACAAAAACAGCGTTAAAGATGGCAGATTATGTAGTAACTGAAGCAGGATTTGGTGCTGACCTTGGTGCTGAAAAATTTCTTGATATTAAGTGCAGAAAAGCAGGACTGAAACCTGACTGTGTAGTTTTGGTAGCTACAGTAAGAGCTTTAAAATACAACGGTGGTGTTGCAAAAGAAGATTTATCAGAAGAAAATGTAGAAGCACTGGCAAAAGGAATTGTCAATCTGGAAAAACACATTGAAAACTTACAGCAGTTTGGTGTACCTGTAGTAGTTACATTAAATCAGTTTGTTACAGATACGGAAGCAGAATATGAATTTATTAAGAATTTCTGTGAGGAAAGAGGATGTGAATTCGCTCTTGCAGAAGTTTGGGCAAAGGGTGGAAAAGGCGGAATCGCTTTAGCAGAGAAGGTAATCGAAACAATTGAAACAAAACCTTCAAATTATGCACCATTATATCCGGATGACATGCCGATAAAAGAAAAAATAGAAACAGTTGCAAAGAAGATTTACGGAGCAGACGGAGTAACATATTCTCCAGAGGCTGAAAAGGCAATTGCTAACATTGAAAAGATGGGATTTGGTGATTATCCTGTATGTATGGCTAAAACACAGTATTCATTATCAGATGATAAAAATAAGTTAGGAAGACCTACAGGATTTACTATTAATATAAGAGAAGTTTATATATCAGCAGGAGCAGGATTTATTGTGGCAATAACAGGAAGTATAATGACTATGCCGGGATTGTCAAAGAAACCTGCAGCTTTTGGAATTGATCTGACTGATGATGGAAAGATCCAGGGATTATTCTAGGAGGAGAAAACAAAATGAACGAAGTTCATTTTCTGTAAATATTTTCGACGAATTGCCAACCACAGAATGGAGGGGTATTACAATTACCGGGAGGAACAAAATGGCTAAAATAATAAGCGGTAAAGAAATTTCCGCAGCAATAAAGGAAGAATTAAAAGAAAAGGTAGCAGAATACAAAAAACAGGGAGTTGAAATTACACTTGCTGTAGTGAAAGTTGGAAATGATCCGGCATCTGCAGTTTATGTAAGAAATAAAGAAAAGGCCTGTGAGTATGTAGGAATTAATTCAAAAACCCTGGCACTTCCTGAAGAAACAACTCAGGAAGAATTAATGTCAGTTGTAAAGGAACTTAATGAGGATAATAGTGTTAACGGAATTCTCGTACAGCTTCCATTGCCAAAGCATATAGATGAAAGTGAAGTATTGCTTGCTATTGACAGCAGAAAGGATGTAGATGGATTCCATCCTGTAAATGTAGGAAAAATGGTGATCGGAGAAGATACCTTCCTGCCATGTACTCCTGCAGGTATTATTGAAATGTTAAAGAGAAGCAATATTGAAATTCAGGGAAAGGAATGTGTTGTAATTGGCAGAAGCAACATTGTTGGAAAGCCAATGTCAATGTTAATGTTAAGAGAAAATGCAACAGTAACCATCGCACATTCAAGAACTAAGGATTTGAAGGAGGTTACTAACAGGGCAGACATATTAATTGCTGCTGTTGGAAAGGCAAAATTCGTTACTGCAGATTATGTAAAAGAAGGAGCCGTTGTTATTGATGTAGGAATGGACAGAGATGAGAATGGCAAACTTTGTGGTGATGTTGATTTTGAATCAGTTGAAAAGAAAGCGTCAGCAATAACACCTGTACCGGGTGGTGTAGGACCTATGACAGTTACAATGCTTTTGGTTAACTGCTTAAGAAGTGTTGAATTAAATAAATAATCAGGATAAAAATGGGTTTGTCTTTTGATGAACCCATTACTGTTCAAAAACAGTTACAAAAGGCTTAGAAAGGAGGGCTTATATGAAATTTGCAAACATAATTGTAGATATATCACATGAAAAGTTAGACCGTCCTTTTGGCTACATTATTCCTGACAATTTGGAAAAACAGGTAAAAGTAGGAAGTGTTGTGAATATTCCTTTTGGAAGGGGAAACAGAATAATACAGGGATATGTTATTGAAATAACGGACAAGCCGGGTTTTGACATTGGAAGGATGAAAGAAATAGATTCCCTGTCTGAAAATAAAACAAAAGTTGAAAGTGAACTGATAAAGCTTGCCTGGTGGATAAAGGAAAATTATGGATCAACCATGAATCAGGCACTAAAGACTGTTATTCCCGTAAAAGACAAGGTTAGAAATCTTGTGGAAAAAACAGTAGTTCTTAATATATCAGGAGAACAGCTGGAAGACAGAATTGTCCAATATAAGAAGAAAAACGCAAAGGCAAAGTTGCGACTGATTAGTGAATTACAGAAAAACGGAAATTTACCTCAAAGAACAGTAAAGGATAACATAAATATCTCTCCAAGCACCTTGAAAGCAATGCAGGAAGTAGGAGATATAATTATAAGTGAAGATAAAAAATATAGAAATCCAATTAGTTTAAAACAGCAGGAAGAATATAATATTATATTAAATGATGAACAGAGAAAAGTTGCTGATGAAATTGAAAAAACCATGAATTTCCAAAAGAAAAAATTACCGGATATTCATCTTATCCATGGTATAACCGGAAGCGGTAAAACGGAAGTATATATGGAGTTAATTGATTTTTGTATAAAGCAGGGGAAAACAGCTATTATGCTTATACCGGAGATTGCACTGACTTACCAGACCGTAATGAGATTTACAAGAAGGTTTAAGGAAAAAGTGTCAATTATTAACTCAAGATTGTCTAAAGGCGAGAGATACGACCAGTTTGAAAGGGCAAAAAATGGTGATGTAAGCATTATGATTGGACCAAGATCAGCCCTGTTTACACCATTTCTGAATCTGGGGCTTATTATAATTGATGAGGAACATGAAGGAGCTTATAAGAGTGAGTCGGTTCCTAAATATCACGCTACGGAAGTGGCAATAAAGAGAGCAAAGGATACAGGAGCTACGTTGGTTCTTGGTTCGGCAACACCTTCCATTGAAAGCTATTACAGGGCGAAAAATGGAATATATAAGTTACACAAACTGACAAAAAGAGAGAAAGGTCAGCTGCCTGCAGTACATGTTGTTGATTTAAGAGAAGAATTAAAAAATGATAATAAATCAATATTTAGTTTAAAACTGCAGGAGTTAATCAAAGACAGATTAGAAAAAAAACAGCAGATTATGTTGTTTATTAATAGAAGGGGATATGCGGGATTTGTGTCCTGCAGAGATTGTGGAAAAGCAATAAAATGTCCTCACTGTGATGTAACCCTTAAACTTCACAGAAATAAGAAACTTGTGTGTCACTATTGCGGGCATACAGAGAAATTACCTAAGGTTTGTCCGGAGTGTGGTTCAAAATATCTGGGAAGTTTTGGAATTGGAACACAACAGATTGAAATGTCAGTAAAAAAAATGTTTCCTACGGCAAGAGTCCTTAGAATGGATGCGGATACAACAGGTGCAAAAGGAAGTCACGATGAAATATTGTCAGCTTTTGCAAACAGAGATGCGGACATATTAGTGGGAACCCAGATGATAGTGAAGGGACACGACTTTCCGGGAGTAACGCTGGTGGGGGTAATTGCGGCAGATATGTCACTGTATGCTTCTGACTATGGAGCAACTGAAAGAACCTTTCAGCTGTTATGTCAGGGGGCAGGAAGAGCAGGCAGGGGAGATTTACCGGGAGATGTAGTAATACAGACATATTCCCCTGATAATTATAGTATTGAAACTGCCAGTCATCAGAACTATGAGGAGTTCTACGAGCAGGAAATTGCCTATAGGGCATTAATGAATTATCCTCCGGTAGCCAATATGGTGTCAGTTCTGTTACAGGGAAGAAATCAGAAAGAACTGATTGTTGCCACGGAGAAAATGGTGGAAGAAATAAGAAAACAAAAAGATAAATGCTTTCAGAATTTATTTGTAATAGGACCGTCAGAACCGCCGGTTTCCAAAATAAATGATGTATATAGAAGAATTATATATTTAAAAAGCAGAGATAGGAAAAAAATGGTATTTTTAAAGAATTATTTAGAAGAATTCATAAATGGTTCACAAATATTCAAAAATATTAATATACAATTTGATTTTAAAGCATAGAAAAGGAGAGAGACTATGGCTATTAGAAATATAAGAGAACTTGGTGAAGAATGTTTAAGAAAGGTATGCAAACCGGTAAAGTCAGTTAACCTTAGAACAAAAATACTTATAGGTGACATGTTTGATACTATGTATGAAGCAAACGGAGTTGGTCTTGCAGCACCACAGGTAGGAATTTTAAAAAGAATTTTTGTAATTGACTGTGGAGATGAAGAAGGAAATTCCGTACCTTATGTATTTATTAATCCGGAAATAATTGACAGGGATGGAAGCCAGACTGACTACGAGGGCTGTTTAAGTGTTCCCGGTAAATCAGGAAAAGTAACAAGAGCTAATTATGTTAAAGTAAAGGCTTTTGATGAAAATATGGAAGAATTTGAATTGGAAGCTGAAGGTCTTCTGGCAAGATGCATTCTGCACGAAAATGACCATTTAGATGGCATCATATATGTAGATAAGGTAGAAGGAAGACTTTATAATAACGAGGAATTGCAAAGCGCAGAGGAGTAGATAATGAGAGTTGTTTTTATGGGAACGCCGGATTTTTCAGTTCCGGCACTTGAAAATATAGCAAAAAAATACGAGGTTGTGGCAGTAGTAACACAACAGGACAGACCAAAGGGTCGTGGACATAAAATGCAGTATACTCCGGTAAAAGAAAAGGCAATTGAATTAGAAATACCTGTATATCAGCCAAAGAGGGTAAAAGATCATGAATTTGTGGATATACTAAAAACACTAAAGCCTGATGTTATTGTGGTTATAGCCTTTGGGCAGATTTTATCAAAAGAGATTTTGGAACTTCCAAAATATGGATGTATTAATGTTCATGCTTCATTACTTCCAAAATACAGAGGTGCAGCACCGATTCAGTGGGCAGTTATAAATGGTGACAAAAAATCAGGTGTAACAACAATGTATATGGCAGAAGGGCTGGATACGGGAGATATTATTGATACATCAGAAATTGTTCTTGATGAAAAAGAAACAGGTGGAAGTCTTTTTGATAAACTTGCCGATTTAGGAGGAAAATTAATTCTTAATACTTTAGACAAGTTAGAAACCGGCACAGCTACAAGAACAAGGCAGGACGATGCCCGCTCAACGTATGCAGGAAAAATAACAAAAGAATTAGGAAAAATAGATTTCACAAAATCTGCAGCAGAAATAGAAAGATTGATAAGAGGTTTAAATCCATGGCCAAGTGCATTTACTTATATGGATGATAAAATGCTAAAAATCTGGAATGCAGATGTTCTGGAGGAAACGGTTGAAGAAGATCCCGGAACCATTACTGAAGTAAACAAAAAGTTTATAAAGGTAGCAACAGGAGAAGGATATTTACTGTTAAAGGAAATTCAGTTAGAAGGCAAAAAGAGAATGGATGTAACATCTTTCTTAAATGGGTATAATTTTACTGCAAATAAATTAGGAAATTAGGAGGAAACAATATGATATATGGTTATTACTTTGACCCTACTTATATTTTGATTGTTATTGGTATGGTTATCTGTCTTGTAGCTCAGGCACATGTCAATTCAACATTCAAAAAATATTCAAGAGTTCAGAGCAATTCAGGGCTTACAGGGGCACAGGCGGCCAAAAGAATTCTTGAATCACAGGGAATTTATGATGTGACAATTCAGCATATAGCAGGGGAATTGACAGATAATTATAACCCTAGAAATAAAGTGCTGAGCCTTTCAAGTTCCACTTACAACAGCACAAGCGTAGCAGCCATTGGTGTGGCTGCCCATGAATGCGGACATGCAATTCAGCACGACAGAGGATATGCACCTATAGCAGTAAGAAATGCATTAGTTCCTTTTGCAAACTGGGGCTCAAGACTGTCATGGATTTTGATTATAGTTGGAATTATCTTTTACGGACAGGGAACAGGTCAGACAATGATAGATATTGGTATTTTTGCATTTTCATTGGCAGTATTATTCCAGTTGGTGACATTACCTGTTGAGTTTAATGCTTCAGGAAGGGCAATAAAGGTGCTGGAGTCCACGGGAATATTTGGAACTTCTGAACTTAAATGTACAAAGAAAGTGTTAGGGGCAGCAGCAATGACTTATGTGGCAGCAACTGCATCATCAATATTACAGTTATTAAGACTTGTTATTCTCTTTGGAGGAAGACGTGATGACTAATGATAATATAAACCTTAGAAATAAGGTTTTGAACATGCTTTTGGAAATAGATGACAAAAAGCAAAGTCATATAGTTTTAAAAGAAACGTTAGACAGTCTCAAGCATTTAGAAAAAAATCAGAGAGCTTTTGTAACAAGACTCTTTAGAGGTACAATAGAAAGACAGATAGAACTTGATTATATTATTGATGCTTTTTCAAAGACTCCAACAGGGAAAATGAAGAAGGTAATCAAATATATTTTAAGAATGTCTGTTTATCAGTTGAAATATATGGATTCAGTACCGGTGTCTGCCGTATGCAATGAAGCCGTTAAATTAACGGCAAAGCGTAAATTTAACGGCTTAAAGGGCTTCGTTAACGGAGTGCTTAGAAATATTGCAAATAATATTAATAGTGTGGAATATCCCAAAAATGAAATGGAAATGCTTTCTGTTAAGTATTCGGTTCCACAGTGGATTATTGATATGTGGAATGAACAATACGGAAATGAGCAGACAGTTAAAATGCTGTCGGGGATTTATAGCCGTACTGAAACAACAGTAAGATGCAATGAAAGTAAAGCACCGGTAGAAGATATTATTAAAAGTCTTAAATATGCCGACGTGGAAGTTAAAAAATCGGAAATATATGATAAGGCACTGTTTATTTCAAATTATAATTCCTTAACAGATCTTGATGTGTTTAATTCAGGAATGATTACAGTGCAGGATTTAAGTTCTATGATGGTTGGGCTGGCGGCAAATCCAAAGGAGGGAGATTACGTAATTGACGTATGTGCGGCTCCCGGGGGAAAGACACTTCATATAAGCGAAATGATGAATAGGACAGGTACCGTAGAGGCAAGAGATTTAACGAAGTACAAGGTTAATCTCATTAATGACAATATAAAAAGATTAGGTAATAAAAATATAATTACAAAAGTAATGGATGCCACGGTAATGGATGAAAAGTCTATAGAAAAGGCTGATATTGTAATTGCGGATTTACCATGCTCAGGGCTTGGAGTAATAAATAAAAAAAGCGACATAAAATATAATGTTTCAAAAGAGCAGATATTGGAGTTAGTTAAACTTCAAAGAAAAATACTTACCGTAGTAAGTAAATATGTAAAAAAAGGCGGAACATTGATTTTTAGTACATGCACGGTAAATAAATACGAAAACGATGAAAATGTAGAATGGATAGAAAAAAATCTTCCTTTTAAGCCACTGTCTTTGGGAGAAAATTTTCCTGAAATAACGGACAGAAGAAAAAATCATGTTCAGATTTTCACAGGTGACTATGGAATGGATGGATTTTTTATTTCGAAATTTATAAAGCAATGAAAGAATTAAAAGATATTAAATCATACAATTTAAAAGAATTAAAAGAAGAGATACAACAGCTTGGAGAAAAGCCTTTCAGGGCAGGCCAGATATATAAATGGCTCCATGTGGATAAGGTAGAAACCTTTGATGAAATGACTAATATTTCAAAGGATTTAAGACAAAAGTTGTCAGATGAATTTGAAATAAGAACTCTCGAACCGATAAAGGTTTTAATATCAAAAATTGATGGAACAAGAAAGTATTTGTTTAGAATAAAAGGTGGAACCATAATTGAGAGCGTCCTTATGAGATACCATCACGGCAATTCGGTATGTATATCCACCCAGTCAGGATGTCGTATGGGATGCAGATTCTGTGCTTCAACCATTAACGGCTTAGACAGAAATTTAGAGCCTTCAGAACTGTTAGAACAGATATATCAGATTGAGAAAAATATAGGTGAAAAGGTTTCTAACATAGTGCTTATGGGAAGCGGAGAGCCTTTAGACAATTACGATAATGTAACGAAGTTTCTTGAATTAATCACAGATGAAAACGGTGCGAATATAAGCCAGAGAAACATTACATTGTCCACCTGTGGTTTAGTGCCGAAAATAAATGAACTGGCAATGAAACATTTACAGATAACCCTTGCCATATCGTTACATGCATCAGATGATGAAACAAGAAGAAAGCTTATGCCTATTGCGAATAAATACACTATAGATGAAGTGCTTGAGGCATGTAGGAATTATTTTAAAGAAACAGGACGAAGAATAACATTTGAATATAGTCTTGTGGCAGGGGAGAATGATACTATCGGGGAAGCTGACAGATTAGCGGCCAGAATAAAGGGAATAAACTGCCATGTAAACCTGATTCCCGTAAACCCTATAAAGGAAAGGGATTTTGTTCAGTCAGGAAAGAGGGCGGTATTGGACTTTAAAAGAAGACTTGAAAAATATAAGATAAATGTTACTATAAGAAGGGAAATGGGCAGAGATATTAATGGTGCCTGTGGACAACTAAGAAATGAAGCCATGAAAGGAGAATGAAATGTCGACACAAAAAATAAATGCCTTTGGTAAAACAGATGTGGGACTTATGAGAACCATTAATCAGGACAGTATTTTTTTATCAACAGAATCTATAGGAAAATTACCTAATCTTTTCATTGTTGCAGATGGAATGGGAGGTCATAAGGCAGGTGACGTGGCATCAAGACAGGCAATAGAACTGTTTGTAAAGTATGTGCTGGGAACTCACATGTCAGATCCCGCCAACATTTTAGACTCAGGCATCATTTCTATTAATAAAGACATATACGATATGGCTATGTCGAACAGAGACTACAACGGAATGGGAACTACATTTGTTGCATGTACAATAGTAGGAAATCATGTATACATTGCCAATGTGGGTGACAGTAGACTGTATCTTGTAGGAAGAGACATAAGACAGATTACAAGAGATCATTCTCTGGTAGAGGATATGGTAAGAATGGGAATGATTGAAAAAGAAGAAGCAAGAAATCATTATAAGAAAAATGTTATTACAAAGGCTATTGGTGTTGCAGAGGACAAGACTTCAACACCTGATATTTTTGAAATAGAAATAAGCCGGGGGGATAAATTGCTACTTTGTTCAGATGGTCTCACCAACATGGTTGAAGATTATGAAATGAAGAAGATTATAGTTAATAATGACAGCATAGAAGAGGCTGTTCGCAATTTAATTAGTCAGGCAAATGAAAACGGCGGAAAAGATAATATATCAGCAATTTTGATAGAACCTGAAGTGAGCGAGGAGTAAGACAATGTTGGAAAAAGGAAATTTTATTAATAATCGATATGAAATAATCAGCCGTGTAGGTGCCGGCGGAATGTCAGACGTATATAAGGCTAAGGATCACAAGCTTAACAGAAATGTAGCCATAAAAGTATTAAAAAAAGAATTTAGTAAAGATAAAAATTTTGTTTCAAAATTCAGGGTAGAGGCTCAGTCTGCCGCAAGTCTTATTCATCCAAACATTGTAAATGTTTATGATGTAGGGGAAGACGAGGGACTTTACTACATAGTTATGGAACTGATTGAGGGAATAACACTTAAAAGTTATATTGAAAAGAAAAAGAAACTTTCTGCAAGAGAGACAATCAGTATTGCAATTCAGATAGCAAATGGTATTGAGTGTGCCCATAACAATCAGATTGTTCATAGGGATATAAAGCCTCAGAACATTATGATATCAAGAGAGGGAAAAGTAAAAGTAACGGATTTCGGTATTGCAAGAGCCGCTTCATCTAATACAATGAGCGGAACGGCAATGGGATCAGTTCATTATATTTCACCGGAACAGGCAGGCGGAAAGTATGTTGATGAAAAGAGTGATATTTATTCTCTTGGAATTACAATGTTTGAAATGATAACGGGAACAGTTCCTTTTGACGGTGAATCAACAGTATCAATAGCGTTGAAACACATTCAGGGAAATGTGCCAAGTGTAAGGGAATACGTATCAGATGTTCCCGTAAGTCTTGAAAAGATAATACTTAAATGTACAAGAAATAAAGTAGATAGACGTTATCCGAAGATTTCTCTTTTAATAGCTGATCTGAAAAGGGCTTTAGCAGAACCAAATGTTGATTTTGTACAGCTTGAAGAAGTAAAATCGGGAACTGTACCGGTTATGATAACTGATGAAGAAATTAAAAAAATAAAAAAAGAGTCAGGGGAAATTGTTGATCCTGACATTGAAAATGACATTGATGAAGATTCAATGAATCCTAAAATGGAAAAATTTATAACAGTAGGTGGAGTTGTAGCCGGTATTGTTGCATTGGTGATAGTTGCTGTAATACTGACATGGGTATTAAGTGATACAAGTGTTAAATTACCTCGTGGTGAGGCTGCACAGCAGGAAACAATTGATCCTAAAAAATCAAAAGTTCCAAATGTTATGGGAAGAAGTGCGGATGAGGCTGAAAAAATGCTTAATGAGCAGAATATCGGTTTTGAATATGATTCTAACTATGTATATAGTGATGCTTATCCGCGTGATACGGTAGTTTCACAGTCAGTTACTCCGGGTACCATCGTGGACAAAAACTCAACAATCAAGCTGACTATAAGTAAAGGGGCTGAAAAAATACAGATTCCTAGTGGAATAATAGGCTCTAAAGCTGATGATGGAGTTAAAAAGTTAGATGCACTGGGACTAAAAACGGAAATCTCATATGAGTACAGTGACAGAACCATTGGAATGGTTATTTCCTGTTCGCCGGGAGAAAAGGCATCTGTGTTTAGAAGTGATGTGATTAAATTGGTTGTCAGCCGTGGAAGGGAAAAGAGTGAAGAAAAAGTCTATACAATTCCTTCATTGGTTGGATTAAAACAGTCAAAGGCTCAGGCAAAAATTGCTTCCTCAGGATTTAGCGTGGGTGAAGTCAGGGAAGAATACAACGATAAAGTGGAAAAAGGTGCTGTTATCAGACAGACAGTTAAAGCAGGAGGAAAGGCTCCTCAGGGATTATCCATTGGTCTTGTCGTAAGTAAAGGCTCTGAAAGTGAAGAAAAGTATAAGGCAACATATACCTTCGCATTGGAAGATTTACATGATGCAGACGGAACTCCAATAACAGAGGGTGTTGTTCAGGTAACTTTAGATGGAAACATGCAAAAAATTGATTCTATGTATTCGGACGTAAGCAACTGGCCGGGAGATTATGAAATCAATCTTGTAAGTAACAAGAAAGGTAAAGCACAGGTTGAACTTTTTGTTAATGGAAAGAGCGTTAAGAAGGATACAGTTAAGTTAAAATAAAGGCAAAAAGACCACCCGAAAGGGTGGGTTTTTGCGGTAAAAAAGGTAGTTAATGGAAGATAATAAATTAAAAGGAAAAATCATAAAGGGAATAGCAGGGTTTTATTATATAGATGTTCCTGAAAATGGAATCTTTGAGTGTAAGGCTAAAGGTCTGTTTAGAAATAAGGGAATTAAACCTTTAGTTGGAGATAATGTTATTATTGATGTTATTGACCCGGAAAATAAAAAAGGAAATATAATTACAATTGAAGAAAGAAAAAATGAACTTATAAGACCGGCAGTTTCAAATATTGATCAGGCAATGTTGGTGTTTGCATTAAAGAAACCTAACCCGAATCTGAACCTGCTTGACAAGTTCCTTGTAATGATGGAATTTCAAAATATTGATACAATAATCTGTTTTAATAAATTAGATATTGCCGATGATGAGTTTGTAAATCACCTTACTGAAATTTATACAAAAGCAGGTTATAAAGTTATTTTAGCAAGTGCGACAAATGAGCATGGAATAGATGAAGTGAGAAAAATACTAAAAAATAAAACTACCGTTTTTGCCGGACCGTCAGGAGTTGGAAAGTCTTCAATGCTAAATGCACTTACAAAAGATTACACCATGGAAACGGGAAGTGTAAGTGAAAAGATAGGCAGGGGAAAGCATACAACGAGACATTCACAAATATTTAGAATTGATGAAAATTCATATGTGTTTGATACTCCCGGATTTAGTTCTTTGTTTGTTCCGGGAATGACTAAGGAAAAACTGGAGGACTGCTTTCCGGAGTTTGCTCATCACAAGAATTCATGCAGATTCGTAGGATGCGCTCATGTGAATGAACCTGACTGCGCAGTGAAAGAAGCATTGGAACAGAATAATATTTCTGACAGCAGATATGAAAATTATAAATTGATGTATAATGAGTTAAAGGAAAAGGAGACAAGATATGATTAAATTATCACCTTCGATATTATCGGCAGATTTCGCAAATCTGGGAGCTGATGTTGAAAGAATTGACAAGGCAGGATGCGACTGGATTCACATTGACGTTATGGATGGAAAGTTCGTACCAAACATTTCTTTCGGAATGCCGGTTGTAAAGGCAATAAGAAAAAGTACTGACAAGTTATTTGACACACATCTTATGATTGAAGAGCCAATCAGATATGTGCTTGATTTTAAAAATGCAGGAGCAGATCTGCTTACAGTTCATGTGGAGGCATGCGAAGATGTGCAGGCAACAATAGATGCGATACATTCAGCTGGAATGAAAGTAGGACTTGCATGTAATCCTGAAACGCCTGTGGAGGACATAGTACCATATATTGACAAGGTGGAAATGATATTAATAATGACAGTTCACCCGGGATTTGGCGGTCAGTCATATATTGACGAATGTACTGAAAAAATAGAAATTGTCAGTGCCATCGTAGAGGAATATAATTTTAACACTCTTATTCAGGTAGATGGAGGCATTACAGTTGATAATGTGGCAATCCCTATCACAGCAGGGGCAAATGTAATTGTTGCAGGCTCTGCCGTTTATAAGGGAAATGTTGAAGAAAATGTTAAAAGCTTCAAAGAGCAGTTTGAAAAAATAGAAGTTCTGTAGAAACATCATTAGTAGGCATTAACTGTTCTGCTTTTGGTGTAATTCATCTTGCCTAGTCTGGGAAATGATTAATATTTACACAAAAAGATGAATTTACTGAAGGGGTGGTGTAATTGGCTTTATTGAGAAAGCAGGAATACACACCGGAAAGCGAATAAATATTAATATGATATATCAAAAAACGGAGCGTCGCTCTAACATCAGTTAGTGTGGCGCTCCGTTTTTAATATATTAATATTTATACATTAAATCTAAATGTAATAACATCTCCGTCTTTTACTACGTAATCTTTACCCTGAAGTCCTACAAGACCGGCTTCCTTAGCTTCCTTCATAGAACCGCATTTCATAAGGTCGTCATAAGCAACAACTTCTGCACAGATAAATCCACGTTCGAAATCTGTATGGATTTTTCCTGCAGCCTGTGGAGCTTTAGTACCTTTTCTGATAGTCCATGCACGGGTTTCATCTTCACCGGATGTTAAATAACTGATTAAGCCAAGTAATGAATAGCTTGCCTTGATGAGCTTGTCAAGACCTGATTCTTTAATACCAAGGTCTTCTAAGAACATCTGCTTTTCATCGTCATCTAATTCAGCAATTTCCTGTTCAATCTCAGCGCTGATTACAAATACTTCACATCCGTTTTCCTTAGCAAATTCTCTTACGCTGGCAACATGCTTGTTTGAGTTACCGTCATCTGCAAGATCATCTTCTGAAACGTTAGCTGCAAATATAACAGGTTTTGCGGTTAAAAGATTGTATTCAGCCATCCAGGCTTCTTCATCTTCGTCCTCTAATTCATATTTAATAGCAAGATTTCCGGCTTCAAGGAAAGCTTTCATTTTCTGCTGGAACTCCAATTCCTTTGCAAGAGCCTTATCGTTTCTTGCTCCACGTGTAGTTTTTGCAATACGTCTTTCCAAAATTTCTACATCTGAAAAAATCAACTCAAGGTTAATGGTTTCTATATCTCTTAAAGGATCAACGCTTCCGTCAACATGAATTACGTTTGTGTCTTCAAAACATCTTACTACGTGAACGATAGCGTCAACTTCTCTGATGTTAGCCAGAAACTGGTTTCCAAGACCTTCGCCTTTTGATGCACCCTTTACAAGACCAGCAATATCAACAAATTCTATAACAGCAGGAATAGTTTTGGCTGAATTATACATTGCAGTAAGTTTGTCCAACCTTTCGTCCGGTACAGTAACAACACCTACGTTAGGGTCGATTGTACAGAAAGGATAATTGGCAGATTCAGCACCTGCTTTTGTTAGAGAATTAAATAATGTACTTTTACCTACGTTTGGTAAACCGACAATACCTAATTTCATTCTAAATTCCTCCATTCTTTGGTAATACCAAAGGCTAGTTTATCATATTTTAAAATTATGGGCAATGATGGGTTGAATAAAATTATGATTATTGATAAATTATATAGATGAATGGTATTCCAAAGTTAAATTTTGGAATATAAAATAACAATTTATAATGAAAGAGGAAGAAAGATGGAGATACAGTTTCCTAATTTACATATTAATATAGAACATTTACCAAAAAACTTTAATGTTTTTGGAATTGACGTGGCATTTTATGGATGTATTATTGCTATAGGAATGCTGGCAGGCATAGCATTGGCATGTTATGAAGCAAAGAGAACAGGTCAGGATTATAATAAATACATCGATTTTGCAATTTACGCAATTATTTTCAGCGTAATCGGAGCCAGACTTTACTATGTCGTTTTCAGCTGGGATTATTATAGTAAGCATCCGGGAGAGATAATTAACATAAGACAGGGCGGACTGGCTATTTACGGTGGCGTTATTGCGGCAATTATCACATGCTTTGTGTATACAAGAATAAAGAAAATGTCTTTTAAAAAAGTGTTGGATACAGCGGTGCTTGGACTTATATTAGGTCAAATTATTGGCAGATGGGGGAATTTCTTCAACAGAGAAGCTTTCGGTGGAGTTGCAGGAGATGGCAATCCATGGGCAATGAGAATATTTTTCGGAGACAATTACAATATTTCCCAGGTTCCCGATGCAGTTAAGGAAGGTATGGAAAAACTTAAGGGAATGACTCTAGATCAGATTGGATATATACAGGTTCAGCCTACATTCTTATATGAATCATTATGGAATTTAGGGGTACTTGTGTTGATGCTGATATTTAGAAGAAAGAAGAAATTCGACGGAGAAGTATTTCTTTGGTATTTAACCGGCTATGGAGTCGGACGTGCCATAATTGAAGGGATGAGAACTGACCAATTAATCATGCCGGTTACGGGCTGGCCGGTATCTCAAGCACTTTCCATACTTCTTGCTATTGTGTCACTTACAATAGTGGTAACAAAGAGAGTGAAGATATCAAAAAGCAGTAACATTTAGGGTGGAAAAACATAGACAGATAAAAAACAGATTAATTTGAGGAAAATTAGGGAAAAATCCCCACCGAAATGTTAGGTTAAAATGTTAGGTATATAAATTTAACAAAGATAGTGAGAAAAATGCGTGGTATTTCAGAAATACACTTGTTTGTGCGAACTATACGAACCTGCAAAAAGGTATTCACGGAACAACAGAATATCTTGAATTGTTTCTCAAAAACCTGCGCCTGAACGAGGACAATGAGCTTTATAATCGAAATCTTCACATAAGTGGACTTGTGAATGAAGATAAAGTGGACTTTGAAGAGAAAAAAGTGAATTGTGTAGAAGAAAAAGTGTACTTTGAAACGAAAAAAGTGTACATTCAAGATGCAAAAGTGGATATTGAACCTGTATCCGGTCACGGAAAAGGAAGATACAAATTTAAAAATTATATAATGTAAACATATAGAGTTGATTTTGGAGACTGGCAGTTGTCAGTCTCTTTTTTTAATTAACAGGAGACTTCTATTAATTAAGCGAACTCTTTGATATATGGATTTGTGCATAGTAGCCTTACAGGGACAATTGAAATCACATGACCATATCCCTGTAGAAAAATCTTATTTTTATTTCTATATTTATGGCTTACAGGGAACACGTCAATTTTCAAACATATCCCTGTATTTTTAGCACATGTTTAAGTGGTTAAACATTATGGAGGCAATAATTATTAGGAGAAATACAGGGATTGTAAAGAAATAATTTAGAAATCCTTGTAAGTTTCAAGGTCATACCCCTGACAAATGAATTCTGATTACAGGGGCGGAGGATTAAATTATCTATATCCTTGTAATGTAAAAATATCATAGAATTGAAACTTCTAAAATTACAGGGAAATCCAGACATGTAAGCTAAAATACTTGTATATTTTCTATGATTCACTGAATGGTAGCTGAAGTACACCCAAAAAGTGAATTATCTACGTCCCTGCCCGTACTCAAAACCAACCTAACATGATAATTCCCAAAAATAAATAGAAAAATAGACACAAAATCCTTAAAAGAAATAAAAATATTTTTAAAAAGTGGTTGCAATACCTAATAAAATGATATATTATTTTCATATAAGTGGTGAAACTTACCCACTTTGTGGTGAAAAGTGGTGAAAATCAACTGAAATTTACGTAAAAGACAGGTAAAAGATATGTTTACAGGAGAACAGACTCAGAAGATGGATGTCAAGGGACGAACAGTCATCCCTTCAAAAATTAGAGATAATCTTGCTGAAAAACTTGTTGTGACCAGAGGAATCGACAAGTGTCTTTTTGCATATCCGGAATCTGCTTGGACAGCGTTACAGGAGAAGTTAAGCAGTTTACCATTTACAGATAAGAAAGTTAGAAGTTTTAATCGATTTTTCCTCGGTGGTGCGGAGACCCTTGATGCAGACAAACAGGGACGTGTGTTGGTTCCGGCTTCATTAAGGGCATACGCATCTTTAGACAAAGAAGTTGTCTGGGTAGGAGTTGGTAATCGTATTGAAATTTGGGATATAGATAAGTGGAATGAACAGATGAATGAATACCTTGAAAGTGATGACGCAGAAGAAAAGATGGAAGAACTTGCAGACTATATGGCTGAGTTAGGTGTTTAGTATTAAGAAAGAAAAGGAAGGTCAATATGGATTTCAAACATGTATCAGTTTTATTAAAGGAAACCATTGATGGCCTAAATATAAATCCGGATGGTATTTATGTTGATGGAACATTAGGTGGTGGTGGACATGCCTATGAAGTGTGTAAACATCTCTCGTCAAAAGGAAGACTTATTGGAATTGATCAGGATAGCGAAGCACTTGAGGCAGCAAGAGAAAGACTTAGTGAATTTGAAGATAAAGTAACAATGGTAAGAAGTAACTATTGTGAGATAGATACGATACTTAAAGATTTAGACATAGATAAGGTTGATGGAATAGTTTTAGATTTAGGAGTTTCCTCATATCAGCTTGACAATCTTGAAAGAGGATTTTCATACAAAGCGGATGCACCACTTGATATGAGAATGGATACAAGACAGATGATTACAGCTTCGGATGTTGTTAATAATTATTCAGAAAATGAGTTGTATAGAATAATTAGAGACTATGGAGAAGACAGATTTGCAAAAAACATTGCAAAGCATATTGTGATGGCTAGAAAGAAAAAACCTCTTACTACAACGGGCGAACTAAGTGAGATAGTAAAGAAATCCATTCCAATGAAGTTTCAGGCAAAAGGTGGACATCCTGCAAAGAAAACTTTCCAGGCAATTAGGATCGAAGTAAACAATGAACTAAAGGTTCTGAAGGATTCAATAGACACAATGATTGAACACTTAAATCTTGGTGGAAGAATTTGTATTATTACATTTCATTCCCTTGAGGACAGAATTGTAAAAACAAAATTCAGGGAAAACGAAAACCCATGTATATGTCCTCCGGATTTTCCGGTTTGCGTGTGCGGTAAAGTATCAAAAGGAAAGGTTATAACAAGAAAGCCGATAATTCCTTCAGAAGAAGAAATAGTGAACAATAAGAGAGCAAAAAGTTCAAAACTAAGAATATTTGAAAGGCGTTAAAAATGTATCAGGTAAGAGATAATCGCAAAAGAAATAATTACAGAAGTGAATATATAGATGGAAATACTGTAAGGAAAACAAAACCACAGAAAGTAAATAGAGCAGAAGCGAGAAATGTTAAGGAAAAAAATATAAACCGCAGAAGTGAAGGCTTAACAATGAACATGGGACATGTTACTTTTTTGGCGGTGGTTTCGTTAGTGTGTTTTGTAATGTGCGTAACTTACCTTTCAATTCAGAGCAATGTAGCAAGCACAAGAGATAACATTTCCGGGCTAAAGAAACAGATAAAGACAGTTCAGTATCAAAACGATGCTTTGTCATATTCTATTAACAGCTACGTAAATGTAGACCATGTATATAAGGAGGCTACAAAAAAACTTGGAATGAGACAGGCTAAGGATAGCCAGATTTCAAACTATAAATCCAGTGATAGTGGATATACACTTCAGTATGGAGATGTACCAGGTAAATAATTATGAGTGAAGTAAGAAAAAAAAGAGTCGTTAGAAGAAGAAAACCGAAAATTAAATTTGACAAACAAAAATATAGAAATCTGAAGTGGGCATATCGCGTCATTATCGGATTTCTATTTATTATGTGCATAGTTATTGTGAGAATAAACATAACTGAAGGGGATAATTACTCAATAAAAGTTCTCCAACAGCAAAGTTTCACAAGCAGGGTTGTACCTTTTAAGAGAGGTGACATTAAAGATAGAAACGGAAACGTGTTGGCTACCAGTGTTATGATGTACAATCTTGTAATTGACTGTAAACTGTTAAAAGCTGATGGAAATGAGAGATATATGGAGCCTACGGTTAATGCATTAGTTAAGTATTTTGGTTTTGACAGAGAAGATTTAATTACAAGTATAAATGAAAGAAAAAACAGCAGTTACTGGGTGGCAAAAAAAGAACTCAGGTATGAAGATATAAAGGACTATCAGGCATACGAAAAAGGTGAATTTGTTAAAACCGATGAAGAAGAAAAAGCTGTAAATAATACAAAGGGTATCTGGTTTGAAGAAGAATACAAACGTCAGTATCCATATAGCACGTTGGCGTGTAGTGTATTGGGATTTTCTAACAAAAACAATCAGGCAACCATAGGAATTGAGGCAAGCTATAATGACTATTTAAATGGTATAAATGGTCGTGAATACGGATATATGGATGCGGAAAATAATATGGAAACCGTAGTGAAAAATGCAGAAAACGGCGACAATGTTATTTCATCAATAGATATGAATATACAGCGTATTGTTCAAAACGGAATAAAAAAATACATGAAAAAATATAGTCCGAAGAGAATTGCAGCGGTTATTGCAGACCCTAACACCGGTGAAATACTGGCAATGGGAGATGACTCTACATTTGACTTAAATAATCCGGACAATTTGGAGGGATTATACAGTAAATCTCAACTGGAAAAAATGTCCGAAAAGAAACAGTCTGAAATCTTAAATGGGTTATGGAGAAATTATTGTATTACGGATTCATTTGAACCGGGTTCTACGGCGAAACCATTTACAGTTGCAGCCGCAATGGAAGAAAATCTCGTAAACAAAAAGACTAAATTTACCTGCGACGGTTACGAGAAGGTTGATGTGTTTAAAATCAAATGTCATAAAGAAGATGGACATGGAACAATAGACGTAAAAACTGCAGTGGCGCAGTCCTGTAATGATTATATGATGTTTTTGGGCAGAAAAATGGGGGCAAAAACATTTATGAAATATCAGTCACGATTTGGATTTGGCATGAAAACAGGAATAGATCTACCAAGCGAAACAAGAGGTATTGTATTTGACAGGGAAAAAGGAATGGGTATAGTTGACCTTGCAACCAATACATTCGGACAGAACTTTACTGTTAACATGGTACAGATGGTGGCAGGATTTTCATCTCTTATAAACGGAGGTTATTATTATGAGCCTCACGTTGTAAAACAGGTTGTAACACAGGATGGAAATCTTGTTAAAAACTACTCGAAGACATTGGTAAAAGAGACCATAACAAGGGAAACTTCCGATTTTATAAAAGAGTGCTTAAAAGAAGTAGTTAAGACAGGTACCGGAAAGACAGCCGCAATACCGGGATACAGCGTTGGTGGAAAAACAGGTACGGCGGAAAAAGTTTATACATCAGGAAAGATAGGAAGAATTAAAGGACAGCATATCCTGTCATTTATCGGTTGCGTACCATGTGAAAATCCTCAGGTTGTATGTTACACCGTTATGGACAGTCCGTCAGGTAACTCTGAGGCTACAGCTTATAATACAGAATTCTGGACATATATAATGAAGCAGATACTTCCATATATGGGAATAGACAAGACTGAGAAAAATTAAGTAATTGTCAAAGTAAGAAATGAATAAAATGTAATAAACCTTTTTGGGGATAAGTACTTGAAAAACATCAAAACTATTAATAGAAAACTGCTACTTATATATTCTTTATTTGTGATTCTATTTTGCACATTTATTGTGGGACGGCTTGTATATCTGATGGTTTTTAAATCGGAATATTATGGAAGCAGAGCACTTGAAGTGCAGGAGAGAGAAAGAAAAATAAAGGCTCCGAGAGGGAGAATATTAGACAGAAATGGAAAGGTAATAGCGAGTAACAAAACCGTTTGTACGGTTTCAGTTATATATAATCAGATAAAAGAAAGTGAAAAGGAGAAAATTATCAGCATTTTAAGTGATGAACTTAAAGTTGATGAAAAGGAAGTAAGAAAAAAAGTTGAAAAAATAAGCGTTAGGGAAAAAATTAAATCTAACGTGTCAAAAAAAGTTGGAGACAAAATTAGAGAATACAATCTATCCGGAGTAAAGGTTGACGAAGATTACAAAAGGTATTATCCTTATGAAAGTCTGGCATCAAAGGTTTTGGGTTTTACAGGAGGAGATAATCAAGGTATAATTGGCTTGGAAGTAAAATATGAAAAATACTTAAAAGGCAGTGATGGCCTCATACTTACTCCTACGGATTCCAGAGGAATCGAGATGGAAAATGCCCTGGAACAGAGGCAGGAACCAATTCCCGGAAACGATTTGGAAACAAGCATAGATGTAAATATTCAGCAATATGCCGAACAAATTGCATATAATACGCTTGTGACAAAAAAAGCTAATTATGTCTCTATTATTGTAATGAATCCTAATAACGGTGAAATTTATGCAATGGTAAATGCACCGGAATTTAATTTGAATGAGCCTTACAAATTAAATTATGAGACAAATGAAAAATTAAGTCAGAAGAAAAAACAGGATCTTTTAAACAGAATGTGGAGAAACCAGTGCATTAATGATACTTATGAGCCGGGTTCGACTTTTAAAGTGGTTACAGCTACGGCGGCTCTGGAAAATAAACTGGTAACGTTGGATACCAGGTTTAACTGTCCGGGATTCAGAGTTGTAGATGACAGAAGAATAAGATGTCATAAGACTACCGGGCACGGAAGCGAAACATTCCTTCAGGGAACAATGAATTCCTGCAATCCGGTTTTTATTGATGTAGGCCTTAAAGTAGGGGCACAAAAGTTTTATGCTCAAATGAAGAAATTAGGATTGATGCAAAAAACAGGTATTGATATTCCGGGAGAAGCATCCACCATAATCCATAAAATCAAAAATGTGGGACCGGTGGAACTTGCCACCATGTCTTTTGGTCAGTCCTTTCAGATAACACCGGTGCAATATCTTGTGGCGGCAAGTGCCGTTGTGAATGGAGGAAAGCTTATCACACCACATTTTGCTGTAGCATCAAAGGACTCAAAGGGAAATTTAATAGAAAAATTTTCACATAAGGAGACAGAAAATGTTGTATCAAAGGAAACTTCTGATACAATGAGATATGTACTTGAAAAAGTTATATCAGAAGGAACCGGCAGTAAAGGAAAGGTTGAAGGATATAAAGTAGGCGGAAAAACCGCAACATCCCAAAAACTTCCAAGAGGTTCAGGAAAATATATAGCATCATTTATGGGTTTTGCACCTGCAGATAATCCACAGGTTATTGCCATGGCAATAATTGATGAACCACAGGGAATATACTATGGCGGTCAGGTAGCAGCACCTGTAATTAGTAATTTATACAAAAATATACTTCCATACATATTGGAGGGAAAAAAACAAGGAGAGTAAAATGAGTGTAAGTACAACAATTATAACAGCAATTATCATTTCTTTTGCAGTAAGTGTAATATTATGTCCAATAATAATACCGTTATTGAAAAAAATGAAATTCGGACAATATATTAGGGAAGAAGGACCAAAATCCCATCAGAGTAAAGCGGGAACACCCACAATGGGTGGCATGATTATTTTGGCAAGCGTCATAGTAACATCACTGATTTTTATTATAGTCTGCAAAGAAACAAGAATTGTTCCGGTTCTGTTTATGGTAATAGGATTTGGACTGATTGGATTTACTGATGACTACATAAAGGTAGTAAAGAAAAGAAATCTTGGACTTACTGAAATTCAAAAAATTATAGCTCAGCTTGTAGTGACAGCAGTTTTCTGCTTCTATATATTGGAATATTCAGGTCTTGGAACAAAGACAATAATTCCGTTTACTCATAGTATGGAAGTAACAATGCCAACATGGCTTTTTATTCCGTTTTTGTTTATTGCTGTGCTTGGTACGGTAAATGGAGCAAATCTTACAGACGGATTAGATGGCCTGGCAACAAGTGTAACAGTTATTATTGCTGTATTTTTTACGGCAGTTGCAATAGGAACAGGACTTGAACCAATAACAGCGGCTTTTGTGGGGGCATTACTTGGATTCTTCCTGTATAATGTATATCCTGCAAGAGTATTTATGGGCGATACAGGTTCCCTTGCCCTTGGTGGCTTTGTTGCATCAATGGCATTTATGCTTAAAATGCCTATATTTATATTAATAATAGCATTTATTTATTTGGCGGAATCATTATCTGACATTATTCAGGTAACATGGTTTAAATACACAAAGAAAAAATATGGCGAAGGAAGACGTGTCTTTAAAATGGCACCGCTTCATCATCATTTTCAGGAAAGTGGTTATGCAGAAACACAGGTAGTGGCAGCATTTACAGTTGTAACAGCAATACTCTGCCTTGTGGCATACGCAGCATTATAAAATATTATTTGTAAATAAAAAGCGGACTATCCGCATATGATTGGAGCAGGACAAATGGATTGGAAAAACAAAAAAGTTTTGGTTGCAGGTTCAGGTAAAAGCGGAATCGGAGCAGCTGATTTATTAAAAAAAGTTGGAGCAGATATTGTTATATATGATGGCAATGAAAAAATTAACAAAGGCGATGTGCTTGCAAAATTGCAGAATGCAGACAACGTGGAAGTTATCATAGGTGAATTATCAAAAGAAGTTATAAATAGTGTAAATTTGATGATTTTAAGCCCGGGTATTGCAATTGATGCACCTTTTGTAAATGAAGTGAGGGATGCAGGCGTTCCAATATGGGGAGAGGTTGAACTTGCTTACGTAATTAGTAAAGGAAAACTGGTAGCAATAACCGGAACCAACGGAAAAACAACAACAACTGCCTTAGTAGGAGAAATAATGGCTGCTTACTGTAAAGATGTGAAGGTAGTTGGAAACATTGGAAATCCATATACAACAACAGCTTTTGAAGCTACTGACGATACGGTTACGGTTGCTGAAATAAGCAGTTTCCAATTGGAAACCATACATAAATTTAAGCCCGATGTAAGTGCGGTACTTAACATTACACCGGATCATTTAAACAGGCATTATACAATGGAATGTTATACAAACGTAAAAATGAGTATAGCAAAAAATCAGGATAAGGATCAGCCGGTTATTTTAAATTATGAAGATGAAATTTTGAGAAAATATGCACCAAAACTTCATAACAGAATTATCTGGTTCAGCAGCAAGCAGGAGTTGGAAAACGGCATTTATCTTGAAGGAAAGAACATTATCTGTTCTCAGAATGGTAAAAAAGAAATTGTAACAACAACTGAAGATACAACTTTAGTTGGAATTCATAATGTAGAAAACATTATGGCGGCTATTGGAATATCTATAAGTATGGGTGTCCCAAATGACGTCATTAAAGAAGCAATTAGAAAATTTAAGGCTGTTGAGCATAGAATTGAATATGTAACTACAATAGACGATGTTATATATTATAATGACTCTAAGGGAACAAATACTGATGCATCAGTAAAGGCAATTCAGGCAATGACAAGACCTACAATATTAATTGCAGGCGGATATGACAAAAAGGTATCTTTTGATGATTGGGCAAAAGAATTAAAGGGTAAAGTTAAATGTCTTGTTTTGCTGGGACAGACGTCAAATCAGATTGCTGAAACAGTAAGAAAATATGGATTTGAAAATATAATATTTACAGAATCCCTTGAAGAAGCAGTGGAAGAATGCAGAAAAAATGCAGAACCGGGAGATGCAGTATTGCTTTCACCGGCGTGTGCAAGCTGGGGAATGTTTGATAATTACGAACAGCGTGGAAATATGTTTAAAGAATTAGTATTGAAGAAATAAATTTCAGGTAGTGTTATAAATTAGAATTGATGGAGAGCAGAGTGGATACTAGAAAAGAGCCGGAGGCAAAGAAGGAAATCAAAACTAAAAAGAGACGAAATCAGGGCTATTTTGATTATAGCCTTCTTGCAGTATGGATTTTTATTATGCTTCTGGGGTACGTACTTTTATACAGTGCAAGCTCATATACGGGACTGACCCAACATAACGATTCATTCTTTTTCCTTAAAAGTCAGTTAAAAAACAGTGCCTTTGGACTGGTGGCAATGCTTATAGCCATAAAAATGGACTATTTATTGTTATGGAAATATAAAAAGATTATTTATGGTACTGCAATAGGGTCAATATTTTTAGTACTTACTCCCCTTGGAATAGAATCCCATGGAGCAAAAAGATGGGTAAATCTTTATTTCGCACAGTTTCAGCCGGCAGAATATGTTAAATTGGCTACCATAATTATGACGGCGTATCTGTTGTCAAAATGTAGTCAGACAGCTTTAAAACATGGAAAAATCTGCTGGCAGATATACAGTGTAAGTCTGCTGGGAGCGGCACTGTTGTTTTTAATTACGTCTAACTTAAGCTCGGCTATTATTGTTGCAGGTATCGGAGCAGTAATGCTTATTATTGCAGGAGCAAGTAAGTGGTTTACCGGAGTAATAGGTGTAATGGGCGGAGTGGCAGCTGTAGGGCTGTTTGCCCTGGCGGAAATTCCAAACTTGGGATTTCGACTTGAACGTATTGCCGTATGGAAAAATCCTGAAGCTTACATGAGCGGAACAGGCTATCAGATTATGCAGGGACTTTATGCAATCGGTTCCGGTGGACTTTTTGGAAAAGGACTTGGAAACAGTGCCCAGAAACTTGGTTTTGTACCTGAGCCTGCCAATGACATGATTTTCTCCATCATATGTGAGGAATTAGGAATATTTGGAGCAATCTGTATTATATGTCTGTTTGTTTTTATAATCAGACGTATGAGAATTATTGCAAGTAATGCACCGAACTTTTTCGGGTCTATGCTTGTTATAGGTATAATGGCACATATTTCCATTCAGGTAATGCTTAACATTGCCGTTGTAACTAATGCCATTCCAAATACGGGAGTTTCCCTTCCGTTTATCAGTTATGGTGGTACGGCACTGATGTTTCAGATGCTTGAAATAGGAATAGTCTTATCGGTTTCAAAGAATATAAAAAGGATAAAATAGTTCTGCAGGAGTAGATTATGAAACAGAGACGAAAATTAAAAAGAAGACGAAGAAAAAAGTTAAGAAAATGGGTCAAAGTTTTTATAATTGCAGTATTGGCAATAGCACTGCTGGTTGTAGCGGTTATATTTGGTTTTAAATTACAAAAAGTAGACACAAAACTTGATTTGGGACAGTTTACTAACAAAGAGGTAAACGATTATATAAAAAAAGAGGGAATAGACAATACATTATGGTTCTGGATAAAAAATAAAACAGGTCACAGTGACAAACTGGAATTGTTTGAAGATTATACAGTTAAAATGAATTCACCTTTTAAGGTTACAATAACAGCTTATGAGAAGAAATTAAAAGGTTATATAAATGTTAACAAAATATACTATTATTTCGATGAAAACGGAGTGATATTAAAGCAGAGCACGGAAAAAATAAAGGGAATACCGAAAATTACCGGGGTAGAATGCAACAATCTTACTTTATACAAAAAAATGGATGTGAAGAATAAAAAAGTTCTTGAGAATCTTTTGGATGTTACAACCTCGATACAAGAATATAAGTATAATGTAAAGAGAATTGATGTTAACAAAGATGCCGAAGCAACAATGTATGTTAAAAATGTTGCGGTTCAGCTGGGAAAAAACAGTAATCTCGATAAAAAATTAAGAGATTTTAATGATATGTATGATAATGTTATTAAGTACAAAGGAACATTAAATATGAAATTTGTCAGTGAAGACGGCAGTTACACATTAAAAAAAGCAGATGAGAAGTCAAAATAGTTATGTAAATCACTAAAAATAGTAAATTTTATTAAAAAAATAGAAATTTAGTGTTGATATTTTTGCTAAAGAATTATATTATATAACTATGTATGGCTAATATTATGTTCATTACTATACTAATTTGATGGACAAGAATAAATAAAGTGAAGACAAAGGAGGATTAAACCCTTGCTAGAAATTACAACTAATGAAAGTGAAGCAGTAGCAAAAATAATCGTTGTAGGTGTTGGTGGAGCTGGAAACAATGCCGTAAACAGAATGATAGATGAAAACATCGGTGGTGTTGAATTTATATCTGTTAACTCAGATGCGCAGGTGCTTAAGAGAAGTAAGGCACCTACTACACTACAGATTGGTGAAAAGATTACTAAAGGACTTGGAGCAGGAGCAAAGCCTGAAGTTGGTGAAGCAGCTGCAGAAGAGAACGTTGAAGAATTAGCACAGTTATTAAAAGGTGCTGACATGGTATTCGTAACATGTGGTATGGGTGGCGGAACCGGAACAGGTGCTGCACCGGTTGTTGCACGTGTTGCAAGAGAGCAGGGAGCTCTTACAGTTGGTGTTGTTACAAAGCCTTTCAGATTTGAAGCTAAGGCACGTATGAACAATGCTCTTTCAGGAATTGAAAGATTAAAACCAAACGTAGATACACTTATCGTTATTCCAAATGATAAGTTACTTGAAATCGTAGATAAGAGAACAACAATGCCGGAAGCATTAAAGAAGGCTGATGAAGTATTACAGCAATCAGTGCAGGGAATTACAGATTTGATTAACGTACCGGCTTTAATTAACTTGGACTTCGCAGATGTTCAGACAGTTATGCGTGATGCAGGAATTGCTCATATCGGTATTGGTGAAGCAAGCGGTGACGACAAGGCATCACAGGCAGTACAGGAAGCTGTTACATCTCCGCTTCTTGAAACAAAGATTGACGGTGCTAAGAATGTAATTATTAATATTACAGGTGATGTTAGTCTTTTTGAAGCTAACGAAGCAGCAAGTTATGTTCAGGATCTTGCAGGAGATGAAGCAAATATTATCTTTGGTGTAAGATATGATGATACATACCCTGACGAGTGTTCAATCACAGTTATGGCTACAGGTATCAATGACACAACATTACCAAATTCAAAGGGAACACCTTTTGGAATGGGAACTCCAAAGAAATCATTTACTTACAGTGCTACACCTTCACAGGGAGTACAGAAGCCACAGGGAACAACACCTGTTCAGAGACCTGTTGAAGAAAAGCCAATTAATATTCCTGATTTCTTAAAGAACAGATAAGACATTATATAATATAGAGACAGTTATTGGTCTTAGCAGAAAATAGAACTTACATCAGTTTATGATGCGGGTTCTATTTTTGTTTTATAAAATAAATATTTTTTTTATCTATGCTTCTTCGACAGACTTTTCTTACCTTAAAAGATATAATGGAAAAGGGTGTTGAGAATGACAGTAAATGTATATCTTGATGTTTATTTCGGATTTAATTTTCTAATGGATATGGCAGTTCTTTACATAACGGGAGAAATAATAAAAAACAGCAAAAATATTATAAGAACTGTGGCGGCAGCCTTTCTTGGAAGTTTTTATGCAACTGAACTGCTGGTGCTAAACTTACATGGACTTTTGATTTATCTTTTAACCTATATTGTGGTGGCACAGCTGATGATTCTAATAGCATTTGGGTATTCTGATCTTAAAGATAATTTAACCAAATTATCAGGAATGTATTTGTCTGTTCTTGTTTTGAATGGGGCAATAAATCTTTTGGGGATAAATACGAAAATGTGTAGTGCGATTTTTATGGCAGTAATTGTGTGTGTTATGACTAAAAAAATCATAAGAAAAATCAGAAATAATATGAAAATAAGCACTGCGGTAAAAATAATAAATATTTCTTATAAAGACCGAAAAATAAAGGTTAAAGCACTGGTCGACACGGGAAACAGCCTGTATGAACCATTTACAAAGAAACCTGTATCAATAATTGAAAAAAAGGAAATAAGAAAATGGGATTTTTCTGATATGAAATTCATATATATTCCCTTTAATTCAATAGGAGAAAAAGACGGTCTCTTAAAGGCGGTAATTGCTGATAGTATGGAAGTTGACAGGAATAATATTGAAAAGCCCATTATAGGAATATTTGATGGAAAATTAAGTAGGAATGGCAGATATAACATGATATTACACCCGGATATTATAAACAGGGAGAAGGAGCATGATAGTAAACTTTTTTAAACACAACATGAATTTAAGTAGGATTCCAATACTAAATGGAATTATATTGAGTAAAGAGGGGGATATTCATTACATTGGTGGAAATGATGTTTTGCCACCACCTCTGGATAGTGACAGTGAAGCGGAACATATAAGAAAACTGATAGAAGAAAAAGATAATGACAGTCGTTCAAAATTAATAGAGCATAACTTGAGACTGGTAGTATACATAGCCAAGAAATTTGATAACACGGGAGTGGGAGTGGAGGACCTGATTTCCATAGGAACAATCGGCCTCATAAAAGGAATAAATACATTTAATCCAACAAAAAACATTAAGCTGGCAACCTATGCGTCAAGGTGCATTGAAAATGAAATCTTAATGTATTTGAGAAAAAACAGCAAAACAAAAATGGAAGTGTCAATAGATGAACCCCTTAATGTGGACTGGGATGGGAATGAGCTTTTATTGTCCGATATTCTCGGAACGGATGAAGATATAATATCAAAGGACATTGAAAATGAGGTTGAGAGAAAACTGCTATATAAGGCTATAGAAAAATTAAATAACAGAGAAAAAATAATAGTACAAATGCGATATGGATTAAACAATATAAATGAAGAGGAAATGACACAAAAGGAAGTGGCAGATTCCCTGGGAATTTCTCAGTCCTATATTTCAAGACTTGAAAAGAAAATAATAAAAAGATTAAAAAAGGAAATTGTCAAATATGAGTAGTTTATGTAGAAAAAAATAAGTTAAAAAATCTAATAAGCATAAAATAAAGAATAAAGAGCTATATTTTTGGAAAACCTATATTTGTAATATATATGGGAAAGTAGGAAAAAACATGGCTCTTTTTAAAGTGGAAATATGTGGTGTAAATACAGCGAAACTTCCTCTTTTGACGGAGGAGGAGAAAAAGGAATTGTTTAAAGAAATAAAGCAGGGTAATATGGAGGCGAGGGAAAAATATATTCAGGGAAACTTAAGGCTGGTATTAAGTATTTTGCAGAGATTTTCCGGAACTAATGAGAATATAGATGATTTATTTCAAATCGGGTGCATAGGGCTGATAAAGGCTGTGGATAATTTTGATGATACGTTAAATGTCAAATTTTCTACTTATGCAGTACCTATGATTTCAGGAGAACTTAAAAGATTTTTAAGGGACAATGCAGCCATAAGGGTAAGCAGATCAATAAAGGATATTGCTTATAAAGCAATATATTGTAAAGAAAACATAATTAAAACTACAAATAAAGAACCTACGGTTGCAGAAATTGCAGAAAAACTTGGAGTGACTCCGGAGGAAGTGGTATATGCTCTTGATGCAATACAAAGTCCTGTATCTCTTTTTGAACCGGTATACGATCAGGGAGGAGATACGTTGTATGTAATGGATCAGATAAGTGACAAAAAAAATAAAGAAGAAAAATGGGTTGAAAACATAGTGTTAAATGAAGCACTGGACGGTTTAAGTGACAGAGAAAGAAAAATAATTGATATGCGTTTTTTTAACGGGAAAACACAGATGGAAATTGCGGATGAAATCGGTATATCACAGGCGCAGGTAAGCAGATTGGAAAAAAATGCCATAAAAAGTATGCGAAACTATATAAGATAAAATGTAGAATAAAGTGGGAAAATGAATACAATAATAAAAACGGATTTTTTATGAGAATAGAAGATTTAAAGAGAAAAGAAGTCATAAACACATGCAACTGCAAAATTTTGGGATGTGCCCATGACATAGAATTTGATATATGTACAGGCTGTATAAAGGCAATTATTGTGGCGGGTCCTACAAAGTGGTGCGGCCTCGTATGCAGTGATTTTGAATATATCATTCCCTTTAAATGTATAGTGCAGGTGGGCCCTGACATTATACTTGTAAAAGTGGATGAAAAGGATGTAAAGCACAAAATCAAAATAACCTGTTGACCTTAATGGTAGATTTTCATATAATCAAGTTATGTGAACTAAAATCACAAGATATTGTATTGATTTGGAGGAAAACTAATGAAGTGCCCATATTGCGGAGAAGAAAACACTAAGGTTATTGATTCAAGACCGGCAGAGGAAAACAATGCCATAAGAAGAAGACGTCAGTGTGAAAAATGCAATAAGAGATTTACAACATATGAAAAAGTAGAAACTATTCCACTTATTGTAATAAAAAAAGATGACATAAGGGAACAGTATGACAGAGGAAAAATAGAAGCGGGAATTCTTCGTTCATGTCACAAAAGACCTGTATCATATGAGCAGATAATGTCGGTGGTGGAAGATGTCGAAAATGCAATTTTTAATACAGAACAGAAAGAAGTCTCCAGCACCCTTATAGGAGAATTGGTTATGGAGAGACTAAAAAAACTAGATCAGGTTGCTTACGTAAGGTTTGCATCTGTATATAGAGAATTTAAAGATGTAAATACTTTTATGGATGAATTAAAGAAATTACTAAAATAACCTGTTAGGAGACGAAAATGCTAGAAAGATTTTACCCGGACGAATATTTGAAAAGTATAGATGATGTAGATTTTGAAATGTACTATAAAAACGGAATACGTGGGATTATCTCAGATATAGACAATACTCTTGTTCCTCACGGAGCACCGGCAGATGAACATATAATAGAAGTATTCGAAAAAATACATTCCCTTGGAATTAAAACATGTTTGATTTCCAATAATCAGGAACCGAGAGTTACACCTTTTGCAGAAAAAGTCAACTCAGAATACATATGTAACGCCCATAAACCAAGTACAAAAAATTACATTAAAGCAATGGAAATTATGGAAACAGATAAAGACTCAACCCTTTTCATTGGAGACCAGATTTTTACGGATATCTGGGGAGCTAACAGAGCGGGCATTCAAACGGTTATGCTGGAAAAAATTAATCCCAAAGAGGAAATCCAAATCGTTCTTAAACGTATACCGGAAAAGTTCATTCTCTGGAGATGGAGAAAGAAAAGATTGAAAATAGAAAAAGGAAATTAAATAATAAAAACACCTCAAAAAATAGAAACATTTTAATTTTAAACACGTTGCATTTCTACCTTTGCTCCGCCGTATATTAACAATTGCTCTCGCAAACTTGCTGCTTCGCAGCTTCGGACAGTGCTCCGCAATTGTAACTATACTCGCAAAGCTAACGAAATGCCGCCAAGTGTTCCAAATTAAAATGTTTCTATTTTTTGAGGTGTTTTTATTATTTAATTTCTTTTTTTATTTGAAATATTTTTCTTTAATTGCATCTACAGGCATGTCTTTTCCAGTCCAGATTTTGAAAGCTTCGGCTCCCTGGTAAAGGAGCATATAGAGACCGTTGATTGTTGGACAGCCGTTTGACTTTGCTAGTTTCAGAAGTTTGGTTTCTAATGGATTATATATTATGTCTGACACTATTAAGTCGGAATGGAGAATGGAAGTGTCCCTGATTGGGCAACTTTCAATGTCAGGTGCCATACCGACAGATGTGGCGTTGGTTAAAATTTCACTTTCAGTGATTGCTTTGTCAAGGGAATCTTCGTCGTTTAAGTCATATAATACTGCGTGGCAGTTAGTGTTTTTGTTTATAGTTTCGACCATGCGTTGTGCATGCTCCCATGAGCGGCCTTTTCGGTTAAATACATTTATTTTGGGAATGCCATCTAAGGCTGCCTGAACTAGAATAGATGAAGCGGCACCACCACAGCCGAGAAGCGTCATAGTTTTGCCGGTGATATCAAACCCAGCATCCTTTAATGACATCATATATCCAATTCCATCAGTGTTATGGCCGATGAATTTGCCATTTTCGTTAACTACAGTATTAACGGCACCAATCATACGGGCAGCCGGTGATAAATCATCAACTAACTGACACATAAGGGTTTTATCAGGCATTGTACAGTTAAAACCTGCAACGTTTAATTTTTTTAGCCCTTCAAATGCAACTTCTAAATTGCTTTCCGGAACATCAAAACACAGATACACGTAGTCAAGGCCCAGAAGTCTGAAAGCTTCATTGTGCATTAGTGGAGATTTGCTATGGAAAACAGGACTTCCCAGCAATCCCGTAAGTTTTGTGTGACCTGTTATTTCGCTTATATAACTCATATTTTATTCTAAATCAGAAAAAAACTGATTATCTCCTTTCAAAAATAGAAAATGCGGTAATAGTTTTACTAAATTTTCATATAAAAGTATAAAAGTTTTTTTGAAAAATGTAAACCTTTCACGTTGACTAAAAAACAAGGCTAAATTATACTTGTATTATTGTAAAAATGGAGGCAGGAATGAAGTTATTTAGGCAGGAAGAAAAAAGAAACACAAATCTTACCGGAGATACAAAGGTATGTGTGCCTATTATGGGAAAAAACAAAAGGGAGTTGTTATCACAGGCAAGAGATGTAGTGAAAATGAAACCGGACATAGTTGAGTGGAGGGTTGATTATTTAGATATTTCAAATAAGGCAGAGGGAGATTATTATATTCACCTTATTGCAAAAAAAATAAGAAATATATTAAAAGACATTCCTCTTATATATACTTTCAGAACAAAAGAAGAAGGTGGGGAAAAAAGCATAACATGGGATTTGTACAAAAAATATATTGTAAGTGCCATTTGCCATGGGGATGCAGACTTTTATGATGTAGAGATGTACAGAAATAAAGACAGAATATATGAACTGTTTGATGACTTAAAGGAAGTAGATGAATGGATAACTTCTGAATATAAAATGATTGGTTCAAATCATTATTTTGATAAAACTCCTTCTGTAGAGGAAATGAAAAACATTCTGCTGGAAACTAAGGAATTAGGGGCAAATATATGTAAGCTGGCAGTAATGCCAAAGAATAAGGCAGATGTAGAAAAACTGATAGAAGTCTCCAGGGAAACAAAAAAGGAACTTGATGTTCCGATTATAACAATGTCCATGGGGGAACTGGGAGCAGTTACAAGGGTCTGCACAAAGGAGACTGGCTCCTGTATAACATTTGCGTCAGGAAATAATGCATCGGCTCCGGGACAGATAAAAATAGATATTATAAGAAAACTCATGACATATAACAGGGGATGCACATTAAGTGGAAATATTGCCTTAATTGGCTTTATGGGAACCGGAAAAACAACAATATCCATGACATTGGCTGAAATAACAGGCTTTGAAGAAGTAGATGTGGATGCATATATTGTTAAAAAAGAGGGGATGGCTATTAGTGAAATCTTCGAAAAAAATGGAGAAGAATATTTTAGAAAAATTGAAACCAATGCCATAAGAGAAATATGTGAAAATAAAAGTCAGATAATATCCTGTGGTGGAGGAGCGGTTTTAAAAGATGAAAACGTGAGCGTATTAAAAGAGAATGGCGTGATAGCACTTCTTACGGCCACACCGGAAACCATTTTTGACAGGGTAAAAGATCATACCCACAGACCTGTACTTAATAATGACATGAGCCTTGAACATATAAAGAAACTGATGGAAGAGAGAGAACCCCGTTATCAGTCCGTGGCAGATATGAAAATTAACGTGGATGGCAATGACAGGGTTATGACATGCTATGTATTGTTGTCACAACTTGAGAAAAAAGGTATAGTCAAAGTACAAAATGGTTGAAATTAGTTATGATATAATTTATAATAGAAAAAGCGTGATTTATCACAGATGAACTTTTAGGAGGAAAGATTATGGTAACAGCAGGCGATTTCAAAAACGGCATTACAATCGAATATGATGGAAAGATTTGTCAGATTATTGAATTCCAGCATGTAAAGCCGGGAAAAGGCGCAGCGTTCGTTAGAACAAAATTAAAAGATATTAAGAGTGGTGGTGTTGTAGAAACAACATTCAGACCAACAGAAAAATTCGAAAACGCACACATTGACAGAAAAGATATGCAGTATTTATACAATGATGGTGATTTATACTACTTTATGGATGGAGAAACATTTGATCAGATAGCAGTAAGTGCTGACAAAGTTGGTGATTCTCTTAAATTTGTAAAGGAAAACGAAACAGTAAAGATTTGTTCATGTAAGGGTGACATTTTTGCAATTGAACCACCTATTACAGTTGAACTTCAGATTACTGAAACAGAACCGGGATTCAAGGGTAACACAGCAACCAATGCTACAAAACCTGCAGTTGTTGAAACAGGAGCAACGGTTTATGTACCATTGTTCGTAGAACAGGGTGAGACAATTGTAATTGATACAAGAACGGGAGAATACTCAAAGAGAGTATAATAGTTTTGAATTTTGTAAAAGGGAGGTTTCGAAATTTAATTATTTTGAAATCTCTTTTTTATATAATCGGATATTGTTATATGAGGTTTTGATATGAAAATTGTAATTTTAGATGCCGCTACACTTGTTATAGATAATGACATAGATTTTTCCATATTTGACGAATATGGTGAGGTTATTATTTATCAGGCAACAAAGAATAACGAAATAAAAGAAAGAATAAAAGATGCTGATGTGGTTTTGTGTAATAAAACATTAATGACAAAAGAAAATCTGGAAGGGGCTCAAAAACTTAAATATATCGGGCTTTTTGCAACCGGGTATAATAATATAGATTTAGAATACACAGGAAAACATGGCATAACAGTCTGCAATGCGGGAAGTTACTCAACAGAAGCTGTAACGCAACATGTATTTGCTTTTATTCTTCATTATTACAACACAATTTCAAAGTATAATGAATTTGTAAAGAACAAAGGATGGGTAGAGGCAGAACGCTTTTCACCATTTATGGAAATGAGTGAACTGTACAATAAAACAATAGGCGTCATAGGTTACGGCTCCATAGGAAGAAATGTAGCAAAAGTAGCAAATGCTTTTGGAATGAAGGCTTTGGTATACAGCAGAAGTCTTCTTGAAGATCAGAATAGAAAAAAAGAGGCAGAGAATGAGGGAATGATTAAGGTCATTCCGATAGATGAAATTCTTAAAAATTCAGACATAGTAACAATGCACTGCCCACTTAATAAGGATTCGGAATTAATGTGTAACAAAGAGTTCTTTTCGAAAATGAAAAAGGATTCTATGTTTATAAATACTTCCAGAGGAGGCGTTGTTAATGAAGAAGATTTAGTAATGGCACTGAATAATGGTGTTATTGGAAAGGCAGCACTTGACGTTATAAAAGATGAGCCGATGAGGCCGGATTCCGTATTGTTAAAGGCAAAGAACTTAGTTATAACACCTCATGCAGCCTGGGCTCCTGTTGAAACCAGAACGAGACTTGTAAAAATCGTTTCAGAAAATTTAAAAAAATGGCTTGCAGGAACCCCTATAAATGTTATAGAATAGAAAGCAAGAGAGTGTTATATTAAGACACATAATCTAGTACAATTACAAACGGGGGGAATAAGTTCCCGTAATTGTATGACAACTTATTTATTATTTTATTTAAAAGGAGGAGAACAATCATGAGAAGATTGGCAAAGAAGTTTGCAGCATCCGTTTTAGCACTTTCACTTGTGTTTACAATGGGAACAACATGTTTTGCTGCAACATGGGGAAGCTACTTCGGAGCTTCAGAAGGATGGGCCGAAGGAGCAGCAGGAAAACTTGTTTCAGAGAAGGCTGATGGATTCACAGCAGCTTTGGATACTATCGGATGGGGTGGTATCTGGGGTGGACAGATATTCATGGACAGCACAAAGCCTAACACAGCTAAGGTATCAGTAAAGAAAGGTCAGACATACACACTTTCATTTACAATCAAGGGAACAAACATTCCTAAATATGTATATGTAAAGGTTGCTACAGGCGAAATACTTGCATATTCAACATGGATCAAACTTGAACCAAACGGAACAGTAAATTTTACAAAGACATTTAAGGCTGCAAATAATGCTAACTCAGTATACTTTGGTGTTGGTGGAGATTTTGGTAACAGATTAAATGTAGCAACAGATGGTGATGCAGATGCAAGATATAAAGTATTCAAGAGCACATTCAACAAAGATGCTACAGTTGAATTAGCAAATGATGCAAACGGTGATTCAGGTTCTGCAACAAAGATTGAAGTTTCTAAGTTTACATTAATTGGACAGCCTAAGATTAAATCAGCTAAGTCAAAGAAGAAAAAACAGGTTACTGTTAAATTCAGTAAGGTTGATGGCGCTAAGGCTTACAAAGTAAAAGTTGGAAAGAAGAAATACACAACAAAGAAGACTACATTTACTGCAAAGAAAGTTAAAGGTAAAAAGGTAGTTGTTCAGGTAGCAGCTGTAGCAAAGAGTTCAGGTGTTACAGGAAAATTCAGCGCAAAGAAGAAAGTAAAAGTTAAATAATTTACATGATTTTTATTAGAAGACTGCCGAAGAACAAAGAAGATTGTTTTATTTGGCAGTCTTTTTCTAAATGTTTACGACATAGGTCGGAAGAAGTCGAACGATTTTTTACATATTTAGGAAACTTTAACATATAATAGTATTGATAAAAAAATAATAAACCAAAGTATGGTAAAGGGGGAAATACAATGATTGACAAAGTTATTGAAAACAACAGAGTAAGTATTATAGGGGAAATCGTATCTGAATTTAAATTCAGTCACGAAGTGTTTGGTGAAGGATTTTATGTAGTAAATGTTTCAGTAGACAGATTGAGTGAATTAACGGATGTTATTCCATTGATGGTTTCAGAAAGACTGGTAGATGTTAATGAGGACTATCAGGGAAGGCTGGTAGAGGTATCAGGTCAGTTTAGATCCTATAATCGACATGAGGGAACAAAGAACAAGCTGGTGCTTTCTATTTTTGTAAGAGAGTGGGAAGAAGTTGAAGAAAATCTGGAGGCAGGAAAAACAAATCAAATTTTTCTTGATGGATATATATGCAAACCACCGATATACAGAAAAACACCGCTTGGAAGAGAAATTGCTGACCTGCTTATAGCAGTTAACCGACCTTATGGAAAATCAGATTACATACCGTGCATTGCCTGGGGAAGAAATGCAAGATATGCATCAACTTTTGAAATTGGTGGACATATTCAGATATGGGGAAGAGTACAGAGCAGGGAATATGTAAAGAAAATCAATGAAGATGAAAGTGAAAAACATGTAGCATATGAAGTTTCAGTAAGCAAACTGGAATATATTGATGAATAAAACTCAATATATTATAATTATGTTCTCCTTATATAGAATTTGCAAAAGATAAAGAATAAGGAGACTAAAGTTAAATCATAGGAGGCAATTATGAAAAAGGAAATGAAAAGAATCATTTCTCTTGTCCTTACATTTGCGCTTCTGATAAGTGGAATAACTTATTCGGGAGCTGTAAGTGTAAAGGCAGATGGCAATGAGTGGAAAACAAATGCAGTAACAGTACCTGCTGAAGGACAGTTAGTGCCGGCAGGATACATAGATGTAAGCTTTGATAATTCGATGGAAGGTTACACTTATACAGTGTATCTTGATGGACAACCAATGTACTGGAATGGTGATGACATTGTAAGAACAGACATTGGAGAAAAAACAGATGATAAGTCTGTTATTAAGACCTTTACATCACAGGATACAGGGAAGACAGAAGTATACACTACAACAGTAAGTAAACATGAACTGACAGTAAAAGCAGTAAAGGGTTCAGAAGAAATCACATCAGAGGTAAGAACATTTTATGTTTCAAAAAAAGGACTTGCCTTAGGTGGAGATATGAGTGATAAGGTTTCTCTTAGAAAGCTTAACTGTTCATGGTATTATAACTGGTCAACAGATGCATTTAATAACAGCGTTGATGCAGGTGTACAGCACATTCCTATGATGTGGGGTGGCGGAGATGACAATAAAGAATCTATGACAAGTCTTACGACAACAGCTAATTATATTTTAGGATTCAATGAACCTGATATTGACGGACAGGCTAATATGGAATTTTGTGAAGGTATAGATGTCTGGAATGAGTATATTTCACCACTTAAATTAAGAAAGGTATCTCCTGCACCGGCGGCTCCCGGTGGAGATTCTAAATGGCTTGAAAGATTTATGAAAGGTGATTATAAATGTAAAAAGCCTGATGGTACATGGGGAGTATATAATGACTATTTAGACGATACAACAAAAACGTGGGTTGATGGTAAAGAAGGTGATGTTGATGCAGTAGTGCTTCATTATTACCGAAATGTGATTGATTTAAATGGCTTATTAGAGGCTGTAAAGACTTTATGGAATAAATATCATAAACCTATCTGGATAACAGAAATGTCTGTGTTTGGTATGAAGGGTATGGGACGGTATGATCACAGCTATAATATTCCGTCAGAAAGAAAGAAGATGGCTGATTTTGTTTCAGGTATTATAGAAAATATGGACGAAGTTCCGTATGTAGAAAGATACTGTTGGTTCCCTTATGATATAGAAAGCAAGAATGATATAGATGCTTATGATGGATGTGGAGCAACAGCAATGTTTGACTACACATCAGGTAATTATACAGAACTTGGAAGATTGTATTCAAATAGCGGAAATCCGACAGGGTATAGTGCTGAAACTATTTCTGATGATGAGATGTTTATCTATAAGGAACAGGAAACAACAACCAAGCCACAGACTACAACTGCGGCTAACACACCGGAACAGACAACGGTTTCCCAAACGGAATCTTCAACAAGACTAACCGTAAGTGATACTTTTGGGGTACCGGGAAAAGTGAAATTAAAAACTGCCCGTAATGTGAAAAAACAAAAGGTTAAGCTCACATGGAAAAAAGTAGCAGGAGTAACTAAGTATCAGGTTCAGTATGCATTGAATAAAAAGTTTACAAAGGGACTTAAGGCTAAAGTTGCAAAGAAAGTTAAATTTACGGTAAAGGGACTTAAGAAAAATAAAAAATATTATTTCAGAGTTAGAGCCGTAAATAGAACAGTAAAAGGTAAATGGTCAAATGTGAAAAGCATTAAGATTAAAAAATAATATTATATAATAATGAGAGTCTGTCGCAAATGAAAGATCTTAGAGAAGAGTATTGATTTTGTATGGCAGACTTTCTCTATGTAAAAAAACGAAAAAATGTATTGAAAACGTTTTGATATAATGATTTATTTAGGAATAAATGTGCAAAAGTTATTAAAGAAAAATGACTTAAGGTCACAGAGTATGTTAAAATATACATTAATTGGGTGATAAAAACTTTTTTATTTGTGAAAAATTACATTTAATGATTGTAGAATAAAAACGTTTATGATATAATGGCTTTGGTTGAAATGACAAGATATTTCAAATGTTGAAAAGAAAATTATTTTTTTAAGGAGGAATTGAAAATGAGAAAAATTTTCAGCAAAGTGTTAGCAGGGGCTACAACTGTAGCATTGGTTGCTTCTCTCGTAGCAGGAATCAATATTTCAAATACAGTAAAGGCTGACGATGCAGTTACACTTAACAATTGGACATTTTCACAGGGAGGTATGTACAACCCAGCAGAAGAAGGTAACGAAGGTTATATTAACTCAGTTACTATGAACAGCACAGACGAAAAGCTTACAGGCTGGTTAAGAGGAAATAAGGCAGGCGATGCAGATCCTTCAGTTAATCAGACAATGACAGCAAAGCAAGTTTCAAACGGATTTACTATTGATATTGAAAACACGGGCTGGGATGCTAAGTGGGATCAGTCACCGGTTACAATTAACCCATGGTCAATTCAGGCATTGATGAACGACGTAGCTATTCAGCCGGCTCACAAATACACAGTTAGCTTCAAGGCTAAAGCTTCAAAGAAGAAATTTGGTTATGTTGCATTTGCATGTGATGTAGCAGATACAGCACCTTATGGTGGTGATGCAGGTGCTCTTGAAGGACAGCCGATTATTACAATTACACCAACAGAACAGACATATACATTTACATTTGTTAACTATGTATCAGCAACAAAGCTTAATACAACACTTATGCTTGGTGCTTTTAACTCAAAATATGATTATGCAGGAAATGATATTTCAAGCATCGTAAAAGATACTGAAGCAAAATGGAAAGGTACTGTTACAATAAGTGACTTCCAGGTAGTAGATAAAGGATTACAGGATGTTCCAACGGATCCGGCTCTTCCACCAGCACCATCAGTAAAGCCGGGCAATAATAATAACAATAATAACAACAACAATAACAATAACAGCAACATAAGCAATAACAATAATAACAATAATGCTAATGCTGGAAATGCCGGAACAGTTGTTAAGAAACTTAGTAAAGTTAAAGGCCTTAAGGCTAAAAACTCAAAGAAGGGTGTTCTTAAGATTTCTTGGAAGAAAGTTTCAAACGCTAAGAAATATCAGGTTAAGGTTGGAAAGAAGACTTATAACACAAGAAAAGCAAGCTTGACAGTTAAGAAACTTAAAAAAGGTAAAAAGTATACAGTCAAGGTTCGTGCTACAGCATCAGGATATACATCAAGCGCATGGGCTAGCAAGAAAGTTAAAATTAAAAAATAATTTTAATTAAACAGGATTTTGACAGTACCCAATGCTTTATGCATTGGGTTGCTGTGTAATATTACTAAAATAAAATAGCAGAAAGGTCGGGAGGACTTAACGTGAGAACAAATTTTTTTAAGAAAGTATCCGCTGCTGTTATGGCATTAACAATGGTACTGGGAATGGTAAGTGTTGTGCCTGCAGCTCATGTGGCGAATAATGCAAATATTGCATCAGGTATTACGTGGGATTATTTCTCGCTTTGTCCATTAAACGGAGAAGCAACATTAGACTTTAAACATAATGGACATTTAGACAATGAAGATGGCTCAAGAGCTCATCCATATTGTTGGTATCATTCACTTACACATTTAGTAGCAGACGGATTCCCTAACGGACAGATTGAAGGAAAAGACTTTGCAACAAAAGGATGGGTAGTTCCGGGAGCAACAGCATCAAAAGTACAGTTCTATGCTAAAAACACAGGATGGGATGGTCAGTACAATGGTGATACTTTAGTTAGTGATAATCCTTGGGGATTAAGATTATATTCATCAAATATGACAGTTGAAAAAGGACGTACATATACTCTTTCATTTAAATACAGCAGTGATATGAAGGGTACAGCAACTGTATATAAGAAAGGTAAAGACGGAGAATATTTACTTGATGATAAAGGAAATAAGATTCCGGAAAAGGATGAAAACGGAAAAGAAATTAAGAAAGATATTTTTGAAAAACATATTGGTTTAAGTATTGTTAATCCAAAGAATGGAAGCGGATTAGACTTATTATCATATAACGGATGTTCATCAAGTGGTTACTTTGTTGCTGATGCACAGGCAGGAGAAAAGACAATTACTGTTTCATTTAAGGTTCCTAAGGATTATGCAGGAAATCAGGCAATGATTCAGTTTGCTGCAGGTGCTTATGTAGTAACATATCCTGAAGAACTTGCTTTGTCAGGAAGTTTATATCTTGATGATGTAAAAGTTTTAGCAGGAACACAGTATGCAGTTAAGTATGTATACGGCAGTCAGTCATATACAGAATATGTAAATGCAGGTGACACAGCCAGTGGACATCAGTTTGGAGTAAAAGGTAAGACATTTAAGGGTTACAGCGTTAGCCTTTCAACACCTATTACAAAAGATACAACAATAAACTGTCAGTATGTAAATACACCAAAGCCGGGAAAAGCTAAAGTTAAGTTTACTGCTCAGAAGAAGAAGGTAAAACTTAAATTAAAGAAAGCTGCTAATGTTAAGGGCTTTGAAATTAAATATGCTGGCAACAAAAAGATGAAGAAGGCAAAAACAAGAAGAACAACAAAAACTTCTTATACAATCAAGGGACTGAAGGCAAAGAAGAAGACTTACATTACAGTAAGAGCTTATAACCTTGATTCAGTAGGACAGAGAGTATACAGCAAGAAGGTTCTTAAAAAGACAGTTAAAGTAAAATAATTATTGAACAATAAAAAATGAAAGGGTGGAAGGGTTATATTTTGGTAACTTATTCTGCCCTTTTTTAGTAAGAATATTATGGAAAAACAAAAAGGTATATTAGGAAAGGAAATAGTATGCGTAGGTTTAAGAAAATAACATCTATGATAGTTGCTATTGCTATGCTATTTTCATGTATAACAATTACAACAAGTATAAATGTTAGTGCTGCTGATACAGCAACATGGCAAAAAGAAGCAATTATAAGTCCGGGTGCCGGCAAACTTGTAGGTGCAGGCTACATAGACGTAAAGTGGAGTAATACTTTAAGTAATGTAATAGAGTACAAAGTTTTTGTTGATGGAAGTCTTAAGCAGACAGTATCTCCAAGTGGAGAAACAATGTCAGTAGAGTTCTATACAACAGATGTAAAGGCACATACAGCTCAGATTGAAGCAGTATTAAATAGTGGTGGCAGTGTTAAAACCGATACAAGAGTGTTCTATGTAACAAAGAAAGGTGTTTGTGTTAACGAAAAAGATATGGGTAAGGTTGTAGATCCTGCATCAATGAATATTGGATGGTATTATAACTGGGGATACAAATCTTTTAAAGACATGAAATTCTCAAACAAAAAATTCTACGACACAGAATTTGTTGCCATGACATGGGGAGACAATACAGTAGATATTGCAACAAGATGTGCATATGCAAACAAGAAGGGATATAAATATTTATTGTCATACAATGAACCGGATCTTCAGTGGGAAGCTAACAAGCAGCCTGGAACAATGGTTTATCGTTGGAGAGACACAATTGATAACAAGGGTAACCTTAGACTTGGCTCACCTGCAACAGAAACATTCCAGATTAATTCAGATAAATGGTGGACACCTTTCTGGAACGGACTTAATTCAAATGACAAGAATAATATGTCGTTTATAGCAGTACATGCATACCAGCATTATTATGACAATGCTGATACAGCATTACAGTACTTACATGTAATTGATGAAATTTATGAAGCATACAAGAAACCTATTTGGGTTACAGAGTTTGCTGTAGCTGATTCGGGAAATGTATTTAGTCCTTCAAACTCAAAGCATGTAGCTCAGGTTCAGGAATTTATGAAGATAGTTCTCAAAGGACTTCAGGAAAGAAGTTATGTAGAAAGATATGCATGGTTTGATTTTAACCCAAGAGACAATCAGACAGGCGCATCAGGAATATTTGACTATGAAACAGGAAATCTTACGACATTAGGTCAGATTTATGCAAACATTGGAAATCCGGCAGGATACAATGCAAAGACGTATAATATTTCATCCTCAATCTCAAAAGATACTTCTGTTGGGGCATGTATAGCAGCAATAGATACATTAATGTACACTCCAATCAAGAAAAAGAAGGCATTCAAATATAGTTTTAAGACAGTTAAGAGAGCTGCAGGATATCAGTTACAGTATTCGTTAAACAAAAAGTTTAAAAAGAAGAAAAAATACAAAACAAAGATTAAGAATATCAAAGCTAAAAATGTTGCAGCACAGTCAGGAACTATTAAGAAACTGAAAAGGAAAAAGAGATATTGTGTTCGTGTTAGAGCATATAAAGTTATTGGCGGTAAGAAATATTATTGTAAATGGAGCAAAACAAGAAGCGTAAAAACTAAAAAATAATAAGAGGTAATAATGAAAAGTCATAGAAAAATAATTGTTTTTTTGGTAGTAATTGTCCTTACATTTAACGCAAGTATAACTTTTACGGGGAATAATGTAAAAGCTACTGGTGTTTTTCAGATTATATCACCATCAGGCGACTATCTTGTCCCAGCCGGTCCTATAGATATTGAATGGACAAGTGCCAGTGGGGCAGGTAGTGTAAAAGAATATCAGGTGTATGTAGATGGAAAGTTGGAATATACAACAAGTAATACATCATGTAGAATTTATAACACAAAGGTTAATTATCACACGGTATTTATAGTTGCATGCTATACCGATGGAGACAGAACATCTACAGAGAATGTACGGTTTGGTGTTAGCAAAAAAGGTTTGTGTGTAAATAAAGATATGGGAAAATATCTTTCGCCGGTTAATATGGGAGCTTCATGGTATTATAACTGGGGAGTTGCACCATTTTCATTTCCGGCTTATAGTGCTACAGATTTTGTGCCTATGATTTGGGGTACAGCTAGTGAAAACAATATAACATCTATCGCAAGCAAGGGATATAAGTTCCTCCTTGCTTACAATGAACCTGATATGCCAATGCGTGATCAGTATGGTAACTATATTGGTGGAAGTAATGTAGCGGTTGGTACTGCAATAAGCCATTGGAGTAAATTTACAGGGCACAATTTCTATTTGGGTGCACCCGCACCGGCTCAGAGTCCTACATGGGGGATTGCAAATAATACTGGTGGTAAATGGTTTAGAACATTTATGAACGGAATAGACCAGAGTACGGTAGATTTTATTCCACTTCATTGCTACTATGAAACGTGGGGTGGAGAAGCTGCAGCCAAAGCATTTTTGACAGATTTAGTAGATAAAGCTTATGAAATGTATCATAAGCCAATTTGGATTACTGAATTTGCACCTAATGGATGGGATTATAATAATGCAAATGGCAGAAAGCAGTGTAAAGAATTTTTAGAGGCTGTATTAAAGGGATTAGATGAGAGAAGTTATGTAGAAAGATATTCATGGTTCTCTTTTGATACAACAGATACCAGAAACGGAGCAGCAGCTCTATGGACTAACTCCACAGGAGAATTAACTGAACTGGGACAGGCATATGTTGATAATGGAAATCCAAAGACTGATTATGTGGCAGGTAATGTGACTAATACATACAGCCGTCAGAAGGCTCCTGTAAAACAACAGCCGTATTCTAATCAGGTAAGAAAACCTGCAAGAGTAAAAATTAAATCAGCAAAGAATCTTAAAGGAAAGAAAGTTAAACTTACTTTCAAAAAAGTTTCAAAAGCTGTAGGATATCAGATAAAAGCTTCTGATAGTAAAAAATTTAAGGGCTATTGGACAAAAAATACTAAAAAAACATCTTATACATTTAAAAAATTAGATAAAAACACACGCTATTACTTCAAAGTCAGAGCTTATGTTAAAAAAGGAAATTCTAAGTTATATGGTGCATGGAGTAAGGCTAAAAAGGTAAAAGTCAAAAAATAATTTTGGAAAAGGGTTGATTACAACCCTTTTCTTTTTGTATAATTAAAATTCATTGCGAAAGAATGAGTAATTACAAAAAAAGGAAATGAATGGGTTAGGATTATGACAGAAAAGAAAGAACTTAAATTAATAATTATATTTGTAATTGTAGCAATTATTGGAACTGCTGGGGGATTATATATTGCAAAAAGTACCAGAATGAAAAATATTGAAAATAAAAAACAGGAATGGAAAAGTAATGCTGTTGTAACACCAAAGAAGGGATCCCTTCAGGCTGCGGGAAGTATTACAATAACCTGGAAGAGTGCATCCAAACTGGACAAAGTAGATCAGTATAAAGTATATGTAGATAATAAAATGGTTGCTAAGACAAATGGAAATATTACAAAATGCGAATATTATACTACATCTGTAAGTGAGCATAAAGTTTACATAGAGGCTGACTTAAAGCATGGCAGCAAAATCTATTCAGATATTGTTAGTTTTTATGTAAATAAAAAAGGATTTTGTATGAATAAGGATATGGCTCAGACTATTAATGCAGATGACTGGAATGTATCATGGTATTATAACTGGACTGTTACAAAGCACAATTACACCAGTTTTCAAAAATTACAATTTGTTCCGATGTTCTGGACCAGTGCACCTACGGACAGTGGTCTGGCAGAGGATCTTAATATGCTTGGATATAAGTACATCTTAGCATATAATGAACCTGACAGGGAAGATCAGGCTAATATGTCAGTGGACACAGCCATAGAGGGAATGAAATCTCTTGTTGGAAAAGGGCTAAAGGTAGGCTCGCCTGCAGCGGCTATATGGCCGTCAATATCAACAGACTGGTTCCAGCCTTTTATGAAAAAGATGAAAGAAGAGAAAATGGATGTAGATTTTATTGCATTACATCATTATTGGAACTGGTACACGGAAGATGGGGCAAAGGCATTTCTTGATATAGTTGATGAAACATGGAAGATGTATCACAAACCTATTTGGATTACGGAATTTGCTTTAAGTGGTGTTCCTAACAGGACTAAACAGACAAGACAATCGGCAATTGACTATATGAAATATGTTTTGCCTGAATTAGATAAAAGAGAATATGTGGAGAGATATGCGTGGTTCTCATTTCAGCCCAGTGATTACAGAAACGGTGGTTCAGCCATGCTAAATACTTATACCGGCGAAATTACAGGTTTAGGGTATGAATATCAGAAACTAGGTGTACCGGAAGGTTATAATACTAATAAACAGCTTACAAAAAAAAATAATAAGAAGGATATTGTTAAATAAATATAATGCAAAATTGTGCTGTTACGTATATAAAAAAATAACATATAATAATAGTACAATAGTAAGATAAAAAGTACAGACAGTCATTGATATTATCAGGGTCTTTGGGTTGACACAAAAAAGCCACAGTGATATTATTAGTGTAGTTAAACAATAGTAGAGGTTGCGTTACTTATGAGTACATTAGAGGATGCCCCGGCGGCAGATGAATTTAGTGGAAAGGAGGCAGCGCCGAAGGGATAAATTGCCGGATATTTATTTCTGGGCATATGGATAACATCCATGTGACTGTCATCAAATAGGTGGAGTGCTAGTTGATGGAGAGCTACTTATAAGATTATAGATGGATTTCTTATAAGGAGCTTGTTTCAAGCTCCTTTTACTATGATTAACTAAAATACATATTTTTTTAGGAGGAAATGTAAAATGTCAATTTTTACAGGTGCCGGTGTAGCAATTATTACACCATTTAATGAGGATGGAACGGTTAATTATGATGCCTTTGGAGAAATAATTGAGGCACAGATTAAAGGTGGTTCAGATGCAATTATTGTGTGTGGCACAACAGGTGAATCATCAACAATGAATGATGAGGAACATATTGCGGTTATTAAGTATTGTGTTGATAAAGTAGCAAAAAGAGTTCCTGTTATTGCAGGCTCAGGTTCAAATTGTACAAGAGAGGCAGTAAACATTTCAAGGGAAGCAGAAAGAGTAGGAGCAGACGGACTTTTATGCGTAACACCTTATTACAACAAGTGTACACAGGAAGGTTTATATCAGTATTATAAGGCTATTTCAGATGCTGTTAATATTCCTATTATTATGTATAATGTTCCAAGCAGAACAGGTACAACAATCCAGCCTGAAACAGCAGTTAGAATTGCAAAAGAAGTAAAAAATGTAGTAGCAATTAAAGAAGCATCAGGAAATATTTCTGCAGTAGCAAAATTAGCTTCATTAGCAGAGGGATGCATCGATATTTATTCAGGGAATGATGATCAGGTATTACCAATTCTTTCACTTGGAGGAAAAGGTGTAATTTCAGTTTGGTCGCACGTTGCTCCAAAGAAAGTCCACGATATGGTAATGGCATTCTTAAATGGAGATATTGCTACAGCTCAGAAGTTACAGCTTGAAGCTATTGATGTTATTGGAGCATTATTTAGTGAAGTTAACCCTATTCCAGTAAAGGCAGCTATGAATATGTTAGGCTTTAATGCAGGACCTGTGAGAGCTCCTCTTACAGAACTTTCTGACAAAAATAAGGAAGCTCTTAAGAAATCATTGAAAGAGTACGGTGTTTTATAGAATAATAACTTATAATAAGGAGATATTATAGTTACATTTTTGACAAAATAATTTATGTACGGAGGGTGAAATGGTTAATGTAATAATGCATGGTTGTAATGGCAAAATGGGAAGAGTTATTACAAAACTTGTTGAAGAAGATGATAATATACAGATTGTTGCAGGAATTGATGCTTACACAGGTATGGCAAATGAATATCCGGTATTTGCTTCAATTAAGGAATGCGATGTTAAGGCAGATGCAATAATTGATTTTTCAGTTACCGCTGCAATAGATGATTTACTTGATTATGCAGTAAGTACAAAAACACCGGTTGTTGTATGTACAACAGGCTTATCTGCAAATCAGTTAGAAAAAATAAATGAGGCAAGTAAAAGTGTGGCAGTTCTTCGTTCGGCAAATATGTCCCTTGGAATTAACACATTAATGAAAATATTAAAAATAGCAACAGATGTTTTGGCTGACAGAGGATTCGATATCGAAATTGTTGAAAAGCATCACAACCAGAAAGTTGATGCTCCTAGTGGAACAGCACTTGCATTGGCAGACTGCATCAATCAGGAATTAAACAATGAATATGATTACACCTATGACAGAAGCACTGTTCGTGAAAAGAGAAAGAAAAATGAAATAGGTATTTCAGCAGTACGTGGTGGAACCATTGTTGGTGAACACGAAGTAATCTATGCAGGAACAGATGAAGTAATCGAAATCAAGCATACAGCATATTCCAAGGCAATTTTTGCAAAGGGTGCAATTGATGCAGCAAAATTTTTAGCAAATAAAGAAGCTGGAATGTACGATATGTCAGACGTAATTGGATAAACTGAAACAAAACAATAAAAAATTTCAAATAAAAAAAGCTCGGGAACAGTAATACTCAAAATGTGTCGTATTTCTATCTTTACTGCGCCGCATATTAACAATTGCTCACGCAAAACTCAGCCACTTCGTGGCTTCAAACATTGCTCCGCAATTGTAGCTATGCTCGTAAAGATAACGAAATACTTCCAATCATTTTTCTGTATTACTGTTCCCGAGCTTTTTTTATTTGAAATTTTTTATTGTTGATGCTTCTTTTTTATTAAATTACGTGCGTATATTTTTGTGTTAAATGAAAATAATAGTGGTATACAAAATTTATTTGGAGGATTTGACTATGAAACAATTAAGAAATTATTTATTGGTATTAACACTTGTGTTTTCAGCACTTACATTTGCTGCATGTGGTAACGACAATAATAATGGTGAAACAACTTCAGTTGCTACAACAACTGAAAATACAACTGAAAACAATGGTGGAAATTCAGGTATGATTAACGATACTACAGGTGATGGTGTAGTTGGAGATGCTATTGATGATGTTGAAGAGGGCGTAAGTGATATTATTGATGGAAATGACAACAATGACACAACAAAGAATAATGTGAAAGATAATGTTACAACAAAAAAATAAGTACTAAAACAGACATATCAGCATATATTATTATGATAAAATTTGTATCAGGTAAGTATGGCATATAAAATCATAATAGACCCGGGTCATGGCGGGTCTGATCCGGGAGCAACATTTAATGGAAGTCAGGAGAAGGACGACGCGTTGGCGCTAGCCATGGCCGTGGGTGAATTACTTAAAAACGCAGGATTTGATGTTGAATATACGAGAATTACAGATGTTTATAATACTCCTTTTGAAAAAGCAACAATAGCTAATAATGTAGGAGGAGATTTGTTTGTATCATTCCATAGAAATTCGTCGGCTGAGCCAAACCAGTACAATGGAGTTCAGACCCTTGTGTACAATAATTCAGGGCTAAAATCCAATCTGGCTGCCAATATAAACAAAAATCTTGCAGCGGTGGGATTTCAGGATAAAGACATTGTTGAAAGACCTAATTTAGTAGTTTTAAAGAGAACAAAAATGCCGGCAGTTTTAATTGAAGCGGGATTTATAAATTCAGAGCAGGACAACAAAATATTTGATGAGAAATTTAATGAAATGGCACAGGCTATAGCAGATGCCATTATTGACACTCTGGACGACGCAGGAATAAGAGCCACTACAATGAATGATTACAGAGTACAGGTAGCAGCATTCAGAAACAGACAGCTGGCTGACAACATGGCTGCAACTCTCAGAAATCAGGGCTTTGTGGTAAACATTTTAGCAGAAGACGGATTGTACAAAGTAGTGGTAGGAGAATTTTCAAATTTAGACAATGCAGTTGCCTTAGAGCAACGCCTGAGAATGATGGGATACAACACATTTATCAGAACATAACGATAAGTATATAAGGTACAAATTATTTTTTTGATTTATGAGTAATAAGTCCGGTGGATGAGAATATGTTATCTGTAACAATAGGCAGCATTTCGTTATATTTGCGAGCATAGTTATGATTGCTGAAGCTTTGTTTGAGGGAGCAGGGCGACCGAGTTAGCGTAAGCAATCATTAACAGGCGGCGGAGCAAATATAGAAATGCAACGTGTTGCAGATAACATATTCTCATACCCGGACTTCTCTCTTACATAACAAAGTTCAATTGCAACAGCGCACATAAAATGTTACAATATCTTCTAGTTTAAAGATAAGAGGTGTCATATGAATAATGGTTTTGTAAAAGTGGCATGTGCCACTCCTAAAATAAAGGTTGGGGACTGTAGTTACAATGCAGGTGAGATTTGCAAAAAAATAGATGAAGTGTGGGAAAATAAAGCACAGCTTCTTGTATTTCCTGAACTTTGTATAACAGGGTATACAGCCAGTGATTTGTTCTGGCAGAAATCTCTTCAGGATAAGGCAATGAAGGCATTGACTGACATAATAGCTCCCCATACGGAAGAAAAAGAAATCGTGGTTATAGTAGGACTTCCTATGTCATATGAAAATAAATTATATAATGTTGCGGCGGTTGTTTATAATGGGGAAATAATGGGATTTGTTCCTAAATCTTATATACCAAATTATTCAGAATTCTACGAAGCAAGACACTTTACTTCAGGAAAAGATGTAGATGGAGTAAAGGAATTAAAGGAAGAAGAGGAAGAAATTTCTTTTGGAACAAAACTTTTATTCAGATGTGAAAACTTTGATAATTTTATTTTTGCAGTAGAAATATGTGAAGATTTATGGGTAGCAAACCCTCCAAGTATAAACCATTCTTTGGCAGGGGCGACGGTTGTGGCAAATCTTTCGGCAAGTGATGAAGTTACAGGAAAGTCAGAGTACAGAAAGAACCTTATAATGGGACAGTCCGCAAGAACCGTAAGTGCATACCTTTATGCTGATGCAGGAGAAGGAGAATCCAGTACAGACCTTGTATTTTCAGGTCATAATATAATTGCGGAAAATGGAAATATATTAGCAGAATCAAAAAGATTTAAAAACGAAACAATCTATGCTGATATAGATTTAGACAGGCTGACACTTGAAAGACAGAAAATGACAACATATATTTCAGAAGATATAAAGGATGAGTACGAAGTAATTGGCATTCCATTAAAGGTTTGTGAATTTAAGTTTGAAAGAGAAATTGATAATGCACCTTTCGTACCATCAGACGTTACAAAGCGTGAAGAAAGATGTGAAGAGATTTTATCAATACAGACAATGGGACTAAAGAAAAGACTGGAGCATACTAATTGTAAATGTGCAGTAGTAGGCATTTCAGGCGGTCTTGATTCAACCCTTGCATTGCTTGTAACTGTAAGGGCGTTTGATAGTTTAGGACTTGACAGAAAGGGCATAATTGCCGTTACAATGCCGGGATTTGGAACAACAGACAGAACATACAACAATGCTGTGGATATGATAAAGCAGTTAGGCTGTGATTTTAAGGAAGTAAATATATCTAAGGCAGTTAAAATTCATTTTGAACAGATTGGACATGATATTGAAAAACATGACGTAACATATGAAAATGCTCAGGCAAGACAGAGAACTTACCTTTTAATGGATTTTGCAAATGAGTATAACGGAATGGTTATAGGAACCGGTGATATGTCAGAACTGGCACTTGGATGGGCAACCTATAACGGTGATCATATGTCAATGTATGGTGTAAATGCAGGAGTGCCAAAAACATTAGTAAGACATCTTGTAAAATATTATGCTGATACATGCGACGACAAAAAACTTTCTAATATTTTAAATGATGTTCTTGATACACCGGTAAGTCCTGAGCTTCTTCCACCAAAGGATGGAAAGATTGCACAGAAAACGGAAGATTTAGTGGGACCATATGAATTACATGATTTCTTCCTGTATTATGTATTAAGATTCGGATACACACCTAAAAAAGTCCTTTTCCTTGCAGAACAGGCTTTTCAGGGACAATATGATAAAGATACCATTCTAAAGTGGTTAAAGACATTTTACAGGCGTTTTTTCGCTCAGCAGTTCAAACGAAGCTGTTTACCTGACGGACCAAAAGTCGGAAGTGTTGCAGTATCACCAAGAGGCGATCTTAGAATGCCAAGTGATGCAACAGCTCGTGAATGGTTTGAAGAATTAGAATAACAAAGGCAAAAAATTAAAACAAAAAATATCTCATTGAAACAATGGAAACCGGGAAAATATTTAAGCAGTATCATAAAAAAACAATAGGCAGTATTTCGTTATATTTGCGAGCATAGTTACCATTGCTGTAGCGCTGTCTGAGGTGGCCCTGCCACCGAGTTAGCGGAAGCAATGGTTAACAGACGGCGCAGCAAATATAGAAATACAACGTGTTTATTATGATACTGCTTAAATATTTTCCCGGTTTTCAATCTTTCAAAGATACATTTCCTGTTTTACTTTTTGCCTTTATTTATTGTATCTACAATGGCATTGTAGAGCATTGAATATGTATACTGGCTGTCTTTGGAGAATTGGATGTTGTCGATGGACTGGGTGTCGACGATTTGCTTTGCAATGTCGTTAAAAGCAGGTTCAACTAAAGGGTACATAGTAGTGATAGTGTCACTGACATTGTTAACACTTATTGAATTAATGTGATCTTTATCAAGGGTAACTGATATTTCCATAGGATTGCCGTTTAGAGTAACGCTTGAAGTATATACTCCCGCTTCAAACTGACCTTTTGTAGTTTCCTTTTCTTTTTCTCCCTGGTTTCTATTGCAAAACATAAAAATTAAAGAAATTACAAGTACAATACCAAGGAGAATGAAAGTAGCAGTGTATATCAGCTCCTTTAAATGAAATACCATAAATTTTGGACTCTTTCCCATACAAACTCCTTACTTAACGTTAAATTATTTTATATTCTAATCTATTATTGAAATCCCAAAAGTATGCAAAAAAATAGAGATAATATATAGGTCATTTTTATCCCATTGAGCAATATGGGAGAGCAGAACTTATTGAATATAGAAAGCAAAGCCTGAAATAATTTACAAATTATCATTAAAATATGTTATTTTAATGATAAGAACAAATTTATTGCGGAGTGAATGCGTATGCAAAATATAAAAATAAAAAAATACATAAGTCTTATTTTATCTATTTATATTGGAGCTAGTCTTATTTCAATTATGCAAGTAACAATTTTACAGGTTCTATTAACGTGTTTTATTTGTTTTGTAGCATTTGATTTTTTGAAAAAAAGAAAGCTGAATGAATTAGGAAAATGTAATCATTTTATTATGGAGAGCATTATTATTGTTTTTGGGACTTTAAGTGAAATAGTGGGAAGATTTACGCATGTGTATAATGTGCATACGGTTAATTTTTTTGAGTTAGGTATTATGCTATTATTTATAATATTGGAGGGATTTTTATTATTTAAGGAATAAATTGTGTGATTATTGAAAAAGTATTTTTTGGAGGATAAGATGGCATTACAGTTTATTATAGGGTCGGCAGGAAGCGGAAAATCCTACAGATTGTTTGAAAAAATGATTAAGAAATCAATAGAGGAGCCACAAAGTAATATTGTGGCTGTTGTTCCTGAGCAGTTTTCAATGGAAACCCAGAAGCAGATTTTAACAATGCATCCAAGAGGTGGAAGTTTTAACATAGAGGTTACAAGTTTAGTGAGACTGGCTTACAGCATTTTAGAAGAGCAGGGAATCATTGATTACAGAGTAATAGATGACCTTGGTAAAACCCTTATTACAAGGAAGGTTCTGGAAGACTGCAGAGATGAACTTGTAATATACAAAAACAAAACCAATATGACAGGCTTCACGGATATAGTTAAAAGAGTCATATCAGAAATAAAGCAATATAACATTACGGAGGAAACTCTTACCAATATGATTGAGGATTCCAAAACACGTCCGGGACTGAAACATAAATTAAAAGATTTAGAGGTCATTAACAGGACCTTTAATAATTATATACAGGACAGAATGATTACAACGGAGGATGTGCAGGATTTATTCTGTAAATATATCGGGACTTCGGAAACAATAAAGAACACTTATTTTTATTTTGACAGTTTTACGGGATTTACACCTATTCAGTACAGGGTAATAGAACTTTTAATGAAATATGCAAAGGAAGTTGTTGTTACTGTAACATTGCCGGAAGATGAAGTTAATTTTAAGGGATATGACAGGTTTGAATTATTCTCTTTAAGTAAAGAAACAATTAGCAAGTTAAGAGAGCTTGCAATTATGAATAGCATAAATATTAAAGATACAATTATTGCAGGCAAATCAGAAATGCCTTACAGAATAAGAAAAAATCAGCCTCTTTGCCATATTGAAAAAAATATATTTAGAAATGGAAAAACAGCACCTGTAAGTGCAGGGGATTCTATTGAGATTTACAGTGCCGGTAATGCACAGGCAGAGGCGGAGTTTACAGTTAAAGAAATATCAAAACTTATAGTAGAAAAAGGTTATCGCTACAACGACATTGCAATTATAACCGGTGACATGGAAAAATATCACAGATATTTAGAAGAGTATCTGTACAAAAATAACATACCATGTTTTATTGACCACAAAAGAGATATTTCCCTTAATCCTTTTGTTGCAGGGATTTTAGCTGCTATAGATGTAATATACAGGGACTTTAGTTACGATACAGTTATGCATATGTTAAGGCTTGATTTTATGGACATTGACAGGGAAGACATAGATATATTTGAGAATTATATAAGAAGGTCAGGAAGAAGAGGATACAGAAGTTACGGAAAAAAATGGGAAAAACTTTATCAGGGGGTAAATGAAAATCAGTTAGAAATAATAAACGAAGTGAGAAAATGTATATACGAAAATATTACTGATCTTAGGGAAAACTTTAAGAAAAAAGATGCTACTGTGCTTGATTATACGAAAGCAGTGTACAGATTTGCAGTAGACCGGAAAATCCAAAGGAAAATAGAAATTTATAGAAAAGCTTTTGAAGAAAAGGGGGATTTATCAAAGGCAAAGGAATACGGACAGACATATGAGAACATTATTGACTTACTTGATAAAATTGTGGAACTTATGAGTGATGAAAAAATGAGTATCAGAGATTATTCCCATATCTTACAGACAGGTTTTGAAACAGTTAAGGTTGGAATAGTACCACCGGGACTTGATGTACTGATGGTGGGAGATATTGAGCGAACAAGATTAAAGGATACAAAAAAGATTATATTCTTTTTAGGTGTTAATGATGGCATTATACCAAAATCAGGAGAAGTTGGTGGAATTATAACGGATACTGACAGAGATTTTCTAGATGGTAAGGATTATACGCTGGCACCTACAGCAAGAGATAATGTATTTAAGCAGAGAGTATATTTGTACTCTTTATTTGCCAAGCCTACGGAAAAAATCTGTTTATCTTATTCTAAAAGTGACGATGAAGGAAAAGCACTCAGACAATCCTATGTTATTGGAGAATTAAAAGGATTGTTTAATGATTTGGAGGAAACAGATATTGATAGAATTAATATAGGATTAGATGACATTACAGGTGAAGAGGCAGCACTGTCCTATATAGCAGCTAATATGAGAGAATATTGTGAAAAGGAAAATGACGATGTCTTTACAACATTATTAAGTATTGTATCTTCTGATGAAAAGTATCGCAATTTCTTAAATAACATAAAGGATGGGGCTTTTTATACCAGAAAAAATGAAAAAATAAAAAAAGATATAGCAAAGAAGCTATATGGCAATAAGGAAAACATAGGAATAACAAGGCTTGAAAGATTTGCCGCATGTGCCTATAAGCAGTTTTTAACTAACGGATTAAAGCTTGGACAGCGTGCAGAATTTGAACTGGCAGGATATGACATAGGTAATTTGTATCATAATTCCATAAATGAATTTTTTAATGAAGTTGAGCGAAAAAATATTGAATGGGACAGCCTTGAAGAAGAAAAAAGCAGCCGGATGGTTGAAGGAATAGTTGAAAAAGTAATTGAGGAATACGGCAATGACGTACTTGATAATACTGCAAGAAGTCTTTTCATAAGAAATCAGGTAAAAGATACAACATTAAAAACCGTAAATGTACTGATAAGACATATAAAATCCGGAAAATTTGAACCTAAGGCTTACGAAATGAGAGTTACCCATGGAAGAATTGACAGGGTAGATACTTATCAGAAAGGCAATGAAATTTATGTTAAGGTTATTGATTATAAATCAGGAAATACTACATTTAGCGTAAAAGATACTTTCCTTGGAATACAGATGCAGCTTATGGTTTACTTAAAAGATGCAATGGATGTTGTGAAAAAAGAAAATCCTGACAAAAACGTACTGCCGGCAGCAGGTCTGTATTTCCATGTGACAGACCCATATATTGAAAGACCTGATTATGGAGAATTAAAAAGAAAATACAAAAAAAATAATCCTGATACAAAATTATCAGATGATGAAATAATATCTTTGTCACTGGAAAAATTACGTGACAAAGAGTATAAGATGACAGGTCTTGTAAATATGGATTATGACGTTATTAATGCAATAGATGAAAATTTAGAGAATCCTTCGTGTAAATCCAACATTATCAGTGTAGAAACGAAAAAAGACGGAAATTTAAGCAGTAAAAGTATGGTAATAGACAGTAAAAACTATAATAAATTTATCCAACATGTGTCAAATATGGGAGAGGATATGAAGGATGAAATTTTGGATGGTAATATTGATGTTAATCCTATAGAAAATGAATGTCAGCGTTGCAGCTTCAGTGGAATATGCAGATTTGACAGAAGGCTCGGAGACAGATTCAGGGAGACTGAAAACATTGACCTTAAATATGTCATTGCAGAGTTAAACAGGGATGAGGTAGAAGAAAATGAGTGAAGTTAAATGGACTAACAGGCAGTTAGATGTAATTAACACAAGAAACAGAAATATACTTGTTTCAGCTGCAGCCGGTTCCGGAAAAACTGCTGTGTTAGTTGAAAGAATAATTAAAATGATAACGGACAGTGAGGATGATACAGATATAGACCAGTTATTAGTGGTTACTTTTACAAGGGCAGCTGCCGGTGAAATGAAAGAAAGAATCAGGGAACGCCTGGAAAAAATGGCAGAGGATAACCCTAAAGATGCTAATTTAAGAAAGCAGTTGTCACTGATACATAATGCCAGTATTTCAACTATTGACAGTTTTTGTGCCACGGTTGTAAAAGAAAATTTTGACAAAATAGATTTAGATCCTAATTTTAGAATTGCAGATAATACGGAAATAGAAATGCTAAAAGCTGATTGTGTATCAGATTTACTGGAGGAATATTATGAAAAAGCAGATGAAGATTTTATGATTCTGGCAAAACAGTATTCTTCAGGAAAGATAATGGATAATTTAGGGGAACTGATTCTTGAACTTTATAAAAAATCTACAGGAAGCATAAATCCGAAAAAATGGCTTGAAAAATGCGCAGGGTACTATGAGGCAGATACTTTAGAAGCCGTTGAAGAAATGCCATTTATAATTAAGTTAATGGAAATAGCAAAAAGTCAGGTTGAGGACTGTCTGAGAGATATGAACAGAGCTTTGAAAATTGCAAAGGAACCTGACGGTCCTAATTACGAGTCTAAGCTGACTTCGTTTATCGAGAGTATAGAGAAAATAAGAGACAGCAAAAATTATGAGGGAATGAGAAAGTCCTTTAATTTAATAGAGAGTATTACCCTTGCAAACGATAAAAACTGCGACCAGAATAAGAAAAAAGCAGTCCAAAGTATAAAAAATGATGTAAATGCACGTCTTGGAAAATTAAAAAACAAATTATTTATCCAGTCATTAGAAGAAATTCTATATGACATAAAAAAATGCAAACCAAGCGTTGAAATGATTATAAAGCTTACAATTGAATTTACCGACAGATTTACTAAGCTTAAAGAGGAAAAGTCCATAATGGACTTTAATGATCAGGCTCACTTTGCCCTTAAGATTTTAAATGACGAAGATGAAAATGGAAATCTGATTCCTTCAGATGTGGCAAAGGAAATGTCTCATAAATATAAAGAAATAATGATTGATGAATATCAGGACAGTAACTTTATTCAGGAGGCTATACTATCCAGTGTGTCAAGAGGACAAAATATAAACAACATGTTTATGGTTGGTGATGTAAAACAGAGTATTTACAGATTCAGACAGGCGGAGCCGAAACTGTTTTTATCTAAGTTTGATGAATATAGTGAAAGCCTTGATGCAGACAATTGCAAAATTATTCTGGACAGAAACTTTAGAAGTAGAGAAGAAGTGGTGGATGCCGTAAATTCCATATTTGATTTTATAATGAACAAAAATGTAGGTGGAATAGATTACAGAGATGGTAACGGTCTGGTTACAGGAGCGGCATTTGAACCTGCACCTGATAGTCAGGATAATGTTACTGAAGCAGTTTTAGTTGAAGGAGAGGAAAAGAAGGATGAGGCTTCCTATGTGGCAGAAAAAATCCTTGAAATTACAGACCCTGTAAATGGTATGAAGGTTACAGGGAAAGATGGGAAACTCCGCCCGGCTAAATTCAGTGATATTACAATTCTTTTAAGAAGCTTGAAAGGGAATGGTGAGATATATCTTGAGGAACTGGAGAGTAAGGGAATACCGGCATACTCAGAATCTAAAACAGGATATTATGAGACAATTGAAATAAAAACAATTATGAGTATGCTTACAATAATTGATAATCCAAGACAGGATATTCCTCTTGCCACTGTGCTAAAAAGCCCTATGTTCAAGTTTAGTGATGAGGAGCTTGCCATAATTAAATCTGAAAATCTTTGTGATGATTTTTATGATAATATAATGATTTATGCAGCCAATGGAGCAGAATTTGAAATAATTGAAAAGATTAACCGTTTTATATATTTACTGAATAAATACAGGGATATGGTTAATTATACAGGGGTATATGATCTTATTAATGAAATTCTAAAGGACACAGGCTATGACTATTATATAAGTGCCATGCCTAACGGAAAAAGGCGTCATCTTAACATAGAGGCTTTAAAACAGAAAGCGGTAAATTACGAAAACATAAGTTATAAGGGATTATTTAATTTTGTCAGATATATTGAGAAGATACAATATTTAGATGTGGATGACGGAGAAGCTTCTACAAGCAGTGAAAATGATAATGCCGTAAAAATAATGACAATACACAAAAGTAAGGGATTACAGTTCCCAATAGTTTTTCTGTGTAATACAACAGGAAAAATGAAGCCTGATACTGACAAAATAGCATTTGATGAAGAAGGCGGCATAGGTGTGGATTTTATTGATGAGGAATTACATTTAAAGTCCCCTACCCTTATAAAGAATGTAATTAGAATGGAAAATCTTGAAGAGGAAATGGCCGAAAGACAGAGAATACTGTACGTTGCCTTAACCAGAGCTAGGGAAAAGCTTTTTATAGTGGCAAGGTGTAAGAATTTAGAAAAAACAATGGAAAAATGCAGTACAGATGGTAGTAAAACTTCAGACATAATGTCTTACAGTGAAATTGTAGGGGCAGGAAATATGTTTGACTGGATGTTAAAGACTGCCAATGAAAGCACATCCATTGCTCTTAAAACGATAGAAAAATCAGACGTTGAGATTTCAGAAATAAAAAATGTCATAAATGAAAGTTCAAAGGAAAAGGTAATAGAGTTGATAGAAAAATCAAAACCGGATTCAGAGTCAGAAGAAAAAATAAAAAATGCTTTTTCATTTGTTTATCCTTACATTGATGACATTACAATGAAATCGAAGGCAAGTGTAACGGAAATAAAAAAAGACAGATTAAACAGCAGTCCGGACGAAGAGGCAGAAAACTTTTTTGTTGAAAAAGAAGAGGAACTGCCGGAAATCATACCTAAATTTGAAGAGCATGATGCTTCCATGAATGAAATATTGACGGGAGCAAAGAGAGGAACAGCGTACCACAGGGTTTTTGAGCTTCTTGATATGGAATGTGAAAATTATACAGTAAACACCATTAAGGAAATGATAGATGACTTCGTCAAAAAAGGTTATATGAAAATGATAGAGGCAGATTCAATTTATATAAAGGATATTGTGGAATTTACTAAAAGCAGTCTCTTTAAACGTATGAAGAAAGCGGAGAAAAATAACAGTCTCTTTAGGGAGAGAAAATTCCTTATGGGACTTCCTGCAAGAAAATTTAGTGAAGAGGACATTGAAGTTATCGAAAGACCTAAAGAGGGTGAGGAAATTATGATAGTTCAGGGTATAATTGATGTGTGCTTTTTGGAAGATGGAGAGTATGTTATAGCAGATTATAAGACCGATAATGTTGACACAATGGAAGAACTTGTTAAAAGATACAAAATACAGTTAGAGTGTTACAAAATAGCCATTGAGAAAATTTCTGGTATAAAGGTAAGGGATATGATAATATATTCCGTGAAATTAGGACTGGAAATAAAGATATAGGAGGAAGAGATGATTATTCCTAAGTATATAAAAAAGGGTGATACAATTGGTGTCACTGCCACGTCAAGTGGAATAGCTAATGAATTAAAACAAAAAAGAATTATCAGTGCAAAGGAAGCCCTGGAAGATAAGGGATATAACGTTATGCTGACGGATAATGTATTTAAAACTGACTGGCGTGGATGCAGTGGAGATGGAAAAAGCAGAGCAGAGCAATTTAATGGTTTAATAGATAACAGTAACGTGTCGGCTATTATATCGGCAGCCGGTGGAGATTACCTTATGGAAATGCTGGACTATGTAGACTTTGAAAAACTTAAGAAGAATCCTAAGTGGTTTCAGGGTTTTTCGGATAATACAGGTCTTGTATATCCTATAGTTACTACATGTGACATAGCAGCAGTTTACGGATGCCATTTTGGTGATTTTGGAATGAAGCCATGGCAGAAAAGCAATGAGTATGCATTGGGAGTTCTGGAAGGAAGTACAAAAAAACTTGAATCCTTTAAAACCTTTGAATCAGAAAGACACGAGTATATAACGGGATATGAAGGCTATTACGAAGATGAAAAGGTAAAATGGATAAATGCAGAAAATGAGGAAAAAATAGAAATTACTGGAAGGCTTCTTGGAGGATGTCTTGATGTAATTGTATTTTTACTTGGTACCAGATATGATGGTACAGAACAGTTTATTAAAAAATATAAAGACGATGGTATAATATGGACGCTGGAAAGTTTTAACATGGAAGATGTAGTTTTAATTACTCATTTGTGGCAAATGAAACAGCGTGGATATTTTAAGTATGCAAAGGGATTTGTATTTGGAAGACCTTTAATGTATAATACGTGGATAGAACAGCCTTACAAGGAGGCTGTAATGTCTATACTTGGTGATCTTGATGTCCCCGTTATTTTTGAAGCGGACATCGGTCATAAAGGACCACAGTTTTCTATAATAGAAGGTGCGAAGGCAAAGATTACAAGTGAAGGCGGAAAAGGAGTTATAGAATATGCTTGAGTTAAAGGACGTTAGATTTAGTGTTGAGGATGATAACGGAAGCAAAAAAGATATAATTAATGGCATTAGTCTTACAATTGATGAAAGTAAATTTGTAGCCATTACGGGACCAAACGGCAGTGGAAAATCCACATTGGCAAAATTAATTGTAGGAATAATAAAGCCAACATCAGGAAAAATATTATATAACGGAGAAGATATTACTGACATGTCAATTTCCGACAGGGCAAAGCTTGGTATCAGTTTTGCATTTCAGCAACCTGTAAGATTTAAGGGAATTAAGGTAATTGATTTGCTTAGAATGGCAGCAGCAAAACAGCTTACAATAAGTGAAGCCTGTGAATATCTTTCAGAAGTAGGATTGTGTGCAAGGGATTATATTAACAGAGAAGTTGACGGAAGTCTTTCCGGTGGCGAATTAAAGAGAATTGAGATTGCCACAATAATTGCAAGAAAAACAGAACTGTCTGTCTTTGATGAACCGGAAGCAGGAATTGACCTGTGGAGTTTTAACAGTCTTATTAAGGTATTTGAAAAGATGCAGAAGAACAATAAGAATTCAATTTTGATAATTTCACATCAGGAAAGAATACTTGATATTGCAGACGAAATTATTTTGCTGGCAGATGGTCAGATAAAAGCTCATGGTAGCAAGGATGAAATAATGCCGTTAGTACTTGGAAATAATCAGAGTAATGTATGTGAAAAATTAAAGGCATAGAGGAGGAAGTCATGGATAAAATACAAATGGAATTATTTGAACAGCTGACAGGACTTCATGAAATTCCTGCAGGTGCTTATAATATAAGAGCAAACAGCAAAAAGGACAGCAGAAATACTACAAGCAATATCGATATTGTCACAAAAGAAGATAAAGACGGAATTGATATATATATAAAGCCGCAAACTAAGAATGAAAGTGTGCATATCCCTGTAGTTATTTCCCAGACAGGTTTAGAGGAATGTGTTTACAATGATTTTCATGTTGGTGAAGGTGCCGATGTTTTAATTGTTGCAGGATGTGGAATTCACAATTCCGGTGATAAATTATCAAGACATGACGGCATTCATACTTTCTATATAGAAAAAAATGCCCGTGTGAAGTACGTAGAAAAACACTATGGAAAAGGTGATGGAAACGGAGAAAACGTCATGAATCCAACTACTATTGTTAACATAGCTGAGGGCGGATTCATGGAAATGGAAACCGTTCAGATAAAGGGGATTGATTCCACTAACAGAATAACTAAAGCAAAACTCGAAAAAGATGCAAAGATAGTTATTACTGAAAGAATCATGACTCATGGAAAGCAGGAAGCAACAACAAGGTTTGAGGTAGACATGAATGAAGACGGTTCTAGTGCAAATGTTGTTTCCCGTTCAGTGGCGAAAGATAATTCAAAGCAGACATTTTATTCCGTAATTAACGGAAATGCAAAATGTAACGGACATTCAGAGTGCGATGCAATTATTATGGACAATGCAAAGATTAGTGCTATTCCTGAAATTACAGCAAATAATCTTGAGGCATCACTTATTCATGAGGCAGCAATCGGAAAAATTGCAGGAGAGCAGTTAATTAAGTTGCAGACTTTAGGTCTGACGGAACAGGAAGCGGAAGAACAGATAGTAAACGGATTCTTAAGATAATATATGCATAAACCAGTTAAATTCAGCATATTTACATAGTAAATGTGGATATGGATGTGCATATGAATGAAAAACAGGATAATCAATTAAATATGGCTCTGGAGCTTACGCCGGAGCAGTTAAATAAATCCCAAGAGTTATCAGTAGGTTTTGATGAAGACGCAGACTCTTGGGATTTAATAGTTAAATATGTGGGAAATCTTGATGAGGTAAGGGCGCTGGGGGGAAATGTTTATGAATTATCAAATGGGTATGCAATTATAACAGTGCCGGCGACATTAGTAGACAGAGTGTCGGATCTTGATAAAGTTATTTTTGTAGAAAAGCCTAAAAGCCTTGAATTTGCGGTAATAAAAGAAAAAACAGCCTCCTGTATTAATTTTGTTCAGGTGCCTGATTCTGTAATAGGGGGAAGAGAAGGGCTTTTCGGAGAAGGAGTAATTATCGGAATTGCAGACAGCGGAATTGATTATACAAACCCTGCTTTTCTAAATGCTGACAACACAACAAGAATTCTTTTACTGTGGGATCAGGTAAGCAATACGGTATTTACACGGGAGCAGATAAATGAAGCACTTAAAAGCGAAAATCCATATGAAATAGTTAATTCCAGGGACATATCAGGTCATGGAACTCATGTGGCTGGAATTGCTGCAGGAAATTATGCCGAAAATAAAGAAGAAAACCTAGGAATTGCCACAAAAAGCGAGCTTATTATTGTAAAAATGAAAGAACCCTCAGGTAATTCTTTTCCCAAAACTATAGAATTAATGGAAGCTGTGGATTTTATTGTTAAAGAGGCAAACCGATTTGGAAGACCTTTCGTAGTAAATTTAAGTTTTGGAAATACATATGGCTCCCATGACGGCACATCCTTAATTTCAACATATTTTGATTCGGTTATAGACAGTAACAGAATGGTAATGGTTATTGGAACCGGAAATGAGGGAAACAGTGCAGGTCATGCAGGTGACACGCTTCAGGTTTATGCCAATGATAGGAGCAGTGTCAACAATGATTTACCTGAAGAAAAAATAGAACTACAGGTATCTGATTATCAGAGGGCTTTTGGAATTCAGTTGTGGAAAAATTTTGTGGATATATGGGGGATAAGTCTGACGACTCCGTCAGGAAAAGAAACGGCAATTTGCAGGGAAGCAGGACTTATTTATACTTTTGAATTAGATAATACAACAATAAAACTTCTATACGGAACGCCTAAACCTTACAGCAAATTTCAGGAGATTTATATTAGCCTTATACCGGTGGAACGTTATGTGCAAAGTGGCATTTGGATAGTTAACATTTATCCGGAAAGAACTGTTAATGGAAGATATGATTTGTGGCTTCCTGTAAGTGGGGCAATAAATGAGAATACGAGATTTTTAACACCGGATCCTTTTGTAACTCTTACAGTTCCTTCAGCAACAAACAAGGCTATATCAGTTGGGGCATATAATAGTAATAATGATACTGTTGCATCCTTTTCCGGAAGGGGATTTACAAGGGAGAACAGTCAGATAAAACCTGACATTGTAGCCCCGGGAGTAAACATTATGTCTGCATCTAATACAGGTGGAACAACAATAAGGACAGGAACTTCAATGGCTGCACCGTTTGTTTCAGGCAGTGCGGCTCTTATGATGGAATGGGGGATTATAAGGGGTAATGACAGCTTCTTATATGGAGAGAAGGTAAAGGCATATATGATTAAAGGGGCAAGACATCTGGCAGGAATAAGCAGATATCCTAATGAGCTTGCAGGCTGGGGGGAGGACGTTATAATAAGGTTACATTGAAGAAAGTCAGTAAAATCAAGTGTTTCCGTTCATTTTCCCAACACAGAAACGAAGCACTTTTACCATGATTTTGAAGAAAATCTGCCCGGGTTGGATTCAAAATGATATGGAAAGAAAGATTTGTAGCAATGACGTAACATGAACAGTTGGTTCTGTTACAGATAAAAGTTTAAACGAAAGAGAGGTCATAGGGATATGAAACTGACTTATACAAATGTAAATGGATACCTGATTCCGAATCTCACCTATAAATCCGGTGAGCAGATGGAGCAACTTGGCAAATATGGATTTCTTCGCAGAGATTATCTGAAGAACCATCGAAACTCAACGTATCAGGTGATGCTTTTACAGGATACGATTGGCGAGCATCTTCTGGAAGTGGACAAGGCAGCAAGAGAACGGGAAGAAGTGATCCTGGAGCAGTTGAAAGAAAAAGAACCACTGCCAGATAAGGAGAAAGATCAGATGGCATGGGTAAGAACAGCTAATCAGCACAGAGCGATTGCAGAGGAGATTATCTTGAAAGAATTGATTTATGCATAAGAATTGCCAGTAACCAATCTGGCAGGTAACTGATAAAAATAGAATATTGTGAGCGAAGTAAGGCGTGAGTCATAAAATATGGCTTGCGTCTTTTTCTTTGTCTGAAAGGAAGTGATAAGTTTGAACAAGAAGTTTTTGAAGCATTATATGGAAACCAATCCGGAAGGGACAGCACAGACCTATATTTTTCTGGTGGACAATCAGGATATCGCATTGAATATTGTGATGTCAGGTTATCAGGCACTTTGTCTGGTGCAGGAAGATGATGGATATTATTTCAGTGCAGATTCTTTTATAGAGGAAATGAGATCTATTCAGTTTACTGGAAGCTGTCAGAGTGCCTATCATTATGTGACTTCCTGTACGGTGAAGTGGATGAATGATAAGTTACAGACATTTTTCAAAGACGCTGGTCTTGATGGAAAAGCGGGCTGGCAGTTGTTCAAAGAGAAGGAGTACCTTGGCAAACTGGATAATCAGAAAGAAGTTGAGAAATTACTGGAACAGTATATTCTTCGGTTTGAGCGAGATCCGAAAGAAGAACCGGAACTGAGCCGTTTTCACTTATTTGATGCAAAAGGAAATGTGAAAGGTGTCCGGGATATGGAGATTGTAGATTACCTGGTGGAGAATGTTCAGTTTTTTGTGGTGGGAATCACACCGTATTATTATGAGCATGGTGTTTTCCTGGAAGACCATGATGGTGTAAGAATGAAATACCGTATCCAGAAGCTGATCTATCGTGATCAGGTACAGAGTGGAGTGATCAAAAGAATCTATAATCTACTGATCGCACAGCCAAAAGTTCACCGAGAGGCATATGAACTAAATAAACAACCTGTGCGGTGGATCAATTTCAAAAATGGATATTATGATCCGGTTACGGGTGAAATGCTGGAACACAATCCGGATTATCTGACAATCAATCAGATTCCATTTCCCTATTATCCAGAGGATTGTGAGCAGGTGTTACAAGGTGGAGAAAATATCAAAAAGTATCTTGCATCGTCTCTTCCAAATAAAGAAGAACAGCAGACATTCTGGGAGTATTTTGGATACTGCATGACACAGGATACGCAGTTTCAGAAATTCCTTACACTGAAAGGAAATGGTGGAACCGGAAAGTCTGTGGCAGTATCACTGATCCAGTATGTGGTTGGAATCACCAATATGTCCAGCATTTCTTTACAGGATTTAAATAAACGATTCTATGCGACTGGAATGTATGGAAAGCTGTTAAATGCCTGTGCAGATATTCCATGCAAAGCAATGGAGAACACAGATGTATTAAAGAAAGCAGTCGGTGAAGATACACTGATTTATGAGAAAAAGGGGCAGGATGCAATCCATTTTCACTCTTATGCAAAGCTGCTTTTTTCTACCAATGAAATGCCGCAGAATCTTGAGGATAAGTCGGATGCTTTTTATCGCAGACTACTGATTCTTGATATGAACCGGGTAGTAAAAAGTGGTGAAAAAGATCTGCACTTAAAGGAAAAGGTACAGGCAGAATCCGATTATGCAATTCATATGGCGATGATTGCATTGAAAAATCTGTACGAACAGGGAAAGTTCACGGAGAGCGAACACAGCAAAGAATGTGTAAGAGAAGTGCAACGGACGTCAGATAGTATCTGTGCTTTTATTGATGAGTCATTGGTGCGTGCCAAAGGGAAACGTCTGAAACGAAGTGAAGTGTTCCATATGTATGAGGAATACTGCAAAGAGAATGGCAGACAGGGGCATGGTAAATCCAACTTTTTCAGGAATATGACAGATAAAGGTTTCCTTCTGAAGCAGTACAATGGTGAGTTCTATTATCAGGATATTGCAGTTAAGGAAGAAGATTTTTGTCCTGTAGATCCAGAAGAAAGAATACCTTTTGAAGAAACAGATATAGATTATAAACAGTTACAATTAAATATGAATCAGGGAATTAAGGGCATTTAGGGCAAAATAAGCAAAAAGAAATGTTACCGGAGCAGGAGAAATAACAAAGATAGCTGCCAGAGTACATAAAATTTTGCTTTTTTTACACTGATTGCCCTTTTTCAGGTATCAACGTTTTAGCTGATACAAATATAGGTTTTTCCCGAATTTTGGAAAAAGTAAAAAAATAAAAATTAAGAAAGTGTGAGGTATGATTATGAGAATGATGAAAAACAACAATAATGAAACAGTTATGGTGATCGGGATTGATCATGGTTATGGAAACATGAAAACTGCCACCAGATGCTTTCCATCCGGTGTAGCCAGATATGACAAGGAGCCAATCTTTCAGAACAATCTTCTTGTTTACAATGGCATGTATTACCAGATCGGAGAGGAACACAAGGAGT